>Ga0209604_1000008_pt1 | contig 196023 bp, 166 predicted proteins | sample AD_UKC097_MetaG_FD_184405 | JGI IMG/M metagenome (GOLD analysis project Ga0209604, IMG submission 184405) | Active sludge microbial communities of municipal wastewater-treating anaerobic digesters from USA - AD_UKC097_MetaG (SPAdes) (version 2) | ecosystem: Engineered > Bioreactor > Anaerobic...
AGCGGCGGGGAACTCCAGATGATGGTCATCGGGAGGGCCCTCATGGCCCAGCCGGCCCTGCTTCTCCTCGACGAGCCCTCCCTGGGGCTCGCCCCGCTGGTCGTCAAGGAAATTTTCGGGATCATCAAAAGGATCAACGAGGAACAGGGGACGACCATCATCCTGGTGGAACAGAACGCCCGGATGGCCCTCCGGATCGCCCATTTCGGGTACGTCATGGAAAACGGAAAGATCGTCATGGAGGGAAAGGCGGAGGACCTCCGGGAAAACCCGGACATCCGTGAGTTCTACCTGGGCACCAAGGCCGACGGCGAACGGAAGTCCTACGACAACGTGAAGGCCTACAAGCGCAGGAAACGCTGGCTGTAGGAGGAATTATCCCTTTTCGCCGCAGCACAGCGCCCGCATCCGTTCCATCATCGACTTCATGTCCTCCTCCTTTGCGGCCCCCTCGCCCATGCAGGGGCACGCGGCGGCCATCTTCCCGCAGCATTCCCTCATCTTCCGCCTGTCCTCCTCCGACAGCCCGTTGAAGAAACCCTGCATCATCGGTCCGAACGTCTTTTCCATGCCATGCTCCTTTCCGGTTGGATTTTGAACGTGTAGACGACGGGAGGGCGGAAAAGGATACAGGGGGACACGGAACGGGGCGAACGTCGCACGGTCCGGGCGGACGGCCGGTCGGGGGGAAGAAGGGGATCCGTCATGGAAAGCCCGGTCATCCGGGGGATGGAAATTCCCTTTCCCCGTTCAGAAGGCGCAGGGCGTTCGCGATGACCAGGAGCGACGCCCCCATGTCCGCCGCGATGGCCATCCACAACGTGGCGATGCCGGCCAGGGCGAGTCCCATGAACGCCAGCTTTACGGCAAGCGCGAAACCGACGTTCCAGCGGATGGTGCGAAGCGTGCGGCGGCCGTGGCGGATGAGCCAGGGGATCCTGGTCAGATCGTCGGACATGAGGGCGACATCGGCGGTCTCCGTCGCCGCGGCCGTTCCCGCGGCGCCCATGGCGATGCCCAGGGTCGCGGCGGCCAGGGCCGGGGCGTCGTTGATCCCGTCTCCCACCATGGCCACGGAGCCGCAGCGCCGTTTCGCGTCCTCGACGGCCTTCAGCTTTTCCCCCGGGAGAAGCTCCGCCAGAAACCCGTCGGCCCCGATCCTTTCGCTCACCGCCCGGGCCGTGCCCCCGTTGTCCCCCGTGAGGAGGAAGACCTCTTTCACGCCGGCCCGTTTCAGGTCGGCGACGACGGACGGGGCGTTCTTCCGGACGCCGTCGGCCACGCCGATGAGGCCGCACACATGGCCGTCGTTTCCCAGAACGACCACCGAGTGTCCGTCGTCCTCCAGGGCGTCGATCGACCGGCGGATCCCGCCGTCCTCCATCGCCTTTTCCCGGAGAAGCCTGCGCGAACCGATCCAGAAGGTCCTCCCCGCGATCGAACCCTGGGCGCCCCGCCCGCTGAATTCGCGGTACCGCTCCGCCGGCACGATGGTGCGGCCCAGCGCCTCGGCCTTCCGGACGACGGCCTTCGCCAGGGGATGGCGGCTGTGGATTTCCAGCGCCGCCGCCCGGTCGAACAGCTCCTCCTCCGTGTGGCCGTTGAGCGGGACGATCCTCTGGACCTCGGGGATGCCGCGGGTCACCGTGCCCGTCTTGTCCAGGGCCACGGCCCGGACCCGTCCCGCTTCCTCCAGGAACGCGCCCCCCTTGATGAGGACCCCCGCGCGGGCCGCCGAGGCAAGGGCCGCGACGACGCTTACCGGTGTCGAGATGACCAGCGCGCAGGGGCAGGCGATCACCAGGATCACCAGGGCCTCGTAAAACCAGCGCTGCCAGCCCGCTCCGGCGGCGAGGGGCGGAACGAGGGCGACAGCGGCGGCGAGAAGAATCATGGAAGGGGTGTAGTAACGGGCGAATTTCTCCACCCATTGCTCCGACGGCGCCCGCCGCGACTGCGCCTCCTCGACCATCCGGACGATCCGGGCGATGACCGTGTCCGACGCCGGTTTCGTGACGCGAAACGCGATCGCGCCGTCCTCGTCGATGCTTCCGGCGAACACGGGATCGCCCCCGCGCTTTTCCACGGGAAGGGACTCCCCGGTGACGGGCGCCTGGTTCACGAAGGCGCCGCCCTCCGTGATGATCCCGTCGAGGGGAATCCGTTCCCCGGGCCTGACCAGGACCGTCGCTCCGAGCGGAACGTCCTCGACGGGCCTTTCCATGATGTCCCCGTCATGGGGACAGATGTACCGAGCCGTCTGGGGGGCGGACGCGATAAGGGCCGTGACGGCGTCCCGGGCCCGGCCGACGCTCCATGCCTCGAGGACGAGGGACAGGGAGAACAGAAACGTGACGGCGGCGGCCTCGAACCACTCGCCGATGACGGCGGCGCCCAGGACGGCGATGGTCATGAGCAGGTTCATGTCGGCGCTGACGCGGCGGAGCGCGGAAGCGGCCTTCGGAAGGACGAACCACCCTCCGGCGGCCACCGCGGCGAGATAAAAGGCTATGGAGACGGCCGGCAGGGGATGCGCCTCGTTCCATCCGCCTCCCATGAGGGCGTCGGCGAGGCTCCCCTTCAGGATCCAGTGGGAGAGAAAACCGGCGGCGGCTGAGACGCCGCTTGCCGCGCACAGGATGGCGCGGCCGTGCGACCGCCAAAATGTCCCGGCGGAGGCCGGGGAAGGGGAGCGGTCCCCGTCGCCTGCGGGCCGGGCGCTCATCCCGGCACGCTCCACAGCCGACAGGATGTCCCGTTCGCCGGCGGCGCCTTCCGCTGCCGTGACGGTCATGGTGCCCTGCAGGAGGTTGAAGGTCACGTCCGTGACCCCGGACAGCGATCCCACGGTCCGGCGGAGCGCATTCGTTTCCTCGGCGCAATCCATGCCCCTCACTTTGAAGGTTGTTCTTTCCACGGTCTACACGGTTCCTTTCCGCCTGCGGCCGTCACGGCCCAATTTTGCTATATATGAGCAGATATTCATATGATGGTCCAAAAAAATTATTCCTCCACGTGTTTCAGCCCCGCCGTGAGGATCGAGGCGATGTGGTCGTCGTCCAGGCTGTAGTAGGCGATCCTGCCTTCCTTGCGGTACTTGACGAGGTTCATGTTTCTCAGGACCCGGAGCTGGTGGGAGACGGCCGAGGGGGAGATGCCGGCGAGGCAGGCCAGATCGCACACGCACAGCTCCTCCTGGAGGAGGGCCGATATGATTCTGGTCCGCGTGGGATCTCCCAGAACCTTGAAGACCGCCGCCAGACGGAAGACGGTTCCGTCGGGCTTCATGGACGCCCTCGCGGACGCCACTTTCCCTTCGTTGATGCAAAAGACCTCGCAGACGTCATCCTTTCGTTTCGTCATGGTTCCCTTCTTACATATGAATAAATGTTCATATATAATTATTCACGGATTCTGTCAAGGAATCGTTCACGGGAAGGGAGAACAGGGAAGGGGGAGACGCGCCGCCTTCGAGGGTGCGTCTCCCCGGAACACTACAATCCCAGAAGGGCGGGAAGCTCCGAGAGGGAGCGGATTTCCCGGTCCGGCTGCGACGAAAGGCGTTCGGGGCGCTGGTTGAACCGGTTGATCCAGGCCACCTTCAACCCGGCGCTTGCCGCGCCCACGGCGTCCCAGGCGTTGGCGGAAAGAAAGACGATCTCCCCGGGCGGCGTTTTCAGCGCATCCCCGGCAAGCCCGTACACCCGCGGATCGGGCTTGTAGACACCTACCGCCTCCACGGAGAGAACGTGGTCGAACAGTTCCGCAAGGCCGGCGCTTTTCACGGCGCTTTCCAGCATGGGCGGCGAGCCGTTGGAGAGAACGGCGAGCCTGAGGCCCCTGTCCTTGAGGCGGCGAAGCGTCTCCGGGACGTCGGGGTAGCAGTCCAGGTTCATGTATGCGCCGATGAGATCCTCCCTCAGCTTGCTGTCGTCGATGCCAAAGGTGCCGAGGGCGAAATCGAGGGCTTCCCAGGTCACCCGCCGGAAGTCCTCGTGACGCCGCATGAGGCTCCGCAGCCACGTGTATTCGAGCTGCTTCGTCCTCCACAGGGCGGCGACGGCGTCGGCGTTCCCGCCCAGGCGGCCGCGGAATTTCCCCGCGGCGGCATTGAAATCGAAAAGGGTACCGTACGCATCGAAAACGCATGCCCTGACGGGCTGCAGCAACGGGTTTTTCGACATGGCATCCTCCTTCCTCCGATGGGGTTCATGAAACCGCCGTTGTCAGAAACCGACCCACCGCACCCTTCCCTCCCTCCGGGGGGGCGCCTTGGGGGCCTCGTCCGGGTAGCCGACGGGGACGAGGCACACGAGTTTCCTGCCCTCCATTCCCATGAGCGCATTGATTTCCGTTTCCCTGTAGAAGACCGCCGCATCCGCCCAGACGGCGCCGAGCCCGGCGTCGTGAACGGCGAGAAGAAGGTTCTGGACGGCCAGGGAAACGCTGTGGGGGTCCTCTTTCCCGCTCGGGAATTTGCCGCCGTAGGCCAGGATGACGACGGGGGCGCCGCCCATGGTCTCCAGGAACGTTTTCGCCGCTTCGACGACCCGGGGTTTGTCCCTGAAATTCGCTTCCAGGATCGGCCGGAAGCTTTCGAACGCGCTTCCCGTGACCTTCAGGAGTTTTTCCTTCTCGGGGCCCCGGACGACGATGAACCTCCAGTCCTGTCCGTTCATGGCCGACGGCGCCCACTGGGCGAGATCGAGGATCTTTTCCAGAACCTCTTTCGGAACGGGATCGGTCTTGAATCTTCTGATGCTTCTTCTTCCGCGGATGGCTTCGGATACTTCCATGACACTGCTCCTTTCCTGTGATGGGTTTCCGTGGTCCCCGCACCCGGCCGATTCCGGGAGGATCATGCCTTCCGCACCGGCGTGCGGCACGGGGAGACGATCATCTTCCGTCGAAGGAAGGTCCCTTCCTTTCCGATTCCTTCTTCCTGCTGCGGAACGACCGGATCTTTTCCCGGTTTCCGCAGATGGACATGGCGCACCACCGCCGGCGGTTCGGGGGCGAGTTGTCGAGGAAAAGCATCCGGCAGCTTTCGCTGTCGCACATCTTCAGGCGGGATCGCGCGCCGCTGCCTATGATCGTGACGGCATCCCGGGCGATTTCGGAAAGGACCGACCCGGCGGGATCGGCGCACACCCAGCGCACCTCGATGGAAGGGGTTTCAATCCGGGGATGGGAAGGGGGATGGGATGCCCATTCGTTGACGAGGTCCACGTCCCGCGGGTCGGGCGGCTCGTTTCGGATGAGGGAACGTAGGGTCCTGTGGACGGCCTCCCGGAGGAGGAGGGCCTTTTCGTGATCCCCGGCGGAAACGGCGGAAACGGCGATATGGGGCGCCGCAAGCCCGAACCAGCGGACGAGACGTTCGGGAGAGGACAGGAGATCGCGGGGCCTGGACCCGCGATGCCGCACCGTGGCGACGAAGTTCAGCGCCAGGCTCCCGGCGTCGAAACGGAACCTGCCGTATCGGGATGTCGACAATGGATGCACCGTGGAACCCTCCGAATAGTAACCACTATATCTGGTTACTACATGGGGGTCAAGAAAATTTTACGGGCCCGGCCGCGGGGGTCGTTCCGACGTGCGCGGAGTTGGGCTTTTTGGGGAGAAATGGAAAACTCGACGGATTTCAATGGATTGCGAATCGTCGCGGTTGTCCGTTACCCTGACGCGAGGGTGAGGAAACGGGGCACGAAGCGAAATTTGACGAACTCGTAAAAAGGCCGATTCAACACTTTTTCTAACGGCAAAGTAAAAAGCTCCATAGGCAAGGCGCCCGAATCCCGACGAATGAGGCGTACTTATGGTACGTCGCAGTGAGGAGGGAAGAAGGGCAACACAGCATATGGGCTTTTTACGAAGCCGTCAAATTTTCGGGGAACGGTGCGAACGGGAATCCGCCGTGGGGCGGGAAAACGGTCATGAGAACCGGTCGATGGAAATGCGGGGATCGGGGCATCCCGCAAATCGGGGATGCCTCCGCCTCCTTTTTCCCCGCGTATCTCGTTACAGGGGGCGCACGTTGATCGCCATGAGCCCCTTCTGGCCTTCCGTGATTTCAAAAGCGACCCGCTGGCCGCCCTTCAACTTCCGGTATCCGTCCATCTGGATGGCGTTGTAATGGACGAAAATGTCCTCCACCCTGCCTTCCGTCTGAATGAATCCGTACCCTTTACGGTCGTTGAACCATTTGACTCTTCCTTCTTCCATGTCTTCCGGCTCCCGGATCCAGTCATTTACAGGCACTATAAACGGCCGGAACCGTCGACACAATACGAAACGATTACGGAGAATATACTGGGGTTATGCCAGCATTATGAGAAGGAGAGAAGGGTGGACCGGAGGTTTGACTTCCGCTCGGACAGTTTCAGCTTCCGGCGGATATTCAGCCGGTGGAAGTCCACCGACCGGGCGGAGAGATGGAGCATGCCGGCGATCTCCTTGGTCGTCTTACCCTCCCGGATCAGCCGGGCGATCTCGACTTCCCTCGGTGTCAGGTTGTACAGCCGCACGGTCATGTTCGCGAGAAAGGGGGAGGTGATGTTTTCCATGTTCGAGCGGAGGATGTCCAGGCAGGCCCTCTGCTCCGGGGAAAGGGAACTCACCCCGAGCTTCTCGAGATAGGGGACCAGGAGTTTCTTGATGTTGACGAACATGTTTTCCCGGATTTCCTCCTTGTCCTTCTCGATGTGCTTGAGAAGAACGTTGAGGGCCGTGTTCGCCTCCTCCAGGTATCGGGACTTGCTGTCCAGTTCCCGTTCCCTGGCGATGAGGGCGTTCTCCATCCGCTTTCTTTCCGTGATGTCCCGGATGGACTCGATGGACCCGACGATGGTGCCGTCCTGGTCGTAGATGGGACTCGCTTTTCCCCACATGCAGCGGTTCCGGCCCCTCATGAACGGGAGATCCGTTTCGACGACGAGGACATCCTTTTCCCGCTCCAGGAAGGTGTAGTGTTTTTCCATCTCCTGGTCCGGGTTCAGCACGAGGTCGACCAGCATGGGCCTCCGGCAGCCGTAAAAGGGCAGGGCATGCTCGTAATTGCCTTTTCCGAGCATGTCGCCGGCGAAGACCCCGGTCATCTCCTCGATGGCGCGGTTCCACGCGATCAGCCTGCCTTCCAGGTCCACGGCCAGCGTGGCGTCGGGGAGGAAATTGATGATGTCGGCCAGAAGCCGCTCCGATTTTCGGAGCGCCTCCTCCGTCTTGTGCCTTTCCGTCATGTCCCGGCCCACCGACTGGATCTCCACACCCTGTCCGGTGCGGTCCGGGATCACCCGGTCGGTCCACTGGAGCCACCGGGTTTCCCCGTTCCGGTCGACGATGCGGTGCTCGATGATTTCCACGGGCCGGCTCGGTCCGAGCGCGGCCGCCCGCGCCTTCCGCTCCCATCGGACCTCTTCCGGAAGCCACTGGAGGAAGTTTTTTCCGAGGAGGGTTTCCCCGTTCTCTCCGAAGTAACGGCAGCAGGCGTCATTGACGAAGGTCAGCGTTCCGTCCGGCCGCCACCGGCAGACCAGTTCCATCTGGTCCTGAACGATGGCGCGGTACCGGTCCTCGCTTTCCCTGAGGGCCAGTTCCGCTTTTCTGCGCTGGGTGATGTCCCTGCTGACGCCGAGGAAACTCCTGGGGTATCCTTCTTCGTTCAGGAATGCCGTGATCTTGAGTTCCGCCCAGCGGTTGGCGGCGTTCCGGTGGGTCACCTCCACCTCCAGGGTCCGTTCCCGGTATCGGATCTCCTTGTCCGGACCCGCGGTGACCAGTTCCTCGAGAAAGAAAGCCTCCGCAGCGTCGATCGAAGAGGGGGCGAGGAAATTCCGGAGGGGCTGGTTCAGCATTTCCTCCACCTTATATCCCCGGATCCTTTCAACGGAGGGGCTGACATAGGTGTAGCGCAACGAGGTGTCCAGAGTCCAGATCACGTCGTTCACGTTGTAGGCGAGAAGACGGTACTTCCGCTGGGTGTCCTCGAGGGCCCGGTTCAGCCGTTTCAGCTCGGAAATGTCGAAAAAGGACGCCACAATCCGGCCGCTTTCCGGAATGACGTTGACGGTGGCGAACATTTCCTTCCAGACGCCCTTTCCGTCGAGCAGCGACAGGCTGTACTTTCCGGGGGCCTCGCCGGGGTGGTTCCGCAGGCGGGAATGACAGGACTTCATTTTTTCCAGGTCGTCGGGGGCCACGAATTCGGTCCACGATCTTCCGAGGAGTTCCTTCCTCCCGTATCCGGTGAGGCACTCGAACTCCCGGTTCACCATGGAAACGGTCATGTCCATCTCGATGACGGCCATTCCCGATCCGGCGGTTTCGAAAATCGTGCGGTAGTCCTGCTCCGAGTGTTCGAGGTCACCCTCGACGGCATCGGGAGGGAGCGTCCATGAATCCATCCGTTTTGCTCCGGAAAATCCTTTCCTGTCGTTCGGCCGGGCAGGGGACGTCATCGCCGCGTCCGCCCGGGTGTTCCGTTCAGTCCTTACGGGATTTCTCCCCGTTTCCTTGAATCTCGCCGAATTTCTGAATCCTTTCCCCCAGATCTCTCAGTTTCCGGTCCGCCAGGTCATTGATGGATCCCTCGGGGTAGGTGCCGTCGGGACCTTTTTCCCCCGCCGGCCGCCCGGTCAGGATTTCGATGCCCTCGTCGATGGTCCGGATGGAGTAGATGTGGAATTTCCCCTCTTCGACGGCCTTGACCACGTCCTTCCGGAGCATGAGATCCTTCACGTTGCTCTCGGGGATCAGAACGCCCTGGTCCCCCGTCAGCCCCGGATGGCGGCAGCAGTCGAAAAACCCTTCGATTTTTTCGTTGACCCCTCCGATGGCCTGGACCTCGCCCCTCTGGTTCACCGAGCCGGTCACGGCCAGATCCTGCCTCAGGGGAACGCCGGACAGGCTGGACAGCAGGGCGTAGACTTCCGTGGAGGACGCGCTGTCTCCGTCGACGCCGCCGTAGGACTGCTCGAAGGCGATGCTTGCGCTCATGGCCAGGGGCTTGTCCTGGGCGTACTTGTTCCGGAGGTAGCCACCGAGGATGAGGACCCCCTTGTTGTGAGTGTTTCCCGAAAGATCGGCTTCCCTTTCGATGTTGATGATGCCCGCTTTCCCCATGGAGGTCACGGCGGTGATCCTTGAGGGCTTTCCGAAAGTGAAATCGCCCATACTGAAGACGGCGAGGCCGTTCACCTGGCCGACGACGCTTCCCTGGACATCGATGAGAAGGGTTCCCCGGTCGATCATCTCCTGGATCCGCTCCTCGATCCGGTTGGAACGGAAAATTTTCGATTCGATCGCCCGGTCGACGTGGACTTCTCCGATGACCGGCGCGTTTTCCCGGGCGGCCCAGTAATCGGCCTCCCGCAGGAGATCGGTGACAGCGGGAAAACTCGTCGAAATCTTCTCCTGTCTTTCCGCCATCCGCACGGCCTGCTCTGTCACCGCCGCCACCGCGGAGCGGTCAAGCGGCCGGAGGCCCTCCTGCTCCGTCTTCAGCCGGAGAAAGGAGATGAATTTCCCGATCGAATCGTCCGTCCTGTCCATGACCGTGTCGAAGTCGGCCCGGACCTTGAAGATTTTTCTCACGTCCTCGTCGTGGGCGAAGAGAAGGGCATACAGATAGGGATCGGAGATGACCACGACCTTGACGGCGATGTCGATAGGTTCCGGTTTGATCCCCGTCGTCGTGAACATGTAAAAGGGATCATAGGTCTGAATCTCCATTTTTTCCGTTTTCAGGGACCGTTTCAGGGCAGCCCAGACGCCGGGTTCCATGATGGCGTCGAGAAGGTTCAGGACGAGGAAGCCGCCGTTGGCCCGGAGAAAGGAGCCCGCCTTGATCCTGCTGAAATCGGTCCGCCAGACGCCGCTCCGGTCCATGACCCTTTCAATGCTGCCGTAAAGATTCCGGTAGGTGGGGAAGGACTCGATCAGTATGGGCGGTTTCTCCAGGTGGCCGTTGTCCACGAGAAGGTTCACCCTGTAGGGTTGAAGGGTGTCCCCCTCGGGGATTACGAAGGGAAGGCCGGGCACCTGCTGGGGACGGGGCATGAACGCCTGCATGTCCCCGGCCATGTCCTCGATCATGTCGTCGAAATAGGCTCCGACCTTGGCGTTGCCGTATGCCTCCCGGAGCGGCGCCATCCGTTCCGAAGCGACCTTGATGAAAAGATACCGGTCCAGTTTTTCCACGTTTTCCTGAATTTCCTTCTGGAGAACCCGGATTTCCCGAAAGATCTGGCCGATTTCCTCCTTGAGCCCCGCCTGTTTTTTCTGAAGGGCCTCGTACTCCTCCTTGGGAAACCGCCCTTTCTCGACCATCTGTTCCAGCTGGTCCATGTGGGTGGGGTTCCCGTCGATGAGGGGGACCACGTCGGGACGGGTCATCTGGCCCATCTGGACATCCACCAGGGCGAATCCCTCCTCCCGGACTTTCTTGTCCAGGTCCTTGAAGAAACTCCGGCTTTTGGCTTCGTACTGGTCCAGGATCTCCTTCTTGCGGCTCAGGTAATCCTGGCTTTCGAAGAACTGGGGGATTTCCTTTTTCAGGGTTTCCAGGTACCCGTGGACGTCATTTCTGAAACGGGAGCCCTGTCCCGCCGGGAAACGCAGAAGGACGGGCGCCTCGGGACTTTTGAAGTTGTTGACATAGCAGAGGTCGTCGGGGAGGTCGGTCATCGTCGAGACGATTTCCTCGAGAATCCTTTCCACCGTGGAAAGGCGGCCCGATCCGGCGGACCCGGTGACGAACACGTTGTATCCCTCGCGGTTCATTCCGATTCCGAAGCGGAGAGCTTCCACCCCTCTCTCCTGGCCGATGATCTCCTTGAGCGGCTCCGCCCCGTCCGTCGTATCGAAGGGGAGCCGCGAGGGGTCCATCCGCCACCTGAGTTTTTCCACGGGAACTTTCCTGTCCGTGCCTGTCGTTTCCATGATGGGACTCCTGTGCGTTTTCGATAATTGCCCTTCCGCCCCGGCGGGAGGGACCGTCCTTGGGTGGGTCCGTCTCAGCGTTTCTTGATTTCAAGCATTCGGGCCCTGTCGGGCTTGCACTTGGGCATGACGATCCGCAGGACGCCGTCCTTGAAGGTCGCCTCCGTTTCGTCGGCGCTCACCCGGCAGGGAAGGGAGATGATCCGTTCGAAAGACCGGTAGCGATGCTCCCGGAGGCCGAAAGACGCTTCCCCGTTCGGGACTTTTTCCGTGACTTCCCCCCGGATCTCGATCGCATCGCCGTGGAGCGAAATGCGCAGGTCCTCCGGCTTCATGTCGGGCAGTTCGACCCGGATCACGATGGCCTGGTCCGTTTCCGCCATGTCCACCGACGAAGCCCGGCGGGAAAACACGGGGATAAGGGACCCGTCCATTTCGTCCCGAAGCCGGTTCATGAGCCGGTCCAGATCCCTCTTGATCTTGTTCAATTCCTCATTTTTCCAGATGATGAGCCCCGCCATCTACGCACCTCCATCCGATGAAATGCCTGCCAACAGTGACGGCTTCGTAAAAAGCCCATATGCTGCGTTGCCCTTCTTCCCTCGTCCCTGCGGCGTACCATCAGTACGCCTCAGTCCTCGGGATTCGGGCGCCTTGCCTATGGAGCTTTTTCCTTTTCCGTTCGAAAAAGTGTTGAATTGGCCTTTTTAGAATTCATCAACAGTATTATCTAAGAAAAAAAGACGGACCTTGCAAGCAATTTTCGTCGTCCATATCCGCCGACCGGCCCCATGCCCCTCCGATCCTGAAGGGCCGGCCTGAAAAGGAGATCGGCAATCTGAAGGAAACAGGGAGCGAGGCACATGGCGTCTTGCTCCTTGTTCAATGAATGTTCCGAGTTCTGAATCGCCGCAACAAAAGGACGGTGTAACACCGCAGGGGGAGCCCTCTTCGGACTACGGGCATCCGTATCTTTCATGAATCTCGCGTTTCGCGGCCTGCTTCAGGCAAGAGCCCGGGAGCGATCTTTTCTCTTGCCTCAATCGGGAGAATGAAGCAGAATCGATATGATTTCGAGTCGTCCGGATCCTTCCGGCAGGAGAACTTCCATGAAAGAACGGTTCGCCGCGTTTCTGGCCCTCGCCCTGTGCTGCCTTTTCCCCGTCCAGGGAGTTTCCGCCGGGCGGGAAATCGTTTACGGATTCGACGGGGATTACCCGCCCCATACCTTCATCCGGGACGGAAAACCGGAGGGGTTCGACATCGACGTTCTCAGGGCCATCCTGGAAAACCGGGATGCCACCGTCGTCTACAAACCCCTTCAGTGGGCGGAGGTTCAGGAGGATCTGAGGAGGGGAACCGTCCACATGACCTCGGGAATGGCGAAGACGAAGGAGCGGGAAGCCCTCTATCTCTTCCCTGCGCCGCCCCTCTCCGATCTTCGGATTTCCCTGTTTTCCTCCGACCGGGGCGGGGTGCGCTTTCTCTCCGGACTGGAAGGGAAACGGGTCGCCACCCAGAAGGGCTCCCTCTATCAGAAGATCCTCGAGGAAAGGGGCGTGACACCCGTCCTGTACCAGACGGAGGCAGACGCCCTCCAGGCCCTGGTCCGGGGCGACGCCGACGCGTTTGCGGGCTCGGAAGACACCGCTTTCTACAATCTGCGGGAAAAAGGGTGGACCGGCGTCTATCCGGTGAGCACGCCGCTGCGGGCCTCGACGCTCCACTACGCGGTCCGGAAGGGGGACACCGAACTCCTGGGCATTCTCAACGAGGGTCTCGAGCGGATCCGGAAAAACGGAACCCTCGACAGGCTCTACCGCCAATGGTTCGTGACGGAACTCACGGAAGAGGAAATCGGGAGGCTCAGGAAGGAGGCGGAAGCGGCCGTCCGTTTCGCCTACGCGCCTTACTCGGGAATCCAGGGTGGCGCCGCCGTTCTCGGTTTTTCGGGAAAAGCGTACCGGGGCTGCACCGTGGAGAACGCCCTTTCCTCCTGCACGACGGGAGCCGTCCAGGCGGCGGTGCTCAATGCCGCCGCATCGGGAGAGACCCGTTTCCGGGGCGTCCTGAGCCTCCTTCCCGGGGGCGGGACCGCGGTCCCGGGAGCGCAGGAACGACAAATCCTGTGCGAGTTCGGCCGGGAAACGCTCGTCGTTCTCGATGACGGACAAGGCGGCGTCCGGACGGTCATGGTGTCCGAGCTTCTCCCCTTCTCCTGCCGTGCGGAGTAGCGGAAGGCCCGATGCGCGATCCGACAGACCGGCGTTTTTTCAAAAAGGAGGAGCCATGAAATCGCGGTTCAATTTTTTCATCCCCACAAGAATCCTGTTCGGTCCGGGAAAACTGGCGGATCTGGGATCGACGCCCTTTCTTCCGGGAAAGAGGGCCCTCGTCGTCATCAGCTCGGGGGGCTCGATGAGGAAACAAGGCTACCTGGACCGGCTCGTGGCCGCCTTGGAGAAAAACGGGGTTTCCTACACCGTTTACGACAAGATACTGCCCAATCCCATTTCCCGTCACGTGGAGGAGGGGGCCCGGGTCGCCATGGAAAACCGCTGCGATTTCGTCGTCGGCCTGGGAGGGGGGAGCAGCATCGACAGCGCCAAGAGCATCGCCGTCATGGCCAGAAACCCGGGGGAATACTGGGACTATGTCATCGGGGGATCGGGAAAGGGAAAGAAACCCCTGGGCGGGGCGCTGCCCATCGTGGCGATTCCCACGACGGCGGGAACGGGAACGGAGTCGGACCTCTGGACGGTGATCACGAAGACGGAGACCCGGGAGAAAATCGGGTGGGGGGCGGACTGCACCTTCCCGGTCCTTTCCGTCGTCGACCCCGAACTGATGCTCTCCGTCCCCCCCGAACTTACCGCCTACCAGGGCATGGACGCCTTCTTCCATGCCGCCGAGGGCTATCTGGCGAGGGCGAACCAGCCGGCGAGCGACCGGTTCGCGCTGGAGGCCATCGGGCTCATCACGAAGCACCTCCCCGAGGCCGTGAAGGACGGGGGCAACCTGGAAGCCCGGACAGCCCTGGCATGGGCGAGCACGGAGGCGGGGTTCGTCGAGTCCCTGTCGTGCTGCATCTCCCATCATTCCCTGGAACACGCCATCAGCGCCTTCCATCCCGAAGTCCCCCACGGGGCGGGGCTCATCATGACCTCCATGGCCTATTTCACCTATCTCGCGGAACGAAGCCCGGCCCGGTTCGCCGACATGGCCGCCGCCATGGGGGAAAACACGGCGGCAATGAAGGAGGGGGATCGACCCTTCGCGTTCATCACGGCCCTCGGAAGACTGATCGAACGCGTCGGAATGGCCGGCCTCGGCCCTGAAACCTTCGGCATACGGAAGGACGAAGCGGCGGCGATCGTGAAGAACGCCATGGAAACCATGGGGGGGCTCTTCGCGCTGACGCCGGTGAAGTTTTCCGCCGCTGACGCGGAAACGATCTTCGAAAACTGCTTCCGGTAAGGCCCATCCCCGTACCGGAGCGGACGGCGGGTCATGGACAGTTCCCTCAGCGCAAGCGCCCTCAGGATCCTCGAGGCCCGGTACCTCGCGAAAGACGGCCGGGGAAGGGTCGTGGAGACGGCGGAGGAGATGTTTCTCCGGGTCGCCCGGCACGTGGCGGCGGCGGAAAGAACGTTTCGTCCGGACGCTTCCGCCGCTTCCTGGGAGAACCGTTTCTTCTCCCTCCTTTCCTCCCTCGATTTTCTCCCCAATTCCCCCACCCTGATGAACGCGGGCAGGGCCCTCGGCCAGCTTTCGGCGTGTTTCGTCCTGCCCGTCGAGGATTCCCTGGCGTCCATTTTCGACGCGGTCCGGAACACGGCCCTCATCCACCAGAGCGGCGGGGGAACCGGTTTTTCCTTCGGGCGGCTCCGCCCGAAGAACGACCGGGTGTCCACGACGGGCGGCGAGGCGAGCGGGCCCGTCTCTTTCATGGAGATTTTCAACCAGGCCACGGACGTGGTCCGCCAGGGGGGGACCCGGCGCGGCGCGAACATGGCCGTTCTCCCCGTGGATCACCCCGACATCGAGGAATTCGTCACCGCCAAGAGAATCCCGGGACGGTTCGCCAACTTCAACCTTTCCGTGGGAATGCCCGATTCGTTCCTCCGGGAGGTCCGGGAAAACGGGTTCCACGACCTCGTCAACCCGAGAACGGGACGGCCCACGGGCAGGGTGAAGGCGGCAGGCCTCTTCGATCTTGTCACGGACTGCGCGTGGGAAGGCGGGGAACCCGGGCTCCTCTTTCTCGACGAAATCAACCGGCACAACCCCACGCCGGACCAAGGGGCCCTGGATGCGACGAATCCCTGCGGGGAACAGCCGCTTTTGCCCTATGAATCCTGCAACCTGGGGTCCGTCAACCTGGTCCGGATGGTCCCCCGGGACGGGAAGGGGGCCGCCGTCGACTGGAAAAAACTGGAGGACACGGTCTTTTGCGCCGTCCGCTTCCTGGACGACGTGATCGAGGTCAACCGGTACCCCCTGACCGAGATCGATTCGGCGACCCGGGGGAACCGGAAAATCGGCCTCGGGGTCATGGGATTCGCCCACCTCCTCATCCGTCTCGGCATTCCCTACCATTCCCCGGAGGCGATCGGGACTGCGGAATCGGTCATGGCCTTCATCCAGGAGAAGGGCCGCGAGGCGTCCCGGGAACTTGCCCGGGAACGGGGGGCCTTCCCCCGTTTCAAGGGAAGCCTCCAGGACCGGCGGGGGATGCCCCCCGTGAGAAACGCCACGGTGACGACCCTCGCCCCGACGGGGACGCTCAGCCTCATGGCGGGATGTTCTCCCGGGATCGAGCCCCTTTTCGGCCTGTCCTCTTCCCGGATCGCGGCGGGAAACATCGAGATCTCCGAAACGGATCCCCTGTTCCTGGAGATGATGCGGGAGAAAGGCCTTCTGACCCCGGAACGGGTCCGGTTCGTGGAGGAGAACGGGTGCCTTCCTGACGACCCGGAGATCCCGACCGGCCTTCGCCGGCTTTTCGAGACGGCCTGCGGAATCCCCCCGGAATTCCACATCCGGATCCAGGCAGCCTTCCAGAAGTTCACCGACAACGCCGTTTCCAAGACGGTGAACATCCCCGCTTCCGCCGGCAGGGAAGCCGTCCGTGACGCGTTTCTCCTGGCCCACGAGCTTCGATGCAAGGGCGTCACGGTCTACCGGGACGGCAGCAGGGCGGGGCAGGTCCTGCGCTGCGGCCTCCACCGTCTGTGCTGATCTTACGGACCGGGGCGGGCCTTTCCGTCACCCGACGATGCCTTTTCCCCGGTACTCGCCGATCTCCTTTTCCGAGTAGCCCGCCTCCCGGAGAATCTCGTCCGTGTGGTCCCCGTGGAGGGGCGGGAGGGACCGGATGGTGCCGGGCGTCCGGGAAAGCTTCGGAAGAATGCCCACCTGGCGGATCTTCCCGAGTTTCGGGTCCTCCAGTTCGACGACCATCTTCCGCGCCAGGATCTGGGGGTCGGTGAAGACCTCGTCCATGGCGTAGACCTTGCCCACGGGGACATCCTTGGGGGCGAGGAGATCGAACCACTCGTCCCTGGTCTTCGTCAGGAAGATCTCCTTGAGAACGCGGAACATCTTGTCGTGCTGTCCGCCGGGTTTCCGGAACGTGGTGTCCATGGACCAGGGATGGGAGCTGAAATCCTCCCGTCCGACAACGCGGCAGAGGTTGTCCCAGAAATGGGGTTCGAGGCACCCGATGGAAAGGTATTTTCCGTCCTTCGTCTTGTACACGGCGTAGTAGGGGTAGGTGCCGGCGGCCCACGATTCGCCCCGTTTCAGGATCGTTCCGTTGTAGAGGCAGTCCTGGGTGAACCATGTGAGGAGATGAAGGGCCCCCTCCATGTAGGTGTGGTCGATGTACTGGCCTTCCCCCGTTTTCTGCCGGGCGATGTAGGCCAGAAGGATTCCCACGGCGCCGTAAAGGGAGACGCCGGCGAAGTCGGCGATGAGGTTGAGGGGAACCGACGGCGGGCCTTCCGCGGGGCCGATGACTCCCAGAACGCCGGCGATGGAGATGTAGTTGATGTCGTGGCCCGAGTAGAGGCGGTAGGGACCGTCCTGGCCGTAACCGCTCAGCGAGCAGTAGATGAGGCCCGGGTTCATGACCCGGAGCGTGTCGTAGTCCACTCCCAGGCGCTGGACGACCCCGGGACGGTAGCCCTCGATGACGACGTCGGCCTTCCGGGCGAGACGGTGGAAGATTTCCCTCCCTTCGAGGGTCCTGAGATTGAGTCCCATGCTCTTCTTGTTCCGGTTGAGCGTGAAAAAGGCGGCCTTTCGCCGCTTCTCCTCGCCCTTCGAGGAGTATCCCATGTCTTCCATGGGAAAGGGCGCCGCCGGCTCGATCTTGATCACTTCCGCGCCCATGTCCGCGAGAATCATGGTGCACAGAGCGCCGGGAACGTAATTCGACAGGTCGAGAATCTTCACTCCGTCCAGTGGATGCATGGCTCCCTCCTTATGGGTTTTTTGAACGGGGGACCCCCTGTTTCCCCCCGTCGATTCCGAAGATCCCGTACGCCGCCTTTCCCGGGAAGGGGATCGGGGGCGCAAGGGGACCGAAAGCGCTTGATCCGGTATGGTCCGGCACGAGGGCGGAAGGGAGGAAGGAACGGGAATCCGGACGGCCCGATGGAACGGGGCGGCGGGAGCCGTTCCGTCCGGAGGAAGGGACATGCCGGCATGCCCCTGGCGACAGGAAAAACTATAACGGTTCGGGGGCCTTTTTTCAATCCGTTCTTGCGGGGGGGCGGCCGGTGGTGGTACATAGTTCTTCCTGACAAGGAGGCCGTCATGTTTTCCTTTCCCGGGCAGAAAACGAAAATCGTCTGCACCGTCGGGCCGTCCTGCCGGTCCGCCTCGACGCTGTCGGAGATGATCCTCCGGGGGATGTCGGTGGCGCGGCTCAACCTGGCCCACGGAACGGCGGCGGAACACGGGGAGTCCGTGGAAAACATCCGGAAAGCGGAGAAGGCGACGGGGAGAACGGTGGCCGTCCTCGCCGACCTTCCGGGGCCGAAGATCCGGGTGGGGACGCTCCCTTCGGGACGGGTCTTCCTGGAAAAAAACGACCGGGTGACCCTGGCCCCGGAAAACGCCGGGGAACCGGGCGGGTTCATCCCCGTGTCCTACCTGCATCTCGCCGAAAGCGTCCGACCCGGAAACCTCATCTACATGAACGACGGGTACATCGAGCTTCAGGTCCTCGAGGTCCGCAAGGACGCCGTTCTCTGCCGGGTCAACGTGGGAGGGGAACTCCTGTCGGGAAAGGGGCTCAATCTCCCCGGCGCCTCCCTCTCCCTGGAGGCCGTGACGGACCGGGATCTCGCGCTCGCGGACACGGCGCTCGGAATGGGAATCGACACCTTCGGCATTTCCTTCGTGAAGGACGCCTCGGATGTGGATAGGCTCCGCCGCCATGCAACGGGAAAAGGAAAGCGGGTCTTCGTGATCGCCAAGATCGAGCGGAGGGAAGCGGTGGATGCCATCGACGGCATTCTCGATGCGGCCGACGGCGTCATGGTCGCCCGGGGGGATCTCGGCGTGGAGGTCCCCATCGACGAACTTCCCCTCCTGCAGAAGAAGCTGATCCGCAAGGCCAATCTCCGGTGCCGTCCCGTGATCACGGCCACCCAGATGCTGAAGGCCATGGAACATTTCACGAGACCCACGCGGGCGGAGGTCGCCGACGTGGCGAACGCCGTCCTCGACGGGACGGACGCGCTCATGCTTTCCGAGGAGACCGCCGTCGGGCAGTTTCCCGTGGAAACGGTGGAGATGATGGCGCGGATCGCCCGGTCGGTGGAGGGGGACCGGGGAATCCTCCCCGGGTCCGTGAGCGTGCTGGAAAGGCTCAAGGGGGAGATCCTGAAACAGGAGATCTCCGTCTCCGACATGGTTTCCCTGAACGCGGCGGAAGCGGCGGAGGCCCTCCGGTCCCCGCTGATCCTCACCCCGACGACGGGGGGCAACACCCCCCGGAGGATCTCCCGTTTCAAGCCCGGGGCCTGGATCGTCCCGCTCTCCGGGAAGGAGGAGGTCAGCCGCTTCCTCGCCTTTTCCCACGGCGTTTTCCCCCTGTTTCCGCCGGAAGGAGGGGGACCATGGACGGAGGAGCGCGTCCTGGGGGAGCTGGCAAAAGCGGGGTTTCTCCGAAAAGGGGACCGTATTCCGGTCACCGAGGGAAAACACCGGGGGGCGGCGGGCGGCACGGACAGCCTGGGCATCCTCACCGTGTCGTAGCCCCTCCGCCGGGTGCTTTTCCTTTGCAGGACGCCCCGCGATCCTGTAAAAGGTGACGGCTTCGTAAATAGTGTCGATTCGGCTTTTTTACGAGTTCATCAAAGATGTCCCAATGAACATCGCTTCGAGGTCCGGTTCCCGTGGGTAGCAGACGATCGTCCCCGCAGTCCGCGCAGCTCCTTCCGAAAGCCCTCACCACCGTGGACGCCTTTTATGAGCTCCTGGACGTGCTTCTCGCCTTCGACGAAAGGCGCCGCTCCCTGCCCCTGAAGGGCTTCGGCGCCCCCGTCCGGACGGAGGAGAGGGCAGGGGCGCTTCTCGACCGGGTGGCCGGAATCACCGCGGATCTCCTCGGGAATGGCCGTCCCGCAGTCGGGCGACCCTCCATCGTCCTGAGAGGGAACCTTCGCAGGCTCCGGTTTCTCACCCTGAGGCTGTACGGCGTGCTCCTCCCCATCATCCTGTTCTTCTTCTACCTGACCCTCGGACACCCCGCGGAAGATCCCGCCGTGTGGTTTGTCCGGGCGGTCCTGCTTTTTCTCCTCGCCTTTCCCCTGATCTACCGGCGGAGACTCCGGCTGAACCTGGAGCACAGCTGCCGGTACAGCGACGACGGCCGGGGAAACGCCACCATTTACATGGAGGAACTGGGGGAGATCCCCTTCCAGTCGTACCTGGCCCACGAGTATGCCCACCATGTCCATCGGGGCCTTTTCGGCGACGGGGGGGACCGGTGGCTCCGGGAGGGCTGGTGCCGCACGATCCAGCGGAAGGTGTGCGAGCGCCTCGCCGCGGAGGAGAACGAACCGGCCTTTCTCCACCACGTGCTCCTCCAGGTCACCGGGGAGATCAAGTTCGCCCTCGGTCTCATGGGACGTTCCCTGAGACTCGGGCTTCCCTCCAGGGCGCGGCGGGTGAAAACGATCTTCCGGATCAATTCCCTGGTCAATTTTTTTACCGGGAACCCGGGGTACGACGTCCGGAGCCTCCTGATCCACGCCCTGGGAACCGCCTTCTTCGCCCTGGCGGAACGGCGGATGACCTTCGAGGAAACGATCCTCCGGCTTCCCCTCCGGGATGCCCCCGATGAAATCGTCTTTCCCCCTCCTGGAAAGACCCCATGATACGGGCCCCCGTCATGCATCTTTCCGTTCTTGTCCCGAGAAGCTTCTCACAGGGGGAAAAGGAGGAACTGGAACGCTTCCTCCTGGATGCCGGTTTCGAAAGGGGGGACGGCGGGTGGTACCGGGACCGGGCCGCGCCGGATTCCCTGAAGCTGCGGTTCGAGGCGGACCCCGCCACGGACCCGTTCTGGATCTCCTGCCCCCTGGAGAGCCTCTATTTCCTGCCGCAGGAAGAGATCTTCCTCGACTCGGGGGAGGAGCCTTCCGTCCGGGAGCGGGCCCGCGGCCTTGCCCGGATGCTGGCCCGAAGGGTCCGGGGGCTCATATACGACCATCGGCAAAACGGAATGTTCGGACCAGACGGCGCGCCGCTCGACGGCTGGGGCGCGGGGAGGGCCCTCGGGGAGGACGAGGGGAACGGTGGAAATGTTCCGGGGTGATGAAGAAGAAACGGCGGGCACGGCCGTGGGACGCCGCGCCCGCCGTTTCCGTCATTTCCCTTTTACGGGGTCTCGGAATAATCGTACGGGGGATCGCTCGCCAGGGTCTTGTTGAACGTCAGCGTCGCCGTGACGCCTGCCGAGGTGTCGGTGAACGTCATGTTCCCCGAGGCCGGAACCGTTTCCCAGTCCATGGGGATGGTGACGTCGTTTATGGACACGGTGTAGCCTCCGAGAATGCCCGCCGTTTCCGTGTCGAGGACGACGGATGTCTCCCCGGCGGTCACGTTCACGGCGATGTCCATGATCCCTTCGCTCGTGTTCAGGTTCAGGTCGAAGGTCCCCTGGTCCTCGTCGGTAAGAGTGACATCGACGGTGCCGCTCGTGATGGTGAAGTCATTCATGGTGAAATTGTCGAAAACGATCCGGAGCGTCTCGGAGGCGAGGTTGTCCAGGACGAGGCTGACCGACCCGGAAATGCTGTTTTCGCCGAAAACGAAGGCGTTGAAGGCAACGGTGACCGTTCCCGAGGGATTGTTGAGGTCGAGGACGAGCGGCGTGGAGGAAAAGGTGATCGATCCCGAGAACGGATTTCCCGCCCATTCAAAATTCTGGAACCCGATGGAACCGGACAGGACCATGGCCCCCTGGGTGTTCTGGCTGATGGACAGGCTTCCCGACACGGCACCGTTGAGATAGGTCTGGCCGTTCACGGCAATGTCGTTGAAAACGGCGGAGAAACTCGCACCAATGGCAGTCTCGGAAACGACGATGTTGGAGACCGTGATGGTGCCGCGTCCCGTGAAGAGACTCCCGTCGTCCGTCGTGTACCCCGCCCCGAAATCGATGACGACCGTGATCGTTTCCGGCAGATTTTCCAGGTCGATCGAGTCCGGCGTGACGGTGATCAGTCCCTGGGGAAGTTCCTCCTCCTCGAGGAGGGAGGTCAGCACGTCCACCCCCTCGGTGACCCCTTCCGACTGAATGACGTCCAGGACCTTGTCCGCCTTTCCCCCGATGTCTTCTTCCATGGTGGCCGCCGTGGTCCCGCCGCCGGACGTTCCCTCCGTGCCGCCCGACGAGCCGCCCCCGCCCCCGGTGCCCACGATCGAGCACAGTCCGGAGGCGAAAAGAATAATCAGGAGAACCGTCCGCAACTTAACGAAAAATCCCTCACTTGGCCTCTGTTCCATGGTTCCACCTCCGTTTGCAGATTTGCAGTACCATATATGCGGTGACGCCCGCCGCGGCCATGGCGGTCATGTCGGCCGTGTCGAAGACCCCCTGGCGGAAGAAGCCGGCCGTGTTCTCGAGAAAAGGGACTCCCTGGAACCAGGAAGGGACCATCCCGGCCGCCGCCTCTCCGAAATTCTGGCCGAGTTCGAAGAGGAGATCGACCGCCGTCCAGAAGAAACAGGACAGAAGGATCGCCTTTCCCGTCGGCGGGAAAAGGGCGGCGGTGAGAAGGGAAAAGGAAAAAACATGGAGGAAGGAGGGGAGCGAATTCGTCAGGGCGGAAACGGCGGGAGGAAGCGATACGGCCTCCCCGGGGGGAAGGTGGAGAAACCGCAGAAAATAAACCTGCTCCGGGGCACGGAAGAATCCGTAAAGGAAAACCCCGGCGAGGAGAGCGGAAAACCCCATCAGAACCGGAGTCAAGGCATAGTGATTCTTCATGATTCCCCCCCCTGTTGGAAAATTATACTATATCGATACCGGTGAGACAATCTTTTTCCGTCCCCGCCGTCCTTTCGTCTCTCTCCGGGAAATAAAATATTTCTTGAATGATCCTGAAAAACTGGTATGACCCTTGTCAATTTTTACGAAGTCGTCAATTTCGCGAGTGCTTGAATCGCAAAAAACGCTTTTTGAAGAGGAGGTTCCCTGTCCTTGGCGAACGAACCGAACAAGGTGATTTACTCCATGCTGGGAGTGGGAAAGGTCTACGGGACCCGGACAGTGCTGAAGGACATTTCCCTTTCCTACTTCTACGGGGCCAAGATCGGCGTGATCGGCCTCAACGGGTCGGGAAAGAGCACCCTGCTCAAGATCATGGCGGGACGGGAGAAGGAGATCCTGGGAAAGACGATCCTGTCCCCCGGCTACACCGTGGGATTTCTCGAACAGGAGCCCCTCCTGGACGACAACAGGACCGTCCGGGAGGTCGTTGAGGAAGGCGCGGCGGAAGCGGTGAACCTGCTTGTGGAGTACAACAGGATCTCGGAGCGGCTTTCCGAACCCCTTTCCGACGAGGAAATGGAAAAGCTCATCGCCCTCCAGGGGGACATCCAGGAGAAACTCGACGCCGCCGATGCCTGGGACCTCGATTCCCGCCTGGAAATGGCCATGGACGCCCTGCGGTGCCCCCCGGGGGACATGTCCGTCAGGGTCATCTCCGGAGGCGAACGGCGGCGGGTCGCCCTGTGCCGGCTCCTTCTCCGCAAGCCGGACATCCTGCTCCTCGACGAACCGACGAACCACCTCGACGCCGAAACGGTGGCCTGGCTGGAACATCACCTTCAGACCTACCCGGGAACGGTCATCGCGGTGACTCATGACCGGTATTTTCTCGACAACGTGGCGGGCTGGATCCTCGAACTGGACCGGGGGCACGGGATCCCCTGGAAGGGGAACTACTCGTCCTGGCTCGAGCAGAAGAGGACCCGCCTTCAGGACGAGGAAAAGAAGGAATCCCAGCGGCAGAAGACCCTCCAGCGGGAGCTGGAATGGATCCGCATGGCCCCCAAGGGGCGGCATGCCAAGTCGAAGTCCCGCATCACCTCCTACGAGACGCTCCTCCGCGAGGAACCGGAAAAGCGCGAGCGGGAGCAGGAAATCTTCATCGCCCCCGGGCCGAGGCTGGGCAAGCTCGTCATCGAGGCGGAAGGACTCGCGAAAGGCTACGGCGACCGACTTCTCATGGGCGACCTTTCCTTCTCTGTGCCCCCCGGGGCCATCGTCGGCATCGTCGGGCCCAACGGGGCGGGAAAGACGACGTTCTTCCGGATGATCACCGGCCGGGAAACGCCCGATTCGGGCGCCGTCCGCATCGGTGACACGGTCCGCCTCGCCTGGGTCGACCAGAGCCGGGACGTTCTCGACCCGGCGAAGACCGTCTGGGAAGAGATCTCCGAGGGGAACGACCAGATCGTCATCGGGGGGCGGCAGGTCAATTCGAGGGCGTATCTCGCGAGATTCCAGTTCACCGGAACGGACCAGCAGAAAAAGGTGGGGGAGCTTTCCGGAGGGGAAAGGAACCGGGTCCACCTCGCCCGGATGCTCAAGGAGGGGGCCAACGTTCTCCTCCTCGACGAGCCCACCAACGACCTTGACGTGAACACGCTCCGGGCCCTGGAGGACGCCCTGGAAACCTTCGCCGGCTGCGTCCTCGTGATCAGCCACGACCGCTGGTTTCTCGACCGGATCGCGACGCACATCCTGGGGTTCGAGGGAGACAGCCGCGTGGTCTGGTTCGAGGGCAATTACGGGGAGTACGAGGCGGACCGACGGTCGCGGCTCGGCGCGAAGGCGGACCGGCCCCACCGGATCCGGTACCGTTCCCTGACGCGGGCCTGACCGTGAAGGAAACGGGCATGGAGGAAAACCGATGACGGAAAACCGTATCGTATTCGTGAACGGCCGCTTCGTCCCCTGGGAGAACGCCACCGTTCACCTCATGTCCCACAGCGTCGCCAGGGGGTCCGCCGTTTTCGAAGTCCTGAGCGTCTACAGCTCGGAAAGGGGAACCTATCTCTTCCGGCTCGACGAACACGTCTCCAGGCTGGAAAAGACGGCCGATACCCTGGAGATGAAGCTTCCCCTGAAGGGGGCGGCCCTGGCGGATGCGGTCCGCGAGACCGTCCGGAGGAACGGGGTCCGCGGCGGATTCGTCAAGATTGTCGGGTACTATTCGGGGATCGCCTTCGAGATCCTCCCGCCGGAGGAAACGCTCGATCTGGCCGTTTTCGTCGTGGCCGCCGAGGAGGACCCCCTTCAGAAAGGAGCGGCGACACGAAAGGGCTGTTCCCTCGCCCTGTCCCTGTGGCGGAAGCTCGACCCCAGGACGGTTCCGGTGGAGGCGAAGGTCGCCGCCAATTACCTGAACGGAATGATGGCCCGGCTGGAGGCGAAGAAAAGGGGGTTCGACTACGCCGTGCTCGCCGACACGGAAGGGTACCTGGCGGAGGGAGGCACGGAATCGGTGTTTCTCGTCAGGGAAGGGAAACTGGCGACCCCCGCCCTGGGCAACATCCTGGACAGCATCACCCGGAAATCGGTTCTCGAGGTGTCCCGGTTTCTCGGGCTTTCCACCATGGAAGGAAAACTTCCGCCGGAGTTCCTCATGGATGCCGGGGAGATCTTCCTTTCGGGCACCCTCGGCAAGGTGCTCCCGGTGGAGCGTTTCGAAAATCGAACCCTTTCCCCCGTTCCCGGAAAAGTCACCCGTTCGATCAACGATTTCATGGAAAGGATCCTCTCCGGAAGTGAGGAAGGCTTCCGTCACTGGCTTTTCCCCGTGTCCTGAGGTCCCCCGAAGGGTCCGGAGAGCCCTTCGATTCCGTCCCATGGACCGGCACGGATCCCATGCCCGTTTTTCGTGCAAGGGGGTCAAACGGGGCCGTTTCCGATGCATTACGGAGGGAATGAACAGGCTTTTCCACAAGGTTCCTCACAGGATTGTTCATAAAGGGAAAAAGGGGGGAGGGGAGGCTTGCGCCTCCCCTTTTTGATAGATGCTGACTGCCGGCCAGTGCCTACGCAAGGAGGGGGAACATAGACACACTGACCAATCGCGAAATGGAATCGGGGGGAGACTCCATCTCCGATTTTAGTTGTCGCATCGTTGAAGTTTACCATTGCATGATTCATGCCATGCCGTGGGACTTTCTTTTTTCGAGTCCTGCAAAGGAGCGGAGGCTTCCCTCCCCTGGGGGGGACCTGCCCGGGGGATCCGGGGAGGAAAGAATTGTCGAGTTTCCCCCAGGTCATCCCGGAGCCGTGAATATCCGAATCTTCCGTAATCTGGACGATTCATTCGCGACGTTTTTGTCGTTTTCTTCTTTTCGCGGGGAGGAAAACCGTCTTGACAAAACTTCCCCTTTCCGTTTATCACCTTACAAAAATGTGATTCCAGAACCATGGAAAAAAAGAACCCCGCCCTGTCGCACCGGCCTTTCCGGAATCTCCGGGACCTGGTGGAGGATTACGATTCCATGATTCCCTTCTCCACGGAAACCCTGGAAGGGGAGGACGACCGCTCCCTCTTCCGGAACGCGCTGGCCGGAGTCGTTCCCCTGGACCGGGGGACGGTTCCGGTGATCGCTTCCGCCGGCAGTCTTCCGGAGCCGAAGGGGGAGGACCGTCCCGAAGGCCGGAAGGAACTGGAGCGTCTCATCCTGGAAGGGAAGGGGTTCCGGATCTCCTCGACGCCGGAATACATGGAGGGCACGGGGGAAGGAATCCCTCCCGACATGGCCCGGCGTCTTCATGAAGGCAATTTTTCCATCGGGAGGCCCATCGATCTGCACGGGCTCAACGCCGGGGAGGCGGAGGAGGCTCTGGACCGCTTTTTCCGGGAGAACCTCCGGAAAGGGGAACGATCGCTCCTCGTCGTTCACGGGCGGGGACTTTCAGGCCCCGGGGAAGCCGTCCTGAAGGAAAGGGTGTACCGCTTTCTGACCCGGGGACGCTGGAGGAAATGGGTGGTTGCGTTCTCCAGCGCCCGTTCCTGCGACGGCGGGGCCGGGGCGACTTACGTCCTTCTGAGAAGCCGCCCGGAAAAAAGAAAAAAGAGGAAAAGCGGACCGTTTGACAAACCCCTGCCGTCATGCTAGGGCGGGGGGTGCCTTGCGCCACGGACCCCGGACGGGTCGACACGGCGTCACGAAACGGCCGCATCAACGGAAAGGTTTCCGGCAAACATGAAAACCGCCTCCCGGGCAGAAAAGACGTCCGTATTGCCGCCCGCGGGCAGGCTCGCGGCATGGTTCAAACTGTCCCGGATTCCCTTTCACAGCGTCGGGGTCCTGCCCTTCATTCTCGGGACCGTTCTTGCCTGGCAGGCCGGCGCGGAGATCCGTCCCTTCGTCCTGGCGCTTGCCCTGGCCGGCGTCGTGCTCGTCATGCTCTCCACCTATCACGGCGGCGAGTATTACGACCGGCGGGAGGACGGAATCTCGGGAAGTATCCACAAAAACCCCTTCGCGGGGGGGTCCCGGGCCATCCAGGAGCGGGGCATCTCTCCCGCCGTCGCCCTGTGGACCAGCCGGATCGTCATCGTCCTCGCGGCGGCGATCGGGGTGATCCTTCAGTTCGGGCTGAAAACGGGTCCCTTCACCCTCGTGTTCGGGGCGATCGGCGTCGTGTGCGGTTTTTTCTATTCGACAAGGCCCCTCCGGTTCGTGGAACGGGGCGTGGGCGAACTCATGATCGGCTTCTGCTACGGGTGGCTTCCCATCGCCGCCGCCTTCTATATCCAGGCCGGCTATGTCCATTCACTGGTCCACTGGATGTCCGTTCCCGTCGGGCTCACCATTTTCAACGTCATTCTCCTCAACGAGTTTCCCGACTACCCGGCGGACAGGGAGACGGGAAAGAGAAACCTGCTTGTCCGCGCCGGGAAGAAAACGGGAGCGGGAATCTACGCCGGGGCGTCGATCCTCGCCGTCGTGTTCTTCTTCCTTTCCCTTTCCGGGGGGATTGGAACGAGAGGTCTTTTCCTGTACCCATGGATCGCCCTCCTTTCGGTCTGGCTCGCCGTCCAGGTCCTCAGGGGGAAGCACGAAAACCCGCGGCTCCTGGAGAGATTCTGCGGCCTCACCATCGCCGTAAACCTCGGCACGACCGTTTCGTACATCCTTTCCCTTCTTTGAGGGGGAAATCGGCCCGTTGAAGAAGGGAATTCCAAAATGACAGCATCGGGAAATTTTCAGGAAAACGGAAGGACAAGGCGCATCTTGCCGATCTTCTGGCCGCCCTCCCTTCTGTTCCGCCAGCTGGGATGCGCCGCCCTCATGGCCTGGTGCACGGGATGGGAGAAATTCCCGCGGTGGCTCTTCAGGCACAGCCTGAAATCCCTCCCCGTGTCCAGCGGCGCGTGGGGCATGGGATGCATCGGGTATCCCGGCCACCCCGCCTGGGAGGTCACGTCGGCCTGCAATCTACGCTGCATCCACTGCCATGCCGCCAGCGGGAAGCCCCACCCGGACGACCTCGACACCGGCGAGGCGAAGCGCCTCATCGACGGCCTCGCAGAAGTGCGGGAGTTCCGGACCATCGTCTTCACCGGCGGCGAGCCCCTGGTGAGGCCGGACATCTTCGATCTCATGAAACATTCGAAGGACGTGGGATTTTCCAACATCCTGGCGACGAACGGGACGCTCATCGACGACGAGATGGCGGAGAAGCTCCGGGAGCACGGGGTGGTCTGCAACGCCATCAGCCTCGATTCGGACGATCCCGACGTCCACAACCGGATCCGGAACCATCCCCGGGCCTTCGACCTCGCCCTCCGGGGGATCGAGGCGACAAAAAAGGCGGGAATCCTCCTGCAGCTCAACACCACGGCCATGGAAATGAATCTTCCCCGGCTCGGGAACCTCATGGCGTTCGCCGACCGCTGCGGGGCGGCCATCATGCTCATGTACCAGCTCGTCGCCGTGGGAAGGGGAGGGAAGATCGAAAAGGCGACCCTCAAGAAGCAGGCCAATTCCAGCCTGTGCCGGCTCATCGCGGAGACACAGAAAGGGATCTCCACCGTCGTGGAGCCCGTGGCGGGTCCCCAGTACTGGCCCTACCTCCTGGAGAGGAATGGAAAAAACGGGAAACGGCTGCTGAAACTGGCGGAAGCGGTGTTTCACGGGTGCTCCGCCGGGAGGGGCTTCGTCTACATCAAGTCGAACGGGGACGTGTGGCCCTGTCCCTTCGTGGAGGTCAGCGCGGGATCGGTGCGGGAAAAATCCTTCCGGGAGATCTACCGGGAATCGCCGGTCTTCGTCCAACTCCGCAACCGGGAGTCCCTGCTCAAGGGAAAATGCGCCGGCTGCGATTACAGGAAAATCTGCGGGGGCTGCCGCGGGAGGGCCCACGCCTACTTTGGCGATTACCTCGCCGAGGACCCGAGGTGCTTCATCCGGACCTGAGGGGCGACGGGACCGATCATTTTTTTCTCTTCATGAGGAAGTAAAGCTCCCCCTCCTGCTTCATGTGTCCCGCCATCGTTTCGGCATAGCCGCCGTTCCCGCAGAAAAGATCGACCCTTCCCGGGCCCTTGATGGCGCCGCCGGTGTCCTGGTTCAGGACGAATCGGCTGAAGGGCACCCATTCGAGAATATTTCCCCTGCAGTCGACCATGGGCTTCCAGGTGCGGATGAAGGCCAGCGCCCCCCAGGGAAAAAGGCTTCTGTCCGTGGCGATGGAGCGGGTCCCCGTCACGGGGACACCCAGGCTTCCGATGGCTCCCCGGGCGATCCGGAAGAAGACGTAGCTTTCGTTGTAATTCAGGATTTCCTCCATCTCCTCGGGATGCTCCGCGAGGTACCGCCGGATGCTCTGGAGGGACACGTCCTCCCGGGCGATCCTCTCGAGTTCGATGAGCCGCCTCCCGATGCTCCGGTAGGGTCTTCCGTTGGAGTGGGCGTAGGTGACGTGGACGGGGGTGCCGTCGGGCAGTTCGATCAGGCCGGACCCCTGGATGTGTAGGAAGAAGAGGGCGACGGGATCGGTGACCCACAGGAGTTCGAGATCGCGTCCGGCCAGGCTCTGTTCGTTTTCGATCTCCTGCCGCGTGTAGTAGGGAACGACCTCGCCGTTCCGGACCCGCCCCACGAGGCGGACCCCTCGGTACTTCCTGTCGAATTTTCCGAGATTGATAACCAGGTGGTCTCCGGGCTTGCCGTAAAGGGGGTACTGGAACCGGTCCGTGGGAAACCAGTTTCCCTCCAGGGTCGGTTCATAGTAACCGGTGAAGAGGACGGAGCCGTTTCCGTCCCGCCCCGTGGCCCGGTACACGAGAAAGGTCTTGCCGATCCGCTCCCGGAACTCCTGTTCCGACGAGGCGGTTCGAAGGATCCGGAGGAACTCCAGGAGGGATTCCCTGAGTTCCGCCACGGTGAAGCGGTCGTCCCCGAAGGAGAGGACACGGTCGCCGGGAAGGCAGTCGTAATACTGGAGGCTCCGTCCCACCGCCAGTTCGAGGTTCCTGAATCCGATGTCGTCGGTGAAAAGGGGGAGGCCGCTTCTTTCGACGTTGACCAGGGCGGGCAGGGGAGGGGAAACGGGGGGAACCTCCACCCTGCCGGCACAGCCCGCAACGATCCCGAGGAAGAGAAGGAAAAGAATTGTCCGGGAATTTCTTCTCATCAGGCCTCTCTTCCTAAAGCTCCAGGATCATGGCCACCTCGTCGCAGAAGTCGGGGTACTTGGGGCACTTGAAGCAGTCGGACCAGATCTTCTCCGGAAGGGTGCTCCGGTCCACTTCCATGAAATTCAGGCTTCGAAAGAATTCCCGCTGGTAGGTGAGGCTGAAGACCCGGTAGATTTCAAGGGTGATGGCCTCGGAGATGCAGGCTTCCACGAGAATCCGCCCGATCCCCTTTCTCCTGTATGCGTCGTCCACGAAGAGGGAGCGGATTTCGGCGAGATTTTCCCAGAAGATGTGCATGGCGCAGATGCCGACGATGGGGCCCCCTTCCTTGTCAAGATACACGTAGAAATCCCTGAGGCTTCCGTACAGGTCCATGAGGGAACGGGGCAGGATCTCCCCCTTTGCCGCGGAGGCGTTGATCATGCGGTGCATCATTCTGACATCGCCGACTCTGGCTTTCTTGATCATCCGGCCGGTACCTCTATGTTTGTTTCCTGCCCGATTTCAGCATTTCCGACGCATGTTCCCGGGCCTTGTCGCTGATCCGGGCCCCTCCGAGCATGCGGGCGACCTCTTCGAGCCGTTCCTTCTCCGAAAGCCGGCGCATCGCCGTTTTCGTCCGCCCGTCGGAAACAGTTTTTTCCACGAGGAAGTGGTTTTCACCGAAACAGGCGATCTGGGGAAGGTGGGTGATGCACAGGACCTGGTGATGGGACGCCGCGTCCCGGAGTTTCTTCCCGACCGCTTCCGCCGCGGCGCCGCCGATCCCCGCGTCCACTTCGTCGAAAACGATGGTCCTCACTTCGCTCGTCTCCGCCAGGACCTTGCGGATGGCCAGGGTGATCCGGGAAAGCTCCCCTCCCGAGGCGATCCGGTTCAGGGGTTTCGGTTCCTCCCCGGCGTTGGGGGACAGGTAGAATTCCGCCTCGTCGGCCCCCTCCGGGGAAAGAAGGAGCCCGTCCCCCCGGCCGGCGAACGCCTTGTGGAAGACCACCCGGAAGCGGGTGTTGTCCATGCAGAGGCCCCGCAGTTCGTCCTCGATTTCCTTCTCCAGGGACTTCGCCGCCGCCTTGCGCCGTTCCGAAAGCTCCCCTGCCGCGTCGAGAAGACGGGGAGAAAGGGACGACCGTTCCTTCCGCGCGGCTTCCAGGTCCTCCTCCGCGCAAAGCAGCCCCTTCAGTTCCGCCTCCAGGTCGTCTTTCTTCTTCAGAACCGCCGACAGGGTGCCTCCGTATTTGCGCTTCATCCGGCCCAGATATTCCAGGCGCTCCTCGATCGCCTCGATCCGCGCGGGATCGAAAAGGATGTCCTTTCCGTAATCCCTCAGGAGGAGCGCGGCGTCCTGAAGGGCATAGTAGGCCCCTTCCACCTGTTCCGGCGAGAGGGGGGCGTTGCGGTCGATCTCCCTGATCTGCCGGATTCTCGTCATCACCGTGGAGAGCTTTTCCAGGATATCGCCCTCTCCCGAGTAAAGAACGGCGTAAGCCTCCTCCGCCATTTCCCTCAGCTTCCTGCCGTGGGCCAGGACGGTCCGCTCCTCCTGGAGGGCGTCGTCCTCCCCCGGCTGGATCTTCCCGTCGGCGATCTCCTTTTGCTGAAAGCGGAGGAGTTCCTCCGTCCGGAGCCGTTCCTCCCTTCTTTTTTCCAGGGCCGCGATGCGTTCCCCGATCTCCCGGTCCCTGTCGTACAATGCCGTGTAGAAAGCCTTCAGGGCGCCGAGGCCGCCGTAATTGTCCAGCATGGCCAGGTGGCGGCCGGCGTCGAGGAGGTTCTGGTGCTCGTGCTGGCTGCAGATGTTGACCAGCGCACCGCCGATGACGGACAGGGCATTCAGGGTGGAAAGGGCGTCGTTGACGTAGGCCCGGTTCTTGCCCGTCCTGGAAAGGATCCTCTTCACGATGATCTCGTCGGACCGCTCGAATCCCATTTCCTCGAGCCTGTCCAGGATCTCCGGCCGGTCTCCCACGTGGAACAGGGCCTCCACCACCGCCGCTTCCTCGGAGGACCGGATCCAGTCCGTCGAGGCCCGGTCCCCCTGGAGGAGTCCCACCGCCTCCATGATGACCGACTTCCCCGCGCCGGTCTCTCCGGAAATGATGGAGAGCCCCTCGGGGAACGCAACGCGGAGATCGTCGATGACGGCCAGGTTCCGGATGTTCAGCTCCTTCAGCATGGCGGTTCAGTGGAGCCCTCCCCAGCCGAGCTTGGTCCTCACGACTTCGAGGTAGCTCCGGGAGGGGGAATCCACGAGATGGATCAGGGTTTTCGATTTCCGCACCTCGATGGCTTCGCCGGACCGGATCACATGGGAGATCTGTCCGTCGATGGTCAGGGTGGCGCATTCCTCCTTCGTCCACAGGACGACCCGGATCGCGGCGTCCGGCGGGAGCATCATGGGACGATTCGTCAGGGTGTGGGGGCAGATGGGGTTGAGAATGATCGACTGAAGCTCGGGGAAGACGATGGGGCCGCCGGCGGAAAGGGAATAGGCGGTGGAGCCCGTCGGCGTGGCCAGGACAAGCCCGTCGGCCTTGAAGGTGGCGAGATACCGGTCGTCCACGAACGTTTCCAGGTGGATCATCCGGGAGAGGTTCCCCCGGTTGATGACCACGTCGTTCAAGGCCGGGGGGACGGGCTTTTCCGCCTGCGCCCCCGGGAGGCCGATTTCCAGCATCATCCGCTTCGAAGTCCGAAACCGGCCCTTGAGGATCTCTTCCATGGCCGGGAACATCTCGTTCAGGTTGATCACCGTCATGAATCCGAAACCGCCCAGGTTGATCCCCATGAGGGGAACCTCGTGGCCCGCGACGGTGCGGGCCGCGGAAAGGAGTGTGCCGTCGCCGCCGAGGACTGCGATCAGCTCCACCGCCGCGGGGAGATCCTTCCCGGGAATCCCGCCGGTCATCTCCGTCACCCGGGCGATTTCCTCTTCCAGGACGACTTCCACCCCCCGCCGCATCAGCCAGCCCCGAAGCTCCAGTGTGCATTCGACGGCGTCTTTCTTGTCCGTGTTCGCGATGATTCCGATTTTCTTCAGTCCCATGTCCGTTCCGCCCGGAGCGCATCCGCGGATTTCCACCGCCGGGAATTCACGACGGAGAATCCTTTCCATGACTATCATAAAACCGGTTTTATTGTCCACGTGAAAGGGGTCCGTGGAATTGCCTTGACACCCCCGGTGAAACTTCGTAAGGTTCGTCCCGATCAGCCATCGAGGGATGTCCGTTATGGGTTTTTTGAAAGGAACGCTTTCCTTTGTCCGATACAAGGTTGCCGGAAACCTCCCCTCCGATTTCCGGGAGTTTTCCGACCGGCAGCTCAAACGCTTCGCATTCCAGGAGCCCCTCCAGGGGGGCGAAAAGTCACTCGGGTGGACGAGCCTGGAAAACCCCCTGGATACCGGGTTCTCCCACGTTTCCCATTCCGTGGGGGTTTACCTCGTCTTCGTGCTCCGGATCGACCGCAAGGTCGTCCCCCCGTCTCTACTCATGATCCGGATCCTGGAAAGGGAAAAGAAGCTCCAGGAGGAGAAGCACCGGAAAAAGCTCTACAAGAACGAGCGTGAGGAAATCCGGAACGCCGTTCTTCTGTCCTGCCTTTCCCAGATCCCTCCCACGCCCTCCTTTTTCGAGGTCTGCTGGAACCTTTCCGAGGGGACCCTCCTTTTCGGCGGTTCGGGGAAGAAGGTCCTCGAGGATTTCGAGGATCTCTTCAAGAGAACCTTCCAGCTCAAGATCGCGCCGCTTCTGCCCTGGGAGAGCGGGGACGAGGCCCCGGAGAAACGGGACGACGAAGGGTCGACGGCGGGCCTCGATTTTCTGTCCTGGCTCTGGTTCAAGAGCGAGGAACGGGGGGGATCGATCCTCGTTCCCGGGATGGGGGACGTGGGCCTCATTTTCGTCCGCCGCCTCGTTCTTTTCTCCGGCGAGGGGGAATACGCCGAGACGGTGACCTGCCAGGGGATGCACGCCGATCTCCGGGAGGGGAAGGCTGCCCTCCGGGAGGGGAAGAAAATCCGGGAAGCCCGTCTCCGGGTGGACATCGGAACGGAGCAGTGGGAGTGCACCCTGAAGGCGGAAACCTTCCGGTACCAGTCCATGAGGCTTCCGGTGACGATGAAGTTTTCCGAGGAGGACGAGGCCGGCATGGAGGGACGTTTCCTGGAGAGGATCCACCTCGTGGAAATGTTTCTACGGACGGTGGACCGGATCTTTCAACACTTTCTGGAACTCCGCCTCTCTCCCCGGTGGGAAGGGGAGGAGCTGCCCCGTATCCAGAAATGGCTCGAAGAATGACGGCTTCGTGAAAGTGTTGAATCGACCTTTTTACGAGTTCGTCAAGAATAGGGGGCTTTCGTGACCTCCGGCACCCCGGCGCTTTCCCTTCACCGCCAGGTGGATGCCTTTCTCGATTACCTGGCCGTTGAAAAGGGCCTTTCCCAGAACACCCTGGAGTCCTACGGGCGGGACCTGAACCGTTTTCTCGTCCACCTCGAGGAGCGGCACGGGCTCGGGGACGCCCGGGACGTCACCTCGGACCACATGATCTCCCATATCGTCGAACTCCGGAAGGGGGGGCTCAACAGCCGGTCGGTGAACCGTGCCCTCGCGGCGATCCGGGGGTTCTTCCGGTATCTCCTCCGGGAGGGCCTCATCGAGGAAAGCCCCGTCTCGGAGATCCTTTCGGCGAAGGCGCTGGTCCATCTCCCCCACACGCTGGGCAGGGAGGAGATGGAACGCCTGCTGGAACAGCCGGACGACGCGACGCCGCTCGGGCTCCGGAACCGGGCCATGATGGAATTCATGTACGCCACGGGGATCCGGGTGTCCGAACTCATGTCGCTCACGCTGAACCAGTTGAACTGGCAGGTGGGCTACGTTCTGGTCCGGGGGAAGGGGGACAAGGAACGGATCGTCCCCGTGGGCCGCGCCGCCTTCCACCATCTGCGGCAATACCTGGAAAGGTCGCGGCCGGCCCTCCTGAAAGGTTCCCGGACGGATGTGCTGTTCCTGAACCGCTCCGGGCGGGGAATGACCCGGCAGGGGTTCTGGAAGATCATCCGGCAATACGCGGCCCTGGCGGGCATCCGGAAACGGATCCACCCGCACGTGTTCCGTCACTCCTTCGCCACCCATCTCCTGGAAGGCGGCGCCGACCTCCGGTCCGTCCAGGTCATGCTCGGCCACGCCGACATCTCGACGACCCAGATTTACACCCACGTGAGCCGGGAACGGCTCAAGGAAATCCACCGGAAATTCCACCCCCGGGGATAGGACGCCGGGGAGGGGCGGGGGGCAGGGAAGATCCATGGCAAACCTTGACACCGCGGAGCCGGCATCATATAGGTATGGGTGATTTCCCGTGCCTGGGTGGCGGAACTGGTAGACGCAAGGGACTTAAAATCCCTCGGTCCTCGCGGCTGTGCGGGTTCGATTCCCGCCCCAGGCACCAACTTCCGAAAGGTCACGAAAAAGCGGAAATTAAAAAGTAAGCAGATAGTAAGCAGAAAAAGAAGGGCCGTTCTTCGGAACGGCCTTTTTCTTTCCCTTGCGGATTGGCGCATATAGGGCACCTGGAGCGCTACGAAGGGGGCCTGAGGGCAAAAGGAAAGGCCGCCCACCGGACGGCCCTCTCGATCCTTGCTGTTCACTACGTCTTTGATTTTTCATAAATCAAATGTTCAAACGTCATTTCCGCCGTCATTTCCGCATAACTGATTGATAATGATAATTTACCCCCCCTTTGGATCCTTTGATTTTTGAACATTAAAAATCAAACAGGAAATTAATTCTCCGGATGGGAGGACGGCGGGTTTCCGGAAAAAGGGCCAACTGTAAGATTCGAGGCACCCCTACCTTTAGCTGGTAGGCAGTCGGGTTTTTTCTTCCCGGGGCCAACCTAAAAGCCATGAGTATCTTTCTCATAAGTCCCTTACCTTGTTTATGCTTACGATCTTGTCGCCCATCACGACGACCTCGTAGTAGTAGCCGCCGTCCGGGCCATAAATCCATTTTTCGACGATCAGCTTGATTGTTTCGCCCGTGAAACCCATGGGAATTTTCTTGATCGGTTCGCCGCATTTCAGCAAAAGCTGAAAGCCCGAATCTCCAACCTTGGCAATGTTCCCGCCGCACCGGAAGGCAAGGGCCGTTGATGTACAGAACAGCAGTACCACAATCACTACTATAATTTTCTTCATGGTGCCCCCTTATGCCATGATAGGAATACATTCTCGTTATCAACTGACATGGTCTGAGTCAACTAGAATCTTCTGTTCAATCATCTCCTCGAATGTACAGCCATGTGGCGGGGTTTCGTGAACGATTTTATGACATTTTCTCCAACAATTTCATTCTGCCTTATTTAATATGTCTTGACATTTATTTAAAAAGATTTACGAATGGAAAAAAGAGAGGAGTGGGGGGATATTATGAAAACAATCGGTATAATAATTTTGTTGGCAGCTGTCTATTATGGTTATAGATATATAACTTGATTTGGGGTCGGACCAAGATAACATCTTCACATTTCATGACATATCTTCCTTTAAAGGCCGTTTTAAAGCCTTAGATACGCATTTTCAGGGTCGAAACCGTTGCTGTAAGATTCAGTTGGCTCTCAAAAGTGCTATTTCCTGAAACTGCCTTTTTGAGCATCAAAAAAGGCCTTCTAAGACGAAAAAACGACTTAAAATTTGATTTTATCACGTAATATCGGTTTGTTGACTTGGTCCGACCCCAGATTCTGAAATCCATCGATGGAGATTTGCCTACCGTGGTCAAGCGAATAAAACCAAAAAAATTTGATACCGAAAAGTTTTCGGCGATCACCAAATCCCTGTTCAAAAACATGGACGGCAAGGAATTCGAGAAAAGGTGCGAACCGATCGTCATGGAGATCCTCCGGAAATATGAGGGCTTTGAAAAGGTCGTCAAGGGACCGAATTTCAGGGGGACACCGTTCGATTTTTTCGGATTCAGGAATGATAGACCCTATATGATCGAATTCAAGGGATCTCTCGATTATTACAACTCGCCCGACGAAACCGAGAAACGCAGGTTGAAAGAAATCCTGGAGAGGTTTGAAGGCCTTGGTGTGGCCCTCCTTCAGGTGAAGTTGCATGATGGGGTCTACCGCATTTTTTACGATGAGGATCTGTCTGAATTGTTCAAAGGCAGGAAAGTCCCGACCGAGCCGATCATCAGTTGGATAGAGGAAAATATTAGACGTTGAACGACCCGGCTGACCTCTCCGTCGTAGTGAACAGGAGATTCTCCAGTCGAGGACCATGTTCTGGGGGTCTGGATTTGGGATTTGGGGTCGGACCAAGATAACATCTTCATATTTCATGATATATCTTCCCTTAAAGGCCGTTTTAAAGCCTTAGATGCGCATTTTCAGGGTCGAAATGGTTGCTGTAAGATTCCGTCGGCTCTCATAGATGCTATTCGCTGACAATGCCTTTTTCCATCAAAAAAGGCTTTCTAAGGCGGAAAAACCGATACAACGTGTGATTGTATCACCCAATATTGATGAACTCGTAAAAAGGCCAATGCAACACTTTTTCGAACGGCAAAGTAAAAAGCTCCATAGGCAAGGCGCCCGAATCCCGAGGAATGAGGCGTACTGATGGTACGCCGCAGTGACGAGGGAAGAAGGGGAACGCAGCATATGGGCTTTTTACGAAGCCGTCAATATCAATTCGTTGACCTGGTCCGACCCTGGATCGCTTCGCCTTCCCCGCGAACGCCTGTACCCTTTCCGGGTAATCGATCCCGTGGAGGCGGATCCGGACCCTTTCATTTCCTTCCTGCAGGACAGAGGTCGTCTTGACAGTCGTGGGTTCCGACGCACGTGCCGGACCAGGACGGGACCTGTGTCCTCATGAATCCTTTTTTGTCTTGACACGGGCTGGCTTCTCAAATTACTTCATAATATCATAAGAATGCCGGGTGCGGAGGCATGGATCCAATGACAAACGATCACACCGTAAATGAAAAAAAAGAAAAACGATTCGGCTGCCTGCAGGTTCTCGGTTTGATGCTGCTCGCTGTCATCATTACCGCAGGGGTGACCCTCTTGATCTTCAAAACCTACTTTTTCCCATCGGAGTTTCAACCGGTGACCCTGACCCCCCAGGAAGAACAGGTTCTGTCTGCCAAACTGGACAGGATCGAGTCCATAGGGGGAGACTTGAACCTACCGTTGAAGAATCCACCCCACAAACCATCACAACCAGGCTCGTCCCCCCCGGATGAAACACTCAAACCGGAACCGTACAGCGAAAAAGATCTCCCGAGAGAGATCAATTTCACCGAAAAGGAACTGAACGCCTTGTTGGCGAAGAATACGGATCTTGCGAACAAGGTGGTGATCGATCTATCTGAAGATCTCATCAGTGCGAAACTTCTTCTGCCCGTCGACCCGGATTTTCCGATGTTCGGGGGTAAAGTGCTCCGACTCAGATCGGGTATGAGTTTTTCGTTCAACAAAGGCAAACCCGTTGTCATGCTCAAGGGAATAACGTTCATGGGCGTACCCGTTCCCAACGCATGGATGGGAGGAATAAAGAACATCGATCTCGTTGAAAAGTTCGGTGCCGAAAAGGGTTTCTGGAAAACCTTTTCAGAGGGGGTCGAGGACATTAAGATTGAAGAAGGGATCTTAAAGATAAAGCTGAAAGAGTAGCGAAGTGCAATCCTCTCTGAAAGGAAACGGCGGAATTGTCACCCTGTTGAATTCAAGTACCTGTCCTCATCCTCAACGGGCGGCGATAAGGTAAGGTGACTATAAGAATACAGAGGAATATTTCTGAAACAGCCTCCTGCCGCGAAAGCCATGAGTGCAAGGAGGATAGCGGCGAGATCCACGGACTCCAGGCGGCGAACCGTTACCGGGACCTCATGGCCGCTTTCTTATCCCCGGAAGGCTGACGGAGCTCCGGGGAAGACTTTCCCGTTTGTGTCATCTGCGCTTGCCTCTTCCGGGGTTCTTTTCCGGAGCGGGTTCTGGATGATTCGTGCTTTGCGGCCCACGAGCCTGACGTTGCAGGGTCGTTTCGATTTTCGGGCCGCCGGTCGACGGCGGAATGGACCGGCGACCGGCGGTCAAAGCCGATAAGAGGAACCCTGCTCCATCAGGGGATCGGTTTGAGCTCCACTCTGCGGTTTGTCGCACGTCCCTCAGACGTTTCATTGGAGGCGATGGGCCTCGTGTCGCCATAACCCCTGGGAATCAGGCGCTCTGCATCGATACCCTTGCCGATAAGATAACTGACGACGGCTTGGGCTCGTTTTTCGGACAGCTTCCGGTTGTAGCCCGCATTCCCCCTGTTGTCCGTATGCCCTTGAACTTCAAGCCTCATGGAGGGCTGTGCCTGGAGGCCGGCGGCGATTTCGTGCAGCGCCGGATAGGAGCCGGGCTTGAGTTCCGCCCGGTCGGTCTCGAACTGTATGCTCCTGTAAATCCAGGTTCCCGCTTCGGTTACTTCAGCGCTTTTCGTTGCCATCGGGATCGGGCACCCGGAGGCATCCACCTGGACACCGCGGGGCGTACCCGGGCACTTGTCCAGATAATCGGCCACACCATCGCCGTCACCGTCCAGCGGGCATCCGGAGGCATCCACCTGGACACCGCGGGGCGTACCCGGGCACTTGTCCTCCTGGTTGGACACGCCGTCGCCATCGGCGTCGGCCTTCTTTCCAAGAATCACTTCCTGAACAAAGGCCGCCATGGACGCCCCCGAAGCAAGGCCGTCGGCCGTGGAAGCCTTGCCACACGCCGATGAGGCAGCAATTTTTTCCAGGAGCGCTTTTCCGGCCGGGTCATTCCCCACCAGAACCGTGTACAGACAGAGGCGGTCTTTCAGTTGAGCGGTGAGACCGTGCGTTGCAGCCAACGACTCTTGATCCATGTCTTTTCCGTCGCTGACGATCACCAGGGCCACAGGACCCTCCTTCCCCTTAAGGTCAGAGGCCGCGGCCCGCAGGGCGGACGCTATGGGGCTCGCCCCTCCCGGCCGGGTGACGGCACCAAGGCCGTCAGCGAGACCGGAGCGTTTGTAGTCCCCGGGACCATAAAAGAGGGATGTGTTTTCATCAGAGACAGCTGCATGAAAGCCGAAACCACGCAAGGTGGTCTGCACGTCGAGATCCGGCATGGTTTGATTGAACCGGGCCACGATGGCCCTGGCTGTCTCAAATTTGGAACAGTCGGCGTAAAATTCGTCCATGGAGGAAGACGCGTCCAGAATGAAATAAAGGTTGTCCGCCTTGGGAATCCACTGCCCTTGAATCGGTTGGGCGTCGAATGAAGGCGCCTTGACTGCGGGCTGCGTTGCGCAGGCCGCCAGGAAGGCTGCGGACAGCACGGCCATCACCCAAAATCGCTGTTTCTCTTTCATGATACGACTCCTTCATTCATAAATGGTTTCAAAGATATTGCTCCGCCTCGTATTGATCGGGCAGAACCTTTCAAATACATTCCAAATGCCTGAAACCAGACCTGGCGGCCCCAAGATCGGTCAAGGTTCCGCTCAGACAGGGGGCAGACCCACCATCTGTTCGATCCGGCGGGTCACCTCCCGGGGCAGCCCCAGGCCCGATGCCAGTCTATCCAGATAGGTTTTCTCGGCGGCCGTATCGACCTCGATCGCCATCAGCGACGCCGCGTAGATCTCGGCCGCCAGCTCCGGCCGGCCCTTCGCCGCGGAGATCAATGTCTCCGTTTCCGGAGGCTTCTGCATTTCCGTGAGCACGTAACGCTGGTCCTCCGCATCCGCCACCGATTCCTGCATTTTGCCGACGATACGCCCGATCTCTTTTTCATCAATCCGGCCATCCGCCTTGGCCGCGTTGATCATCGCCCTCAGGACGAGTTCCGTGTTTCGCTCCAGTTCCCGGCGGTCCACGTCGGTCCGGGGTTCCAGGAGCCCCAGGGGCACCTGCCCCGTTCTCCGGCCGCCGCCCTGCAGCGCCTTGAAGGCCATGGCGCCCAGAAGGGCCATCACTCCACCGCCGAGGGCACCGCCGACGGACCTCCCGCCGCCTCCCAGAAGGGAACCGACGAGCGCCCCAAGCCCGCCGAGAGCCAGGTTCTGTTTGCCGCCAGCCACCCGGCCGGCCTGGTTCAATGCATCCCCGAGCATGCCGCCCAGGCTCTCCAGTACCCCACCGCTCCCGCCGCCCACGGCGTTCTGCAGACGCCGGCCGGAAGACGGTGCCATCCCGGATTGCATCATAGCTCCCAGCAAATCGCTTATGCCCATTTCCGATCATCCTCCTGCTGTCACTCTTTGAATTGCCGTTTCGTCCACCGAAAACGCTCCTTCATGAAGCCTGCAAAATGGAATATGCAACCTTTTCCTCTTTCCGGTGAGACGCTGTAAGCGCCTGATTTGTCCTTCCGGAGGCGGGTGCGTTGAAAAAAACCCTGCACACCGCCAGATCAGGGATCGCCTCTTCAGTTTATTGAAAGAGCTGGAGAAACAACCGTTCACGGCCGGCCCCCTGAAAAGAATCGTTTTCATCGACACCTACATGCTCGCCGCTGCAGAAGCATCAGCCCCGAAGGCTTCCGTTGCCTTCAGAGCCTTCTCCTTTACAGCCGCCGCCAGAGTCACCGCTTCGGCAAGGCTGCCGGCCTTGAAGCTTTCAAGAGCTTTGGCCCATTCCTCGCTTGCCGAGGACACCCAGGATTTCACCTCATTAAACTTGTCACCAGTCAAATCGGCCGGCAGTTTTGCGTTCTTGGAAAGAGCGTCCACCTTACCCTGAAGATTCTCCATCAGTTTGGGGATTTCCCGGCTGTACTCCTCCCATTTTTTGGTCAGTTCCCCCGTTCTGGCTTTTGCGGCGTCCAGCACTTCCTTTGCTTTCGCAGGAAGAGCTTTGGCCTCCTCGAGCGCTGCCTTGAAATCTTTTTTGTTAAACTTTTCTTTTGCGGAAGCCAAGGCGTTCTCCAGGGAGTTTACAAGATCCGGAGCAATCTTGGCTACTTCAGCCTTAGTTGCATTGACAGCTTCCTCGGCAGCCTTAAGAGCCATTTCCGCGGGACCCTTCTCGCTGCTGCCGCAAGCGATCAGCATCAGGGGACCCAGAAACATGACAATCATCAAACAGACAACGTTCCTTTTCATGATCGTTCCACCTCCCCAAAAAAGATTGGCCCGTACTGAAGGACCCTGGGCAATGATTTCATCCGCCCTATCCATTTCTCAATACCCTTCTTAGCAGGTGTCTGACGGACAAGATTCTTCTTTTGCCTGGCATGGGGTCACTGCGTGTCCCAGCCCCCTCCATTGAAAATTTATGAACGGATCAACCCTGGCCAATGCTCCATATCCGAACCAGATTCGAATAAAAAACCCGCCGAATATTCATAGGGCGGGTTCTCAAAACGGGCACCGTCTTTGCCAAAAATGGTTTGAGAGAAGTCCGGAAGATGAATCACCGACTGTCTCCATTGCTTTGCAAGCTTGCCAGGATCAATTTTCAGGGTGCGTAAGAACAATCAGACAAAAAACCTTAAAAAAAAGCTTTCAACAAAGTATTGCATACAATCATAGGCTACGCTATTTCTCATGTCAATCGGTAAGAATCACGCTCTCTGGGACTCGGGCTTTCCGAGGCAAGAAACCTGAAACGGAGGCACGTCGAATTCCCCACAAGCATCCTGAGCGTAAGCGGAAGGGGGGATCCTTCAAGATTCTTTACTGACCGCTGGCTCAGAAAATCATTGATTGCGATCATGCCGGCGGATCCGGACGTTGGCCCTGATCGTCACGTATTTCTGAACCGGGAAACCGGACAGCCCATATGCAGCGGGAGAAAGGCGATCGACAGAGCGCGGACCCTGAATCTCCAAACGATTCAGCGGTATCCGGGCCATGTCGACATCGAGGCGACGCAGTGATACGCCCACATCGTACTTGAGCATTTCCGGAAGACGGCCGATACGGTGGTGCTCATTTTCTATAATGTCGCGACCTCACCTCCTTTTGCACGCACCCCCGCCTTAAGGTTGCTTCCTCCTTTCTTTACGTGAAAAAGTCAGGCGTTGAGTACCGGAACATCGTGGACGATTTTTCGTTCCCAGATATCGTGGACACTTGATCCTCCAAGCCATGTTTCGGAATAACGGATTGACAGCCCATGACAAGTTTCTTATACTGATCCAGAAAAAGACAGGCATTCAATAGACTTAAATATATACAGAAAAAGGATTTTCATTGAATATCAAAGAAACCATTTTTGAAGTCCTTCTGGCAATCATTCCCATCACCGTTCTGGTTTCTATACTGCAATTCACCGTAGGGAAAATCCAGATTGAATATTTTTTAAATTTTATCGGCGCGTCTGTGATGGTGCTGATCGGGCTGGTTCTTTTTCTTGTGGGGGTTAAAGTCGGTTTTTTGCCCGTCGGAGAAATGATCGGCTCGGCCGTGGTTTCAAAGGGAAAACTATGGATTGTATTGTTTGTCGGCTTCACATTGGGTTTCGTGGTCACGATTGCGGAACCTGATGTACAGGTGCTCGCTCTGCAGGTGGATGCAGTTTCCGCGGGAAAAATCAGCAAGGGGATCATTGTTATTGCGATCTCGTTGGGCGTGGGCATTTTCGTGGCCATGGCACTCCTTCGAATATTCTTGCGGATTCCCATAGCCTATTTATTGATTGTCGGGTACGTGTGCGTTTTTATTCTTGCGCTTTTCACGCCTCCGGAATTCCTGGCTGTTTCGTTTGACGCCGGTGCGGTGACTACCGGCCCGATGACGGTACCGTTCATTCTCGCCCTGGGCGTGGGCGTCGCGTCGGTTCTCGGCAGAGACAAAGGAGGGCGGGGCGATAGTTTCGGCCTGGTTGCGCTGGCCTCTGTGGGACCTATTATAGCCGTTTTAATCATGGGGATATTGTTCTGATGATCCTGACGTTGTTCAAAGGCTTTGACATGATAATAAGAGATGTGGCCATTGCATTGACGCCGCTTCTGCTCTTCTTCATTTTTTTTCAGTTTGCCGTATTGAAATTGCCCAAAAGGCGGGTCATCGAAATGATCAAAGGCGTTGCGCTGACATTCCTCGGCCTGGCCTTGTTCTTACAGGGAGTGCATGTCGGCTTCATGCCGGCCGGCGAATTGATCGGAATGGCCATAAGCTCTCTTCAATACAATTGGATTCTTGTCCCCATCGGATTTCTCCTGGGTTTTGCGGTGATCATGGCCGAGCCTGCCGTAAGGGTTCTCGTCATCGAGGTTGAAAAAACGTCCGGCGGGTACATTGGAAAAAACATCATGCTTTATTTTTTATGTTTCGGCGTAGGATGCTCCGTTTCGTTGTCAATGATGAGGGTCCTGGCGGGAATCTCGCTCTGGTATTTCATCGTCCCGGGATACCTGATCGCTTTGCTGTTGATGAGGTACGTCTCGCCCCGGTTCATAGCCATCGCTTTTGATGCAGGGGGGGCTGCAACGGGACCTATGACGGTGACCTTCATCCTGTCCATGACGGTTGGAGTCGCACGACAGATTGAGAACAGAAATCCGATCATAGACGGATTCGGCATGGTTTCCCTGGTAGCCCTCGTTCCCATTCTCGCCATTCTGATCTTAGGTTATCTATATGGCAGAAAGTTGAAGACAAATGAATGACACGACGAAAGACAAGCAATACAAATTAATCATTACGATTGTCAGCAAAGGAATCGGTACCGGGGTCGTCGAAGCAGGCAAAAAAGCTGGAGCGAAAGGCGGGACCATCTTGCTTGGACGAGGAACGGCACCTCCATCTGTCTACGAGAACATCCTGGGAATCACATTCAATCCTGAAAAAGAGATTATACTGATCCTTGCCGATGAAGATACGACAGATGAAATCCTGGAGGCCATTTCTGATAAAGCCAGGTTGAATGAACCCGGCAAAGGGATTGCGTTTGTCACTCCCTTGAAAGATATTGCCGGTTTTGTCCAATTGCTGAAACAACTGTCATGACCAATGCGAATGGAGGAAATGTCCATGTCTGTCAGCTGCTGCCCATTCAACTTTGAGTTGATCGTAACGATCGTGAACAGAGGCTTCGCTGAAGAAGTGGTCATCGCTTCAAAGGCTGCAGGCGCCGAAGGAGGGACGATTATCAGAGGGCGCGGCACAGGAGTGCATGAGAAAGCGAAGCTTTTCGGGATTGCCATCGAACCTGAGAAGGATATTATCTTGACGCTGATAGACAAGAGCAAGACCGAAACCGTTCTGGCCGCAGTCAGCAAAGCTGTCAATCTGAATGAACCCGGAAAAGGAGTCGCCTTTGTATTGAACGTCGAGAAAACCATAGGCATATGTCATTTAATGGAACGCTAAAAAACAAGACGATCCGGGACCCTGTGAAATCGTCTCATCAGCATCACGTGGCGGGTGCGTTCAGACCAGTCGGAGCAATTCACGGCGATACCTTCTTTTCAAACAAAACCGCCGGACTTTTTCCTTTCTGGACTTTTGGCAGATCCGTCCACAACATCGGATCGCAGTTTCAAACTTTCATCATTTTATGAGCTTGCCATGAAAAACAGATTTCTGGTGTTGATAGACTTCTCTCCATACTCTGAGCAATTGCTCAGGTTTGTCCATGAATGGAGCAAAAGGGTCAATGCTGACATACTTTTGATCCATAGCACCGATGTATTGATGCCTCTGATGGCCCCGTCCGAGAGCAGACAAGAGATCGTCAAGATGGCCAACCGGGATGCCTTGAAAAAAATGTTGGAATTGACAAAAGCCGTGTTCCCGGAGGGAGCCCCCTTCACGTCTTTTGTTTCTGAAGAGGATTTAACCATTACGCTGCGCCGCTTTCTTCTCCAGAAGCATAATAATCTTGTATTCTTAGGTCTGAAGGGGACAGGATTATTAAAAAGAATTTTTATGGGAAGTCGCTCTGTAAAAATCATTGAAGACATCGACAACCTGATCGTGGCGATGCCGAAACATGCCGTCTGCTGTGCTCCCGAATCCATTCACGTGGCAGTCCAGAAGAGTTGTCCTCTGAACATGATCGAGTTGAATAACTTGTTAAAATTGGCCGGCGAAGAAATAAAAAAAATTAATTTCTTTTCAGTTTTAAGGGATTATGATGACACAAGCATGGCGGAGAGGTATCTTAATGAAATTGCTGTATTATATTCCGGCAAAACAGAAACTTCCTATGAACTGTACAGGGAACGAGATACGTTGGTGAATTTGAAAAATGCAATTTTCGAAAAGAAAAATGAATTCATTGTCGTTCAAAAGAGTTCGCCATTTTTTTTAGATCCAGTGTTTAAAAAATTCCTCATCAATGAGCTGGTTTATGAAGGAAACAATCCCTTGATCATATTGCCTTGAGGATTTGATTCGGGATTCGGGGTCGGACCAAGATAACATATGAATATATCTAGATATATATCCCTTTAAAGACCGTTTTAAAGCCTTAGACGCCCTTTTTCAGGGCTGAAATCGTTGCCGTAAGAATCCCTTGACTATCAAAGGCGCTATTTCCATAAACCGTGTTTTTGATATCAAAAAAGGCCTACCAAGGCGAAAAAAACGACTTAAAATGTGATTTTATCATGCAATATCCGTTTGTTGACTTGGTCCGACCCCAAATTCAGTTCAGTTATTCGTGCAGATCCAGAACGACTGTCGATGCCGGCAGGCCCGTGACCATCAGGTATGCGACCGTTCCAGAACCGGGGAGTACGGCGACGCCCGCGTCCGAACCGGAGGCCGTCATCTCGAAGTCGCTGTTGTACACCGCCCAGCCGCCGGCTTCCATGATGGAGATCGAGCCGGCAGCGGGGACTTTCCGCCATTCCGCGTTTCCTTCATTGTCTATGGTGATCGTCGACACGCCGTCAGGGAGTTCGGCCACGCCGGACAACGGACGGAACAGGGTGCTGCGCGTCCGGAGCCATTCCTCGCCGCCCGTGGATCTGGGGACGACGCGGATGTCTCTCAGGTCGCGCCCGTTGTTCTGCGGAATGAGGAGAAACATCCGGGCCAGCTCGGCATCGGCGGAGGCGTCGAGGACGTCCATCTCGCCGGTGAACAGGTAGCCGGGCAGTTCCGGCAACGTCATCAGCGTGAACCGGGGATCCGTGCCTTCACCCATCAGCGCCAGATCGTGAATGTCCGCGTTGGACACCAGATAGGTTTCTCCGGCGCGGGCCTCCCATTCGGGTTTGGCCTCCGGTTTCGTTTCCAGTTTTTCCGAATGCATGACATGGACCAGATAATGGCCCAGTCCGTGGGGTCCCCTCACGGCAAGGTAACGCCTTCCGTCCGCGGTAAGGAGACGTATCGACGAAAGGGGGGCTTCGTCGCTCGTGTACCAGCCGTCGGTGCGCAGCTTGAGGCCGCTGTATTTCGGTTTCCACTCGCCGTCGGAGTACGTGTCGACGAAGAGGGAGTGGTCCATGTCGAAACGGACGCGGTACAGCGCCATGCTCGCCGCATAAAACCCGCTGACGGTCTCCTCGTCATCCTGAGGTTCGGGATTCTCGGGCGGGACCGCCATGGTCAGGGGCTCCGGCATGGCGTCGATCGTACCCCTTTCCACGAGCGCGCGCAACAGGATCCACTCGGCGGTATTCAGGGATCTTGCCCCGCCGTTGTGGTCGGTGCACACCATCACCGCCAGGCGTTCTTCGGGCAGGACGATGAATTCCGCCGTATAGGCCAGGGTCCCGCCGTTCTTGTACCATCCCCTGATGCCGGCGGCCTTCATCCCCGGCTGGCTGACCGAGTCCCACCCCAGGCCGAACCGGATGAAGTCGGACGGCTGGGGATTGAACATACCGGCGGTCTGATCCGTACCCATCTCGGCCACCGATGCCGGGGAGAGGATGCGGGTCGTTCCGGCGGCCCCGCCGTTCATCAGCATCATGGCGAGGCGTGCCATGTCCGACGGGGTCGAATACAGGCCGCCCGTTGCATAGAGATTCACGAATTCAGGGGTCATGAGCACGCCGTTCACATACGATTCGGCGTACGTTCCCGGCGCGAGATCCCCGGTCCTCCGGGCGAAAAGGCTGTGGGTCATCCCAAGCGGCGCCAGGATCTCGTTGCGCACGAACTCCGGATAGCTCTGCCCGGTGACCGCCTCGACCAGATTCTCGATCATGGTGAAGCCGTCGTTGCAGTACACGCTCAGATAACCCGGCTCGTGCTTCAGTCGTTCCCCCCGCAGCGTTTCCGTCAATTGCGCCGCGCTCCCCGAAAAGGGGGCGGACATGAACGCGTTTCGACCGTCCGTGCCGCCGAATCCCGAAGAATGATCGAGCAGCATCCTGACCGTGACGTCCCGGTATTCGGGAGAGCGCATCCGGAATGCCGGCAGGTAATTCACGAGCGGATCGTCGAGGTCGACCCTTCCCTGGTCCGCCAGCTTCATGGTTGCGATGGCGGCGATGACCTTGCTGACCGATCCGATGGCATACAGGGTTTCCGTTGTCGGCGTATTGCCGGCGGGGACGGCGTCATTGACGAAGGCGTCACTCCAGATCAGCCCGTCGCCGTCCATCAGGGCCACCGACATGGAACCGCCGCCGCTCTCCTCGAGCGCCTGCCGAATCACGGCACGGCTTTCGGCGATGGTCGCGGCGTAATTGCAGGTGACGGAGTCGGAACCGCCCGAACATCCCGAGAACAGGCACAGGAGGAGCATCGAAATAATGAAAAAGGAAAAACGTTTCGGGATCGATAATGCGGCGTGCGTCATGTCATGACCTCCCGTGAAATATTCGGACCGTCGGATGTCGTTTCTCCCGTTCGCAACCCTCCGGATGCGGGGCGGCGCGGGACATGCGGGGTGGAAATGTTTCCGGCTTCACCGGGACGATCGAGGCCGATGGGCCTCCATGATCCTCCGGACGGGAATGCCCCTCCGGACCAGCTCCACCATGCGTTTCATGTAAGGATCGACATGGTGATAGAAATTCTTGAATCCCGCGCAAAGGTGGTTCAGGCCGGGTTCCCCTCCGGGGGATTCGGCGAAGCGGTGTTTCGGGCACCCGCCGCGGCATACGAAAAGGACGTCGCAATCGCGGCAGTATCCGGGAAGGGCCGTTTCCTTCGAGGCGCCGAGGGCGGTCTGTCTTTCCGACAGGACCATGTCCGCCGGGTCATCCTCGAGGATGTTTCCGAGACGGTAAGGGGGGTACATGTAGTGGTCGCAGGAATAGACATCGCCGTTGTGCTCCAGGATCAGGTTTCCCCCGCAGCGGGGCGCGAGGTAGCACACCCCCGGTCCGACCCCCGCCCAGGCCCCCAGGGCCCATTCGAAATTCATGACGAAGATCCTGCCGACATCGTTCCCGATCCACTCCTCGAAGACCCGGATGAGGAAATCGCCGTAGGATTCGGGCGCGACGCTCCAGGGGGTCACGGCGGCCGATTGTTCTTTGCGTGGAGGGGACGGCGGAACGGCCAGCGGGATTCCCAGACGTTCGGCTTCGGGGTCGGCCTCCCTTTCGACGATGGGGATGAACTGGATGAACCGGACGCCCTGGTCCTTGAAAAAACGGTACACGTCCAGAGGATGCCGCGCGCTTTCGCCGTTTACGGTGGCGAGAACGTTGACCTCCACGCCGTGTCCCTGCATCATCCCGAGCGCTTCCAGCACCCTGGAGCATGTCGGGTTCCCTTTTGGGTCCACACGAAAGGCGTCGTGGACCGCCTCGGGGCCGTCCAGGCTCAATCCCACCAGGAAGCTGTTTTTCGAAAGAAAGGTGCACCAGTCCTCGTCAAGGAGCGTCCCGTTCGTCTGCAGTGTATTCTGGATCCGTTTCCCGCCGCCGTATTTTTTCTGGAGGTCCAGCGCCCGACGGAAAAAATCGATTCCCGCAAGCGTGGATTCCCCCCCCTGCCAGTCGAACACCACCGACGGTCCCGGCTGGGATTCGATGTACTTTCGGGTATAGGCCTCGAGAACTTCGTCGGACATGCGCAATGTCCGATGTTCGGGAAAGAAGGTCTCTTTCTCGCGATAAAAGCAGTAGGTGCAGCGAAGATTGCAGCGCGGCCCCGCGGGCTTCGCCATGAGGTGAAACCCCTGTCGCGCGGGACCGGCGGAAGGGGGAATTCCGCAAAGGCTGTCCATCATAAACGTTCTTTCGGAACGGTCTCCCCGATCAGCCGAAAACGGCCGCTTCCTTTTCCGCAAGCGCCGCTCTCAACTGGTCGTTTTTCGCAATGAGTTCATCCTCCGTCATGCCGGGCACGGACACGCCGTCGCGGATCTCCCCCGTCCTGAAATCGACGAGGTTCGTCTGTTCGACGGGGTCCGCCGTAAGACAGTAGAGTTCCCACTCGTCGGACTCGACGCCACTGGGGTCCACGTAGTGGACGATCTTCCAGTCTCCCGTGCACAGGGCCCTCACCCTGTTGGGCTGCCGCACCGATCCGCGCGTCAGGGCGTATCCCTCGGCGATCACCGTGTCGACGTCATCCTGGAACAGGTCGTACTGACCCTCTTTCGACCGGCTCGGGCCGATGTCCGTAATCGTGTCGTTGGTCATGAAAAAGACGCCGGCCCGCGGTTTTCCGTCGGGACCGACAATGTCGCCCGTGTTTTCGCCGGTCACGTGAGACGAAAGGTCCGCCCCCGCGAACGCCCTGACATTCGACTTGCCGTGAATGGTTTCCATCAGGCCCCGCACCGTTTCCTCTTCATGTCCGGCGAGGGCCAGGACGGTCGGCGCAAAATCGATGGAGCTGGTGGGCTGGTGGATTTCCCTCATTTCCTCTTTGTTCCCGTTCAGCAGGGGGGACGACAGGATCATGGGCACCCGGATGCTTTCCTCGTAGGCGTTGTGCCATTTCTGGATCATGCCCCCGTGGGCCCCCGTCATCTCGCCGTGGTCGGACAGGAAGATCACGATCGTGTTGCCGGTCAGGCCGTTTTCATCGAGGGCCTGCAGCATTCTGTAGATCTGCCGGTCCGCGAGATAATGGCAATAGAAATAGAACTGGTTGTAGCTCAGGGACCACGCCTCGGCGTTGTCGCCCCGGAGCTGGAAGGGGAGGGGCGACAGGCGGGGCCCGCCGCCGTTGATGAACGAGTAGTCCGTGATCGCCCTGAAGGCGAGTCCCCACTTGAGCGCATAGTCCTTCTGGCACCGGGGCTTGTCGTCCAGGGACTCGGCATAGGTCCGGGGCAGGGAGCAGTTGTCCTGGGGAAACCCGTCCGGGTTCAGGGCCACCCTGAAGGTTTGTTCATGGTCCGTCCCCGGACAGACAGTTCCCTCCAGGCTTTCCTGTCCCGTGCGTGGGTTGGGCGGGGGAGGGGGATAATTCTGCCAGCCGACGACGCCCGTGTTGTTGGGTGTCTGCCAGTTGATGGGCCAGACGCTGCAGTCGTGGGGATTGAGAATCGACCCGACGGCCAGCCACGGTTTCCCGGAGCGGTCCGCGCCTTTCTGTTCGAGAAATGCAACGACGTTGTCCGCGCACCCGATGTCGCGGAACGTGCCCGAATTGTAGGCCGTTCCCCCGTGCGCCTCGGGATAGGACTTCTCCCAGTCCGAGAAGCCCCAGGCCTCGAGATAATCGGTGCTCTCGTCGGCCTCCGACACGTGCCATTTCCCGAAATAATGGGTGGTGTACCCGACGGCGCGAAACCAGTCGCCGATCGTCGGGATGCCTTCGGGATCGAGCCAGGGAACCTCCTGGGCGGTCTTGAACATTCCGTCCGTCTCGTTGACGCCGTGCACGGCCGGATACTGGCCGGTCATGATGGAGGCCCGGCTCGGCACGCAGGCGGAGGACGCCGTGTGGTGTTTCCTCAGGACGACGGCGTTCTGCCGCAACCGCAGGAGGCCGGGGAAAAACCGGGTGTATTCATTGTCCAGGGAAAGGGGACGAAATCCCATGATCTCCTTCAATCCCTGAACCACCCCCTCATCGGGGCCGTACCCCTCGGGAGGCGTCTGCATCTGGTCCACCATGATCAACAGGATGTTCGGATGGGATACGCTCACGGAATCGTGGCTGGAGCAGCCGGGAAGGGTCCCGATCGTTCCGATGAGCGATGCGGCGGCAATAAATTTGGGGGTGGTGCAGATGAATTCCCTGCGGGTGATTTTTTTGGTCATAATGCCTCCCTCATGCGGTCCTTCGGGAATTTCACGTTCCGGCCCGGGCCGGCTCCCCGGGAGGGACGACCGCGCGGATCCGGAAGACGTCCGTGATGTACCCCAGAATATGAAAAAAAGCAATCAAGACCCTCGCGCCTGCGGGCTTTTGTGACGGCCGTCAAGGGAGGAAACGGGAGCGGATTCACAGGTAACTGTGAAGACCCGGAAGATAATTCACGCCGAAATAGGTGAACAGGACGCAAGCAAGCCCCACGAGGGAAAGCACGGCCATGCCTTTCGCACCATCTTTCCCCGCGACCCGGCGGTGAAGAAGGGCCGTGTAGATCATCCAGGTGATGAGCGCCCAGGTTTCCTTGGGATCCCAGCTCCACCAGGAGCCCCATGCCGAATGCGCCCATACGGAACCGGTGACGATCCCCAGGGTGAAAAGAACGTATCCCACGGCGACGCTCCGGTAGAGGTACTCCTGGAGTTCCTCCTTCCCGGGGGTCCCGGAAGGGCTTTCCTTTTTCCGGAGATACAGGAAACCGAAGACGGCGGCGACGACGAAGGCGCCGTATCCGAGAAAGCAGGTCACCACGTGGGTGACGAGCCAGTTGCTCTGGAGGGCGGGAATGAGGGGCTGGATCCGGCTTTCCACGTCCGGCGCGTAGGAGGCGTAGGCCATGAGAAGGAACGCCGAGGGGAGGGCGAACGCGCCGAGGACCCCCGTCCGTTTCCGGAATTCGAGGAGAAGGTAGGCGATGACGATGGCCCAGGAGAAGAAGATGAGCGATTCGTAGAAATTGGACAGGGGGGCATGGCCGAAGCCCATGCGGTAGGATTCGATCCATCGCAGGGCCAGTCCCGCCGTGTGGAGGGTGAACCCGCACGCCGCCGAGACCCGTGCCGCCCGGGACAGAGACGGCCTCCCGGCGACAATCCCCGTCAGATCGAGGAAAAAGGCCCCCAGGTAAACGAAGGGGACGAGGCCCAGCAGGGTGGTGTTCATCCCTTCCCCTCCACGGGGAGGGATCCCTCACCCGCACGCCCTCCACGGGTTCGACGGGGCCCGCCGCTCCCGGCAACCCAGGTGAGCAGGATGCCGGCCATGAGAACGGCGGCTCCCCCGGCCGCCACGGGGGCCCCGGGGTCCCGGTTGACCATGAGTCCCGTGACGGGCGTCGCGTCCAGTTCCGCCAGTTCGAATCGCCACGGCGCGAGGCCGTCCGGGTCGAATGACGGGTACCGTTCGTAGAGGTCGGGAACGATCTCACGGAAACGGCCGATGTTCCGAAGCACATAAAGGTTCCGGCATCCTTCGGGGGATTGCACGAGGAGCTTCACCGCCGGTCCCAGGTTCATGAAGTCTTCCACGACAGCAAGGACATGGACCGAAAGGGTGCCGGAGCCGCCGGGAAGATCGAATCCCCCGCCTTCGACGACTTCATACCGGTCCGTCCGCCCGCCGCCGTGAACGGTGAGCCCGGCCTTGAGGACGGTTCGAAAGTCGGACTGATAGAAGGTGAAGCCGTCGAACGACACGGGGTGGTTGACGAGAAGGCTCGCCTTCCGCACCGGCTCGGAATTGCGGAGAAAAGTCAGTTCCGACCGGTATTCCTTCGGCATCCCCGATTCATACCGGTCGAAATGAAATCCGTCGCACCGGACCTGGAAACCCAGGTCCAGGGGCCGGCCGTCCTCCCCGGAAAAAATTCTTTCCACCGTCATTCCCGCAGGGATCTCGGTGTAGGCTTCGATCCCGAAAAGACGGCTCAGGAGGGCCCCCGCCAGGAGTGCCAGGATCCCGCCGTGGATGAGGAACAGGCGGGTCCGCTTCCATATCCTTCTTTTATGGATGCAGAAAACGAGGTTCACCGCCAGAAGCGCACCGAGGGCGGCGAACCAGAACGCGTGGTAGATGTCGTCGAGCCGGAGCATGCCTGCGAGGGCGGCCGCGCCGGGGTCGAGCCGTGAAAGAAGACCGCGGGCGGCTTCTCTTTGCGGGAGAACCGTCCCGGCCACGGAAACGGCCGCGAGAAGGAACAGGAGGCCGACGGTCAGACCGGGCGAAGACAGCCGCTCCGAAAGGGATCGCTTTTTTTTCCCGTTTTCACCGGGTCGCGGGGAAGGATCGCTCAAGGTGAAGGTTCGGCCTTTCCGTCAGTTGATGCATGCTAACACGATCCTTGCCGGTCTTCAAATCGTTTCCGGAGGGACCTTCAGGGTTCCTCCCCGTCTTCCCGTTTCTGACCGGCGGGGCCGGTCGACCGGAACCGCCTGCGTCTCATCAGGAAGCCGCAAAGGGACAGCAGGATCAGGAAAACGACGATCCCGCCCCTCGAAAGGGCCGGAACGGGGGGCATCGTGCAGGCGGGTCCTCCGTCGTCCACGATCACGCCGTTTCCGCCGTTCAGATCGTCGTCGCCTTTCCCGCCGTCGATGAAGTGGAGCAGCACCGTGTTTCCGTCGATCTCGGCGCCGGTGCCGCCTTCCGTCCGCATGAAGAGATAGGGGTGGTCGGTTTCGTACCCGGGTTCCCTGCCGTACTTCCAGTAAGCATCTACGGGGAGGCTTCCGGACAGGACAAGGCTGACCTGGACCGCCCCGCCCGGGGGGATTCCGCTCAGCGTGAAACGGAACAAACCGTAAGGGAAGACGGTCTCGAGGGGAAAGGTCCCCGGCGCCGGCGCGGGCAGGGCCTCGACGGCCAGAAACCGCGTGCCGCCGGGGGCCGCGACCGTGACATACTGGCTGCCGTTTGCCGTGTGCAGCGATACCACATTGGGCTGGTTTCCATCGGGAATCCCGTCTCCGTTTCCGTCGTAGGAAGGATCCGTTCCATCCGGCCCGCTTTCCTCCGCCGTGGGGACCCCGTCCGCGTCGCAGGAGGCGGCGAAGTCCAGACCGGGTTGGTCGGCCTGAATGTCCGCAAGCTGCCTGTCTGCGGGACTCCAGCCGCCATAGCCCGGATGGGAGACCGTGAGGGTGGTGGTTGTGCCGGTGGAGAGCACGCAGGAGTATGCCCCGTCGGCGGCGCTCGTTTCCGTGTGGCCGTCATGGGAGAAGGTGATCGTGGCCCCCTCGATGGGATGGACACCGTCCGTCACGGTTCCCGAGAGGGTGACCTCGGACCGTCCCGTGCCCTGCAAGGCGAAGGTGTAAGGATTCCTCATCGGGTCGTCGTTGGAGATGCTCACGGTCGCCCGCCTCAACCCGTTGCCGTCCGGGTCAAACCGTATCGTGAAGGTGTCGTTGGCCCCGGAGACGATGGGTGAAGCGGGCGGATCCGTGACGGTGAAATCGCCCGCATGGTCGCCGGAAACGGCCACGATCGGCGTTCCGGTGAGATTCAGACCGCCCGCTCCGAAATTCTCGATCTCGAAGGTGCGGTCGACCGTTTCGCCGTCTACGTTGGCAATCCCGAAGTCGGTGTGATCCTCCGCACCGGGGGTCGAATCCCCGTTCTCGATGTCCCGCTGCGAGACCGCGTCCTGAACGGCCATGAGCGCGCCGCTGTAACCCGTTCCGGTTATGGCGAAGCTGTATGGGTTTTCATTGCCGTCGTCGGAGGCGATGCTGACGGTTCCGTTCCTCACGACCGCGGCGGTGGCCGCGAAGATGACCTTGAATTCCACGGATCCGCCCGCCGCGATGCTCGTAGCCGGAACGTTCTGCGTCAGGCTGAAATCGACCCCGGTCACGACGACCGGCGGGCTCCCGGCAAGGTTCAGCGTCGCCGAGCCGAGGTTCACGATCCGGAACGTGTGTTCCGGAGAATAGGCGGACAGGTTGACATGATCCTGACCGAAGTCCGTCCCGTCCGCCGTGCCCGGCGTCGTGTCGCCGTCGGCGATTTCAGTGCCGTCGTATTGTACGGATATTTCCGGATAGCTGCCGCCCGTTCCCAGGACGTCGAACGTGAAGGAGGATTCATCCGCATCGTCGCTGGCGATGGCTGCCGTCGCCCGGCGCAGGCCCGCGGCAGTCAGATTGAACGTGATGTCGAAGGTCGTGGTTCCCCCGCTTTTCGCGACGGGCGTGGATGGAGCGGCCGCGACGGTGAAGTCGCCGGTGTGGCCGGTCAGGACGATGTACGGCGACGGTCCCGACAGGTGCAGGGCTCCCGCTCCCGTGTTCGTGATGGTGAACCTGTGGGTTACATCGCCCGCCGTCAGGTCGGCGTTTCCGAAGTCGGTGCCGTCCGTTGCCGACGGGGTCGCATCGCCGTCGCCGATATCCTGCCCGTCGCCGCTGACGCCGATTTCGGGATTCTCGTCGTCGGCGATGGTCACCGTGACCTGCTGGACGCCGTTCTCGACGCAGTTGGTCCCGCCGGTCATGTCGACGACGATCGTTTCGTCGTCGTCATCGTCCCCGTCGTCGGCCCCCGTCAATGTGATGTCACCCGTGGTCGAACCGGCATCGATCGTGATGGATCCGGCGGACCGGGTGTAATCGGTCGCCGGGGTCGCCGTTCCCGAAAATCCGAGGTTGACGGTGACGTTCTTTTCAGACGGCGCCGACAGCGTCGCCGTGACCGTCGCGGTCCCCCCGTTTTCCGCCATGGGACTCCCCGTGACTGAAAGCGTGACGAGGGGTTCCTCGTCGTCGTCGGTGATCGTCACCGTCCGCTGCTGCGCGCCCGCTTCCGTCCCGTTCGTCACGGAGGCGATGTCCACGACGACGGTTTCGTCGACTTCATCCCTGATGTCCTGGGAGGAGGTGATCGTCGCCGTCCCGCTGAGATCCCCCGGGGGAACGACGATGGTACCGGAGGACAGGGTGTAATCCGTTCCCGGCGCCGCCGTTCCGGACGTCGCAATGCCGATGGTCGTCACCTGGCTCGAAGCCGCGCTCAACGTGGCGATGACGGTCGAAATTTCGTTGTTTTCGGATATGGACGACAAGGTGACCGACAGGGTCACGGTGGGACCCGTGTTCGCCGCGGCCATGCTGGCCTGTCCCTTGGTGAAATCGGTAAGGTCCGTATCGGTGTCCCTCCCGTTGGGAAAACGCTGAACCGATTCGTCGTATGTATTGACGGAATCGCCGGACGGAGCTTTTCCGGTTTCGCCGAGGCTGACCGAGTCCACGATCGCTCCCCCGGGGTCCTTCAGATTGATGGCTACCGTATCCTCCATGGATCCGGTCCCGTCGACGTCTCCCAGGACCAGGGTATCGCCCGAAACCGTGCCGGTGAAAGAACCCGTTCCAACGTAGTTGGAAACATCGAAGACGCCCGCATTCGTCAGGTCCCCGATGACGTCCGACCCGTCAAGCAGCTCGATCGTCCAGCCCGTGAGGTCTATCCCGCCGGAAAGAATGAGCAGTTCCACCCATTCGTCGGTTTCCCGGGTGACAGCGCCGGCGCCGGCGACTCCGGTGAAGCCGTTGGTGCTCCAGTCGGTCTGCGGATCGGTGACGATCTCGTTGATCAACACGTTCACCGTGGTGAAATTCAGTGCGGAACTCCCGGAGATTCCGGCAAAGGGGTTTCCCGCGTCGTCGACCAGCGCCGTCGCGTCCACTTCCAGGTAGTATTCCGTTCCCCTGGCCAGGGTTCCCCCGGGATCGACGGTGACCTGGTTGACGGAAACGGTGATTTTCGGATCGGTGATGCCGATCTGTTCGAAAATCGTGTGATCGGCGCTCCTTCGGATGGTCACGTTGCCCGTGCCGGCGGCCATGGCGTCATCGAATGTGAGAACGATGTTTCCGCTCAGGACGAGATTCCCTGAGTCGTCGGCGGGGGAGGAGGACGACAATAGGGGATCCTCCTTGTCGATCGTGTAAACTTCCCCGGTGCAGGGTAGGTTCGAGATCGTGGAGGACAACCCCGTGTCGTTCGCGAGATTCAGCCCCAAGTTGCCCGACCCGGTCCCGGTGACGGCGGTCACCGTCCAGGTCGTTCCGGACCCGCTTACGCCGGTGACGGAGGGACCGGTCAGACCGGTGTTTACAAGACTGAAGTTCGATGCGGCAAGCCCGGTCATGGATGCGGCGAAGGTCACCGTCCATTCGACCGAGCCGTCATGGGTGATTTCCGGGCCTGAACGGGCGATCGACGACACCGTGTTCTGTGTCGTGAAGCTTTGCACCCCGCCATAGGAAGTCCCGACCGTGTTGACGGCATACGCCTGGAAGTAATAGGTCGTCGCCGGCGCAAGCGAACCGATCGACTCGCTGAAAACGCCCGTTCCCGATCCGTTGTCGTCTTTCGTTACACCGGCATCGCCGATCTCGGGGGAGGTGTCCGTGGAGGAATACGCCACCCCCCGTTCGGTCACGGTCTCGCCGCCGTCGCCGGTGACGTTCCCGCCCAGCGTCGCCGAGGAGGGGGATACGGATGAGGCGGCGGAAGTCGTCAGGACGGGCGCCGTGATTCCCTGTCCCTGGATGTTGAAATTGTACGGATTCTCATCGCCGTCGTCGTTCGCGATGCTGATTGCCGCCGACCGGGTTCCCGTCGTGGTGGGATCGAAGGTCACCTTGAAGCTTGTCGTTCCGCCGCCGGCGGAGACACTGCCCGAAGGCGTCTGGGTCAGGGTGAAATCGCCCGTGGCCCCGGTGATGACGACATACGGGGAAGGATCGGTCAGGCTCAGCGTCGCCGAACCGCTGTTGGTGACGGTGAAGGTGTGTTCCGCCGAACCTGCCGCAACGGTGATGCTGCCGAAATCGGTGCCGTTTGCGGAAGAGGACGTGGCGCTCCCGTCGGCGATGGAAACGGCATCGCACGAGACGTCCATTTCCGGAGACGTCGTTCCCGTTCCCTGGATGCTGAAATCATAGGGGTTCTCGTCGCTGTCGTCGTTGTCGATGCTGACGGTCGCCGATCTGGTTCCCGTCGTCGTCGGATTGAAGGTCACCTTGAACGTCGTCGTTTCCTCACCGGGAATGCTCGGGGAGGGGCTCTGGGTCAAAGTGAAGTCGCCCGTGTCGCCGGTGAGGACCACGTAAGGCGACGAACCGGTCAGACTCAGCGTGCCGGAGCCGAGATTCTCGATCGTGAAGGTGTGTTCCACGCTTCCCGAGGCGATGTCCGCGCTTCCGAAATCCGTGTCGTCGCCCCCGATGGGGGTCGTGTCCCCGTCGGCGATGGTGACGCTGTTTCCCTTGATGTTGATTTCCGTCGTCGGGACGATGGTGATCTCCCCGCTCGTCAGGGCCGCGTTGGTAAAACTGCTCGCCATGGCGCCTCCGCTGATCGTCAGATCGGTCTTCGAGCCGATGGTCAGCGTGAAGGAACCGCTGGCGCTTGTCGCCAGGTCGGTCGTCACGAAATAGTACGTCCCGGAGGTGGAGATGGAGGAACTGAAACCGGAAAAGGTGACCGTTGCACCGTCCGGCTGGCTGTTCAACTGGGTATCGCTCCCGGAATTGAAGGTGCCGTCGGACGAACTCCACAGTTTCAGATTGCTGACGCCCTGATTGTCGCCGGCCACGGCGATCGTGACGGCGGTCAGCGACGCCCCGGCGATATCCGCATCGAGGAAGAAACGGCCGATCGGATTGCCGGTCGTGCCCGCCGCGGGATTTCCCGGGCTGAAGGCGGCCCCGTTCGTGAACTCGATCTGCGGATAATCGGTGACGGCCGGCGTACCGGTTCCGTCTTCCGCCGACCATCCCGACGAGGGACAGGTCGCCGCGTCGCTGTGATCGAAAAGGTAGTCGTTGGTGCCGTGGGCGTCCTTCAACGCGTCGTCGATGTACCAGGAATACTGGTCCGGAAATGCCGAACTGTACCAGCTGTAATAGACCCAGTAATCGGAGGACTGGTGCTTCCATGCGGGTTTTCCGTAATAGCTTCCGATCCAGACATAAACCCCGTTCGCCCCCGAGGGGGACGTGATGCCGGAAACCAGTTTGTTGGGTTCGCTCGTCGAGGGTGTCGTGAAACTTTTCACGCCGCCGTAGGCGGTACCGTAGGTATTGATGCCGTAGGCCTGGTAGTAATAGGTCGCTCCCGCCGTCAGGGAACCGATGGTTTCATAAAAGAGGCCCGTTCCCGTCCCCTTCAGGACCGTCGTGACGCCCGCCTCGCCCTTTTGGGGCGTGCTGTCCGTCGAGGAGTACACCAGTCCCCTCTCGGTGACGGAAGCGCCGCCGTCGGCGACCACATTTCCCCCGATGTTTCCCGAGGTGGTGGTCACCAGGGTGGCTTCCATGGTGGAGACCGTCGGGGCGGTACCGGAAACCTCATCGGTGATCGACATGGAGGAGGTGACCTCCGTGGAAGCGCTGTCCGCCCAGTAGGTGCAGTCTTCGGGCCCGCCGGTTCCGGTCTCTTCCCACCCCCAGTAAATGCAGTCGGCGGAGCCAGGGCCGTCCACGATGCCTTCGCGGATGAACCAGCAGAACCAGTTCGGAAAGTCGCAGACGTTGTTCATGTAGTCGCCGTACAGGTAATAATTTTCGGTGGCGTGCTTGTAATACGCCCTGGTCTGTATGATTCCGGGGCAGGAAGCGGTGGAGGACCGGGTGCCCTGATAAATGTAGGTGCCGCTGTAGGCGTCATTGGGTGCATCGACGATTTTATTGTTCTCCCCGTAGGCCGCCGGTGAAAACAGGGGGAACAACAGGAGGAACAGGATCGCCATGGTTCTCAATGAATGCCGTATCATCTCGTTTTTCACCATTTTCCGGAAAGACATCCTGGCATTCCGAGCTGTGCCGCACCCCGGCGTACCCGTGCAGCCGGGGTATGGCGTGTTTGCGATGCATTGTTTTGAAATTTCAAGGATTGATCGATGCTTCGATCGACAACGGTATGTCCGGACCGCATTCACTCCGTTCGGCCGATCCCCTTCGGCGCAGGCGGCGGCGTCTCACTGCGGCCACAGTGTTCACATAGTTGAGGAATTCTCCGTTGTCAAGTCCGTAAGACCGGTCCGTTGAAGCGGGCATCGAGGAAATCCTCTTGAAAAAAACCTCCTCTTGAACCAGAATGCACCGGATGATCCCGGAGGGCGTGAGACCCCGGCGATTGCACGGCCGCTCCCCCCGCCGCCGTATGCGCGGGCCGGGAGGCGGTCGAATTTTCTGTCTCGTGACGGGGAGGATTCCGTGACCATTGAAATCTGGGCGGCGTTTGTGCTTGCGGCGACGGTGGTGCTGGTCATACCGGGCCCGACCATTCTTCTGGTCATCAGCCAGGCGATGACCCATGGCCGCAGGGCCGTTCTGCCCCTTGCCGCCGGGGTGACCCTCGGCGATTTTTCCGCGATGACCCTTTCGCTCCTCGGGCTCGGCGCGGTCCTCGCGTCCTCCGCGGCGCTCTTCACCGTTCTGAAATGGATCGGGGCCGCCTATCTCGTGTATCTCGGCGTCAGGCTCTGGCGGGCCGATCCGGACAAGGACGAAATCCGGCTGTCGTCAACGGGAAGTTCCGGCCGGGCCCTTTTCGGAAAGGCCTTCGTCGTGACCGCCCTGAACCCCAAGAGCATCGCTTTCTTTGTCGCGTTCCTGCCGCAATTCGTCAGCTCCCGGGGGGAAGCCCCGCCGCAGTTCCTGGTTCTGGGTGCGACGTTTCTCGTTCTCGCGGCCCTGAACGCGGCCCTTTACGGCTTCTTTGCCGGCAGGCTCCGGGACGCGGTGGAGAACGCGGCCGTGCGCCGCCGATTCAACCGTTGCGGCGGAAGCGTGCTGATCGGCGCCGGCATTTTCACCGCGACCCTGCAGCGTTCCCAGTGACGGGAGGAAATGTCCGTCGTCGCGGGAGAAACGGGATGCATGGATTTCGGCAGGGCAGGATCTTCACGAAACGACTCGAACTGGCGGCGGCCACTCCGGAACATGTCCTGGCCGAACTGGAAGATCCCCGCCGGCTCGCTTCCCTCCTGAGTGCCGCAATCGAACCCGGCTGGCCGCCGGGGGAATACGATCGAAACGCCCAGGAGTTTTTCCGGGAGCGCCTGCTGGAGGGAGGACCCGCCGCGGCCGGCTGGTACTCCTGGTATGCGATCCGCAGGGAAGGGCCCGGCGGCCCCGCCGTTCTGGTGGGCGCTGGCGGGTATTGCGGACCGCCGGGCGGGGCAGGGGAGGTGGAGATCGGTTTTTCGATCATGCCCCCATGGCGGGGTCTCGGTTTCGCGGCGGAGACGGCGGAAGCCCTGATCGTCAATGCCTTTGCCGATCCCCGGGTTTTCAGGGTCGTCGCCCGGATGGAACCTCGAAATTCCGCGTCCCGCAGGGTGCTTGAAAAATGCCGGTTCCGCTGCGCCGGCGACGATGAAGCCGGCAACAGGCGTTATGAGATCCTGCGACATGAAGGAAATATACAGCGAGATTGAAATCCAGGCGACGGCGCATCGGGTATGGGAAGTCCTCACCGATTTCGCTTCCTTCCCTCAATGGAACCCCTTTATCCGGCGGGCCGGCGGGCGCATCCGGGCGGGGGAACGGCTCGATATCCGCGTTCAGCCCCCCGGTGAAAGGGGAATGACCTTCCGGCCGACGGTCCTCAGGGCGGAACCGGACCGGGAGCTTCGCTGGCGGGGGCGTTTCCTGATCCCCGGACTTTTTGAAGGCGAACACGTCTTCACCCTCGATCCGATCGGAACGGATCGCGTCCGTTTTATCCAGCGTGAACGCTTCAAGGGACTGCTGGTCCCTCTCCTTGCAGCGAAGCTGGATGCCGGCACCCGGCGCGGCTTCGAGGAAATGAACCGGGCCCTGAAAGCCCGGGCGGAGGGGAACGAATGACGGGGCGGGGGACAGCGTCCGGATTTCTGGAAGGCGGCAAAGAAGCTGGCGGGAGGGGAGGCCTGATGGAAAAGCGGGTCCGCTCGACCCTGAAAAAGAGGGGCCTCCCGGGATGCGTCCTTGTCTGCCTGTCCATCCTCTTTGCCGTGCCTTCGCCCGCGGAGGACCTGCGGCCGGACTACCGGGAATCGGTGGCGCTCGCCATGGAGCATGCCGCGGACCCCGCCGGATGGCTGGCCCCGTCGCTCGTCGTGATTCCCGACGGCGGCGGCGGCGAGGGACTGACGTATGACGGCACGGGTCTCGTCGTCCGGACGTTGACGAAATCGAGATATTACGCCTCGCAGTACGTCGGCGAAACGGGCTACGCGATTTACGGCGACCCGCGGACGGACGCCGCATGGGTCACCACCGGCAATGATGCGACCCGTTTTCTCACGGCGAACGGGGCCACGGGGGAAAACGTCGTGGAACTGCTCGAACGGGGCCTCGGAATGGACGCCGCGGGAACCCACGACGCCGTGATCGAGTTCACCGTGACGCCGACGAACGACAACATCATGCGCCCGACCCGGAATCCCGACATCACGCGGTACCTTCCCGCCTCCTATGGAACGGATCTCCCCTTCGTCCGGCCGGCGGGCATGAGCGACACCGCCTGGGAAAATTTCAAGGTCTATTACGACAACTGGATGTCCCAGGCCTACAGTTCCGACCCGGGCCGGATGTTTCCCTGGACCCAGCTCGGCTACACGTTCTTCTGGGGAAACGGGTACAATCCCGGGGACGTGGCGGGGATGAGCGAATTCATCCTTCCCGGGGGGACCGCCGTCGGCATCTACGGCATCTACGCCACGGGGTCCTACATTTACACGCGCAACGACGGCGCCGCCTTCAGCGCCGCCGACACGGCACAGTTCGGCAACGGTTTCGCCGGCTTCCGGATCGACGGCACCTGCGACACCGTCTGGGCGGGGCACCGCTTCCAGAAGAAGACGTCGTCGGACACGAGCGACGGCCGCCGGAACCGGATCGTCATCGAGGACAACGGCTCCGTCTCCGGCGGCCAGGGGCTTCTCGTGTGGTCCCTCAACTACGACGTCGAGAACCGGGGCGTCATCGGCGGGGCGACGTCGAAAAAATTCGGCATCGACGGAACGGAGAACGTTGCCGTTCTCTTCGCGGGGGACACGAGCACAAGCTACGGAACGCCGGTCACGGCCGGCTGCAACCGCCTCGTCAACTCCGGGACGATCTCGAGCCCCGGGACGGCCGTCCGGGCGGACGGGGGGGACACGCTCGTCGCCAACGGCGCCGGCGGCGTCATCTCCGGAGGAGAATGGGCCGTCCGGACCGGGGCAGGCGACGACGCCGTCACCGTCAACGGGGGCGAAATCGCGGGAAACATCGACCTCGGGGAGGGATCGGACACCTTCGAGGTGACCGGCGCCGACGGCGACGCCCTGCTGGCGTTCCCCCTGGACAGGGACACGGCCGCCGCCGCCCGGGTGCTCAACGCGGAGACGGTCGCCATCGCCGACGGCACCGGGATCGAGGCGCGGGTCACCGGGACGGGGAACCTCCGCGACAACGACCGGTTCCTCATCGTGGACGCCGGCACCCTGACGGTCGATCCCGGCATGCTCGCCGTCCGGAACGACGCCTCCCTCCCCATGATCCGCTTTTCCGCCGGCAAGGAAGGAAACTGTCTGTATCTCCTGGCGTCGAGGGACGGCGGCTGGTACCGGCGCAACTGCGGCAACCCGTCGCTCGGGGTCGTTCTCGATCTCCTGGCCGAATCGGCGACGGGGGATTTCGCCGGGGTGATGGGCGACCTCGACCGGTCCGGCAGCGCCGCGAACGGGAGGCGGCTCGAACCGGCCGCGGACCGCGGAACGGTGGAAGCGGCTTTCGGGATGGGCGCCCGCCTCACCGGAACCGTCATCGAACGGATGGACGAGGTCCGGTGTGACGAGGCCCCGGACGGGGCCGCCCCGTGGGGCGCATGGACCCGGGGATTCGCCGGCCTCCTGGACCAGGGGGCGCGGGGGTCGAGCGAAGGCTACAGGGGGGACCTCCTGGGTGTCTCCCTGGGTTTCGACAGGGTTCTCTCCGACCGTTTCCTCTTCGGGCTTTCCGGGGGGATCGCCCGGGCCCGCATCCGGCCGGATCACGGGGGAACTCGAACCGACGGGGACAGCCGGCAGGGGAGCCTGTACGGCAATTTCGCCCGGGACGCCTTTTCCCTGAGCGCCGTTTTGTCCTATGCCGAAAACCGGTACGACGCGTCACGGAGCATTCTCTTCGGGACCACCGACCGCGTCGCGAAAAGCCGTTACGACGGGCGTCAGATCGCCGGGCACCTGGAAGGGGGATACACCTTCGGGAGCCGGGGGCTGGAGATCACGCCCCTCGTGTCGCTCCGGTACATGCGCCTCCACCTCGACGGCTGTACCGAAACGGGCGCAGGCTCCCTCAATCTCACGGTGGATTCCCGGGACTACGACATGCTCCAGTCCGGCCTCGGCGTGAAGATCGGCCGCCCCTTCCTTCGCGAGGACGCCCGCTTCCTCCCGGAGGTGCACCTGAAATGGCTGTACGACTTCATCGGGGACCGCCAGCAGGCGACGGCGACCTTTGCCGGGGGCGGCCCGTCATTTTCCACGGAAGGTTTCGATCCGCCGCAGTCGAGCGTCGACGCGGGCGCGTCCCTTGCGGTGGCGGTGCAATCCGGCGTGGTCCTTTCGCTGCGCTACGATTTCGAGATGAAAAAGGATTTCCGCAGCCACACCGGCATGATCTCGGTGCGCTACGCGTTCTGACCCGGCCTTTTTTCACCCGCCGGCGCCATTCACCGTTTCGTCACTTTCCTCGACCGATCGGTCACCATTCCTTTGTCCCTTCTCCCGTTTCCCGATAAAAGTCACCCTCGCGGCATGCCCGCAGGGGAGACCGGGCCAAAGGGGTACGCAGATCGAGAGAAAAGGAGGGAAACATGATGAAACTGAAAACAATTGCCGGAATCGCAGTGTTGCTGTTGTTTCTGGCGGGCGGCCTTCCCGCGTTGACCGCGGCGGGAGACGCGCCCGGAAAGATCAACATCAACATCGCCACGGTGGAGGAACTGTCCTCACTGGCCGGGGTCGGCACCGGGTATGCGGAACGGATCGTGGAATTCCGTAAGAAGAACGGCGGGTTTCATGCGATCGAGGACCTTCTGCTCGTCCCCGGCATCGGCTCGAAAATCTTCGAAAAGAACAAGGATCGCCTGACCGTCGATTAATCAGGCGGACGGCACTTTTCGCCGGATACGATTTCCTGCGTCCTGAGGCCCCCCAGGCCCGGTTCTTCCACCCTGAAAATGCGTTTACGCGCCCGTCGATTGCGACGAGCGCGTAAACGGTTGCACATCGTTGCTTCAAAAGTATTTCCCCCGCGCCGATCCCTTCCGGCCGCCGCCTTTTTACGGGATGTCCGTGATCCTTTCGGAGAGTTCCCCGTAGTGAAAGAGGCATTGAAAGTCCTCCAGGGTCGCCAGCGCCCTTGACTGGGTCCGGATGCCCTGTTCCTCCAGAATGGCCACGGGGTTGAGTCCTCCGATGACGATCGCCCCGAACCGTCCTTCGGTTACGGGCACTTCCAGGAGGGGCTGGCCGGGCCAGCCGATGACCATGACCCCCCCAAGCCCGATCTTTTCCAGTTCCCGGGCGATTTCGGTGACACGGTTCCTGCTCGAGGCCGGGAGTTCCCGGAACCCAGCGCCGATCAGGCCGCTGCCCGTCGCCGTCGCGTCGGTGTAATTGGTCATGCCGCTCTTGATGAAGATTTCCAGTGGATCGAGGGTCGTCCCCTCATAATGAATGAGTTCTACGAAACGGAGAGGCTTCCTGTTCCTGATTTCGAGGAGGCCGCCGAAACGGGATATGGTTGGAATCCCGCAGGAGAGGAGGACGCCGTTCAGGGTCACCGAACAGACCGTTCCGATTCCCACGGCATCGTCGGGGATCCGGAGGACAGAGAGATTCGCGCCCGGCGGATAGAGGTTCATGAGCTTCCCCATGGCGTATCCGGAGGAGAAAACCCGCTGGATGAGCGGAATCGACCGGGTGAGGTCCCTGCGTCCGATGACGCTCACGTTCATCACGACGGTGCCCGTTTTCGTTTTCAGGTCGAAATTCATGCGGTACATCTTTTCTTCGATCCTTGCGGCGATGAGGCCCACTTTCTCATAGGGCCGGGCATCGGTGAGTTCCTTCTTCCCCCGCTCGGTGATCCGTCTCCCCCGCCTTCCCAGGTTTTCCGTCAGGCCCTCCCGGTCCGACTGGAGGAGGTAATACCGCACCGTCCTTTCGCTCATCTCCTGCCCCCGGGCGTGGAGCTGCTCCGTGACCGATGCACTGTTCATCGGCCCGTCCGACTCCGAGAGGATCCTCAGAATGTCCCGTCTGTTTCTTTCCATTTTGTCCATGGGGGAATCCTTTGAACGTTTCGGTCAGGACGGCGGCATATCCGGCAATATTGCCAGTGCTGCCTGATCCGGATCGATCGCGCAGAGCCCCTTACCGGGGGAATAATATGATTATTTTCAATTGTTGCCGCTGCCGCAACGCTTTCCGGAAAGGCATCCGTCCGGCAGGCGTGACCTCATCCGGCCTTCCGTTTTTGCCGCAATACCGGACAGGCTATACTCCTAATTCCATGATTTTTCAAGTTCATTTTTTGTTGACAAATGATCAAATCTATGGAAAAAGCGGTAACGTTTTGCCAGATCATGGCAGAGTTCCCTCGCCCGACGCTGCAGGGGCCGGCATACGGCCCTGTATCCGGCAGCGGATTGCCGGACCCTTCCCGGCCACCGGGTGAAAGGGCGGAGAATCTACTTCATATCATGCATCAAGGGAGGTCAGTATGTCGCTTGCAGAACGCATTTTGGACCGGGTCAGGCGGATGGACCCCGATCAGCCGGAATTCCACCAGGCCGTTCAAGAGGTCATGGAATCCCTGGAGCCTACCGCAAAGAAGCACCCGGAATTCGTCAAGGCCAAGATCTACGAGAGAATCGTGGAACCGGAACGGACGGTGATTTTCCGCGTTCCCTGGGTGGACGACCGGGGCGAGGTCCAGGTCAACCGGGGATTCCGGGTCCAGTTCAACAACGCCATCGGCCCCTTCAAGGGGGGGATCCGGTTCCATCCGTCGGTGAACCTGGGCATCATCAAGTTCCTCGGTTTCGAGCAGATCTTCAAGAATTCCCTGACCACGCTGCCCATGGGGGGAGGGAAGGGGGGATCCGATTTCGATCCCAAGGGGAAATCGGATGGAGAGGTCATGAAGTTCTGCCAGTCCTTCATGAGGGAACTCTTCCGCTATATCGGCGCCGATTGTGACGTTCCCGCCGGCGACATCGGCGTCGGAGCCCGGGAAATCGGCTACCTGTACGGTTACTACAAGAAAATCCGGAACGAGCACACGGGGGTTCTCACGGGCAAGGGCCTCGAGTATGGGGGAAGCCTCGTCCGGCCGGAGGCGACGGGCTACGGTACGACCTATTTCGCCGCGGAGATGCTCGCCACCCGCGGTCTCGATCTCAAGGGGAAGGTCGTCGCCATCAGCGGCGCGGGAAACGTGGCCCAGTACGCCGTGGAAAAAGTGAACCATCTCGGCGGGAAGGTGGTCACCCTGTGCGACTCCGAATCCACCGTCGTCGATGCCTCGGGAATCAATGAGGAAAAAAGCAAGTACGTGAGGGAGTTGAAGAATGTCCGGCGGGGCCGCATGAAGGAATATGCGGCGGAATTCGATTGCGAGTGCTTCATGGGCCAGAGCGTCTGGGACGTCATCCGGGACCAGGGCATCAAGGTGGACATCGCTCTTCCCTGCGCCACCCAGAATGAAATCGATGCGAGCCATGCCGCCGCCCTCGTCAAGAACGGCTGCATCTGTGTCGCCGAGGGTGCCAACATGCCCTCCACCCCCGAGGCCGTCGAGATCTTCCAGAAGAGCAACATCCTTTTCGGTCCCGGGAAGGCCGCAAACGCCGGCGGCGTGGCCACCTCCGGACTGGAAATGAGCCAGAACAGCCTCAGGCTCTCCTGGACCCGGGAGGAAGTGGACGGCCGTCTCCTCATCATCATGAAGAGCATTCACAAGGCCTGCATGGATGCAGCAGAAGCCTACGGCAGGAAAGGGGATTACGTGACGGGCGCCAACATCGCCGGGTTCACGAAAGTGGCGAGGGCCATGCTGGCTTACGGAGTCGTGTAATACGGACACCCGAACCCTTCCGACCTGCGGGCCGTCGCCGTTTGGGGCGGCCCGCGGCCTTTTCCCCGACCGCCGTCAATCCATCCCTTGATGAAGTCGTAAAAAGGTCAATTCAACACTTTTTCGAACGGCAAAGGTAAAAGCTCCATAGGCAAGGCACCCGAATCCCGAGGACTGAGGCGTACTTTTGGTACGCCGCAGGGACGAGGGATGAAGGGCAACACAGCCTATGGGCTTTTACGAAGCCGCCATTCCTTCGCTGAAGCAGACCACTTTCCGGGACACCACGTCGGACACGAGTTTCAACCGCCGCTCCCGGACGTCGTAGACCTTGAGAACCTCTCCGAGACTTCCGTCCGCAGGGGAAAGGTCTGCGAGGCGGTTGGGCAATGAGATCCACCACGACGGGTTGAACAGGACGAGACGGTTTTCCGGGTAGATAGCCAGGTAAAAGATCTCCCCTTCCACCAGGTCCTGGAAAAAATGGGTTCCGAAAGACAGGTCGGGGATCAGGCTTCCCTCCTGATAGGCGATCTCCCCGAGGATGGAGACGTGGTTGATTTCCGAGAAGCGTACCGGAACGCCCATGGAGGGGGTGGTCGTTCCCCACCGGCCGGGGCCAAGCAGCATGACCGCGGCTTTTTCGCTCCCGCCCATCTGCCGGTTCAGGCGTCCCACGGCACGGGCGATTTCATAGCGTTGCGACCGGGAAAGCCTGGAATATCCGCGCGGATCGACGTACAGGATCCGGTCGATCTCCCGGGACACGTTTCCCCCCATGAAGTTGCCTTCCATGCGCAGGAGGATCCGCCCCTTGTCGATCTCCCCGGGCATCTCCACGGCGGCCCGGTTTTCCTTCCCCTGGAAGGGGCGACACTGGAGCAGGTTGATCTGGGGCTCTCCGTGGTGATCGAAATTCACCGTGAATTCGATGTCCACGGGATAGCGGTAGACCGATTCGATTCTCTTCATCATCCGGGCCATGAGCCCGGGAAATCCGGTCTTCGTCATCAGGTCGTCGAACGTCAGGACCCAGGTCTCTTCCTCCTGCTTTCCCATGGCGCGAATTCTTTCCTCGGTTTCATGGTCCCGAACGGCGAAGAGGGGCCAGTCGAGACCGATGTCCTTCCCCGACAGTTCCCTCAGGGCGACGCTCTTCATCCGGTTCGATTCCAGGTCGAGGATGTCGGCGAAGTGCTGGGAGAAACGCCGCGTGTCCTCAAGGCCGGCATGGGCCTTCAGAAGAGGGGAGTCGAGGGCCACGATCCTCGGGTAGTCGTTTTCGACGCGCATCACCGCCCGGGTCCCCATGCCGAGAACCAGGCGGAGCATCCCGGCCCCGGGATCGAGGCCGGGATTCCAGACGAAGGGATTGATGGACAGCCCCACCCCCGCCAGGTCGGGGAAATAATAGTGCTTCCGATACGTTCCCGACACACGCTGGACGAGGAGCGCCATCTGCTCGTCCATCTGGTCCAGCCCTCTCTGTCGCCGGTAGTTCAGTGCGTCCTCGTTCATCGTGCTGGCGAAAATCCTGCGGACGCAGTCCTCGAAATAGGCATACCTCTCCCCGGGCGACCCCTGGTTCACGCAGAAATAACTTTCGTATTTCCCGGCAAAGGCATTTCCAAAAGCGTCTTCGAGGAGGCTGCTCGACCGGACAATGATGGGGGACTGGCCGAAGTATTCGAGCATCAGCTGAAACTGCTCCCTGACCTCGTCGGGGAAACTCCCCTGGAGCATCCGGCTCCGGAGTTCCGACGCGACGGAGAAGTAGCCTTCCGGGGTCCGGTGCTTCATGAGCAGTTTCCACCATCCGTTCTGGACGATGTAGGAATAAAAGATGTCGGAACCGATGTAATAGGAATCGTGGAGTTCGAGATGCCGGCCCCAGGAGAAGGAAGGGTCCCGGGACAGGATGTTCCTCGCCAGAAGCATTCCCACCGATTTGCCCCCGATGAACCCCGTGCCGATGAGGCGGTCCTTGATGGCGAGAAGCTCTTCCAGGTTGAAGTATTCCATGACGAGGCCGAGCATCCGCTTCTCACGGCCAAGCATGATCCGGCTCAGCTGTTCCACCATGGCCCTGCGTTCCTCGGTGGCATCCGGTCGGCCCAGGAGGTCCTTTGCCTGCATGAAAAGACGATCCCAGAAATCCAGTTTCCGTTCCGCCCCACTTTCTCTCCTGGAGGCCAGGCTGGAAAAGAGGGTCGTCGCCTCGATGCTGTTGATGATGGCGGTGAACCTGTCCCCTTCCTGGATGTGGGGGAGGAACATGCTAGGGGAGTACCGCTGCCACACCTTGAGGGGGTGAATGCAGATCCGCCCCTCGTTGTTGTACACGTCGAGGAGGACCTGGGTCGTTTCCCGGATCCGGGCGATGGTCTTGAAGGAGTGCCGTCCCCGAAGCAGGGCGAAATAGGCCACGGTGTTGAGTTCAAACAGGTATGGGCAGGTGATGAAGAAGAAGTTGCCGATCATGAGGTCGGTGGCCCAGGCCATGAGAAGGTCCGAGAGGCTGTCGAACACGTAAAAGGCATCTCTGCCCTCGCTGGTGATGATCCCGTGAACCTGTGAGGAGAAGGATTCGAAACCTGCGTTTGCGGTGAGATGATGGGTGACGGTCGCCTGGCCTTCTTCCAGGAGGGAGTCGTGGTTTGCGAAGCGCATGTAGATGACTTTCCGTTTCCGGGCAAGGGCTTCCCGGACGAACGGGACCACGAAACGCCGGTAGTCCGCGATGCTGTCTACCTGCCACACGACGTTGTCGCCCATGCGAAGAGCGTTGATGATCTCGTCAAGGCCTGAAAGCCCGGTGCTCACTTTCGAAAAGGATGACATGGCACGATTCTCCACGATGACCGGTGCGGAACACGGAGGGTGGGAGCGGACATGCCGTTCACCCTCCATAGAACGGGCATTCAACATCCGTGCCGCCGCAAGGGCTTCGGCGGTCAAGCGGGGATCCGCCGGCGGAACGTTTGCGGAGCGGGGAGGCGCCGGTACACTGGGACGTTCGAATCCGCCGGCAGGAAAACATTCTCGTAGGAATTCAGGAGTGAAAACTACAAAACCGTAGGATTTCCCGAATAGATCGCCGGCTCAGAGTTTCATCCCGAAGTGCCGGCCCACATCCACGGCGGACCTTACCGCGTCCTCGTGAAAACCGTAGCCGAAGTAGCTGCCGCAGAAGAAGACGCTTCCGTTTCCGTTCAGAAAGGGAAGCCTTTTCTGCGTCGCCAGGGAATCGAAGGTGAACAGGGGCCTCCGGTAAACCGTTTCGGCAAGGTTTTTCTCCGGCGGGATCGGCTTGGAGGGGTTCACGGTGACGAAATATTCCCTGTCCGCCCTGAGGTGCTCCAGGGGATTCAGGTGATAGGTCACCGTGACGGGGGAATGCTCTTTTTCCTCCTCGTCCGTGAGATAGTTCCAGGAGGCCCAGGCCCTTCTTCTCGGGGGCAGGAAGGAGGCGTCCGTGTGGAGAACGGCCCGGGTGTTCGTGTACTTCCAGGGCGACAGAAGCCTGGTTTCCTCCGGCAGCGGTTGATCGAGCATCTGAAGGGCCTCGTCGGCATGGGTTGCCAGGACGATCCTGTCGAAATCCTCCTGTGTTCCCGACCTTGTTTTCACCCACGCACCCTGCCGTGTCCGCCCCACCGAGACGACGGGGTCGGTCAGGCGGATTTCCCCCTGAAAGCCGTTACGGAACGAACGGACGAGGGAAGGGCGCCCGCCCTTGACGAGAGACCACTCGGGGGGATCGGAAGAGGACAGGAGTCCCTGGTTCTCGTAAAACCGCGCGAACACTTCCGCCGGGAAGCCGAGGACGTCCGCGTCCGCACCGGGCCAGATGGCCGCCGCCATGGGGATGACGTAAAAATCGACGAGGCTCCTGTCGATTTTTTCTCGCTCCACGTATTCTCCCAGGGAAAGCCCGGTCAGGTTTCCCTCCAGGAGCATTTTGCGGGTGGTGCCGTTGAACCGCATGATCCGGCGCAAAAGACCCCAGAAGGAGGCCCTGAACAGATCCCACGGGTCCGCGAAAAGGGTGATGAGATTTCTTCCCGAGTAAACGAGTCCCGATTTCCTGTCATGACAGCTGAAGGAAATATCCGTTCTTTCCAGGGGAACGTTCATCCGCCGCAAAAAACGCTCGAAAAGAGGGGAGGTCTTTCGGTTCAGGAATATGAATCCCGGGTCCACGGCAAGGCCGCCGTCCGGACCCGGGGGAATGACGATGGTGCTCGCCCGGCCCTCCAGGGACTCGTTTCTCTCATAGAGCGTCACCTCGTGATCCTGCTGCAGGAGGAAAGCGGAAACGACGCCCGCGATTCCCGCGCCCACGACGGCGATCCGTTGCCTTGAAAGTTCCCCCATGTGCCCTCCACAAAGATTCATTCAAATCAGTATAGCAAATTCCGCGAAAACAGCAAAAAAGATCGAAGATCGAATCTTCGATGCAGTCCGGGGCATAAGCCAAGGTCCGGGTGAACATGAAGCTTCAAACCACTTCCGGAATCCGGGGGCGGGGTGAACCGCCGACCCTGAAGGGCCGGTCTGCATTATGGCAGAACCTGGGATCGAACCCGCAACGTAGTCCGGGGCCTGAGCCCCGGCGGGCGAACAAGAAGGTTCAATTGATGGGGCGGAACGCCGGCTCTGAACGGCCCGACTACAGGAAAAAAATGCAGGCAAACCCCGAAAGAAAAAATGGGTGTCCAGGGTCCCCGGTGTTTCGAAAAAAGAATCGAGGAGGCGGGAGGGGACCCCGTTCGGGATCAAAGGATCGATCCCTGAACCGATCGGGTCATCGACAACATCAAAGTTTACATAAGATATCTTATCAGACGTTATAATAAAAGGCGGTTTCGAGGGTTTTTGACGCAACCTGCCGGAAGCGTTACAGTCCTTCCTCGGACAGCTTACGGATCAGTTCGAGTTGCCTGGATGTGGTTTTTCTCGGAACGGCGACGGCGATGCGCACGTACTGGTCGCCCCGGGCCTGGTCCCCCCGTTTTGGAAAACCGTAGCCCCTGAGCCGGATCTTGGTGTTCCCCTGGGTACCCGCGGGAATCCTGAGGCGTCTCGTCTCGCCGTTCAGGGTCGGCACGTCGATGGTGTCCCCCAGTACGGCCTGGGAATACGTAATGGGAATCTTAACATATACGTCGTCGTCTTCCCGGGTGAAAAGCGGATGGGATGCGAGGGAGATGCGGATCAGGAGGTCTCCCGGCACCCCGCCGGACGCCGGTTCGCCTTTCCCGGCGATCCGGAGCTTCTGTCCGTCCCGGACTCCCGGGGGGATTTTCACGCGGATTTCCTCCCGTCCGAACCCCTTGGGGATGGAAACGGTCTTTTCCGCCCCGCTGTAGACCTCCTCCAGACTCACCGGCAGCGCGTACTCCAGGTCCGCCCCGCGGCGCGGCGCCGCCGTGCGGCCCCCGGAACCCCTCAGGATCTCGGAGAAAATGTCCCCGAAGGCCTCGGGGCGCCTCCGTCCTCCCCCGGAGGACCTTCTTCCCGAACCGCCGAATCCCATCTCCTCGAAAATACTTGAGAAATCGAAATTCCTGAAGATGTCCTGCTGGCTGAAACGCTGGCTGAACGCCTCAGACCCGAAACGATCGTACTGGGATCGCTTGTCCGGATCGCCCAGAACGGCATAGGCTTCATTGATTTTCTTGAATTTTTCCTCGGCCTCCCGGTTGTTCGGGTTCTTGTCGGGATGGTGCCGGAGGGCCAGTTTCCGATAGGCCTTCTTGATCTCCTCCGGCGAGGCGTTTTTCCCGACGCCGAGAACCTTGTAATAATCTTCCGCCATGGTGTATTCCTGTTATATCATTAAAATCTTATCATACGGCAAGATATGCAACAATATCTCGAAAACGCTTTAATCTATTGCCCACCAGAAGTCGTTGTTCTCCACGGGATCGTAGTAACGAAGTCTGTCCGCAAGAACCAGGGGGGCGTACGCCATCTCCGTCGGCTCGTGGATCAGGCGGTCCGCCGTCATCATGATCCCCAGGAAGAATCCGTGCTTCCGGACAGCCCTGCGGCTGTAAGCCGAGCAGGTGGGATACATGGGACAGCGGTCCCCGTCGACCCGGGAGATGGACTCGGAGAAAAAGGAAAGGCCCGCCAGGAGGATCCCGGCAGCGGGACCGGGACCGCCGCGAACTTCCGGCGCCGAGGCCCGGGGGGACGTCGCCGTTTTCCCGAAATCCCAGGGGGGGAACTCCCCTCCCCCCGCCGCCCGGACGCCGCCCCCGGGCAAAGGAAGAAGGAGCAGCAGGCAGAGAATGCCCGCGAAAAGGGGAATCCTAAAAGGGGATGTTGAAGGCGAAGCGAAGCGATGGGGTTCCATGACCGTCGCGCCTGGAGAGAAGCGCCTGTTCCCTCAATATCTTCAGATGGTCTTCCCGGATCCTGCGGTTGTACTTGTGGGCGCTGCTCACGGCGCTGTAAATGTTTCCGGTGTACCACCCGAGTTCGAAAAAAGTGACCACGGCGCCGGCAACGGTGTTGCCGTCGTCGAAAAGTTCCACCGCCGCCCAGATGAAGGCGCCGTTCAGGAGAAACGCGACGAGGGCGTCCTTTGGACGGTCCGTGTACAGATGCCCGGAGCCGGGAAGGATGGCGGCCAGGGTTCCCGCCACGGCGGGATCTTTCCGGGAAAGGTCCTTTTCCTTTTCAAGTCCGCCGGAGTACACCAGGGCGGGACGCCTGAGGGGGCTGTCCTCTCCGACCCGGAGAAAGCGCTCCCGGGCCCCCTGCCAGTCCCCCTTTTCCAGGAGGACCAGGGCCCCTTCGTAAACGCCCCGGTTCCGGTGCTCCGGTGTTCCCCGCCCGGCCACGGCGTCGAAAAGGGAAAGGGACTCGTCGTAACGCTTCCTCTTCTTCTCCGCCTCGCCCATGTACAGAAGCGCCTCGTCCAGCCGGGAACTTTGGGGAAATTCCCTCACGAACTGACGGAAGGTCTCGACGGCCTCCTCCCACCGTTCCGCCAGGAAATAGCATTCCCCGATCCGGAAACGGGACGTCTCCACACGGACCGCGTCGCCGGGATGAAGGAACGCGAACCGCTTGTACTCCGTGATGGCACGAAAATAGTCCTTTTCACGGAAAAGGCTTTCCGCGAAGGCGAACTGCCTGTCCTCTTCCCCCGGATCCTGCCCCGCGGCATCCCGGCATGGAATCAAGACCAGGAAGAGGAGAAGAAGGATCGTCAGGGGACGGGGCATTGGTTCCGTCAGTCCTTCCGGCCCAGGTGGAAGGCCTCGATGTTCTTTTCCACGACTTTCGGGGGGAAGGTCTTCCGGAGAACCTTCTCCCAGACGGCGGAATCGATGTCCATGTGGCGGGAGAGAACACCCAGAAGGATGGTGTTCACCATGCGGGGATCTCCCAGCCGGGCGGCTTTTTCCGAGGCGTCGACCACTTCCACCGTGTCCACGTGGTCCGCCACGAGATCGATGACATCGGGGGGGTATTCCGCCTCGCCCATGTTCACGGAAGGAGGGTACACCTCGAGGTCGTTGATGATCACCCGCCCCCCTTCCTTCAGATAATCGAGATAGCGAAGGGTTTCAAGTTTTTCGAAGGAAAGGATGAGATCCACGTCCCCTTTCCGGGCCAGGGGCGAGTACACCCTGGACCCGTAGCGGACGTGGCTCGTGACGCAGCCTCCCCGCTGGGCCATGCCGTGGACCTCGCTTTTCTTCACGTCCATCCCCGCCTCGATGATGACCGCGGAAAGGATGTCGCTCGCCTTGAGGACGCCCTGTCCGCCCACGCCTGCAATCAGGATGCTCCGCACCTTGCTTTCCATCACTTCGCCTCTTCCACCGCCTTGAACTTGCAGACCTGGCTGCACAGCGTGCATCCGTTGCAGAGGTCCCTGTCAATCACGGCGATCCCTTCCTGTTTCTTCGTTTTCTTCTTGAAGGTCTTCTCCGTTTCGGCGTCGAACTTCCTCCAGGAGATGGCGGGGCACCCGAGCCCCAGGCACACCTTGCAGCCCGTGCAGACGTCCGGGTCGATCCGGAGGGGCTTCTCCCCGCCGCCCTTTTTCTTCAGCAGAAGGGCGCAGGGGGACTGGGCGACCACCAGGGACGGCCCCTTCCTTTCAAGCTCCTCCTTCATGACCTCCTTGGTTTCCTTGAGGTCGAGCGGGTTGATGACCCGTACGTTCTCGATCCCGAGGACCGTCCCCAGGGACGGGAGGTCCAACTGGCGGGTCCGCGCTCCCTGAAGGGTGTATCCCGTGGCGGGGTGCTGCTGCATGCCCGTCATGGCCGTGGTCCGGTTGTCGCAGATGACGATGACCACGTCGCTTTGGTTGTAGACCGTGTTCAGGAGGGACGTGATTCCCGAGTGGATGAACGTGGAGTCTCCGATGACACCGACGACCTTCCCGTGGCCCCCCTCCCCCAGGGCCTTGCTCATCCCGTGGGCCATGCCCACGCTCGCGCCCATGCAGATGCAGGAATGAAGGCCCGCAAGGGGCTTCATGAAGGAAAGGGTGTAGCAGCCGATGTCCCCGGCGACGAAGGTCTTCGTCTTTCCCAGGACGTAGAAAAGGCCCCGGTGGGGACAGCCCGGGCAGAGATTCGGCGGCCGGGGCGGAATCGTCACCTGGGGAAGGGCTTTCACGTTTGCCGCCTTGCCCGAAAGGGCGGTTTCCACGATGCCCGGATCGAATTCGTTGGTGAAGGGAAGGTGTTCCTTGCCCGCCACGGGAAGGCCCAGGGCCCGGATCTGCTCCTCCAGGAACGGGTCCAGTTCCTCCACCACGTAGAGCCGGTCGACCTTGGCGGCGAACGCGCGGATCATCCCGGCGGGGATCGGGTGCACCATGCCGAGCTTGAGGAAGGAGGCCTCCGGGAAGGCCTCGCGGGCGTAGCTGTAGGCCATGCCCGCGGCGACGATCCCCATGGACGGATCGTTCATCTCGATGCGGTTCTCCGGAAAGGTCTCGGCGAAGTCCGCGAGCTTCTTCATTCTTTCCTCCACGGCGAGACGGCGGAGCCGCGCGTTCGCCGGGACCATGACGTATTTCCGCGGGTCGTGACGGATCTCCAGGACCGCCCCGGAAGGCTTCGGTTCCCCCGTTTCCACCACCGACTTGGAATGGGAAAGCCTCGTGGTGGTCCGGAGAAACACGGGGGTGTCGAACTTCCTTGCGATCTCGAAGGCGATCCTGATGAAGTCCTTCGCCTCGGCGCTGTCCGAGGGCTCGATCATGGGGATCTTGGCGAATTTCGCGTAATTCCGGTTGTCCTGCTCGTTCTGGGAGCTGTGGAGGGAAGGATCGTCGGCGGTGACGATAACGAGCCCGCCGTTCGTCCCCGTGTAACTCACCGTGAACAGGGGATCGGCGGCGACGTTGACGCCCACGTGCTTCATGACGGCCATGGCGTTCGCCCCCGCCAGGGACGCGCCGATGGCGACCTCCAGGGCGACCTTCTCGTTGGGGGACCACTCGGCGTATACGCCCTCGTATTTCGAGAATTCCTCAGTGATTTCCGTGCTGGGCGTACCGGGATAGGCGGCAGCGAACGTGACGCCGCACTCGTAAGCCCCGCGGGCAATGGCCTCGTTTCCAGACATGAGGACTTTCATGATCCCTTCTTTGCGCTCCTCTCCGTGGATTTGCCCATTTCCGCCAGGATCGTCCTGATATACCGCTCCATCAGGGGATCCCCGGACTTGCTCAGGGCCTTTTCGTAATGCTCCCTCGCTTTTTCCGTATTCCCCATGACCTCGTAGGTTCTTCCGATGTTCCGTTCCATGACGGCCCGAAAGGCCGTGTCGCCGCTCTTCTCGGCGGCCCGTTCGTAGGCTTCCCCGGCTTTCGCGTAATCCTTCCGGTCCTCGTGGCAGTAACCGATGCCGTAGTACGCAAGGGCGACAAGGAAGACGTCCTTCCCCTGCGATGCCTCGATGAACTTCTCGTACGACGCGACGGCCCGATCATGCTCCCCCTTCTCGTACAGGAGGTTCCCCAGGTGATAGTAGGCGAGCGGGGCCACAGCGCTCCGGGGATAGAGCCGGACCAGATCCTCGTACATCTGAAGGGCCTGGGGGTTCTCCCGGCCCTGACCGGCCAGGGCCACGTCCGCCGCGGCGGCATACTGATCCGCCGCCTTCGCCTCGTACCGGTTTTCGTAAAAGGCATAGCCTCCGACGGCCAGAACGGCGACAAGAATAACGACTCCGGCCAGATAGAACTTGTTGCGGTTCTCCGAGACGTACTGGAGGAACCTCATGGTAAAGGTCTGAAACTCGTCCGGTTCCCTCAATTCCTTCTTCGTCAGCTTTTTTGCCATGGATCCTTTCCTTTACAATTCATTCGTTTCTTTCATATCGGATTTTTCGCAGGCCCCCTCGATGAGCCTGACGATTTCCATGGGGGCCCGGACCACCTTGCCCCGGGCGTTCGTGAAGGCGTGGTGGGTGTATCCCTCGACGAGCCGTTTCTCCCTGTTTTCGTCCCAGACGGTGTACTGAAAACGGATGCTCGCCCTGCCCCATTCGGTGATGGCGGTCTCGACGACGAGGATGTCGTCGTACCGGGCCGGCAACAGATAGTGACAGTAGGACTTCGTCAGCGGGAGGTAGTACCCCCCGGCTTCGAGATCGCGGTAGACGATCCCCATCTCCCGGAACAGCTCCGTCCTCCCCACCTCGAACCATCTGAAGTAGTTTCCGTGGTACACGATGCCCATGGCGTCGGTGTCCCCGTAGATGACCCGGACCTTAACGGAGGTCTTCAAGAAAACGCCTCCAGTCCCCCATGAAATGTTCCATGAACAGGTGTCCGGGCCGGATCAGGATGCCGCCCTCACGGGCCGCCTTCTCCGAGAAGGGAATCCCCCTTCCGAGGTTTTCCCCCTTCCCCGAGCCGTAGAGGGCGAAAGGGGAGGGTTCCGCCGCGTGGGTCCTGATGCGGATCGGCGTGGGGTGGTCGCTCAGAACGGCGATCCTGTGTTCCCCCAGAGAGGAAAGGCCGTCGAGAACGGCCCCGACGATTTTCCGGTCGAAGTCCTCGATGGCCGAGACCTTTCCCTGAACGTCCCCTTCGTGTCCCTTCTCGTCGGGGGCCTCCACGTGGAGAAAGACGAAATCGTTTCCCGCGGCGAGAAACGCGAGGGCCTTTCCCGCCTTTCCGGCATAGTTCGTGTCGGTGTATCCCGTCGCACCCTCCACGGGAAGGATCTCGAGCCCCGCGTACACGCCGATTCCCCTCAGGAGATCGACGGCGGAGATGACCCCTCCGCGGATGGAAAACCGTTCGGTCAGGGGATGCATCCGGGGCGCCCTCCCCTCCCCCCAGGGCCAGATGGAATTGGCGGGAAGCTTCCCCGACGCCGACCGTTCCCGGTTGACGGGGTGGTTCCTCAGAATCTCCCGGGCCGAGGCCATCATGGAAAGAAGCTTTTCCGACCCCGTTCCCCGGGGCAGGTAGGAGGCGGTTTCCTTCCCCACGATGTCGTGGGGCGGGGTTGTCGTGAGGGCGAAGTCTTCGTTCCGGAACACCAGGAGGTGGCGGTATCCCACGCCGGCATGGAAACGGACCGATTCCGAGGCAAGCCCCTCGTTCAGGCTTTCGATGATCCGCCGCGCCTCGCCGGAGGAGATATGGCCGGCGTTGAAGTTTTCCATGACCGGGTCCGTCCCGTCGCCGAGGGTGACCAGGTTGCATCGGAAGGCGGTGTCCTCCGGTCCGAGGGCGACCCCCATGCTGGCCGCTTCGAGGGGGCCCCTGCCGGTGAAGAAATCCCTCGGGTCGTAGCCGAGGACGGACAGGTTCGCCACGTCGCTTCCCGGCGTGAGGCCCGGGGGAATCGTGTCGATCCGTCCCAGGGTCCCCCTGGCCGCGATCCCGTCCATGGAGGGGGTGCGGGCGTACTCGAGAGGGGTCTTTCCCCCCAGTTCCTCCAAGGGCTCGTCGGCCATGCCGTCGCCGAGCAGAATCACGTATTTCATCGCAGCCTCTCGTCCTCGATGCGGATGACGACGGTGTCGCCGCCCACCACGTCGAGCCGGTCGATCTCCTTGAGGGCCTTCCGGACGGCCTTCTCCTTCGCCATGTGGGTGGTCATCACCACGGGTACGACGCCGTCCAGCTTCCTTCCCTTCTGGATCACCGCGGCGATGCTGATGTCGTACCGCCCCAGGATGCCCGAGATCTTCGACAGGACGCCGGGCCGGTCCACGGCGGTGAAACGGAAAAAGTAATTGGTGACGATGTCCTCCATGGGAAGAATCCGCATGTCCTCGATCTGGTCCTCCGGGACGGTGCGGGGAGGGATTCTCCCCGAAACGCCGTTCAGGATATCCCGGGAAATGTCCATGAGGTCGCTCACCACGGCGCTCGCCGTGGGGTCCATTCCGGCCCCCTGCCCGTAGAGAAAGACGGACCCCGATGCGTCCCCGATGAAGTGAAAGGCGTTGAAGTTGCCGTTCACGCTGGCCAGGAGGTGGTCGAAGGGAATCATGGTGGGATGGATCCTCGCCTCCACCCGGTCCCCCCGCTCGAAGGCGATGGCCAGCAGCTTGATCTTGTATCCCAGTTCCCTGGCGAATTCCACGTCCTGGCCGGTGATCCGGGAGATGCCCTCCCGGTGGATCTCCTCCAGGCGCACCCGTTTCCCGTAGGAAAGGGACAGGGCGATGGCCAGCTTGTGGGCCGTGTCGATCCCCTCGATGTCGTAGGTCGGGTCGGCCTCGGCGAAACCGAGTTTCTGCGCCGTTTTCAGGGCTTCCTCGAAGGGAAGGCCCTCGTCGGTCATCTTCGAGAGGATGAAATTGGACGTCCCGTTCATGATGCCGAAGATGGAATGGATGCGGTTTCCCGCGAGGCTTTCCCTCAGGGTCTTGATCACCGGGATCGTTCCGCCCACGCTCGCCTCGAATCCGATCTCCGCGCCGTTGTCCACGGCGGCGCGGAAGATCTCGCTGCCGTACGTGGCAAGCAGGGCCTTGTTCGCCGTGACGACGGCCTTTCTTTTTCCGAGGGCCTCCAGGATGAACGTCCTGGCGGGCTCGAACCCCCCGATCAGTTCCACGATGATGGAAATGCCGGGATCTCCGATGACCGATCGGGCATCGGTGGTCAGGATCTCCCGGGGCACCGCCACGGGCCGCGGCCGGTCCGGGTCGATGTCGGCGATCCTCTTGAGGGTGAGCTTCGCCCCGAGGCGCTTTTCGATAAGGGCGGCGTTTTCCCTGAGAAGTTTCACCACCCCCATGCCCACGGTTCCAAGGCCGAGAAGACCGACGCTGATTTCTTTCGCACCCATTTTTCGCCGTCCCTTGTCTGAAAGGATTTAAACGAATTTGCTACATCAGATAACGGTCATTTGTCAATCTATTTGCAGACGTTTCCCTTTTCACGGCGTCTCCGCCAGCTCCAGCCTGCCCCGCCATCGCCTGAAAAGCTCCCTCCGGATGTCCTCGTGGGCGGGCGCGTCTGGAATTCGTTCCATCTCGCCGGCGAGGCGGAATGCGGCGTCCCGGGCCTCGACGAGAAGGGTCCCGTCGCGGAGGATATCGGCCACCCGGAAGTCGGGAAGGCCGGACTGGCGGGTCCCCATGAACTCCCCGGGTCCCCGGATCTCCAGGTCCTCCTCGGCGATGCGGAAGCCGTCGTTCGTTTCGGCCATGACCCGTAGCCTTTTCCGGGAAACGGCGGAAAGGGGCCCGCCGGCTACGAGAACGCAACGGGAGGAAATGTCGCTCCGCCCCACCCTGCCCCGGAGCTGGTGGAGCTGGGACAGGCCGAACCGCTCCGCGTGCTCGACGACCATGAGGGAGGCCGCGGGGATGTCGATCCCCACTTCCACCACCGTCGTCGCCACGAGGAGGTCGATCGCCCCCCGCTGGAAGGAGGCCATGACCTCCTCCTTTTCGGCACCTTTCATCTTTCCGTGGAGAAGCCCCACCCGGAATCCGGGGAACACCTCGTTCCGGAGGCGGGTGGCCATGCTCGTGGCGTCCTTGAGGTCGAGGGCTTCCGATTCCGCCACGAGGGGATAGACGATGAAGACCTGGTTTCCCCGGCCGACCTCCTTCCGGATCGCCTCGTAAAGCCTTGGCCGGCCCTGTTCCGTGAGCACCTCCGTCCGGACGGTTTTCCGGCCCGGCGGGAGTTCCCGGATGAGGGACAGGTCCAGGTCGCCGTAAACGGTCAGGGCGAGGGTCCTCGGGATGGGGGTCGCCGTCATGACGAGGATGTCGGGAAAGGCCCCCTTCGACCGGAGGGCGGCGCGCTGGACCACGCCGAACCGGTGCTGCTCGTCGACGACCGCGAGTCCGAGATTTCTGAAGACGACGCCCTCCTGGATCAGGGCGTGGGTCCCCACGACCAGGTGGACGCTCCCGTTTCCGATCTCTTCGAGGAGGCCGTCCCGTTCCTTTCCCCGCCGGCTCCCGGTGAGAAGGCCCGTCTTCAGGCCCAGTTCCTCCGCCCACTCCCGGATCCGGCGGTGGTGCTGCTCCGCCAGGATTTCCGTGGGCGCCATGATGGCGGCCTGAAACCCGTTCTCACAGGCGGTCACCATGGCCGTCATGGACACCACTGTCTTCCCGCAGCCCACGTCCCCCTGGAGCAGGCGGTTCATGGGCCAGGGACGGGCCATGTCCGCTTCGATCTCGCCTGCGGCCTTCTCCTGGTCCGCCGTGAGGGGGAACGGAAGCATGCGGCGGAAACGCGCCGTCAGGGGACCGCCGGTCCTGAACGGGATCCCCCTGCGGCGGCGGGTCCCCCGGTTTTTCAGGGCCATGGCGAGCTGGAAGAAGAACAGCTCGTCGAAGACGATCCGGCGGTGGGAGGGGGACCGGAAGGCGTTGCAGGCGTCCGGATCTTCCCCGTCGCCGGGGAAGTGGACGTTTTCCACGAGTTCGGGGAAGGACAGGGGGCATTGCACAGGGCACAGCGCGTCCGGTATGGGGCTCGTGAGGTATCGTCCGAAGGACCGGAGCGCCTCCCGGGCGATCCGGCGGATCTGCTTCTGCCGGAGCCCCTCCGTTTCCGGGTAGACGGGGACGATCCTCCGGAAATGGAGCAGTTCGTCGTCCGTCTCGTCGAGCACCTCGAAGTCGGGGTGGATCGTCTCCAGCACCGACGCGTATCTGCGGATCTCCCCGGTCAGGATGAGGCGCTTTCCCGGCAGGAGCGTCTTCCGGAGATAGGCGAAATTCCCCTTGAGCCACCGGAGCCGGAGCACGCCCGTGCCGTCCGACAGCGTGGCTTCCAGCACGAGGGAGCGCCCGTATTTCCGGACCACGATGGCCGTGACCGTCCCCGCGACGGTCGTCTTCTCCCCCGGGTTGAGACGGCCGATTTCCCGGACCCGCCGGCGGTCCTCGTACCGTCTCGGGAGGAAATAGAGAAGGTCCTCCACGGTTTTCAGGCCGATTCTCTCCAGGAGTTTTCCCACTTTGGGCCCCACCCCCCGGACGTATTGAAGGGGGGAGGACAGCTTTTCCTCCCGCTCCCCGGCGCGGACGGGCTCCGGAACGGCGGGGGGAGGCGAAGCCGGTTTCCCGTCGATCCCGGCCTTCACGGAAGAAAGGAGATCAATCGCCCGGGAGATGGCCGTCTTTTTCCCCTCCCAGGGAAAATCCTTGAATCGCTGAAAAATTCCTTCCATCTCGTCAAGCACGGCCAGGGAATCCCGGAGGTCCGCCGGGGAAAGGGCCGAAGCGCAGACCCCCTCCCTGGCCTTCCGGAGGAGGGCCAGGACGGCGCCGTCCAGATCCCGCACCAGGGGGAGGCGCCGGAAATCATCCCTCGAGGCGAAAAGCAACGGGGTTTCAAGTTTGTCGAAAAGATCTCTCAGGTTTTCCATGATCCCATCCGCCGCGCCGATAAAAATGCGCAAGCATGCAGGATTCTTAACAGAATACGGATGGTTTTACAAGGAGGAATTGACATTTCCCCCGATTTCGACTAATCTCGGTTTCAATTTCATTTCACATGTCTGGGGGGAATTCATGGAAGACACCTCACTTTCCTACAGGGATGCAGGGGTGGACATCGACGGGGCCAACCTTTTCGTCGAAAAAATGAAGCCTTTCGTCAAATCCACGTTCCGAAAGGAAGTTCTGGGCAACATCGGCGGATTCGGAGCCCTTTTTCACCTGGATGTGAGCCGGTACCGGCACCCCGTTCTCGTGTCCTGCACGGACGGCGTGGGGACAAAGCTCAGGATCGCCCAGTTGACGGGGAAACATGACACGGTGGGAATCGACCTCGTGGCCATGAACGTGAACGATCTCATCGTCCAGGGGGCGGAACCGCTCTTTTTTCTCGATTATCTCGCCATTGGCAAAATGGACGTGGACCGGAACCTGGCCATCATCGAAGGCATCAGCAAGGGATGCGTCGACGCCGGGTGCGCCCTCATCGGCGGGGAAACGGCGGAAATGCCGGGTTTCTACAAAGAGGACGAGTACGACCTTGCGGGGTTCGCCGTGGGCGCCGTGGAGCGGGAAAAAATCATCGACGGCTCCGAGATCCGGGTGGGCGACGCCCTCGTGGGGATCGCGTCGAGCGGCATCCACAGCAACGGCTATTCCCTCGTCCGGAAGGTCGTCTTCGACCGGATGAAACTGACCGTCGATGACCTCATGCCGGGGATGGGGGTCACCGTGGGCGAGGAACTCATCCGCCCGACCAAGATCTACGTCAAGGTCGTCATGAACCTCGTCAAGACGTTCCCGATCAAGGGGATCGTCCACATCACCGGGGGGGGGTTCTTCGACAACATCCCCCGGATTCTTCCCGACCCCTGCAGGGCCCTGATCCGGAAGAACTCATGGGAAGTGCCCCCCGTGTTTCAGGCCCTCCAGGACATGGGGCGGATCGACGAGCGGGAGATGCACCGGGTCTTCAACATGGGGGTCGGAATGATCCTCGTCGTTCCCGAAAAAGAGGCGAAAGACATTCTCGACCGGCTTTCCGTCCAGGGGGAAAAGGGATGGATCATCGGAACAGTCGAGAAAAAGGACCAGAACCGGGAGGGGGTCATCCTTGTCTGACGGAGCGCCACGGAAGGTCGATATCGGGGTTCTCGTTTCCGGAAGCGGATCCAATCTCCAGTCCATCATCGACAACATCGAGAAGGGCTCCCTGGACGCGGTTCTTCGCGTCGTCGTCAGCAACAACCGGGAGGCCTACGCCCTGGAGAGGGCCAGGAAACACGGCATCCCCGCCGTTGTCCTGGACCACAGGGACTACCCGGACCGGGAGGCCTTCGACCGGGCCATGATCGCCGTCCTGAAGGAGCACGCGGTGGAACTCGTGATCATGGCCGGTTTCATGCGGGTGCTCACCCCCGTTTTTCTCAGGACCTTCTCCATGCGGGTGATGAACATCCACCCCGCCCTGGTCCCCTCCTTCCAGGGGCTCCACGGGCAGGAACGGGCCTTCGATTACGGCGTCAAGTTCACGGGATGCACCGTCCACTTCGCCGACGACGGGGTGGACACCGGACCGGTGATCATCCAGGCGGTCGTCCCCGTGTACGACGACGACACCGCCGACACCCTCTCGCAGAGGATCCTGAAAGAGGAGCACCGGATCTTTCCCCAGGCGATCCAGTACTACGCCGAGGGAAACCTGGAGATCACGGGCAGGAAGGTCCGGCTGAAGCAGATGGCGAGAATCGGGGAAAAGGCCCTTCACAACCCTCCCCTGACCCGATTCTGACGCATTCGAAGTCCCCTGCGCACATCCACGGGAACCGTCCAGATGGACCAGCGTTTTGAATGTATCGTTGTCGGCAACGATATGAGCAGCCTCGTTTCCGCCGCCCTTTTGTGCGCCTCCGGGAAAAAAACGCTTCTCCTCAGCGAGGGACCGCTCTCAGGCGAGTTGGAACGAAACGGGTACGTGTTCAACCTTGACCCCTTTCCCTGGCCGGGGCTCGCTCCGGGGGGGCTGGGCGAGACCCTTCTCAGGCAGCGGGGCGTTTCCCTGCCGGAAATCCCCCGGGAAGCGGAACGGACCCTCCACCAGTTCATCCTCCCGGAACAGAGGCTGGATCTTTTCGGCGACCTCCGGAAAACCTGTTTTGAGTTCGCCCGGGAATTCCCCGTCCAACCGGATGAAATCGAAGCCTTTTTCAGCCTGGCCTCGGAAATGGCCGGCCGCCTGGAACAATACCTTTCCGATCCGGATTTTCTCCGCGGCGGCGGGGGGGGCCGCCTGTGGCGCGACCTCATCCGTTATCCCGGCCGCAGGAGGGACGTCATGCGCCTCAACGGGATCCTCGCGGACCTGGGGAAGAGACACCCCGGCCTGGAACGGATCTTCCGGGCCCAGTACCTGCTTTTCTCCGGCGCCCCCCTCCGGCGCGATTTTCCCTATTCCTCCGGGCACGCGTTCACCGCCCCGTTCCGATCGGGAGCCTTCCCGCCGGGCGCGAAACAGCGGATCGTCGGCGGCCTGCGCGAAATCTGCTCGGCCGGGGACAACGCCTGCCTCGCGGGATGCACGGTGATCCGCTTCCGGATGAAACGGCGGATCGAAGTGGACTTTTCCCTGGAGGGGGACTCGTGGACCGTGGAGGGGGACCGGGCCGTTTTCAGCACCAAGTGGGAGAAGCTCCGGCCGATTCTCGTGAAGGGGGAGGATTTGACCCGCCTGGAGAGAAAGTGGAAGAAGGTCGGCCACGGGGGATATCCCGTGACGCTTCACATGGGATTGAAGAACAGGGGGATCCCCGAGCTGATGGGATCGTCCGTCCTGCTTCTCTACGAGGAGAAGCACCGTCTCATGACCGATTCCCTCATTTACGTGGAAGCGGGACCGGGCGGCGGGGAGGCCGGAGGTCCCGAGGGGGGACGGGCCCTGTCGGCCACCGTCTTCCTCGACGATTCCCCCTGGAGGCTGGGGGACGGGGAACTCGAGGAGGTGTTCCGGGTGGTCTTCCGCGGCGTCGAGTGCTTCCTTCCCTTTCTCAGGGAAAACCTGGAATTCATCGACCCGGCGTGGTCCATGGACGTCTCCAGGAAATACCAGGAGGTGGTGAACCACAAATACGCCATCCGGCCGCCGGTACTGGCCCCGCTGCCCGTTTTCTCCCGGACCCCGCCGGACAGGATCGTTCTCACCGGCGGGCTCCAGTATCCCGAACTCGGATTCGACGGGGAGATCCTGTCGGGAATCTCCTCCGCCGCCGCCATCACGGGAGGTTGAAACGATGAACGAAGCGAACCCGGATTTCACCATCCGCGAAATCGGGAAACGGCGCGTCCCGTCTCCCCTGTCCCAGACGGTCTTCTGCGACGACCGGCGGCGGGTGCTCTTCCGCCATTTCACCGACGACTACGATCTCGGCGCCGGCCCGGAAGGGATCCCCGCCTCCCTGGAAGCGGCGGGTCCCAGGGAGACGATCTTCTTCGAACCCGCGGACGTGACCGCCGCCGTGGTCACCTGCGGAGGGCTCTGTCCGGGAATCAACGACGTCATCCGCGCCGTGGTCATGCAGCTCTGCTACCGATACGGGGTGACCCGGATCGAGGGGATCCCCTTCGGCTTCCAGGGACTGATCCCCCGGTACGGCCACAGGATCGTCCGTCTCACGCCCGATTTCGTCAAGGACATCCATTCCCTCGGGGGCAGCATCCTCGCCTCCTCCCGGGGAAACCAGGACATCGGCGAGATGGCGGACACCCTCTCGGCGAGAGGGATCAACCTGCTCTTCTGCATCGGCGGGGACGGAACCATGCGGGCGGCGGAGCGCATCACCGTGGAGATCACCCGGAGAAACCGCACCGCGAGCGTCATCGGGATCCCCAAGACCATCGACAACGACCTGAACCTGATCGACAGGACGTTCGGTTTCGAGACGGCCATCTCGGAGGCCGAGAAGGTCGTCCAGTGCGCCCACGTTGAAGCCAAGGGCGCCCCCATGGGCATCGGCCTCATCAAGATCATGGGGCGGCAGTCGGGTCACATCGCCGTATCCACCGCCCTCGCCGAGAACGACGTGAATTTCGTCCTCATCCCCGAGATTCCCTTTTCCCTGGATGGAAAGGACGGGTTTCTCGCCGTCCTGGAACGTCGCATGAGGGCCAGGCGCCACGCCGTCATTCTCGTCGCCGAGGGCGCCGGCCAGGAATTCTTCGGGGAAAGGCGGCACCGGGGGCGGGACGCCTCGGGGAACATCCGGCTTTTCGACATCGGTCTTTTCCTGAAGGAAAGAATCGAGCGTCACTTCAAGGAGAGGAACCTGGAGCTCAACCTGAAATACTTCGATCCCAGCTACATCATCCGCAGCGTTCCCGCGAGCGCCAACGACAGCATCTATTGCGAACTCCTCGGCCAGTACGCCGTCCACGCCGGCATGGCGGGGAAGACGGGCATGGTCGTCGGTCTTTTCAACAATGAATACGTTCACCTGCCCATCAACGCGGTGACGGTGAGGAAAAAGGTGGATCCCGCGGGATCCCTCTGGATGCGGGTCCTGGAGGCCACGGGCCAGCCGGCCTCGATACGGTGAAGAAAAAAAGCTTGAATATTTCAGGAAGATCGTTTAGAAGAGGGCACTCCGATCGCAGACAGGCCCCCAAATCAGGCCGGTCCGTTGCGGAGCGATTTTTTGCGGAAGGAGCCCGGAGCAATGTCCAGAATCTGTGAAATATGCGGAAAGAAACCCTCCGTCGGGAACAGCGTGAGCCACGCGAACAACAAGACCAAGAGGGTCTGGTACCCGAATCTTCAGAAAATCCGGGTGATTCATCCCAAAACGGGCGGCGTCCAGCGCATGAAGGTCTGCACCCGCTGCCTCAAATCCGGCTTTGTGAAGAAGGCGGTCTAACCGGCCGTTTCCCCACCGGGAAAAGACATTCTTTTCAGATCGCCGAGCCGGATCTGAAAGGTCCCGTAAGCGGTTTTCCCGTAGGCCCTGTGGTCCCCGTTCAGGACGAGTTCCACGGGGTCTCCGCTTTTCAGACGGACGATTCCCCGAAGTTCGCTTCCCTTCATGAGAAATTCGATTTCGCGGACCTTGTCGAAGGGAACGGTATAGGTCCCCTCCCCCCGTTTTCCCTCGACGAACGTGTTTCCCTGGATGCTCACGGACGTGCAGGCGGTGGCCACGTCGGTCTGGTCCAGGAAGACGGCCTCGAACTTTCTTTCCGGCGCTGGGATCTTGTCCGCCGGTTCCTCTCCGAAGATGGAACCCATGCCCGCGAGGAGGGGCAGCACGAACAGGACAACCCACAAGGGGGCGCGAAACGGTGTTTTCATGATCGAACGACTCCCGTGGAGCATTCCTCCACTTCAATGAGATCCATCTCTGTTTTCAGAGCGGCGAGTACGGCTTCCAGATCCCGCCGGCACAGGGAGCAATAGCCCAGGGAAACCCGGGCGCGGTCCGGGTCCACCGTGGTCACCGCGGCGAGACCGTCGTACCCCTCGAGGAAAAACTTCAGACGGCCGACATCGCGCCGGCGCAACTCGATGATCTTTCGGTTCCACAACAGGGACATGGACTCCCCCAGACGGGTATTTTCTGTAACATCGGGAAGGTTGAAAGATCAAGAGATAATTTCGACGGCTTCGTAAAAAGTTCCTATGCCGCGTTGCCCTTCGTCCCTCCTCCCTGCGGCGTACCGGAAGTACGCTTTGTCGTCGGGGCTCAGGCGCCTTGGCTGCGGAGATTTTTCTTTTGCCGTCCGGGATATTTCTTAGACTTTTACCAGCGCATCTAGGCTCCAACCGGGACTGAAGCCCCGGAGTCTATCTGAAGACATCTTATCATCCACCGCATTTTACCGCGGAAAACAGCCGTCAAAGGGCGCGGGACGGTTTTGGAGGCGAATAAGCGCTTTTTCGTTCACGGTTCCTTTCGAAGCGGAACGCCCGCAACACCGCGCCTAAGCCCGAAGGGCGCGTTGCGGTGTTGCAGTGGAGCGAGAAAATTGGAACCGTCGAAAAGCGGTTCCTGAGCCGGAAAACCGTCCGCGCCCCCCGGGAACCGCCATGTCAGGTAAATCGTCCCTCCTCCCTGCGGCGTACCGGAAGTACGCTTTGTCGTCGGGGCTCGGGCGCCTTGGCTGCGGAGATTTTTCCTTTGCCGTTCGAAAAAGTGTCGATTTGGCTTTTTACGATTTCATCAAGCATTGCTCGGAATTTCCGAACGTTCGACATTTTTCCTTCTTGACACGCCGGGTCGCATCGGTCATATACACGTGGGGGCGGTTCCCCCAGGAATGACAGGAAGGAACAGGCAATGATTCCCACAACCCGGTGGAAGTTTCCCGAACCCGACGAAAGGGCGGAAAGCCGGCTCCGGGAGGAACTGGGAATCGAGCCCGTCACTTCCCGCATCCTGGTCAACCGGGGGATCCGGAACCCGGACCAGGCGATGAAGTTCTTCTCCCCCACCCTGGCGGACCTTCACAATCCCTTTCTCATGAAGGACATGAAGAGGGGGGTGGAACGGCTGATCCGGGCCATCCAGCGGAAGGAACCGGTGCTCGTGTACGGCGACTACGACGCCGACGGGATCACCGCCACTGTCTGCCTGATCCGATTTCTGAGGGATATCCACCCGTCCGTCTCCTATTACATTCCCGACCGGATGTCCGAAGGGTACGGCCTCAAGCCCGACACGGTGGACCGCATCCGGAAACAGGGAATCGGCCTCATCCTCACCGTGGACTGCGGCATCACGGACCACGAGGCCATCGAACGGGCCCGCTCCCTGGGAATGGACACCATCGTCCTCGACCATCACGAGGTGCCCGACGTACTGCCCCCCGCCCTGGCGTCCATCAACCCCCAGCGGTCCGACTGCCCCTTCCCCTTCAAATACATGGCCGCCGTGGGCATCGTCTTCAACTTCCTCATCGCCCTTCGGGCGGAGTTGAGGAAAAGCGGGTTCTGGTCCGGCAAACCGTTTCCCAACCTCCGGGAATACCTGGATCTCGTCACCATCGGAACGCTCGGCGACATCTCCCCCCTCGTCGACGAGAACCGGATCTTCGTCAAGGTGGGGATGGAACTTCTCCACGAGGGGAAGCGGCCGGGAATCCGGGCGTTGAAGGACCGGTCGTCCTTTTCCCGCCAGGGCTCCCTCATATCGTCGGACGTGTCCTTTTCCCTTGTCCCGAGAATCAACGCCGCCGGGAGGCTGGGTTCGACGGACGACGCCGTCCGCCTGCTTCTGACCGACGATTTCATGGAAGCCTCGCGGCTTGCCGAACGCCTGGACCAGTTCAACCGGGAGCGCCAGGAAATCGAGCGGTCCATCCTGGAGGACATCCTCAGCCGGATACGGTCGGACCGCACCCTCAGGGACAGGGGTTTTTTCGTTTTCGCCTCCGAGGAATGGCATCCCGGCGTCATCGGAATCGTCGCTTCGAAACTGGTGGACCGTTTTCACCGGCCGGCCATTCTGATCAGCCTGAGGGAAGGAATCGGAAAAGGATCGGGCCGCAGCATCGAGGAATTCAACCTGTACGAGGGACTGAAAAAATCGTGCGAGCCCCTCCTGCTCGGCTACGGGGGCCACCGGTACGCCGCGGGCATCTCCATCCGCCAGGAGGACATCGGGGAACTCTCGCGGATTCTGGACCGTGCCATCCTGGATCACGTGTCCCCCTCCGAACTCGTTCCGAGCACGACCATCGACGCCGAGTGCCGCCTCGAGGAGATCGGACCGGAACTCATGGAGGATTTTCAGCGGCTCTCGCCCTTCGGGAACGGAAATCCCGAACCGGTGCTCTGCGCCAGGGAGATCGTCGTGAAATCACCGGTGGTGCTGAAGAACAGCCACATCCGGATGCAGATCCAGGACCGGGGCACCTCCCACGGGTCCATCTGGTTCAGGAAAGCCCACCTCTTCAACCAGATGGCCGCCGGCGAGAAACTGGACATCGCCTTCACCCCCCAGGTGAACTACTGGAAAGGGGTGGAATCGATCCAGTTGAAAATGCGGGACGCCACCCTGTCGGTCTGACGGGGCAAGACCGGAGCCTTCCGGAAGGAGAACGCCATGGCCGATCGACCGAATCCCATCCCCCTTTCGCTCGACGACGACGCGGTTTCCAGCCTGCTTTTTTACCCGAGACGCGAATGGGCCGACGAAAACCCGCGGACGGTAGGGAAGGATTTTTCCATCCCCGTGTCCGGCGGCGAGGCGGTCGGGGCCCGCTTCCACGAGGGGAAAAGGGCGGGTCCCGTAATCCTCTTCTTTCACGGGAACGGGGAGATCGCCGCCGACTACGACGACCTGGCCCCCGTCTACACGACCCTGGGCATCAATTTCATGATCGCCGACTACCGCGGGTACGGCCGTTCCACCGGAACGCCCACCGTGTCCGCCATGCTCCGGGACGCCTGCGACGTCTTCTCGTACTTCAGGGACTGGCTTTCAAAGGAAGGGTTCACGGGACCCTTTGCGGTCATGGGCAGGTCCCTGGGCAGCGCCCCGGCCCTCGAAACTGCGGTGACCTTTCAGGACCGGGTGGACGGGCTCATCATCGAAAGCGGATTCGCCCGGATCATCCCCCTTCTGCGCCTCATCGGCGTCACCCCCATTCCGCCGGGAATCACCGAACGGGAGGACCGGTTCACCCTGGAGCGCATGTCGGCTTTCCGCAAACCCACGCTGGTCATCCATGCCGAGTACGACCACATCATCCCCTTTTCCGACGGGGAAGCCCTCTTCGAGGCCTGTCCCTCGGAATGGAAGCGGTTCCTGAATGTCCCCGGGGCGAACCACAACGACATCTTTCTCAAGGGGTTCCGGTCGTACCTGGCGGCCGTCCATGAACTCATGAAACAGATCCGGACGGCGAAGTGAAAGGATCCGGGGTCAGGGCGTCCGAGTCCCGGCGGCGATGGTCCCTATAAAGCACCCCTTCTTGTCGTCCTCCACGGGGGCCGGCGGTTCTCCCGTGGGGATCCGGTCCCAGCCCGTCGACGAACCGGTGGCCCGGACCTCGACGATGTGGGTCTGACCGGAGAGATCGACCGGCGCGTCCGCTTCCCACAGGTGCGGGTTTCCCGGAACGGCCTGCATGGGCAGCCAGCTTCCCGCCTCGTCGATCCGGTATTCCACGGAAAGGATGGGATTCTTGTCGAACACCAGGGCCCGGACGGGATTGCCCGTGCCCACCCGGGGAACCTTCCAGGTATAGGGGTTGAGGGCGACCCCGAGGTTCGGGTCCAGGGGCGCGGTGATCAGCACCAGGGGCCAGCTCTTCACCTCAAGGCTCCGGACGGATATGCCGTTGCAGTCGATCGCGGCCAGGGCGTATGCATTGTTGGAGATTTCCCCCACGGCCGCCGTGTTCAGGTAGATGACCCCTTCCGTCATGTTCCGGACGAAAAACTGCTCGTCGTACACGTGGGTGTGCCCGTAGCCGTACAGGGACACCCCGTAACCGTCCATGAGGCCGGTGAAGGCGTCCAGTCCGTACGTGAGGGCCGTGTCGTCCCAGGTTTCCAGGGTGAACGCGGGCCGCACCAGGGGGTGGTGGCCGAAGGCCAGGGTGAGGTCGGCATCCTTGTTCGCCTCCAGGGCGTTTTCGATGAACGTCAGTTCCCCCTCGTCGAGGCCGGCATGGTCCCCGTACTCGGGCGGGATGAGGCTGAAGGAGGCGCCGTCGTTTCCCGCGGTGCACATTCCCAGGAAATGATAGGACCCGAAGGCGAAATCCCTTTTCCACGAGCACTGGGTTCCCCCGGTGGCCCTCCCCTGGATGGCGTGGTTCCGGAAGAACGACAGGGTTCCGTCGTTGTACGCGTCGTGGTTTCCGGGAATGTCGAAGAAGAAGGAGGCCGTCGCGCCGGCACCGTCGACGATGTTCCGGTATTCCGTCCATTCAGAGAGGTAGGGGCCGTCGGGATAGAGGCCCCCGTCGGTGGAGTCGGTCAGATCGCCCGTGAGAACGATAAAGGAAGGGTCGATCGTGTCCTTTGCCTCCCCGAGAAGCCACTGGAGATTCTCCGGGCCTTTGCCGTTCTTCTTTCCCACGTGGGAATCGGAAGCGAGGACGAACCAGAACACCCGGTTCGTCACGGAACTGTATATGGCGCCATGGGGGTTCCCCGCCCGGACCTCCGGGACGGGGAAAAGGAACGGAACCGCCGCCGCGGCGAGAAGAACGAACGACAGGACGCTTTTCCCTCTCGTATTTCCCGGCGTTTTCATTTCGTCCCCCCCTGCACTTCGAGTTTTTCGATGAGCCCGTCCAGGTGCTTCAGGACGAGGGGGTCCGCTGTCGCCGTTTTCGCCCGTTTCAGGACGTCCAGGGCCTCATCCGCGCGGCCCAGCCGGTCCAGGGCGGAGGCAAGGGGGAGATAGGCGTCCACGTTTCCCGGTTCCAGGTCCACCACCTTCCGGTACTCCACGGCGGCCCGTTCGTAATCCTTCAGGATCGCGTAGAGCCTTCCCAGGTTCCGATGGGCCTCGACAAATCCTTCATCGACGGCGACGGCCTTCTGAAAGGCCTCCCGGGCCATCCGGAAGCTTTCCTCCGCCGCGGCCTGTCTTCCCGCGGGAAGTTCCTCGTAGTACCCCCGGTTGAAATAGGAAAGCCCCTCGCTGTTGAACCCGGCCGCCCCGGAGGCTTCCTCCCCTCCCGCCGCCGCGGCCGCGGGGAGGAGCAGAATGAATAGCAGGGCAAGGACAAAGGGAATTGCCGTTTTGTGTTTTTCCATGACGATCTCCTTGGCTGCGTTTTAAAGAATGTCCCCGTTCCTTTTCCGCCGTCCCGCCGCTTCGGGCGGTTTTCACGGGCGGCGGCCCCTCATTTACGCCGGATCGCCCTGCGGAACACCTTCCCGGGAAGGGATTCGGCGATCCGCAGCGCCCCCCGGGGACAGACTTCGATGCAGCAGAAGCAACGGATGCATCGATCGTAATCGAAGCGAAGCCCGCCGTCGTCCCGTTCAATGGCATCCGCCGGGCAGTATTCGACGCAGGCCGCGCAGCCGTTGCACCGGCCCTTCCGGACGGCCGGCTTCTGCAGGAGCCAGGAGCGGACAAGCCGCTGAAAGGCTCTCGGCCCGTAAGCGACGGGAGCCGACGGGGGAAACCTGAAACCCCCGATCCGGGGGAGTTCCCCGTCCATGTCCACCTCCCCGCCGTCAAGCCCCATGGCGGCGGCGGCCCTGTTCGTGGGCAGATCCTCCGGGGGAAACCCGAGAGCGGCGCAGACCGCCCGGTCCACGGCGACGGGGTCGTCGCTTCCCATGAGAACGCCCAGGACCCTCGGGACCCCTCCCCTCCCCGGCCCCTCCCCTTCCAGCGCGAGGATGCCGTCCAGGAGGGTGACGGCGGGATGCACCGCCCGGCAGACCTGGACGAGGAGGCGGGCGAACAGCGCCCGGTCCACGCCGGTCCGCATGTGCCACTCCGGCTTCCGGAACCCGACGATACAGCCGAAGAGGTTTTTCACTCCCAGGGTCAGGATCATCTGACTGTGGGTCTTCCACTTGGGCAGATTGACCACGAGGTCGGCGTCGAAGACCTCCCGGGCCATTTCGATCCGCCCGAAAGGTTCCCCGACGTCCACGGGCACGGACGCGCCGAATTCCTCGAAGACCACCGGGAGCCCCTTCAGGGCTTCCGCGTATCCCCCCTGTCTGAGAATCCGGTCGAAGGAACCGACGGCGGGACTGTCGGAAATCCGGACCCGTCCCCCCGCGTCGAGAACGTGTTCCGCCACGGCGCGGACGACCAGGGGGTGGGTCAGGAGGGCTTCCTCCGGCGCGGCGGGGGAAAGGAAATTCGGTTTCAGGAGTACCCGCCTTCCCCGGAGGTCCCCGTTTCCGAGAAACGCCTCCAGAATCCCCGAGACCTTCGGCTTCAGGGTGGGAAAATCATAACTCCCTGTCCTGACGATCACTTTCGACACAGACTGTCAACTCCCGATCGTGCCGCAGCGGCGGATGCCTTTCCCGCGCCCGGATTTCGCGAATGCTCCCTCGTTTCCCCGGTCCGCTTCTTTTTTCAGCTTACAGGAACGGTCCGCTTTTTTCAAATGACGGCGGCAAGGGATAAGTCAATTCATTTCTTGACAGAACGCGCCCCCGTCATGCATAACGTATGCACCGGAGAAACAGCGTACGCACGGCCAGGGAGGAAATCCATGTCCCCATCCAGATTCCGGATGACCATCCGGGGAAAACTGATCGTCAGCCATTTCTTTGCCATCCTTCTCGTGTCGGGAAGCATCGGAAGCTTCTTCTACCTGAACGCCCACGACAGCCTTCTCCGGCAGCTCCAGGACCGCCTCCAGTCCAGCGCCGCGCTGATCAGCAGAACCTTCGACGCCGAAAAACTCGGGACGATCAAAGGTCCCTCCGACATGGAAAATCCCGTCTACCTGGAAACGCTGAAGGAACTGCGCATGTTCCGGCGCATGAACAAGGACATCGCCTACCTGTACATCATGCGCAAGGTGGGGGAAAAGATTGAGTTCGTCGTCGACTCCGACGAGACGGACCGGCAGGCCAAGCCGGGATCGCTGTACGAGGAGGTTCCCGTGACGATGCTGAGCGGGTTCACGGGCCTTTCCGTGGACGACCGGATCTATACCGACGAATGGGGTTCCTTTCTCTCCGGCTACGCCCCCCTTGTGAACGGCATGGGCGAGTATCTCCTCGGGATCGACATGCGCGCCGACGAAGTGAAACGAAAATTCCACATCCTTCGCGTTTCCGGCATCGCTTCCCTCTTCGGATCGATCATTCTCGCCTTTCTTTTCAGCCAGTATCTGTCCGACCGGTTCACCACGCCGATCCGACTCCTCATTTCCCGGTGCAAGGCCATCGCCGACGGGCGCATCGAGGAACGGCTGGCCGTGGAGACCAGGGACGAGATGAACGACCTCGTGGAAGCCTTCAACACCATGTCGGGCCATCTTGCCTCCGCGGAGAAAAAGAAGCAGGAGGCGTTCGACGCCCTTCAGAAGTCCCGGGACGAACTGGAGATCCGGGTGGAACAGCGCACCAGGGATCTGAAGGAAATCAACGAACGGATGAGCATGGAAATGGCGGAGAAGATCCGCGCCCAGAAGGCGCTCGAAGAGGCGGCCATGACCGATCCCCTGACGGGGCTCCTGAACCGCCGTTCCATGATGGCCCACCTCCAGCACCAGGTGGCGAGGAACCACAGGAGCGGCGAGCCCTTCACGCTGCTCATCGCGGACCTGGATCATTTCAAGAAGATCAACGACACTTACGGACACGCCGCGGGAGACCACGTGCTCATCGAGACGGCCAAGCGCATCTCCGCCCACATCCGCGGCCAGGACATCGTGGCGCGGTGGGGCGGCGAGGAATTCCTCATTCTCCTTCCCGAGACGGACATCGATGGCGGCAAGATCGTCGCCGAAAAGATCCGCCAGCGGATCGGCGTCATGCCCTACCTGTGGGGGGGGAAGGTCATTCCCCTGACGACGAGCATCGGCGTTGCGCCCTTCATCAAGGACAGGCCCCTGGACGACTGCATCCGGAGGGCGGACTACACCCTCTACAAGGCGAAGCACCTCGGACGGAACCGCGTGGAGTGGGAGGAGGGGGAACACACCCTGTCGTAGAGACGCCCGCCGTCGCAGGAGGACGCCGGGCCCCGGCGGAAACAGCGAAAAAACCGTTTTCGTGATAAAAAAAACCACAGCGTTCCATCCGTTGCCGGGGAACGGCCGTTCCGTCTTTTTGGAGGGAATCCTCCGGATTACTCAAAATATCGCTTGACAAAGACGGTTAAAAGGCCTAAAGGAAGGCGCGTTTTCGCTTTTCACCCGAAACTCTCCCCGACCGGGAGGGTTTTTATTTTTTGCGGCTTTGCTGTAAAGTTCATTTTTTGTAGAGGAAAAAGAAACATGATCGGCCACATTGAAAAGGTCAGGAACATCGGAATCAGCGCCCACATCGATTCGGGAAAAACCACGCTGACGGAACGGATTCTTTATTACACGAAGCGCATCCACGCGATGCACGACGTGAAGGGAAAAGACGGCGTCGGCGCCACCATGGATTCCATGGATCTCGAAAGGGAACGGGGCATCACCATCGCTTCCGCCGCCACCTACTGCCGGTGGGAGAACTACGAGATCAACATCATCGACACGCCCGGCCACGTGGATTTCACCATCGAGGTGGAACGGTCCCTCAGGGTTCTGGACGGGGCGATCCTCGTTCTGTGTTCCGTGGGAGGGGTCCAGTCCCAGTCGATCACCGTCGACCAGCAGATGAAGCGCTATCGCGTCCCCTGCATCGCCTTTGTCAACAAGCTGGACCGCACGGGCGCCAACCCGTTCCGGGTTGTCCAGCAGCTCCGGGCGAAGCTCGGCCACAATGCCGTGGCCATGCAGATGCCCATCGGGCTGGAGGGGGACTTTCAGGGCGTGGTCGATCTCGTTTCCATGAAGGCCTTATATTTCGAGGGGGACAACGGGGAAACGATCCGCGAGGCGCCCATACCGGCCGCCCTCGCCGAGGAGGCCAAAAGACACCGGGAAACCCTCATCGACGCCGCCTCCATGTTTTCCGACGAACTGACGGAAGCCATCCTGGAAGAGAGGCAGATTCCCGAGGACCTGCTCTACGGCGCCATCCGGAAGGCCACGCTCTCCCGGGCGCTGACGCCCGTCTTCATGGGTTCCGCCTACAAGAACAAGGCCGTCCAGCCTCTTCTGGACGGCGTCGTGCGGCTTCTTCCCGACCCGACGGAAATCCGGAACGAGGCCCTCGACATGGATCGGGGAGAGGCCCCGGTGGAGCTCACGAGCGACGTGGAAAAGCCCGTCGTCGCCCTGGCGTTCAAGCTCGAGGACGGCCAGTACGGCCAGCTGACCTATATCCGGGTCTACCAGGGGACCGTCAACAAGGGAAGCACGGTCGTCAACTCCCGCACGGGAAGGAAAGTGAAGATCGGCCGCGTCGTGAGAATGCACGCCGACCAGATGGAGGACATCGAAGCCATTCCCGCGGGATACATCGGCGCCCTTTTCGGCATCGACTGCGCCTCGGGGGACACGTTCACCGCCCAGGGGGTGAACCTGACCATGACCTCCATGTTCATCCCCAAGCCGGTCATTTCGCTGGCCATCGTCCCGAAGGACAACAAGGCCCAGATCAACATGTCCAAGGCGCTGAACCGATTTACCAAGGAGGACCCCACGTTCAAGAGTTTCGTGGACCAGGAGACGAACGAAACCATCATCGAGGGCATGGGGGAGCTTCACCTGGAGATCTACGTGGAGCGGATGCGCCGTGAGTACGGAGCGGAAGTGACCACGGGACAGCCCCGGGTGGCCTACCGGGAAACGATCACCCAGAAGACCGATTTCAATTACACCCACAAAAAGCAGACCGGCGGCTCGGGACAGTACGCCCGCGTGGCGGGCTACGTCGAGCCCATGGCGGAGGGGGATTTCCTTTTCGAGAACAAGGTGACCGGGGGCGTGATTCCCACCCAGTTCATTCCGGCCTGCGAAAAGGGATTCCGTGCCGCCGTCGAAAAAAGCCCGAAGCTCGAATTCCCCATCACGGGCGTCAAGGTCGTCATCAACGACGGGGCGTCCCATGCTGTCGATTCCTCCGATCTGGCCTTTCAGACGGCGGCCCGGGCGGCCTTCCGGGATGTCTTCCAGAGGGCGAAACCGGTGATCCAGGAACCGATCATGAAGGTGGTGGTGGAGACGCCCTCCGAATACCAGGGCTCCGTCATGGGGCTTTTGAATCAGCGGCGGGGGATGATCATCGGGGCACAGGACGAAGGGGTCCTCTCCAGCATCGAGGCGCAGGTTCCCCTGGCCGAAATGTTCGGGTTTTCGACGGTCCTCCGGTCCGCCACACAGGGAAAGGCCCAGTTCACGATGGAATTCGCCCTGTACCGGCAGGTCCCCCTGTCGGTCGCCGAAAAGATCGCCGAGGAAGTGGCCCAGCGGAAGAAAAACGCGGCCTGACCGGAAAGGAAACCCGTATCCCGTCCATGGCTCCGTTCGCTCTTCCCGCAAGGCGTGGTGAAATCGTTTTTTTGAGAGACAGGTACAGGCATATGCGAAAAAAGGAATTGCTGATCCATCATCCCATTCACGATGCGGGGTTTCCGTCGGAAGAGATCATTCCGCCGGGAGGGTTCGGGGCCGTTCTCGCCCGGGCGGGGGTGGGCAAGACGGCCTTTCTCGTCCAGCTCGCCCTTCACGCGATGCTCCAGGAGCGCGACATCCTCCACGTGAGCCTTCACGACCCGGTGAACAAGATCGATCTGTGGTACCGGGAACTTTTCCGGAACATGGCGGGGCGGTACGGGGTCCCCAGGGCGAATGACCTCTGGCAGGACATCATGGTGCATCGTTTCATCATGACCTTCAAGGTCGACACCTTCACCGTGCCGAAGCTGGAGGAACGGCTCACCGACCTGACGGTCCAGGGAATCTTCCACCCCCGGATGCTGATCATGGACGGGCTTCATTTCGATGAAACCATCCAGGAGAAGCTGGCGGCGCTGAAAGCCCTCGCCGGGCGGTGTTCCATGGCGGTGTGGTTCACCGTCCACACCCACCGTCACGAGGCGGCCGGCCCCAGCGGACAGCCCGTTTCCATGGACGCCCTGTCGGGACTCTTCGACGCCGTGATCCTCCTGCAGCCTGAGGGAACCATGATTCCCATCCAGGTGATCAAGGGACTTCCCGAAGGACACCCCGCACCCCGTCTCTTCCTCGATCCGGCGACCCTGCTCATCGGAAAGACGGAACACCGGGAAAGCGCGTGAACACCCTCACTCGGACGGACCGGGGCCCCGCCGTCCCCTCCGAGGAGAAATGCCTTCGCCTCATGGGCGAAATGGGCATGATGGCCCACATCGTCAACCACTCCAGGCAGGTCTGCCGGGTGGCCCTCTTTCTGGCGGGGGAGCTTCGGGAAAAGAGCGTTCCGTTGAACACGGACCTCGTCAGGGCGGCGGCCCTCCTGCACGACATCACCAAGACAAGAAGCTTCCGGACCGGGGAAAACCATGCCCGGACCGGCGCCGAACTCCTCGCATCCCTGGGATATCCGGAAGTGGGCGGTATCATCGGCCAGCACGTGCGGCTCGAATCCTATTTCGACGGGGGCCTCCCCGGGGAGGCGGAGATCGTGAACTACGCCGACAAGCGGGTCCTTCACGAGCGGATCACGTCGCTCGAGGAACGGATGGACTACATCCTGACGCGTTACGGAAAGACGCCGGAAGACACGCTCCGGATCCGGGACATCCGGGAAAAGACGATGGCCCTGGAAAAACGGCTCTTCCGTCACCTCCCCTTCCCGCCCGATCAGATGACGGCCCGAATGAACGGCTTCCTGCCCTCGCTCACGCCACGAGACGCCGCAGAAGCGCTTCCTTGATCTCGCTCCAGATCACCACGGGATCCGCCGCAGGCGAGGAAACGAGTTGCGGATTTTCGTTCATGGCCCTGGCTGCCAGGGACCCGGCGATGCGGGTGCGGTACTCGGGATTGGAGGTCTTCGCCTCCCGGAGGACATCCGGGGGGATTTCGAAGTGGATTCTGTAATTCCCGATAAGGGTCTCTCCGGGATCCCGCACTTCCTCCCCGGGAACCGCCTCCTCCAAAGGCGCTTCCGCGAGGCCTTCCTCCGGAAGGGGCGCCGCTTCCAGAACCGGCGCATCGGCTGGCACTTCTTCGGCCAGGGCGGCCGCATGCAGCGACGGCCCGTCCGCGGGCGTTTCCTCCACGGGGAGGACCGTCTCCGCTGCCGGAGCCTGCGGCGGGACCCTTTCCTCCTCCTGATGGACCGCGAGCGAAGGAACGATCCCGGGGCGCTCCATGGGAGGCTCCGCCGCCTCCGCCATGAAAAGACGAGGCTCGATCGTCCCGGATTCCCGCTCCACGGGTTTTGCCTCCACGGAAGACCGCTCCGTTTTTTTCCTCGACTTTCTCGCCGTCTCCCGGCTTTCCCGCTTGGCGAACCGTTCGGCCACCTGCCCGACGATCCCGCCGTCGATCCGCCGGAATCCGTTCGTCTCCCCCGCCTTGAGGCACAGCTTGCACAGCTTGTTGATCAGCCTGGGAACCCCTTCCTCCGAGTGTTCCCACAAAGCGACGATGGCGTCGGCGGTGAAGATGTCCCCGTTGACGGCGCCCGCCTGCCTCAGCCGGATATCCACATACTGTTTCAGTTTATCCGGCGAATCGATTTTCCCGATCCGGCAGTATGTGCCGATCCGCTGGTACAGGTTCGCCCGGCTGGGATGCTCGAGCCGTTTCCCGAGTTCCTTCTGCCCCGCGAGAACGATGGTGAAAAGGTTCTTCGCGTCGTCCTGCATGTTGGTCAGAAGCCGGAGGCTTTCCAGGTTGGGCGGCGAGATGGCGTTCGCCTCGTCAATGAAGACGAGGACCTTTTTCCCTTCCTCGCAGGTCGTGAAGAGAAGGCGGTTGAAGGTCTCCAGGAGGTCCACCTTCCGTTTGACCGTACAGGGGGTTCCCGCAAGCTGCCCGATGATTTCCCGGAGCAGCTGGGGGAAGGACATGTCGGGATTCGTGATGAGGGCGATCCGGTATCTGTCCGCCTCGAGACTGTCGATGATGAGGCGCAGCGACAGGGTTTTTCCGAGCCCCACGTCGCCGACGATCACCGCAAGGCACTCGTTGCCCTCCTCGATGGCGAAGAGCGTCTCGGCGATGGCGTTTTCCATGGAATCATGGATGTCCACGTACATGGACGGATCGGGCACGTTATCGAACGGCGGTTTTTTCAAGGACCAGTATTCGTAATACATGGGATTGCTCCTCCCCCGTTTCCCTCATCGATTCACTGGGGCTTTCCGCTTCCGGAATCCCCGCTCATGAAAACACCCTTGGAACTGACGTATTCCAGTACATCCTCCAGGAGATACCGGCGCATGCGGCCGATCTTGCAGCCCCTCAGCTCGCCCCTGGCGGTGAGCCGCTTCAGGAAGGAACGGCTGACCTGCAGAATCCGGCAGACTTCCTTCCCGTCCAGCAGCCGGAACGTGCATATATTGTTGAAGTGGAGGTACAGCTTGATCTCCCGGCCGTCGCCGTCCTTTTCCGCATGGACCCGAAGACCCCGGTTTCCCTTGCAGAAGAAATAACGGACTTCCCCGCCGTCCCCGTCCACGATCCCGGGCTGCGGATCCATGGAAACGGTGAACACCTTGACGCTCTCGCCGGGAAGGGCGCTCCCGTTACCCGGTCCGTCCGCCGGCGGCACCGGCCGGATGGAATCGAAAGGAATCCCCACGGGACCGCCGGGCAGTCCCCGCCCGGCCATTTCCAGGACCGGCCCGTCGTCCCGGACCGCCTCCCTTCTCCGTTTCACGATGCAGATCTTTTCCATGCTCGAATGTCCCCGCAGAAAAGGTGTCTTCTCCCCCCATGGAAACCCCTGACAGGGGACCGGGAAAAGTCCGGAGGAATATTCTCCTCCCTGAGGCTTCATCCTATGGGTTGAGAAAGGGTTTTTCCGTGACTGCCGTCACAATGGAGGCGTGTTGTCGAAGAAGAGGGGCTTCAGGAGAATCATTCTTTTCTCGAGAATTTCGATCTCCCCGCCCTGGGTGAGCTTGTCGAAGAGACGGGTCACCGTTTCCCTGGAAACGGACGCGTAATCGCCGATGTCCTTGTGGGTGAGCTTGACGGAAAGGAGAATCCCCCGTTCCTCCCGGATTCCGTGGGGACCGCTCAGGGTTTTGAGGACAAGCCGGATTCTCTGCTCCGCGTCGGCGAAACTCAGGACCTTGACGGTCGTCCAGGCCTCCCGGAGCCGGGTGCACAAAAGGGTAACGATTTCTCTCAGCATCCGCCGGTCCGAGAGCACCTTCTCCTCGAAGTCGGCCTTTCCGATCAGTCCGACGGCGGCGCGCTCCATGGCCACCACCGTGGCCGGGGAGGTCTTCCCGTCCAGGAGGGCCATCTCGCCGAAGAAGTCGCCCCTCCGGTGAATGGCCAGGATCTTCTCCTTTCCGTCGAATCCCGTCTGGACGACCTTCACGGTCCCCGAAAAGACCACGTACATGAACCGGCTGGTGTCCTCCTCCCGGAGGATCACCTCGTTTTTCCCGCAGGACCTGAAGGTGACGATTCTGACCAGTACCCTGAGGTCCTCGTCGCCGAGGGGGGAGCAGAACGGGAGGACCCGCAGGGTTTTCAGGATTTTCGTTTCCAGTTTCTTGTGCCCGTTGCCCCCGTCGCGCTGATTCACGGACGTCCTCCATTTCGATCGCCCCCGAAAGGAAGGCGGTCCTTCCGGGGAGGCGCAAATCATCCCTTTGATTGGACACCTATACCAAAAAATAGTATTTCGCAAGACCCTGCCTCGTCCGGAGCCCTCCCCCCTGTTTTCCTTGACGGCTTCGTAAAGCCCATATGCTGCGTTCCCCTTCTTCCCTCGTCCCTGCGGCGTACCAAAAGTACGCCTCAATCCTCGGGATCCGGGCGCCTTGCCTATGGTACTTTTTCCTTTGCCGTTCGAAAAAGTGTTGCATCGGCCTTTTTACGACTTCATCTTCCTTGACACGTCGCCGGAAAGGGGATATCTTGTGCACGAATTAATGAGGCGCACCATGATCCACTACGAGGACGTCATCCTTTTCAGTCTTTCCAAGGCGAACCAGCAGGTTCACCGGGCCTTCAAATCGGGGCTTCAGCCCTTCGGCCTGACCCCCGTCCAGGGCCTCGTCCTCCATGCCCTTTACATGGAGGACGGCCTTGCCGCGGGAGAGATCGGGAAGAGGCTGATCCTCGACAGCGCGACCCTCTCGGCGGTCCTGGAGCGGCTGGAGGAGGGCGGCTGGCTGGCCAGGACGTGCGGAAAAGAGGACAGGCGCTTCACCCATGTGTTTCTGACGGCGAAAGCCCTGGAAGCGAGGGAACCGTTTCTGGGGGAAGTGGGCCGGATCAACGGGGAGATCTTGGGGACGCTCCGGCCGGAAGAACGGTTTCTCCTCGAACGGATGCTGAGGGACCTCCGGGGCTGACGTTCCCGGTTGATCGTTTCGTATACGAGACATTGTCGCGGGAGGCGGTACATGACGAACAAAGGGAAGGATACGGCCGGGCGCGTCCCGGCGGCGGACCCCTTCGGGACCGCGGATTTCGAAAGAATCTTTCATCCCCGGAGGCTCGTCGTGGCTGGCGTTTCCTCCGAGGGCTTCAGTTACGGCGGCGCCCTGCTCCTGTCTCTCCAGGACATGGGATTCGAGGGGGAGATCCTGCCCGTCAATCCGAGAGGCGGGACCTTTTCGGGCCTTCCGGTGTACCCGAGCGTGGAGGAGATTCCCGGGCCGGTGGATTTCGCCGTGATCGCCGTGGCGGCGAAAGCGGTGCCGGCCGTTCTCGAGGCCTGCCGTCTGAAAGGCGCCGCAGGGGCGGAAATCATGTCGTCCGGTTTCAGCGAGACGGGAACCCCGGAGGGAAAGGCCCTGGAAAACGAGATCCGGGAAATCGCCGCCAGGGGCATCCGGGTCATCGGCCCCAACTGCTTCGGCATCTACTGTCCCAGGAGCGGACTGACCTACCTCCCCAATCCCGACCTTCCCCGGGAAAGCGGCCCCGTGGCCTTTCTGTCCCAGAGCGGCGGCATGGCGAGCGATTTCGCCAACACGGGAAAGTGGATGGGGCTTCGATTCAGCAAAACCGTCAGTTACGGAAACGGGTCCGACCTGCGGGAGGCGGAGCTTCTCCGCTACTTCCGGGAGGACGGGGAAACCGGTGTCATCGCCCTCTACATCGAGGGTGTCGGCGACGGGGACGCCTTTTTCCGGGAACTCCGGGCGACGGCCCGGAAGAAGCCCGTAGTCGTCCTGAAGGGCGGCCTTTCCAAGGCCGGCGGGCGTTCCGTGGCGAGCCACACCGCATCCATGGGGGGAAGCGGCCGCATCTGGCGCTCCGTCCTCAGGCAGGCCGGCGCCGTCCAGGTGGAGGACATGACGGAAATGGCGGAGGCCTGCCTCGCCTTCTCCCTCCTTCCGAAGCGTGCCGTCCGGGGGATCTCCGTGACCGGCGGCGGGGGCGCCCTGGGCATCGCGGCCTGCGACGCCGCCGAATCCATGGGGATCGCCGTTCCGCCCCTGGGGAATGGGGTAAAAAAGGAAGTCCTGGCGCTGCTCCCCAGGTCCGGGGCGAGCGCCGCCAATCCCATCGACGTGGCCAACCCGTACACGCCGCCGGAGACCCTGAAGCGGATTCTCGGAATCGCTGCCCGGGAGGAAGGGGTCGATCTTCAGATCATGGTGTTTCTGCTGCATCATTTCAAGCATATCGCGCTGACGGAGGAGAAACCCATCGCGGAAGTGGTCCCCTGTGCCGCCTTCGCCGATTCCATGGCGGACGTGGTCCGGGAAACGGGCAAGCCCGTGTGCATCGTTCTCCCCAACACGAAGAGGGGCATCGAGGACCTGGACATCGTCGCGCTGCACGCCCGGGCCCGGCAGGCCTTTCTCGAACGGGGGCTGCCCGTATTCGACGAGATCAGGAGTGCCCTCCGGGCGGTGGGACACATGAACCGGTATTACGGTGGGAAGGAAGGAAATCCATGAGCGGCGACGGTGCGGCGGAAATCGTGGAAAAAGCGCTCCGGCAGGGACGGCGGAGTCTCTCCGAGCATGAATCGAAACAGGTCCTCGCCCGCTACGGCATCCCCGTGACCCGGGAACGCCTCGTCGAAAGGAGAGAGGACGTCCCGAAGGCGGCCGGGGAGATCGGGTATCCCCTGGTCATGAAGGGATGCTCCGAAGGGATCGCCCACAAGACCGAACGGGGGCTCATCCATGTGGATCTCCGGAACGCGGGAGAAGCCGTCGAAGCCTGGGATGCCATCCTGGCGGGGATGAATGACGAGCCGGGAGGCGTTCTCGTTCAGGAAATGGTCCGCGGGAGGCGAGAACTGGTCATGGGCATGACCCGGGATCCTCAGTTCGGACCGTGCGTCATGTTCGGACTGGGAGGAATCTTCACGGAGATCCTGAATGACGTCTGCTTCCGGAGGGCGCCCCTGGAAAGAGAGGACGCCCTGTCCATGATGGGGGAGATCCGCGGCCGGGGCATCCTCGACGCCGCCCGGGGGATGGAGGCGGCGGACAGGGACAGGCTTGCGGACATGCTGGTCCGGGTGGGGCGGATCGGACTCGATCTCGACGGGGTCGCGGAAATCGATCTCAATCCGGTGATCCTCGCAGGGAAGAATCCCGTGGTGGTGGACGCCCTGGTCATCCTCGACGCTCCCCGGAGGAAATTGTAGGACAAACAATTCCCGGGCCCGGGGGCATTCACCGCATCCCCGGGTTTCACCCCCAAAAAAAAAGGCAACCCTCGGGATTGCCGATATGATGCCGGTTCCTCGAAACGGACCGGGGATCGACGGCGGCCGGGGATTACCCCTGGACCTTCCTCACCGTATGGTTCGCGAGCAGTTCCTGAAGCTGTCCCAGGAGGTTTCGCTCGTAGGAGTCGATGACCTTGTCCGCGTTGGCCAGGGCAAGAATGTCCTCGTATTCCTTCGTGGTCAGCTCGCCGTCCTCGATGGCCTTCTTGATCATTTTCGAAAGGCTCGCGCCCCTGTCCTCCGTTTTCATATACCCTCCCATTCCGGCGGCCGGCCTGACGGTCTTGTCGATTCCCTGCCGCGCACTGTTTTGTACGATGGGAAAGGCCTTTCTGTCAAGTGAAGATCCTATGTCACAAAAAACAAAGGACGGGCCCCCCCGGCGGCATCCGGCGATCAGGGGAACTTTCTTCCCAGGAGCCCGGAGAGGAAAAGTCCCGGGGCACCGGAGGGAGGGGCCGGAAACGGTTTCCCCCGGAGGTAGAGCCCGGTGACGCGGATCCGTCGGAGATCGGCGGGGTTCGTCTCGAGAGGGTTCCCGTCGAGGACGGCGAAATCGGCGACCTTGCCCTCCGTCAAGGTTCCCCGGTCCCTTTCGTCGAAGGAAAGACGGGCGCATCCGATGGTGTGCATGCGGAGCGCGTCGAGGACGGTCACGCTTTGCGACGGGTCGGGGTGGTTGCAGGCCGCCCAGATGCCGTACAGGGGATCCGGGAGGGTGCACGGCCCGTCGGAACCGTTGGCGATGACCAGTCCCGCCTCCGTCATGTCCCTCAGCGGCGAAAGACGGGCGGTCCGCTTCCCGAGGAGGCGTTCGAGATAGGGGAAGGGTTCCAGCTTCCAGTGAAGGAACGGCGTCTGGAGGGCGATGTGGATCCCCAGTTCCGCCGCCCGCGCGATCTGGTCCCCTTCCATCAGGCATCCGTGGATGATGACGTGGCGGTGGTCCTCCCTGGGGAAATCCTCCAGCGCCCGCGCATAGGCCGTGAGGGCCTGGTCGACGGCGGCGTCCCCGATGGCGTGAAGTTCCACCTGCAGGCCCGCCCGGTTGGCCGCCTTCACGAAACGGTCCACCTGTTCCTGGGGGTAGTAGAGAACCCCCCTGCTGGTTTCGTCGTTCCCGTAAGGTTCCCTCAGGGCCGCGTCCTCCGAGCCGAAACACCCGTCCAGGGCGGTGGCGAAACAGCCTCCGACGCGGGGCATCCTCCTCCGGAGGACCCTGGCGATGTTCATGGTCTGAAAATAGACCCGGAACTCCTGGGACAGCCCTCTCGCGGCGAAGCGCATCATGTCTACATCCAGGTCCAGGGGAAATCCCACCCCTTCCACGGTGTGGATGAGCCCGATCCCCCGCCCCGCCATGAAGCCGGAGCCGCCGATGAGGTTTTCGAACACCTCGACGGGGCTCACGGAACGGGTGACGTGGTCGATGAACCGGAAGAAGGCGTCCTGGTAAAACCAGCCCGTGTCCCCGTGGAATCCCCGGGCCTCCGTGACGGACCGGGGGAGGCCGGCGGCGAGGGCGCCGTTGGCCACCGCTCCGTGGCCGTCGTACTTGACGATCGCCAGGGGCCGGGAGGTGACGCGGTCGAGGAAGGCCCGGTCGGGAAGCCGCCCCTCCTTCACGGAATGGGCGGACAGGCCGAACCCGATAAGGATCTTCCGCCGGGGACGCTCCATCGAATGGATAAGAATCCGTTCCGCCAGGTCGGCGAAGTCGGCAGCATCCCGGCAATCCAGCCCCGCACGGAAAAGGCTGAAGGAGGTAAAATGGATATGACTGTCGCCGAACGCCGGGACGACGCACCGTCCACCGAGGTCCGTCCTCTTCACCGGGGCGGGCCCGCCGGGAGGGTGGTCGCCGCAGTGGACGATCCGCCCCTCTTCTACGGCGAGAACGGAAAACACACGGTTGGGATCCTCGCAGGACAGGAAGGAACCGTTGCTAAAGACTTCCATGGCGCGGACCTCCGATGAGAACGCCCGGGAAGGCGGTCACTCCCGGACGCCGGTCTTCTGAAGGGATTCCTCATCCTCTTCCAGGGAGAACGTCTCGATGAAATGTCCGATATTGTAAGACTGCAGTTGTGACAGCCGCCGGAATTGCAGGCCGCAACGCCTCAGCTTGAGATAGCCGCCCGGGAAGTCGGACAGAGGGTGGTCGTAAATGACCGTGCAGCAGATCTTCCCCGTGGTGATGAAAGGGCTCGTGATGCCGAACAGTTCCACCAGAACTTCCTCTCCGGGGGGGAAGGCTTCCTCTTCCGACACGTACCGGAGGGACATCCCCCCCATGCCCATGTCCAGAATCTGCCCCACTTTCTGAAATCCGATCCCGTTCGGCTCCGAAAACGTGGCGCACACGTTTCTCTTCGCCGAAAACCGCCAGTGTCTTCTTTTTTCCTCCGGCATAATCGCCCCCTCCTCCGCAATGGGCGTCCCGCCGTTTCACGCAGGACTCCCCACGCCGCGGATCGGGCCGGTCCCTGTTTCCTGATCCCGCAGGCTCTTCAATATGGCGAATTGTCCCCCCGGGGATTGCGGACCCCATGGGTCATGAAGAACTATTTTCTTACAGGTCTTTTCTTCACCTTCCCTCCGAGATCGGAGATCAGGTTCTCATACTTCTCGTGAATCATGGCCCGGTCGAAGTCCTTGAACGCCTCGAGCATGGCCGCCTGTTCCTCCTCGGAGAAATAAGCGAGAACGGGAAAGAAAAAATCCTTGTCCTCTTTCCGGATGTGCTCGGGATACAGGGCCACCAGTTCGCCCAGGGACTTTCTGATGGTGTCCAGGGCGTAGGCCTCGCCTTTCATGTACCGGTCCCGGGCGTCCATCAGCGTTTTCACCGCTTTTCGGGCGACACCGTGTTCGGCCACCAGTTCCTCCATGATTTTCCGATGTCCGGGCGAAAGTTTCTTCTTCGAAAGCTCGCGGAAAAGAATGTCCTCCTCTTTTCCGTGATGGGTCCTGTCGGCGTAGGTGCGGAAGAAATCCACGGCGACGCCTATGAAATGAATGTTGGAGAGGTTGTCCTTCCCGATGTGATCGATTTCCTTTTTCATCAGGGGAACGATCTGCTCGATCAGCCGGTGTTCCCACATCAGGGGCCCTATGGGTTTCATGATGTCCCTCCTCGCACGGGTCCGTTTTCCATGAGGAAACTCCATGGATTACATTTCAGTTTATTTCATTTCCGCTCTTTTTTCAAATCCGGCGGTCCGCCCGTCGCCGCGGCCCCGTTCCCCATTCCCGCCGGTTCTCCCGCATATGCGCGGAAAACATCGAATTATCGAACCGAACTGTGACGGCTTCGTAAAAAGCCCATATGCTGTGTTGCCCTTCCTCCCTCGTCCCTGCGGCGTACCGGAAGTAGGCCTCAGTCCTCGGGATCCGGGCGCCTTGCCTATGGAGCTTTTTCCTTTTCCGTTCGAAAAAGTGTTGAATCGGCCTTTTTACGAGTTCGTCAAATGTGATAAGAAAAACGCAGCCGCCGGAACATTCCCCGGCGCCGCCCGTCGAAACCCGTCAGGAACGGAAACGGCAAGGAGATGAGAGACCGTATCGCCCCCTTGAAAGGCGTTTTCTTCCGCAGGAAGGAAGTGACGAAAACCACCCTGTGGTTCAAACTGGCCGTTCTCGCCGTCTTCGCGGCGGCGGCCGCGGGGGCGTTCGCCCTGCGTGCCGCGTGGCTCCCCCGGCTGGCGGAACTTGCGATCCACCAGGACGCCCTGCTCCCGTCGGACGCCATCGTGATCGAGAATTACGACCCCGATTACCTGTCCTTCGAAACCGCCGCCGACCTCCTGGAAAAGGGTTTCGCGCCCCGGGTGTTCGTTCCAGCCACTTCTTACCGCGATCCGTCGCGGCCGGGAAGCGTCTCCAAGGGCATCGTGGACGTCATGTGCCGGTTGGCCCGGATCCCCGCCCCTGAAATCATTCCCGTCCGGCATGAGGAACCGATCACCCTGGGCGTCGCCGGACAGATCGCCGCCGTCCTGGAACGGGAAGGGATCCGCTCGGTGATCGTGGTCGCCCCGAAATTCAGGAGCCGCAGGACCTACCTCGTCTATTCCGCCGTTCTCCGGGATTCCGGCATCCGCATGAAGTGCTTCCCCGCCCGCGCGGCCCGCGACACTTCCGACTGGTGGACCACAGGCCACGGCATTCAGGAGGTGACGCTGGAGCTTCTGAAACTGGGGTGGTACCGGTTCTACGTCCTCAAACGTCCCCTCCCCCCGGCGGCCTTTCCGGACACGGGGCCCCTCACGCACCGGGAAGGCAGCGGTTGAACCAGGCGACGCACCGCTCCCAGGCGTCGGCGGCCGCCTCGGGCCGGTAGCTGGGACGGTAATCGGCGAAAAAGGCATGGGGCGCCCCGGGATACACGACGAACTCGGCCTTTTTCCCCGCCCGTTTCAACGCCGCTTCCATGGCCCGCACGTCGGCGACGGGAATGCCCAGGTCCTCACCCCCGTATAGCCCGAGGACGGGGGCGTCGATTTTCCCCGCCTCGTCGAGGGGGCCGAATGTCCGCACTCCCGGCGTCAGGGCGGGGCGGATCTGTCCGTACCAGGAGACGACGGCCTTTACGGCGGGGCAGCGGATCGCGAAAAGAAGGGCGTACATGCCGCCCCGGCAGAAACCGGTCACGCCGATTCCTCCCGGCCGGGCCGCCGGGTGTTTCATCGCAAGGGCCGCCACGGCCTCCATGTCGTCCATGACACGGTCGTCCGGGATGGGATCGACCACCTTTCGCACCGCCGCGATGTCGGGCAGATTCAGTACGCCGCCTTCCCGGGCGTAGGGTTCGAAGGTCACGGCCAGAAAGCCCTTCCGGCCCAGTCTCCGGGTTACGTCGCGGATGTGTTCGTGCATCCCGAAGATTTCCGGAACGACGATGACGACGGGATACGTCCCCGGGGCGGCGGGACGGGCGTTGTAGACCGGGACCGTGAACTCGCCGGAGAAGGCGGAGCCCTCGGCGACGACGAGACCCTCCGCCGAGGTTCTCATCACCTTGCCCGCCACGGGCGTCGCCGCCGCGGCGAATCCCGCCAGGCCGATGCCGGCCGCCCCCATACGCGCCAGGAATTCCCGGCGCGACAATCCCCCATAGGCGTTTGCCAGCCAGTCCTCCACCATGAGCGCCTCCTTTACGGACCTCATCGATCCCGCCTGCCCCGGGCCCCGGCGCTTCCGCCTTCCCGCCGCAACGCCCCCGCAGGTGCAGGGGGTCCGTGCTCCGAGTATACCAGAGCTTCGCCGGAAAAATCCCCCGTTTTTTCTTCCGGCCGTGCCCGCCGCCCCGTCACCCCGTCCGTCTTTCCCCGGCGCGGGCGGAAGCGGCCCCGGTCTCAGAGCTTTCCCGCAAGACGGTCGAACCAGTCGAGGATCCCGCTGTCCGCTACGCCCATCTGCCGCATCCGGTCCGTCGAGAAAAGGATGAAGGACCCGTTCGACCGGGCGCACACCCTTCCCTCCTCGTCGTACACGAAGCCTTCCGCCCGGACTTCCCGGTCGTTCGCGTATTCCCGGACCTTCCCTTCCACCTTGAGTTCCTTTCCGATGAAAACGGGCCGGAGGAACTCGACCTCCATGCGCCTCGTCAGCCCGAGCCTCTTCAGGAGATAGATCACCGACCTGCTCATGATCTCGTCGAGCATGGTGGAGAGAACGCCGCCGTGGACCAGACGGCTCCATCCGCACAGGTGCGGCGGCACGGTCACCCAGGAAAAAACGGAAGCCTCGTCGGTGTAGAATTTCATCTGAAGTCCCGAAGGGTTTGCCGGTCCGCAGCCGAAGCATTCGTGATCCTCCATGTTCGGGAGCAGCCTGTAGTTCGTTGTTTGATCCATGACCCGATGGTTCCTCCTTTGATCGCGTCGCCCCGGCGGGCGCCTCCCCCCGTGGGATCGTTAGTCCCTTCGGACTCGAAATGCAAGAAAAATGAAGAACTCCCGCTTTTCCGAGAGGGGTGGACGAAAGAAAAGTCCAAAAACAGTGGGGAAACGGCTTTGCATGAAGCGCTTCGGCCAGGGTGCCCGGACCCGGTGAACGACGCGCACCCGTCCGCCCATGCCGGCGGGAACGGGCGATACCGTTATAGACCTCTTATAAAACATGAATAGTATGTTTTTGACTTCGCCCTCTAAATAAGGTATCCATACGGCACAGCCCTTATCGTTCAGGGGGGGTGGACGAATGAAAAAGAAACTTGATGGGAAATTCGTATCGCCCGGAGGGAAAAAGGGCCGGTTCCGCGGCGCTGCGCGGTGTGAAAACGCCGCCGACCTTCTGGACGCCGCCGAGGCCGGCTACCGTTTTCTTGCCGGGCATGCGGGATACCTCGCTTTCACCGTGGATCTCAGTCTGAGGACCCTTCACGTGACGCCTTCCGTGAAGGAAATCCTCGGGTTCACCCCGGAAGAACGGGTGACCCAGACCCCCGAGGAGCAGCTCACCCCCCGGTGCCTGGCGCTGATCCGGGAGACGCTGGAACGGGAACTGGAGCGGGAGCGGAGGGAAGGCCCCGACCCGGAGCGGACAGTGACCCTGGAACTGGAGTACCGCCACAGGGACGGGTCCATCCGGTACCTGGAATGCACCTTCACCGGAATCAGGAACGAATCCCTCGAGGTCCAGGCCATCTGCGGCATCGCGACGGACGTCACGGGCCACAAGGCCGTCGAAAAGGCCCTGAAGGAAAGCGAGGAACGCTTCCGGACCCTGGCCGATCACGCCCCGTTCGGGATTTCCCTGATGCGGCCCGATCTGTCCTTTGAATACTTCAATCCCAGGTTCATCGAGATCTTCGGGTACACCTTGAAGGACGTGCCGGACAAGATGACGTGGTTCGAAAAAGCCTATACCGATCCAATGGCCAGGGCGGCGGCCGCCGCCCTCTGGAAAAGCGACCTCCAGGATGAGCCGGAAAAGGGAACGGCCCGTGAGAGGGTCCTGTCGGTCCGCAGCCGGAACGGCCGGGACAAGACGATCCGGATCTTTTCGGTGCTCATGGCCGGCGACAGGCATCTGGTCACCTATGAGGACATCACGGAGCGGAAGCTTCTGGAGGACAAGCTCACCCAGGCCCAGAAGATGGAGGCCATCGGCACCCTGGCGGGCGGGGTGGCCCACGATTTCAACAATCTTCTCATGGGGATTCAGGGACACGTGTCGCTGACGCTCCTGGAACTCAACCCGGAGCATCCCCATTACCGGCGGCTCAAGTCCATCGAGGAACTGGTGCAAAGCGGATCGGACCTGACGCGCCAGCTCCTGGGTTTCGCACGGGAAGGCCGTTATGCCGTGAAATCCTCGGACATGAACGAGATCCTGCGCGCGACGGCGTCCCTTTTCGGACGAACGAAGAAGGAGGTCTCCATCAACGGAAATTTCGAGAAGGACCTCTGGAAGGTGGAGGTGGATCCGGGACAGATGGAGCAGGTGTTCATGAGCCTCTTTGTGAACGCCTGGCAGGCCATGCCCGGGGGCGGCACGATCGCCCTGGAGACGGCGAACGTCGTTCTCGGCAGAAAGGAAGTCGATCCCTGGGGGATGAAGGCCGGGCGCTACGTACGGATCTCCGTGGCCGACACGGGAACCGGAATGGACGAAAAGACGCGGCTTCGGATCTTCGACCCGTTCTTCACGACGAAGGAGATGGGACGGGGAACGGGTCTGGGACTTTCCATGGTGTACGGGATCGTTTCGGGCCACGGGGGGATCATCGACGTGACGAGCGAACCGGATAGCGGAACGACGTTTTTGATCCACCTGCCCGCGTCGGAGAAGGTGCCGGCCCGGGAGGAGGCGCTTTCGGACACGCTCGTGAAAGGGCGCGAAACGATCCTCCTCGTGGACGACGAGGAGATGGTGCTCCAGGTGACCGAGGAACTTCTCGAATGCCTGGGATACGCCATCGTGACGGCGCGAAGCGGCGGGGAAGCCGTCGAGCTTTTCCTCGAAAACGAGGGAAAGATCGATCTCGTCATCCTGGACATGATCATGCCGGGAATGTCCGGCGCAAGGACCTTCGAATGCCTCCGGGCCATCGATCCCGCAATCCGGGTGCTTCTCTCCAGCGGTTACAGCATGGCGGGACAGGCGCAGGAAATCATGGACCGGGGATGCAACGGGTTTCTCCAGAAACCTTTCCGCATGGAAAACCTCTCCCGGAAGATCCAGGACATTCTCTCCACGACTCCCGGACCGGCGAACCGCCGCCGGGAGGAAGACGGACCTCCCGGGGCGGAAGCCCCCTGATCCCGCTACGCCCGGGCCGCCTGTTTCGGGGCCTTCGGGGGACTCACGACGGCGATTCCGTCCATGACGAGGACGCCGTCCTGGTTGCGGCAGGAGGTCCGAAGCCGGACGCGGTTCCGCTCCGCGTCCTTTTCGAGGACCTCCACCCGGGCGGTGACGGTGTCCCCGATCCGGACGGGAGCGAGGAAGTCCACCTCCTGCCGGAGATAGATCGTTCCCTGCCCGGGGAGCATCGTTCCCAGAACGGTCGAGAAAAAGCCCGCCGAAAGCATCCCGTGGCAGATTCTCGTCTTGAAGAAGGTCTTTTGTGCGTAGGCTTCGTTGATGTGGACGGGATTGAGGTCTCCCGTGATGCCCGCATAAAGGTAGATGTCCGATTCCGATATCGTTTTTCCGAACTCGGCGCTGTCGCCCGGGTTCAGCCGATCGATCGTCCTGCCGGTCACTGCGGCACGCTCCTTTCCCCTGTCTTCCTTCAGTACCAGGTCTTGAATATCCAGTAATTCTCGCGGAGATCCCGGATATCGCTTTCCAGGCTTGCGTAAAGCTTCAGGTTCCCGATGGCGATCCCCCCGAAAAGGGCGAGCGCGTTGGCGAACTGGATCTCCTCTTCCGTGAATTTCCGCTCCCTGTCGCTGTACAGGCGAAGGACGCCGATGACGGCCTCCCCGGACATGATAGGCACGGAAAGGATGGACACGATGCCCTCGCGGAGCTTTTCCTCCCGGTACTGGACGCCGGGATCCAGGGAGGCGTCCCTCACCACCACGGGTTTTCCCTTCAAGGTTTCGGCGATGCTCCTTTCCGCCGAGACCGGCCCCTTTCTGAGATATTCCTCCGAAAGGCCGTGGCTGGCGGCAAGGTGGAGGGTCGCTCCGTCGTCGCCGAGGAGCCTGATGGAGGCGGCCTTCACGTCCAGGGCCTTCGACACGTCCTTCGTGAGGGTTTCCAGGATCTTCGCGAGTTCATGGCTCGACGCCATTCCCGCGGCGAGATCGTAGAAAAGCCTCGTCCTCTCCCGCATCCGCTCGATGAGCCGGGCGTGCTCGATGGCCATGCCTCCCTGTTCCGCCAGGATGCTCAGAAACTCGATCTCGTCCTTCGAAAAATTCCGGGTTTTCGAAGTGTAGAGGTTCAGGATGCCGATGGGTTTTCCGGCGACCATGACGGGAACCGTGAGGATCGAGGCGATGCCCTCCGCCTTCTTGGCGTCCCGGTTTTCCAGCCTGAGGTCGGAAAGGGCGTCCGGGAAGTGGAGATAACCCTTCTCCAGCAACTGGGCATGAAGCGCCCGGGCCTTCTGGGCGCCCGCGTGCAGGTACCCCGGGGAAAGGCCCGTCTGGCCTGCCGCGACGTAGACATCCTGCTTCTCGTCGAGCAGGAAGAGGCAGGCCGCCTTCCCTTCCATCGTTTCCACCGCGCTTTGGGTGACGATTTCCAGAAGCCGCTCCCGGTCGTTCGTCGTTCCGAAGGCCCGGCTGACCTCGGCGATGGCCCGGATCGGTTTCGGTCTCCGTGTCATGGTTTCGGAAAATCCTCCTTCCCTTCAGGGTTTCCTTTTCTTTCCAGGGGAGCCGCCCCCCTTCGCCGCGGACCTTTTCGCGGCGCCGGGGCGGCCGGCCGGCCGCCCCGGCGACCCTTCCCTCCCCTTCTCCACGCCGTCCCGTTCCCTGAGCCAGCGGACGATCTTCGGACCGAACTCCTTCTGGGTCTTGGAACTGACATAGATGCCGATGTGGCCCGTGTCCAGGCAGACGTCCTCCTTGTCGGCGCTCCCGACCTTCGAGGTCAGTTGCTCGCAGGCCTCCGGCGGGACCAGGTGGTCATAGCGGGCGTAAATGTTGAGAAGGGGCATGGTGATGTTTCCCAGGTCCACCTTCCGGCCGCCCAGGACGAATTCGTTCTTCACGAGCAGGTTCTTGTGGTACATGTTGTCGATGAAGTCGCGGAAGGTTTCCCCGGGAAGATCGGGGCTGTCGAAGATCCACTTCTCCATCCGGAGGAAATTTTCCACGAAATCCCGGTTGTGCATGTTCTCCATGAAACCGACGTACTTGTCGATGATGAGCCGGGCGGGATTGAGAAGCAGAAATCCCAGGTTCATGAAATCCCCGGGAACGTTCCCGTAGGACTCGACGAGATCGGCCGCGTCGATCGAACGGCTCCACACGTTGAGCAGGCTCTGCTTCGTGTCGAAGTTTACCGGCGTCACCGTGGTGACCAGGTTTTTCACCTTTTCGGGGTGGAGGGCGGCGTATATGACGCAGAACGTTCCCCCCATGCAGATCCCCATGAGGTGAAGGCGGGGGATTCCGTGTTTCTTCAGGACGAAGTCCACCATGTTGTCCAGATAGCCGTTGATGTGGTCGTCCAGGGTCAGGTACCGGTCCTTCCGGGTGGGATAGCCCCAGTCCACCATGTAGATTTCCAGGCCCGACCGGAGGAAGGTCTCCACCACGCTCCGTCCCGGCTGGAGGTCGAGCATGGTTTCACGGTTCACCTGGGCGTAGCACACGAAAAGGGGAAAATTGTAAAGTACCTCTTTAGGTTTATAGTGTTTCAGCTTGACCCGGTCCTCCTCGTAGACGACCTCGTAGGGGGTCGTCGCGATGCCCGTCTCGAGAGGGCTGAGGAGGATTTCCCGGGCCTCCCGCATCCGCCCCATGAGCTTCGCCGGTTCCAGGGCCATCCGGGAAAAGAGATGGTCCATGGCCACGCCCGCGGGACTGGCTTTTCCGGCGTTGCCGGCTGCTTTATCGCTCTTCATGGCCGTCTCCTCTCTTTTCGAGTTTTGCCAGGCGCTTCTTGATCAGGTAGAGGTCCTTGTACACCTCGTCCATCTCCCGGTTCGTCGGGATCGGGAAATCCTGGAGGATGTCGATGAGGAACTGCTGCCGGACCTTCCGGTATTCGTACAGGGCGCTCAGGGTCCTCCGGAGCGTTTCGATGTAGTTCTCCGACCGCAGCATCTCCAGGTAATTCTTCTCCAGCTTCGGGATCCAGGCCCGGTACCAGGCGCGGGGCTCCTTCAGGACCGCCTCCCCCTTCTCCTCCCCGGCCCGCATCTCCTCCTCCATGAGATGGAGCGACTCTTCGACGGGCCGGTACAGCAGGCGGGCGAAATCCGTGAGCTGGCTCCGGAAGACCTGGAACCGGTCGATGGTCTTGTTGAAACGCTCCTGGTAGTAGCGTGTCAGGCCCAGCTGGGGCATGTTAAGGTATTTCCTTAGCTCTTCCTCGTAAGTGCCCAGCCAGGCTCGTGATGTTTCGTCTATGAATTTCGAATATTCTTCCGCCCCTTCCAACTCCCCTTCCGCCGCCGTCCTCGAAAGCGCGGACAACCGGTTCCACAGGGGTTCGAAGAGTTTGACGATCCCTTCGGAAAGGAATCCCGACGGGCCGTGGGCGGCTTCGCCGCCGGCCCCCCGGAGGCCCTGGAAGTAGGCCTCCCAGAATCGATCGAAAGCGCCGCGGAGATCCTCCTCCGTCGCCGGTCCCTTCCGGTCTTCCTCCGCCGTCTCCTCTCCGCCGCCGGAGGGCGCCGACTGCGGCAGGATGTTTTTCATGGCACCGAACCAGAGGTTGGCCGATGCCTCCCAGAAATCGAGCGTCGCCCTGTTCCAGGACTCCACGGCGGCATCTCCCTTTCCCTGGCGGTCACGATTCTTTTCCGTCATGCGTTTCCCCCCTTCCGGTTTTTCCTTTGCGCGCCCCGCCGGATTTCTCCTTCCGCGGCCGTCCGGCCTCGAAGCCGGAAGCGCAGGATTGCATCAGTACCTGGAACTGTTCCGCCTGGCGGGTCATAAGTTCCTGCATGCCCTTGACGATTTCGTCCTGGGCGGCGTTTTCCCATCCGGCGGACTTGCGAAGGCGGCGGATGGTTTCCTCCTGTTCCGCCACCCTTTCCTTCAGCCTCTCATACTGATCCGCGAGCCTGCGGTAATCCTCCCGGGGAACCATCCCCATGAGGCTCAGATATTCGTCGTAGGATTTCTGAAAATTCCGGACGGCCTCGTCCCAGGCGTCCCCCGATTCCTCTTTCCCGTCCGCCCCTTCCTCCAGGCCGTAAATCCTCGCAAGCAGGTTCCCGAACTCCCGAACCCCCTGGAATCCTTGTTCGATCCAGCGGTTGAAGTCTTCCATCTGACGCCGGCCCTTCGCGGCGGACAGGAGCATGTTTCCCCAGAATTCCAGAAATTTGCTGTCCATGACGGGTCACCTCTTTTTCTTCCGGACCGGGTTCACCGGCCGGGACGGATCGTCCGGCGCCGCATCGAGATCGAGCTGGAAACGGACGGGGCCTCGGCAGCCGTCTCCGAACACGGTGTGAAGGGCGCACTCCGATTCCGGATGGGACCACGAGGTGGCGATGCCCCCGTGCCCTTTGGGGAATTCCGTCACCTCGACGTCGATGTACTTCAGCGGCGCCAGGGCGGCCTCCCGGTTGACCAGGTCGTCCTCCGCCGCATAGCACAGAAGCCAGGGAATGTTTTTCTCACGGATTCTCTTGAAATTCAACGTCCTTCCGAACAGTTTCACGGGAAGGGTTCCGTCGGGGGCCACGGGGATCGTGTAGGAGTCGAAACTGAGCTGGGTGATGGCCCGGGGAAGGTCGTTCCTGTCGTAGACGAGCCAGTGATTGAGGGCCGCCGCGGTTTTCGTGATTTTCGCGTCCCGGCCGTCCGGACGGTCGAACATCATGAGATCCCGGTAAAACGTGAAAATCGGGGCCTCCCGGTCCATGCTCTTGAGTTTGTACACCCAGCTCATGACGGTGCCGTCCACGACCTCGTTCCCGTTCGGCAGCTTCTTCAGGGCATAGCCCAGGTCCCGGAACCGCATGGGAATGTGCTCGAGATACGAGACAAGGGCCTGGCTTTCCGTCCCGTCCATGGGGGCGACGCAGGTGATGAGCGCGTCCACGAGGCCGTCCAGCTCCCCCGAAAGGATATCGAGGACGGAGACGAAACCGCCCTGGCAGAAGCCGTTCAGGGTGGCCTGCCGGCCGTGTCTCTTCAGCACCGTTTCACAGAAATGCCGGGTGTCCCGGGCGTCGTCCTCTCCCGTCATGACCTGCAGGGCGGGCGTGGCGCCGACATTCTTCATGATCCGGATGTAGGTGGGGATGCCCTGGTCGGCGAAGGCGTGGGTGTAGCTTTTGCCCTCCCCGGGGAGGAAGGCGAGGATGTTCGCCCCGAGGACGTAGGGGGGGATGATGATGACCGGCTTGCCGCTCTCCCGGCTCTTTACGGAGGGGTTTCTCGAAAACACCCGGTAGAGGAGGAACCGTTCCGTTTCCGCCGCCAGTTCGTAGCCGCCGTCGTCGAAATGAAAACCGAATTCGGGGGCGATGTCCCGGATCGCCCGGGAATAGTGGTACACCAGTTCCTCGAGAATTTTCGCCTTTCTTTCCGAATAGGCGAGGATGTCCCGGCTTTCCTCGCCGGTCCCGGTGTTCAGCATCGCCGCGAACGCCCGCTCCCATTCCCTGGCATGATACCGGTTGGCGGAACGGAGAGTGCTCACGAGCCCCTGTTTCGCGATCTGCAGGTTGAACCGGAAGAGTTCGAGATAATCGCGGACCGTCTCGTCGGGGGCGCATTCGCCGATCTTGACCTTTTCCATGGCCAGGAAGGAATTCAGGGCCACCCAGAAAGGGGCCATGAAATCGAAGAAATACCGGTAAAGGCCGTTGAGATAGGTCTGGGACGCCTTGATCTGTTCCGCCGTCGCAAGAACGGTCCTGGTGTTCTGGTCGATCAGCTTTTCCTGAAAACGAAGGATCTCCTGCATCAGGTCCATGGGAAGCTTGTTCTGATTCATGGCCGGTCCTGCGGGATCACCCCTGCTTGGGGAAAAAGGATTCGACGCGCCTGAAGTTCTCGTCCACCGTCTTCTTGAACGATTCGAATCCGCTCCGGTAGATCTTCGACCACTCGGCGAGGGCTTTTCTGCTCTCCGAGTCCATCCCCGACGCCTGGCTCAGGTACATGTCGACGATCCTCTCCATCTGCTCCTGGATCGAGGCCATCGTGGAAAAGGCGCTGTCGAAGGCCGTCTTGTTCATGTCGATCATCTGCTTCAAGGGTTTCTTCATGTCCATGGGCTGTCTCCTTTCCTCGGGCATGCCGCCCGTCACTTTTTTTCCTTCGCTTCCGCGCTGAAGAACTGGTCCACCCGGGCGAAACTCTCATCCACGGCCTTCTTGAAATCCTGGCTGCCCTTCCTGTACGCGTTCACCCATTCCCGGATCGCTTTTTTCCCCTCCTCGGGAAAGCCCGATGTCTGTTCCAGGTACATGTCCATCATCCTCTGGGACTGTTCCTGGAGCATGGACAGGGCCTTGAACGTGTTCTCGAAGGTCGACCGGTAAAAGTCGAAGGTCTGCTTCGCAATCTTTTTCGGATCCATGACGATCACCTCCTGCGGTTTTGGTTGCATGTGGGCCCATTGTATGCAGGGATTTATCCGTTGTCAAGAAAAATTGCTGCAACGCAACATCGGCGTCACCCGGACATGGTTCCTGGAAATGTCAGGCAAATAAATGATATTGTTCCTATGTTTCCTCTTGTAAATAGAGGCGGAATCGTTTATATTACTGCGATGAAGCATCGCCGATTCGCAGGAAGCCCGCCGCGATCGGAATGCCGCGAACGGAGAGATCGGAATGACCAAGGCCGTAACCATCAGGAAATACAGCAACCGCCGTCTTTACGACACGGAGGAAAACGCCTACGTGACCCTGTCCCGGGTGGCCGACAGGATCAAGGAAGGGCAGCGCGTCGAGGTGATCGACGCCCGGACGGGCGAAGACGTCACCGCCTGCACCCTCACCCAGATCCTCGTCGACGAGGCGAGAAAGAACAACGTCCTGCTCCCGGTCCCGCTCCTGCACCTGTGCATCCAGTTCGGGGACACCCTGCTCCACGAGTTCTTCCAGAAGTATCTCCAGCAGGCCATCCAGGGCTACATCGCCCACAAATCCCTCATGGACGAACAATTCGGCAAGTGGCTCGAATTCGGGAGCGAAATGACCTCCCGGTCCGCGGGTGCGGCGAACCCCTTCGGGATCTATCCCCCTTTCATGGACGTTCTGAAAGACATGAGCTTTTCCAAGCCGCCGGAAACGAAGAAAGAGAAGAAATGACGAACCCGCAGCCGGGCGGCGGCAGAAGGAGGGAACCCGTCGTGACCCGCGGGAAAGAGCGTACCGCCGTCATCATCGGGGCCGGTCCGGCCGGCCTCACCGCCGCCCTGGAACTTCTGGAAAGGACGGACATCCGCCCGGTCGTGTTCGAGAGCACCGCCGCCATCGGGGGGATCGCCAGGACCCTCGTGTACGGGGGAAACCGCATCGATATCGGCCCGCACCGGTTCTTCTCGAAATCGGACCGGGTCATGGAGCGATGGAGGGACCTGCTTCCCCCCCAGGGCGCGTCCGGCGGCGACGGGGATTTCCTCGTTCAGGACCGCCTCACCCGGATTTTCCATCTCGGAAAACTCTTCGACTATCCAGTGACCCTCAACCGGAGCACCCTGGGCAACCTCGGGCCGGCGAGGATCCTGAAAATCGGGGCCGGCTATGCAAGGGCCCGGGTCCTGCCGGTGAAAGAGGAGAAGTCGCTGGAGGACTTTTTCGTCAACCGGTTCGGCCGGGAGCTTTACCGCACCTTTTTCAAGGACTACACGGAAAAAGTCTGGGGGGTTTCCTGTGGGGACATCAGGCCCGAATGGGGCGCCCAGCGGGTCAAGGGCCTTTCCGTCATCGAGGCCCTGCGCCACGCCCTGAGGAAATCGCTTTCCGGAAAGGACGCCGTGGCAGGCGGCAGGACGGAGACCTCCCTCATCGAGCGGTTCTTCTACCCCAGGTTCGGGGCGGGGCAGATGTGGGAAACGGCGGCTCGGAGAATCCGGGAGAAAGGCGGGCGGATACACCTGGAACACCCCGTCGTCTCGCTGGAGGGCAAAAACGGCAGGATCGTCCGCGCGAAGGTGCGGCGCCCCTCCGGCCGTTCCTTTTCCGTCGCCGGCGACTACTTCTTCTCCTCCATGCCCGTGAAGGACCTTGTCGCCTTTCTCGGGGAGGAAGCACCCCCCGCGGTGAGGGATGTCGCGGCGGGGCTCCTCTACCGGGACCTTGTTTCGGTGGGTCTCCTCGTGAAGAAGCTCGGCGCCGGGAACGGGACGGGCGAAGGGGGACTCCTTCCGGACCACTGGATCTACATCCAGGAGCGGGGGGTCCGGATGGGAAGGCTCCAGATCTTCAACAACTGGGGACCGGACATGGTGCGGGACCGGGAAAGGGTCTGGCTCGGACTCGAGTACTTCTGCAGCGAAGGGGACGGCCTGTGGGGGAGGCCGGACGGGGAGATCGCCGCCCTCGCGGCGGAGGAGCTCTCGAGGATCGGCCTCGTGGGGAAGGGCGACGTCCTGGACGGCACCGTCATCCGGATGCCCAAGGCCTACCCGGCCTATTTCGGAACCTACAACCGGTTCGACGCGATCCGGGAGTTCACGGACCGCTTCGAAAACCTGTTCCTCATCGGCAGGAACGGGATGCACCGCTACAACAACCAGGACCATTCCATGCTGGCGGCCATGACGGCCGTCGACAACATCCTCGGCGGCGTCCGGTCCAGGGACAACCTCTGGCGGGTGAACACCGAGCAGGAATACAATGAGACGAAATGAGCGCGTCGCGGGGATCGTCCTCACGGCGGCGGTCTTCGCGGCGGGAAGCCTCCACGGGAAACGGCGCCGCCGGCTCCTCGGCGGCGACGCCGATCCCCCGGCGACGCCGGCCGGCCGCCCGCCCCTCCCGGCGTGAGGACCGCAGCTTCGTCCCGCTCCATCATGTCCGGACCCTCTCCTGCCTCGGGGAGCACCTGGGGGCGGACGAGCATTTCTACACCCTGACTTCCGAAGGTTCCTGGTATTATTTCACCGGCAGGCCCTGCCCCTCGCGCTTCCTTATGCCGTGGACCGCGCCCCCCCCTTCTTCCAGGAGGAAGTCGCCCGCGATCTCGAGACCCACCGGGTCAAGTTCGTTCTCTACAGGAGCGACAGCTGGGCCTTCCGGATCGACGGCATCCCCGTCATCGACCGGCTCCCGATTCTCGACGGGTACATCCGGGGCCACTACCGTTTCGACGTTTCCATCGACGGAAACGAACTCTGGGTCCGGGAAAACGGGCCTCCCGGGCGGGTGCCGGGGTATCGTTCGAATGCCGTCGATTGAATGCGGGATGACACCCGTCAATGGTCGCGTCTGGAAAACGCGGCAAGGGCTGCGTAGAAACCGCGGGGGGATGACGGGCGAAGGAATGTCCGGATCTTTCAGGAAGGCGCCGGCGGGCCGGAGACCCCCGGTCCGGACAGGGTGCTGCGCCCCCCCGTCCCCGGTGTGACCCGGATCCGGGTGGCAATGCGTTCCCGAAGCTCCGGGACGTGGGAGATGACCCCGATCAGCTTGCCGTCCTGGCGGAGGTCCGCCAGGGTCTGGAGGGCCGTTTCGAGGGCGTCCCCGTCCAGGGTCCCGAATCCCTCGTCGAGAAAGAGCGAGTCGACCCGCACGTTCCGGCCGGCCATCCGGGAAAGGCCGAGCGCCAGGGCCAGGCTCACGATGAAGCTCTCCCCCCCGGAGAGGTTCTTGGTGGAACGGGATTCGCCGGCCTGGTAATTGTCGATGACGTTCAGCTCCAACGGCCGGGAGGGATCCCGGACGAGCAGGTAGCGGTCCGTCATCTTCCTCAACTGGCGGTTGGCGTGGGCGATCATCCGCTCGAAAGTGAGCCCCTGGGCGAAGTTCCGGAATTTCTTCCCGTCCGCCGAACCGATGAGGCGGTGGAGGTCCTCCCATCGGGCGCATTCCCTCTTCCGGGCCTCCAGTTCGGAAAGCCGCTCCCGCTGGCGTTCCCGCATCCTCTCGTTCTCTCCGAGGCGCTGCCGGATGCCCCCGATGTCGAGCCGGGCCTGCTTCAGCTCCGACAGGCAGGCGGCCAGTTCCTCCCGGAGCGCTTCCGGACCGCGGTCCGTCAGGCGCTTTCGCCTCTCCGCGGCGAGCGCCTCCGACCGGGCCCGACGGAGGGCCTGAAGATCCCTTTTTTCCCCCGCCAGGGACCGCTCCCGCTCCTCCAGGGCGCTGCGCTCCCCTTCCCCGAGGCGGGAAGCGAGAAAATCGCCCTCGTCCCCGAACCTCGCTGACCGGACCCGTTCCAGGAACCCGTCTTCCGCCCCGGCGAGGGTCCCCGCCCGGTCCGCCGTCTTCCGCTCCAGAGCGGCGATTCTTTCCTTCAGGAGGCCGATTTCCTTTTCGATCCGCCCCAGGTCCTCCCGGACCCCGGCAAGGACCGACTCGGCCCGGTCCGCCTCCCCGGCCAGCCGTTTTTCCTCGTCGTCGGGGTTTTTCTCCCCGAAGAGTTCCCGGCGCGTCGCCGCAAGGGCGTCGCAGGCGGCCTTCAAGCCATCCCGTTCCTTCCTCGCCTCAACGAGATCCCCTTCGAGGGCCCCGAGGCGCTCCCGGTCCTTCTCGATGCGGACACGCGACTCCGCGATTCTTCTTTCCAGGGTCTCCTTTTCCTTCTCCGACGCCTCCCAGACGGCCTTCCGCCCCCCCAGGCCCGCCAGCCAGGCATCGAAGCCGTCCGGCGGGACGGCGGCGGCCCCGAAGGGTCCCCCGTCCCGGAGGACAACGGCCCGTGCCGTTTCCGTCTCCCCCACGGCGGCGGCGGACGCCTCGGCGAGACGGCCGTGTTCGGACAGCGCCGTTTCCAGCCGGTGGGCGGCCTCCCGGAGGGCCCCGCCCGTCCGGTCGAACCCCTCCCTGGCGGCCTCCAGGGCCTTCCGCGCCTCCTTCTCCCTCCCCCTTTTCTCGTCGAGCAGGGCGACGACCGCCGCCGTCTCCCCGATGCGCCCGCGAAGGGCGACAAGTTCCTCTCCGGCACGCCGGACCCGGTCCTCCGGCGCGGCGGAAACACCCGTCTCCGGAAGAAGGGCATCCCATTGACGCTCCTCCCTGTCGAGGGCTTTCCTCTTTTCCGCCTTCTGTTTTTCCAACTGCCCGATTTCGGCGGCCGTCGCGGCCTCCCGGGCCTCCAGTCTCCCCAGGCCCGCCGAGACCTCCCGCAGTTCCCCCCTCGCCCGTTCCAGCGCCTCCTCGGCGGCGTCCGGGACCGGCACGTTCCCCCTGGCGAAGGGGTGGTCGGTGGACCCGCACAGCGGGCAGGCAGCGCCGTCCTCCAGGCGCTTCCGCTCCTCCTCCAGGTCGCGGATCCGGCCGAGGAGGGCGGCCTCCCGCTCCAGGGCCGCCGCGTCCCTCTCCAGGAGCGCTTTTTCCCGGGATGCGTCCTCGATCTCTCTCTGGAGACCGCCCCGGGCCGATCTCAGCATTTCCAGGTCCCCGTCCAGTTTCGAAAGGATCCCCGCCGCCTCATCGATCCGTGCCAGTATGTCCCCCGCCCGGACCAGGACGCGCTCCCTGTTCCTCAGGGTATCCAGGTCCCGGCGCCACGCGTGCTCCTCCTTTTCCCCGAGGAGGGCGGCCATGTCTTCTTCGAGGGATGAAAGCCCTTTCCGGGCCTCCTCGAAGGCCCGGCGGGCGTTCTCATGGTCCGATTCCGCTTTCCGCCGGGCATCCAGGGCGGACGTCCTTTCCGCTTCCGCCGCGGCGAGGGCTTCCCACACCGCTTCCGCCTTCGCCCCGCATTCGCGAAGGGATTCGACACCCCGCTCGATAACGGGAAGGCGTGCCGGCAGCCCGGTGTCGACGCCGTGTTCTTCACGATATTTCAGGATCGTTGTCAGGGCGTTTTGGAGGCTTTTCCGTTCTTCCTCGCCCCGTTCGATCCCGCCGCGGCAGGACTCCGCCTGCCGCTCCAGGTTCCCCGCCTCCCGGTCCTTCCCTTCCCGCTGGAGGGTACGCTCGCCCAGACGGACGTCCAGGTCCCGGACCCGCCGGATGACCTCCCCTTCCGAGGTCCGCCGCTCCCGGGCCCCGGCAAGCAGGATTTCGGCGTCCCGCACGGCGGCAAGGGCCTCCCCCCGGGCTTCCTCCCTCCCCGGCAGGGCCGCGGCGGCGCCGTCCCGTTCCCTCAGGTCCCTTTTCTGTTCCGCCCGCAGGGCGGCCAGTTCCCGGTAATCCCCCTCGAGACCGGCGGCCCGGCGCGCCCTGTCCAGCCGCTTCCCGTCCTCCTCGAAGGCCCGTTCCCGGATCTCCAGGGCCGTCGTCTTCCCGTCCAGTTCCCCGATTTCCCGCTCCAGCCCGGCCAGGGTCTCGATCCATCGAAGGGCCCCGCGGAGGCCCTCCTCCCTCCCGGCCCGCTCCGCCTCGACGGTCTCTTTCTCCTTCAGGCTTTCCAGGAGCGCCCGCTCCTCCCCGCCGTCCAGGACCCGGATTCCCCGAAGCTCCGCCTCAAGGGCGGCAAGCGCCGCCTGCTCCCCGCCAAGGCGTTCGTGCACCTTCTCGGAAATGCGGCTGTAGATTTCCGTGCCCGTGATCTGCTCCAGGATGGGTGCCCGCTCGCCGGGGGGGGCCTGGAGAAAGGCCGCGAAGTCCCCCTGGGCGAGGAGCATGGACCGGGTGAACCGCTCGAAGTCCATGCCCGTCGTTTTTTCGATGAAGGCGCCCACGTCGGTGATCCGTGACTCGAGGACGGTTCCCGTCCCGGCGTCGGCGATCTCGTGCCGTGCCTGCTGCAGTTCCCCGCCGGGCTGCTTCCTTGCGCGGCGCTGGCTCCAGTGGCACCGGTAGCGACCCGCCGGGGTCTCGAAGGTGACCTCGGAAAAACATTCCCCCGTCTGGCGCGACATGATCTCGTTGGTGCTCTTCGTCAGTTTCTCCAGGCGGGGGGTCCTTCCGTACAGGCCGAGACAGACGGCGTCCAGGACCGTCGTTTTTCCCGACCCCGTCGGTCCGGTGATGGCGAAGATGCCGTCCGACCCGTACTCGGGACCGGTGAAATCGATCGTCCACTCGCCGGCGAGGGAATTCAGGTTGAGGAATCTCACGGAAAGGATCCTCACGGCCCGCCCTCCCGCTCCGCCAGGGGGTCCGCCTCGAAAATGGCCGTGAGGATTTCCCCGTATGCCTCCAGAAGGGCCGGGCGCCGCTCCTCGGGAACCTCGTGGGCGTCGAGGCAGCGCCGGAACACCTCCGTCACCTCCAGGTCGTCCAGGGTTTCGCCCTCGGGGGACGCGCCCAGGGCCCGTTCCATCACCCGGTTGTTCCGGACCCGGAGGATCTCGATCCCGCTTCCCGCGACGGCCTCGTCCAGGCGCCTCGTCAGATCGCCGGCGACCTCGTCCCCCTCGTAGACGATCTCCAGCCAGGCCCGGCTTCCCGCCGATCGCAGCGCGACGATTTCCCGGGCGATGTCCGGCCAGTCCCCCGAGAGGACCTCAAGCTCCTGGAACCGGGGCACGGGGATCCTGCGGACCGCCGGGGCGCCTCCGGCGAACTCCGCCAGGACGACGCTCTTTTCCTGCGCCGCCTCTCCGAACCCGATGGGCAGGGGGGAACCGGAATAGCGGACCACGTCGGAGCCCCCCACGGTCTGGGGAACGTGGAGATGGCCCAGGGCGAGGTAGTCGATCCACTCGGGAAACACGTCGGCCCCCACCTGCAGGAGCGTGCCGATGTAAAGGTCGCGCACGCCGTCGCCCTCGACGGTCCGGCCGCCGGCGGCGAAGAGATGGCCCATGGCGGCGATGGGGACGGCCTTCCCGAGGAGGGAACGCACCCGCCGGGCCTCCTCGTACACGAGGTGGTAATGGGCGCGGATCCCCTCGACGATCTTCCGCTCCTTGTCGGCGACCGTTTCCCCGGCCTCGGCGGTGCGGATGTCCCGGTCCCGGAGATAGGGAACGGCGCAGACGATGAGAAGGGGCTCCCCGTCCGGCGCCCGCAGCACGACGACCTCGTCCGCCGGCGGGCCGGAGGCCGTCCCCACCACGTGGATGTTCAGAAATTTAAGGATTTCCCTCGGGGCGTTCAGGAAGGAAGGCGAGTCGTGGTTCCCCGCCGTGACCACCACGTGGCGGTTCGGGGAGGCCGCCGCGCGGCACAGGAACCGGTAGTACAGTTCCTGGGCGCGGGTGCCCGGGGCGGCGTTGTCGAACACGTCCCCCGCGACGAGAAGGACGTCGACGCCTTCCCTTTCCATCAGGTCCGCCAGCCAGTCGAGGAAGGCCTCGGACTCGCCGTACCGCTTCCGGCCGTAAAGGGTGCGGCCCAGGTGCCAGTCGGAGGTGTGGAGCAGTTTCATCATCGGGGTTTCCGTCCGGGTGTCTGCGGGGTCCCTGCGGGCAGGGAGGGAAAGCGTCTTGAACCGCACCCCACGATATCCGAGATGCCCTTCGCTTTCAAGAAAAAACCGGGGACGCTTCCCGTTTTTTTCCGTTCTCCCGACGTTTGCGAGCCGTGGCCGGCCCCGATTCCCGGGCTTGATTCCTTCGCTCGAATATCCTATAGAAGGCGTTCCATCTCATGAGCAGGATCGCGCCTCTCGAAACGGGGGCGCGGAAGGCGGTCTTCCGCATTGAAAAGGATACTCATAGCCGACGGCGACGGGCGGGAACGTTCGTCCCTGGCCACCCTACTCCGGAACGAAGGGTACGAAATCGATGAGGCGGCGACGGAGATCGAGGCGATGCGCCTCATGGGCGAACACGTCCATGACCTCGTCCTCACGGATCTGTGCGCCCCGGACTGCGCCTGCATGGGACTGCTGCACTGGATCCGGGAGCATTACCCTCGCGTCGACGTCATCATCGTGACCGCCTACGGTTCCATCGACTGTGTCGTGCGGACCATCAAGGCGGGCGTCCTCAACTACCTGATGAAACCGGTGGACGGCGAACGGCTCCTTCAGCTGGTCCGGGAAGCCATGCTCCGTCGGGAACACGATCTGAAATCGCTCCGCCGGGTGAACGAGCCTTACTGCTATCTCGTCGACCGGGTGGTGGGCGTTTCCAGGAGCATGGAAAAGGTGCTCGAAACGGCCCTCCGGGTCACCGACGTGGACACCGGCATCCTCATCCACGGCGAGAGCGGCACGGGTAAGGAACTCATCGCCCGGATCATCCACAACCGCAGCGCCTCACGGCGGAAGCGGGAGTTCGTCGCCGTCAACTGCGCCGCCATCCCCAACGACATCCTGGAAAGCGAGCTTTTCGGCTACGCCCGGGGGGCCTTCACGGGGGCGACCCGGAACAGGATGGGGCTCTTCGAGGTGGCCGACGGGGGAACCCTGTTCATGGACGAGATCGGCGACACCACCCCCCAGTTCCAGTCCAAGCTCCTCCGGGTCATCCAGGAAAAGGAGATCCGCCGGCTCGGGGACAACGAACGGCGGTCCGTAGACGTCCACATCGTGGCGGCCACGAACCGGAATCTCCGCCGGATGATCGGCGAGGGCGCCTTCCGGGAGGACCTCTACTACCGGCTGAGCGTCATCGACATCGTGATCCCCCCCCTCCGGGAGCGCCGGGAGGACATCGAGCCGCTGGTCGCCTACACCCTTCAGGACATCAACGGGCGCCTGGGCAGGGAAGGCAAGACCGTCTCCGAGGAAGCCATGGCCGTCCTCATCGCCTACCCCTGGCCCGGAAACGTCCGGGAACTCCGGAACAGCCTCGAGCGCGCCGCGGTGCTGTCCGCCCATTCCGTCCTCCAGCCGGAGGACTTTCCCCTGGCCTTCGAGCATTACCTCAGGCATGCCGGGGACGACGGGGAAGACATCGTTCCCCTGCGGGAGATGGAACGTCGCCATCTCCTCAAGGCGATGCACCGCTACAACTACAACCAGAAGCTCGTGGCCCGGAAACTCGGCATCGGCTACACCACCCTGTGGCGGAAACTCAAGGCGTACGACAAGGACTACAACTCGTTCCCCTGAAACGTGTTCGACAGGCGCACACCCCTTTTCATTCTGAAAACCTTCCCCAGCCTTTTTCCCTCTCCTTCCGGCCCGCCGCGGCCGGAGCGAAACGACGGCAGACCCCTTTCCGGATTCTGAATTTTCCCCAGGATTACGGCTGGTTATAATACCGTCTCCGGGAGGCCGTCCCGGCACGGGCGGCCGGGGGCGGCACGGCCGTTGCAACCTCTCCCTCCATCACACGGAACGGAGCGTGCCCCATCTCATGTCCCCATCCCTGTCCCTTTTCATTTTTCTTCTTCTGGCCGCGGGCTCGGCCGCGGCGATCCTCCTCGTCTCCCGCCGGGTCGGCTGCAGGCCGCTCACCGCGGAAAAGGACGTGCCCTACGAGTGCGGCATGCTTCCGCTGGACAAGCCGGATCCGCGGTTTTTCGTCCGTTTCTACAAGGTGGCCCTTCTTTTCGTTGTCTTCGACGTGGAAATCGTCTTTCTCTACCTGTGGGCCGTCGTCGTCCGGGACCTGGGCGGATTCGGGATCGTCGAGATGTTCGTCTTCATCGCCGTCCTTCTGGCGGCGCTCCTGTACGTCTGGCGGAAGGGGGACCTGGAATGGGAATAGAATGCGTCCCCGGAGGCGCGCTCTTCAGGGGGAACCTGGACCGGATCGTCGCCTGGGGGAGAAAGAACTCCCTGTGGCCCCTGACCTTCGGGCTTGCCTGCTGCGCCATCGAGATGATCGCGACGGCCGCCGCCCGCTACGACATCTCCCGGTTCGGCATGGAGGTCTTCCGGGCCTCGCCCCGCCAGGCCGACGTGATGATCGTCGCCGGGACGGTGACGAACAAGATGGCCCCCGCCGTGAAGCGGCTCTACGAACAGATGGCAGAGCCCAAATGGGTGGTCGCCATGGGGGCCTGCGCCTGCTCGGGGGGGCTTTTCCCCACCTACGCCGTCGTCCAGGGGGTCGATTCGATCCTGCCGGTGGACGTCTACATCCCCGGGTGCCCCGTGAGGCCCGAAGCGCTCCTCGACGGGCTCATCCGCCTTCAGGAAAAGATCGCCCGGGAGGCGGGAAGGGGTGCGCCATGAATCTCGACGCCCTCCTGCGGCGCTTCGCCGGATCGATCCGGGAGCCCGAGTCGTTCCGCGGCGAGACCACCCTCACGGCGGACCGGGAGGCCCTGGTTCCCCTGGGAAGGGTCCTCCGGGACGAACCCGGCCTCGCCTTCCGCTTCCTCTCCGATCTGTGCGGCGTCGATCTCCACCCCGCCGTCCCGCGGTTCCGGGTGGTCTACCACCTCTTCTCCCCCGTCACGGGAAACCGGCTGCGCCTCAAGGTCCCCCTCGGGGAGCAGGACCCCGTTGTGGATTCGGTCACGGGGATCTGGGAAACGGCGGACTGGCACGAGCGGGAATGCTACGACCTCTTCGGGATCCGGTTCCGCGGCCACCCGGACCTGCGGCGCATCCTTCTTCCCGATCATTTCGAGGGGCATCCCCTGCGGAAGGACTTCCCCCTCGAGGGAGTGAAGAATCCATGAGCGAAACGACCCTCACCCTCAACCTGGGCCCCCAGCACCCGAGCACCCACGGCGTTCTCAGGGTGGTCCTCGAGCTGGACGGCGAGACCGTCGTCGACGCCCGGCCCGACATCGGCTACCTGCACCGGGGCATGGAAAAGCTCGCCGAGCACCGCACCTGGCAGCAGTTCGTCGTCCTGTCGGACCGCCTCGACTACCTCGCCGCCCTGAGCAACAACCTGGCCTACGCACTGGCGGTGGAAAAACTCATGGGGATCGAAGTTCCCCGGCGGGCGCAGTACGTCCGGGCGGCCCTGGCGGAACTCCAGCGGATCGCGAGCCACCTGTTCTGGCTCGGCACCCACGCCCACGACCTGGGGGCCATGACGCCCCTGTTCTACGCCCTGCGGGAACGGGAGGCCCTCATGGACCTCTTCGAGTCCCTGGCGGGCTCCCGCCTCATGCCGAGCTTCCTCCGGATCGGCGGTCTCGCCTCCGACATCGATGCGGGCTTCGTGAAATCCGTCCTCGATTTCACCGGGTCCTTCCCCCGCCGGGTGGACGAATACGAAACGCTCCTCACGGAAAATCCCATCTGGAAGCTGCGGACGAAAGGGGTCGGCTTCCTCGACGGCGACGCCTGCCTTCGCCTGGGCGTCACCGGGCCCATGCTCCGCGGCGCCGGCGTGGCCTGGGACATCCGAAAAACCCACCCCTACAGCGGGTACGGCGAATTTCATTTTGAAACACCCCTGGGGACCGCGGGGGACGTCTACGACCGGTACCTGGTCCGGGTCCGGGAGATGCGGGAGAGCGCCCGCATCGCCCGGCAGGCCGTCGAGGGACTGCCGGAAGGGGACTGGATCGCGCCGGGGTCGGCGGCGGCCTTCCCGCCCCGGGAGGAACTGGGACATGACACCGCCGCCATGATCCGGCACTTCGGGATCGTGACGGAGGGGATCCGCCCGCCCGCCGGTGAGGTGTACCACGCCGTCGAGTCGCCCCGGGGCGAACTGGGCTTCTACCTCGTCAGCGACGGGGGCCCCGCGCCGCTGCGCCTCAAGGTCCGTCCGCCCTCCTTCGTGAACCTCCAGGGTCTCGTGAAAATGATCCGGGGGCGGCTTCTGGCGGATGTCATGGCCGTCATCGGGGCACTGGACATCGTCCTCGCCGAGGTGGACCGGTAGGCGGGGACAACGGAAAAAAGAACCGAAACGGGAGACGAAACCGCACATGAGACAGGAACTGGTGAAGCAGTTTTCGGAGGAACGGATGGCCCGGGTGGACGCCGTCATCGAGGAATACGGGAAGGTCCCCGGCGCCCTTCTCATTGTCCTGGAAAAGGTCCAGGACGTGACCCGCCACCTTCCCCTCGACCTTCAGCGCTACATCGCCGGGAAGATGGAGATCCCGCCGAGCCGGGTCTACGGGGTGGCCACGTTCTATTCCTACTTCAGCATCGCCCCCCGGGGCCGGCAGGTCGTCAAGGTCTGCAGCGGGACGGCCTGCTACGTGAAGCGGTCCGCCGAGATCCTGGACCGTCTCCGGCGAAGGATCGGCGTGGAGGAGGGCGAGGTCTCCCCCGACGGCGCGTTCTCCATCGAGGAGGTCCGCTGCCTGGGGGCCTGTGGTCTCGCGCCGGTCGTCGTCATCGGCGACCGGACCTTCGGGCTCATCGACCCCGAAAACGCGGAGGAAATCATCGAAAGGGCGGAGGAACGGCCATGACGTTCGAGGAACTGAAAGGGATCCGTGACCGGTACATCGACAACCGGAAAAAGGAGCTGGCGTCGGGTGTCGTCGTGGTGGACGTCCACATGGGGACCTGCGGCATCGCCGCAGGCGCCCGGGAGGTCTTCCGGGCGCTGGAGCAGGAGAAGGAGCGGCTGAACCTGAAAAACGTCCGGTTCCGCATCACCGGCTGCGCCGGGCTGTGCAGCATGGAACCCATGATCACCGTCCACCGGCCCGGCGAGGCGCCCGTGAAATACGGCGATCTCGACCCGGTGAAGGCCCGGCAGATCGTTTTCAGCCACATCCTGGCCGGACACCCCAAGACGGAATACGCCATCGGACAGGGGCTTGAAAAACCGCAGGAACGGGTGGAGGCGGAATGATCCCGTCGGTGAACCGGATCGCCTTCTGCACGAGCCGGACCTGCAGGTTCCGCAGGGACGTCGACGTGCGGGCCCTTCTTGCGGGGGCCCTCGAGACACTGGGCGTCCGCGACCGGATCGATCTCGTGGAGACGGAATGCCTCATTTCCTGCTACCAGGGCCCCTCGATCATGTTCCTCCCCGGCGGGCAGGTTCACCAGGTCCTTTCGGAGGAGGGACTCGCCGGCACCCTGAAGTCGTTCCTCGCCTCCGGGGGGCACCCCCTGGCGCCGCCCCCGGCGGAATCCCGGAGGGACCGGGAGATCCCCGGGATCGAGAACGTGGACTTCTTCGGGAAGCAGAAGCTCGTCGTCCTCAGGAACCGGGGGCACATCGACGGGGAAAGCATCGAGGAGTACATCGTCCACGACGGGTACCTCGCCCTGTACAAGGCCCTCACGGCCATGACGCCGGAGGAGGTCATCGCCGAGATGAAGCGTTCGGGGCTGCGGGGCCGGGGCGGTGCGGGGTTCCCCACGGGACGGAAGTGGGAGGAGACCCGGAAATACAACCGGTTCCCCAAGTACGTCATCTGCAACGGCGACGAGGGGGACCCCGGGGCCTTCATGGACCGGAGCATCATGGAATCGGACCCCCACGCCGTCCTCGAGGGGATGATCCTCTGCGGCTACGCCGTCGGGGCCTCCCGGGGCTGCATCTACGTCCGGGCCGAGTACCCGCTGGCCCTCCGCATGCTCGGCACCGCCATCGCCACGGCCCGGGAAAAGGGCTTTCTGGGACGGAACGTCCTGGGGACCGGCTTCGATTTCGACGTCGACATCTACCCCGGGGCGGGCGCCTTCGTCTGCGGCGAGTCCACCGCCCTCATGTTCTCCATCGAGGGGAAGCGCGGCATGCCCCGGATCAAGCCCCCCCGGTCCACCGAGTCGGGGCTCTGGGGGCGGCCGACCTGCCTGAACAACGTGGAAACCTTCGCCAACGTTCCCCGGATCATCCTCGAGGGAGGGGAGTGGTTCCGGTCCATCGGCACGGAGGACAGCGCGGGGACGAAAGTCTTCTCGCTCACCGGCGCCGTGAAGAACGTGGGCCTCGTGGAGGTCCCCATGGGCACCGACCTGCGGACGATCATCTTCGACATCGGCGGGGGAATCCGGGGAAACGCCCGATTCAAGGCGGTCCAGCTCGGCGGCCCTTCCGGCGGCTGCCTCACGGAGAAGCACCTCCACCTTCCGGTGACCTTCGACTCCCTCCAGGACGCGGGGGCCATGATGGGCTCCGGCGGCATCGTCGTCATGGACGACACGAACTGCATGGTGGACGTGGCCCGGTTCTTCACCCAGTTCTGCGTCGACGAGTCCTGCGGCAAGTGCGTCCCCTGCCGGACGGGCCTGAACGTCATGCTGGGCCTCCTGGAAAAGATCATCGAAGGGCGGGGGGAGCCTTCCGACCTGGAGGACCTGGAAAAGATGGCGGAGCACGTCGCCGCCACCTCCCACTGCGGGCTGGGCCAGGCGGCGCCCAACCCGGTCCTGAGCACCCTGAGGCACTTCCGCGACGAATACGAGGCCCACATCCGGGAAAAACGATGCCCGGCCCTGGTCTGCACGGACCTTCTCCGGTTCGAGGTCGACGGCGACGCCTGCCGGCGGTGCGGCCTTTGCGCCCGGGTCTGCCCCGCCGGCGCCGTGGCCTGGAGCAAGGGCGAAATCGCCGTCATCGACCGGGACCGCTGCATCCGCTGCAAATCCTGCATCCGGGCCTGCCGGTTCCGGGCGATCCGATGAAAGGAACGGGGACGTGGAAAAAGCTCTGATCACGCTGCGCATCAACGAACGGGAAGTCTCCGTGCCCGGGGGAAGCACCATTCTCGAGGCCGCCGGGAAGGCGGGCGTCTTCATCCCCACCCTGTGCCACGACAAGCGGGTGGCCCCCTACGGGGCCTGCCGGCTGTGCGTCGTGGAGGACCGGAGGAAACCGGGAGCCCTGACGCCTTCCTGCTTCACCCCCGCCCGGGACGGCATGGACATCGTCACCGATTCGGAACGGGTCCTCGAAGCCGTCCGGACGCAGCTCCGGCTCATCCTGGCCGACCACCCCCCCGACTGTCCGGTCTGCGACAAGGCGGGAGAATGCACCCTCCAGGACCTGGTGAACCGCTACGGCGTTTCCGGCGTTCCCCTGCCCGCCACGCGGACCCCCGGCGCCGCGGACCGCGCCGCGCCCCTCATCGAGAGGGACATGAGCCGGTGCGTCCTTTGCGGGCTGTGCGTCCGGATCTGCGGGGAGCTCCAGGGGCGGGGCGAACTCGATTTCATCCACCGGGGGCACCGGGTCCAGGTCGGGACCGACGGCGGCCGGCCTCTGGACTGCGATTTCTGCGGCCTGTGCGTCTCCGCCTGCCCCGTGGGGGCACTCAACGACCGCCTTTACGGAAACCGGACCCGGGTCTGGAAACTGGAAAAGCGGAAGGCTTTCTGCACCCATTGCGGCCTCAACTGCCCCGCCGAATTCCATCTCGAAAAAGGGCGGATCCGCCGGGTCGTTCCCGAAAAAGGCGACGACGGCGTGAAGGGGCTCCTGTGCGTCCGGGGAAGCTTCGGCTGGCGGGCCTTCGAAAACGCCGCCCGCCCGGCGAGGCCCCGGGTCCGCCGCGACGGCGTCCAGGCCGAGGTCTCCTGGAACGAGGCGGTGGCCTACGCCGCCGGGGCGCTCCGGAACTTTCTCGCCGCCCGCGGCGGCGGGTCGCTGGCCCTTCTCACGGCGGACCATCTCACCACGGAGGAGGCCCTGTCGTGCAGGGCCCTCTTCCGGGACCGGATCCGCTGCGGCGGCGTCGGTTCCCTCCGGGCCGGAGGATACCGCAGGATCCTTTCCGTCCTCGGCGGGGGAAACGGCGGGGCGTTCCCGGGGGGTGAAGACCGGAGGGACCCCTGGGAGGCGGACATCCTTCTCGTCCTCGGCGGCGGGGCTGTGGAACACCACCCGGTCCTGAAACCCCTGGTCAACCGCTTTCTGAAATCCCCCTGGAAGGAACTCGCCGTGGTTTCGTCCTGGCCCGATGACCTCAGCGGCCGGGCGAACCTTTCCCTCGTGGTGCCGCCGGAACGGTTCGACGGGTTTCTCGCCGGTCTCCGGAAGGCCCTGTCGGGGGAGCGCGGCGGCCCCCCGCCGGATACGGGACCCCTCTTCGTCGACACGGAACGGCTCGCCCGGCTCATCGGGCTTCTCGAGTCGGGCCGGAACATGACCGTCCTCGTCGTGCCGGACCTCTTCGGGGACGGCGGGGAGAGGGCCCGGATGGCCGCATTCCTCAGGGACCGGGCCCGGGCCGTCCTCCCCCTCGGAGGCGGGCTGAACAGCCGCGGGGCGGTCCTCGACGCCGGGCTCGTCCCGGCGGGTCCCGCCGGCGGCGCCGCCCTCCTGGAGGCCATGGAGGACGGTCGGATCCGGGGCCTGTGGCTTCTCGGGGAGGACCCCCTGGAGTCGCTCCCCGGCGGGGACCGGGTCCGGGCGGCCCTGGAAAAACTCGAACTCCTGGTCTGCCAGGGGCCTTACGAAACGGCGGCCGCCGCCCTTGCCCACGCCGTTCTGCCGTCGGCCCTGCCCCTGGAGAAGTCGGGAACCGTCCGGTCGCTCACCGGCGTCGAAAGAACCCTCCGTCCTCTCCTGTCCCCCTTCGGCGAATCCAGGCCGGACCTGGAGATCCTGGAGGATCTCCGGGCCGCCCTGGGAGGGGCCGCGGGCGAAAACGCACTGGAATTCCCGGAATGGAATACCGATACGGGCGCCGTCGTTCCCGGGCCGCCTGATCGCCCCCCGTCCCTCCAGGCGGAGGGGTCCTCGAAAAACCTTCCAGGGGGGGAGGGCTTCCCCTGCACCCTCGTCCCCGTTCCGTCGATCTTCGGAGACGGTCCCCTGTCGCTGCGGAGCCCCGATCTCCTGGAACTTCGCCGCGGGCTCCGGGTCCTGATGAACGGGGACGACCTCGAGGACAACCGTTTCGAAGAACGGGAACCGGTGTCCGTCCGTACCCCCTTCGGGTCCGCCCCGGCCGAGGCCGGCCGCGTCCCGGGCGTCGAAAGGGGAACGGCGCTTCTCGTCCATGTGACCGGAGATCCCGCCGGGCTCTCCCTTCTCCGTCCCGGGACTGCGGCCGTCCCGGCGGTCATCGAAAGGAGGCGCCCGTGATGTCCCGGGAAGTCCTTTCCGGCATCGTCCGGATCGTCCTGATCTTTTCCGTCCTCATGGGGATCGTGGCCTACATGACCCTCATGGAGCGGCGTTTTCTCGCCTTCTTCCAGATCCGGAAGGGGCCGAACCGCGTGGGTCCCCTGGGCCTCCTCCAGCCCCTGGCCGACGGGATCAAGCTGTTCTTCAAGGAGGACATGACCGTTTCCCACGCCAACCGGTTCTATTTCCTCCTGGCGCCGGCGGTTTCCCTTGTGTCGGTCCTCGCCTGCTTCGCCGTAATACCGGCGTCGCCGGGCATCGTCGTGGCCGACCTTCCCGTCGGCGTCCTCTACCTCCTGGCCTTTTCGTCCATGGGGGTGTACGGCATCCTCCTGGCGGGGTGGTCGTCGAACAACAAGTACTCCCTCCTGGGGGGGCTCCGCGCCGCCGCCCAGATGATCAGCTACGAGATCCCGCTGGCCCTTTCCGTGGCGGCGGTCCTTGTCCTCTCCGGGTCCATGAGCCTCGTCGACATCGTGAAGGCCCAGGAGGGACTCTGGTTCGCCGTGAAACAGCCCCTGGGGCTTCTCCTCTTCTTCGTGTGCGTTTCGGCGGAAACGAACCGCACCCCCTTCGATCTCCTGGAGTGCGAGAACGAACTCGTCGCCGGCTACCAGACCGAGTACGCTTCCATGAAGTTCGGCCTCTTCTACATGGCCGAGTACGCCCACATCCTCCTCGCCTCGTGCCTGGTCAGCCTCTTCTTCCTCGGGGGATGGAACGGCCCCTTCCTGCCGGCACCGATCCTGTTCCTCGTCAAGGTTTTCCTGGTCTTCGCCGCCTTCATCTGGGTCCGGGCGACCTTCCCCCGGGTCCGGTACGACCAGCTCATGTCCTTCTCCTGGAAGGTCCTCATGCCGCTCGGCTTCCTGAACCTGATGGGAACGGCCCTGCTGGCGGTGCTGGCCGGATAGGGGGCCGCCATGAAAGCGCTCGCAAGGGGCCTGGCCCTCACGTTCAGAACCTTTTTCCGCCGTCCCGTCACCGAGGAGTATCCCGACGTGAAGCGTCCGCTGCCGCCGCGGTTCCGGGGGCGGCCGGTCCTTCTCGCCAGGGAGGACGGCCGGCCGCGCTGCGTCGCCTGCGGCCTGTGCGAAAGAGTCTGCCCGTCGTCGTGCATCGCCGTCGAGCCGGGGACGGGTCCCGGCGGGACGAGAACCCTGGCGCGCTACGAGCTGGATCTCGGGCGGTGCTCCTTCTGCGGCCTTTGCGTGGAGGCCTGCCCCGTGGAGGCGATCGCCATGGGCGACCGCTACGAACTGGCCGTCGAGGACCGCCGGGAGCTTCTCTACGAGACGGACCGGCTCCTTTCCCCTTTGGAAGGAAACAACGGCTCCCATGGAAAGGAGGACCGGAACCGATGACGGACACCCTTCTCTTCTGTGCCCTGGCCGGAACGGCCGCCGCGTCGGCCCTGGCCGTCACGGTCTTCAGAAATCCCGTGAACGGCGTCATGGCGCTCCTCGTGAACCTCCTCGCCACGGCGGGGCTGTACCTTCTCATGGGGGCCCCTGGAATCGCCCTCTTCCAGGTGATTCTCTACGTCGGGGCCGTTCTCGTCCTGTTTCTCTTCGCCGTCATGGTTCTCGACTGGAAGACCGGGGGGCCGCCGCTTGTCGTGCCCTTGAAACCCCTGACCGCCGGCGCGGCGGCGGTCGTCCTCGCCGGGGGAGGCGCCGCGTTTCTCGCCGGAAACCGGATCTTCCCCCGGACAGGCCTTCCCGAAGGCCCGCCGGGCCCCGGCCCGGGGATCCGGGAAATCGCCCTGGACCTGTTCACCCGGCACCTCCTCGTCTTCGAGCTGGCGTCGGTGCTGCTCCTGGCCGCCGCCGTGGGGGCCGTCCTCATCGTCAGAAAGGAAAGGAAGCGCTCATGAGTCTCATGGCCGTCGTTTTCACGGGGATCCTCCTTTTCGCCGTCGGGGCCGCGGGATTCGTCCTCCGCGGCAACGCCCTCGTCCTGCTTCTGTGCATCGAAATCATGCTGAACGCCGTCAACCTCGTTCTCGCCGGGTTCTCCCGCTATCTGTACGGCACAGAGGGGCAGGTGTTCATTTTCGTGATCATGGCGGCGGGCGCCGCCGCGGCCGCCGTGGGGCTCGCCGTCGTGGCGGCCCTCCGCAGGCGCCTCGGCACCGCCGACATGAACCGCATCAACGTTCTGAAAGGATAGAACCGCATGTTTTCCCGGTCCCTGTGGATCCTTCCCGCCCTGCCCGCCCTGGGCGTCCTCGTGAACGGGCTTCTCGGAACCTCCTGGCGGGAGAGAAGAATCGCCGTCGTGGCCTCCGGCTCCGTGGGCCTCGCCCTGGCCGCCGCCGTGGGGTTCCTGGCGGAGCTTCTCTCCCGCCCCCCCGGGGAACGCCGGATCGCCGTCAGGCTCTACCGCTGGCTTTCCGAAGGCCCCCTCGCCGTCGACGTGGGGTTCCTCCTGGATCCCCTGTCCATGGCCATGGTCCTGGTCGTCCTGTTCCTGGGGTTCCTCATCCACCTCTACTCGGCGGACTACATGCGGGGCGATCCCGGCTTCCGGAGATACTTCGTCTGTCTCAACCTGTTCGTCTTCTTCATGCTCGTCCTCGTCCTCGCGGACAACCTGGTCGTCACCTTCGCCGGATGGGAGGGGGTGGGTCTGTGCTCCTACCTCCTCATCGGTTTCCATCACGAACGGAAATCGGCCTGCGACGCCGGCCGGAAGGCCTTCGTAGTGAACCGCATCGGCGATTTCGGGTTCCTTCTCGGCATCCTGCTCGCCGCCGGGGCCTTCGGCACGGTGCGCTACGGGGGAATCGCCGCCGTCCTCGAGGCCGATCCCTCGTTTTCCGCCGCCGTCGCGGCGGCCGTCGCCCTCCTTCTGTTCGTCGGGGCCGTGGGAAAGTCCGCCCAGTTCCCCCTCCACGTGTGGCTTCCCGACGCCATGGAGGGCCCCACGCCCGTCTCGGCCCTGATCCACGCCGCCACCATGGTCAACGCCGGGGTCTACCTCCTGTGCCGGATCTCCCCTCTCCTGGAGAAGGCCCCCGCCGTCCTTCCCGTCATCGCCGCCGTGGGGCTCGCCACGGCCCTCTACGCCGCCCTGTCCGCCCTGGGACAGCGGGACATCAAGCGGGTCCTCGCCTACTCCACGGTGAGCCAGATCGGGTACATGTTCGTCGCCGTGGGCTGCGGCCTCTATTCCGCCGGCATGTTCCACCTCGTCGCCCACGGCATCTTCAAGGGGCTTCTCTTCCTCGCCGCCGGCGCGGTGATCCACGCCCTCGGCGGGGAGCAGGACCTGGGCCGCATGGGGGGGCTCGGGAAGGAACTGCCCGCCGTCTCCCTTCCCTTTCTCGCGGGGATCCTCGCCCTGGCCGGCGTCTTTCCCTTCGCCGGTTTCTTCAGCAAGGACGCCATCCTCTGGGGAAGCCTCGGGCGGTACGGGGCGGCCTTCTGGCTCGCCGGTTTCGCCGGCGCCGTCCTGACGGCCCTCTACTCGGCAAAGCTCCTTTCCGCCTTCGCGGGCAGGGAGGGATACCCGGGTCCCCTCCACCGCCCGGGACCGGTCCTCACCATGCCCCTGGCGGTGCTGGGCGCCTGCGCCCTCCTCGCCGGCGCCGGGGGGCTGCCCCTCTTCGCAAAGGACACCTTCTTCGCCCGGTTCCTCGACATGCCCGCCGGGGTCCACGGGGCCGGGGGCCCCGCCCTGGAGACGGCCCTCGCGGCGGGCCAGCTCATCGTCATCGTCGCCGTTCTCTTCGCGGCGACCCGCCGTTTCGCGCGGTCCCGGAAAACCCCCTCCCCCGCCCTTCTGGCGGACGGCTTCGGAATTGACCGGATCTACGGCCTTCTCTTCGTCCGCCCCCTGGCGGCCCTGGCCCGTTTCTCCTTTGCCTCCGTCGAACGCCGGGTCGTCGACGGCGCGGTGAACGGCCTCGGGGCCCTGTCCATGGCCCTGGGAAGGGCCTCGGCACGATTCCAGTCGGGCCTGGTCCGCCGCTATGCGGCGTCGCTCGCCGCGGGCGCCTTCGCCCTCGTCGGGCTCGGCCTGTATTTCTCGGGAGGTTTCTGACATGACGGTCCACGGTTTCCCCCTTCTTTCCCTGACCATCCTTCTTCCCCTGGCGGGATGCGCCGCCGTCCTTCTGGGGAGCCCGCGGCGGGCCCCCCACGCGGCCCTCGCCGCCACGGCGGCCACGTTCCTTCTGACCCTCGTTCCCCTCCATGCCTCCGGGTCCGGGGACGGGGGCTTCCGGTTCGTGGAGCACCACCCCTGGGTCGAATCCCTGGGGATCTCGTACCACCTGGGCGTGGACGGGCTCTCCCTGTTCCTTCTGCCCCTGACGGGCTTCCTCTCCGTCATGGCGGTCCTCGTTTCGTGGAACACGGTCAGGGAACGGGTGAAGGGCTACTTCGTCTCCTTTCTCGTCCTGGAAGCGGCCATGATCGGCGTCTTCACCGCCCTGGACGCCGTCCTCTTCTACGTCTTCTGGGAAGCGATGCTCATCCCCATGTTCCTCATCATCAGCATCTGGGGAAGCGAAAACCGGCGCTACGCCGCCGTCAAGTTCATCCTCTACACCGTGGCGGGAAGCCTCCTTCTCCTGGTGGGCTTCATCCTCATGGCCTTTCTCTCGGCGTCCCACGGCCCGGGGTTCACTTTCGACCTCACCCGGTGGCTCCTCTTCGCCGTGCCGGAAAGCCGCCAGAACTGGCTTTTCCTTCTCTTCTTTACCGCCTTCGCCGTCAAGGTGCCCCTCGTCCCCTTCCACACCTGGCTGCCCGACGCCCACGTGGAGGCGCCCGCGGCGGGAAGCGTCCTCCTCGCCGGGGTCCTTCTCAAAATGGGGGTTTACGGGATTCTCCGGTTCTGCTTCCCCCTCTTCCCGTCGGCGGTGTCCGCCTTCACCCCAGCCGTCATGGTCCTCGGCGTCGTCGGGATCGTCTACGGGGCGCTCCTGGCCTTCACCCAGGAGGACCTGAAAAAACTCGTGGCCTACTCGAGCGTGAGCCACATGGGACTCATCGTGGTGGGGATCTTCTGCATGAGCCCGGCGGGCCTGAAGGGCGGAATCGTCCAGATGCTGAACCACGGGCTCAGCACCGGCGCACTCTTCATCCTCGTCGGCGCCATCTACGAGCGGAAGAAAACCCGGAAGCTGGCCGAACTGGGGGGGATCGCCGGGAGCGCGCCGGTGCTCGCCGTGTTCTTCGTCATCGCCATGCTCTCTTCGGCGGGGATTCCCGGGCTGAACGGTTTCGTCGGGGAATTCCTGATCCTCCTGGCGGGCTTCCAGTTCCGATGGTGGCTGGGGGCCCTCGCCGCCACGACCCTCGTCCTCGGGGCGGTCTACCTCCTCCGGATGACCCAGCGGGTCCTTTTCGAAAAGGACCGCTCCCCGGAAAGGGGCCCCGTGAGCGATTTTCGTTTCCGGGAACGGTTCGTCATGACCGCCATGGTCCTTCCCATGGTGGTCATCGGGCTGTTCCCTTCCATCCTGACGGACCGCCTGGAACCGGCGGTCCGGGACCTCGCCGTCCCCGCGGTTTCCCGCCGGGCCGTCGTGGCGCCGCCCGCAGCGGCGGAACACATCCAGATCGGGGGAACCGCCCGTGAACATCGCCCTGCCGGAAGTTGACCTCGCAACCCTTCTTCCCGAAGGGATCCTTCTCACCACCGCGGCGGCGATCCTTTTCCTCCGGGGAGCCCGGGCGAACGGAACCGCCCTCGCGGCCGCCATGGCCGCCGCGGCGGTCTCCCTGCTCCTGTCCCTGTTCCCGTATCCGGGAGCGGCCGGCGGGGCATTCGACGGACTCGTCGGGAAGGACGCCGCCGCCCTCCTTTTCCTTGTCCTCACGGACCTGGCGGCGCTCGCCGCCATGGCCCTCTCCCGGCGGGAAACCGTCCGGGACGAAAACGGGGAGACCTACTACGGGCTCGTCCTTTTCGCCCTTCTCGGGATGCACGTCATGGTCTTCGCCCGGGACCTGCTCGTCATTTTTCTCGGGATGGAAATCCTGGCCCTCCCCCTCTACGTCCTTGCGGGTTTCGACAGGGGGAGGAAGGAGGGGATGGAAGGGTCCGTGAAATATTTCCTCCTCGGCGGCTTTTCGTCGGCCCTCTTCCTGCTCGGAACGGCGCTGTATTACGGGGCGGTCGGGACGACGGGCATGGACGTCCTTTCGGCGTCCCCCGCCGCGCCGTTGCTTCTCGCCGCCGGCCTCGCCCTCGTCGTGGCGGCGCTGGGATTCAAGATCACCGCCGTGCCCTTTCACATGTGGGCCCCCGACGTCTACGAGGGGGCGCCCCTGGGCGTGGCCGCCCTTCTTTCGGCGGCGCCCAAGGCCGCCGCCTTCGCCGTGCTCCTCCGCATCGGCCTTGCCGTGCCGGGGGCCGGGACCGATTTCCTCCCCTGGGCCGGCGCCGTCATGGCGGGGGCAAGCATGGCCGTGGGAAACCTGGCCGCCCTCAGGCAGGAAAACCTGGTCCGCATGCTCGCCTATTCGGGGGTCGCCCAGGGAGGGTACATGCTCATGGGGCTTCCGGCGCTGGCGGGAGACGGTCCGCCGGCCCTCGCCTTCTACCTCCTCGTCTACATCCTCATGAACCTGGGCGCCTTCGCCGTCGCCGTCACCGTCGCCGGCGGTAAAGGGGGGTCCGTGAACATCGGCGATCTTTCGGGTCTCGCCTCCCGGAGGCCCCTCCTCGCCTTCGCCATGGCGGTCTTCATGGTTTCCCTCGCCGGTCTTCCGCCGACGGGGGGATTTTTCGCCAAGTTCTACATGTTCAAGGCGGCCCTGGGGGCGGGATGGCTTTTCCTGGTCCTCCTGGCCGTGGGGATGACCGTCGTTTCCCTGTTCTACTACCTCAGGGTCGTCGCGGTCATGTACATGACGGATGAAAAAGGCGGGCGGGCCGTTCCTTCGGGAGCGCCCCTCGCCGGGGGACTCGCGGCCCTTCTGGCCCTGGCGACGCTGGCGGCGGGCATCCTGCCTTCATGGATCTTCCAGGGCATCGGGCGGGTGTTTCCCTGAGAGAGGGGTCCCGCGCCGCAGCGGGAGAAGATCCGCCCCGAAAAAAGCCGGGACACTTCTGAACCGGAAAAACTAGGGACTTCCCGCATTTTTCTTGAGAAAAATACGGGAAGTGTCCCCGTTTTTCCAGGAAGTGTCCCGGCTTTTTCCTTAAGTGTCCCCGTTTTTCCGTCGCGGAGACCCTCAGAAGAACCGGGTGTACCCGATCGTTCCGAAGTGGCAGTTGATGCCGTTGTTGGGCAGGTTGGTGTCGGCGTTGGAGAGGTGGCGGAACCGGTACTCGGCCACGAGGGCCGACTTCTCCGTCAGGAACCAGGTGAGCCCCGCGCCGACGACGTCGGAAATGATGAACCCGTTCGTCTGTTTTTCCGTCACCACCGAAATGTAATGGGGGCCGGCGGAGGCGAAGACATGCCCCCAGAGCCTTCCGGCCAGGGGATGCATGTACTTGACCCCCACCCCGACGCCGAACTCGATTTCCGTTTCCGCGCCGTTCACCGGGTTCACCTGGGGTTCCGCATACAGGGAGAGCACCCCTTTCCATTCCCGAAGGAAGGCGAACCGGTTTTCCAGGTCGTATCCCAGCCGGACGATCAGGAGGACCGGATCGTAGCATCCCTCGGGGAGGCTCCCCTGGCCGTAGCCGACGATAAAGCCGACCTCGTTCATGGAACGGGACGGACCCGGCGCGCCCTCGTCCGCCAGGACGGGGCAGGCCCCCGTCATGAGAAAGATTCCCGCGAGGACGAGCGCGATCCATGCCGCCCCCCTGCGGCGCCGTTCACCCGGGAGGATCCCCCCGACCGTTCCCTTCCATTTCCAGGCGCCTGCCGGCCGGCCGGCGCCTGGGGCGCGCCTCGGCCCGTGCGAAGTAGCCATGTTTCAGTTCCCTCCCCCCCCGAGCGCCGCGTACAGCAGTACCCGGTTCGCAAGCTGTTTCAGACGGACGGCGATGAGCCCCTGCTGCGCCGCGTACAGGGAGCGCTGGGCGTCCAGCACCCCGAGAAAGCTGTCGATCCCCTTTTCGTACCGCATGTTGGACAGGCGGTACGTTTCGGCAGTCGCCTCGACCAGGGAACGCTGCGCCGAAACCTCTTCCCCCACCGTCCCCTGCACGGCGAGGCCGTCGGCCACTTCCCGGAAGGCGTTCTGGATCGCCTTCTCGTATTGGACGAGGGCGATCTTTTTTTCCGCCTGGCTGACGTCGTAGGCCGACCAGGTCCGGGCGTCGAAAATGGGCATCGAGACGGTCGGCACGAAACTCCACACGCCCTGGTGGGCGCCGAAGAGACCGGACAGCTCGCTGCTCGCCGTCCCCGCCGTCGCGGTCAGGGCGATGCGGGGGAAGAACGCCGCCCGGGCGGCGCCGATGTTGGCGTTGGACGCCTTGAGGAGATGTTCCGCCGCAAGGATGTCCGGCCGTCCCAGGAGCACATCGGAAGAAAGTCCCGGCGATATCTCCGACGGGGGCTTCACGGCCGCCAGATCGACGGGCAGAAGTTCTTCCGGAATCGTGGATCCGGCCAGAAGGTTCAGGGCGTTTTCATCCTGCGCCGCCAGCTGCGTGTAGCGGGCGACGTCGGCCCGCGCCGCTTCCACCGTCGTCCGGGCCCTCTGGAGATCCAGCTCCGTGGCGAGCCCGAGCTCGAAGCGACGGCGGATCAGGTCGTAGGCCGCCTTCCTGCTCTCGAGGGTGGATCTGGAAAGGGCAAGGTTCTCCCGGTCAACCGCCAGGGTCATATAGGCCGTGGCGACTTCCGACACGAGCAGGATCTGCGCGCCGCGCCGGGCCTGTTCCGTGGAGAGGTATTGCTGCAGGGCGCTTTCCTTCATGCTGCGGATCCGGCCGAACAGGTCGATCTCCCAGGAAAGGACCCCGAAATTGACGCTGTATTCCTCCACCGTCTGCGATTTTCCCGAGGTCGAAAGATCGGCGGGGACCCGTTTCTTGGTCCCGCTGCCGACCGCGCTGACCGACGGGAACAGTTCGGCCCGCTGAACCCCGTAGAGGGCCCGCACCTTTTCCACGTTCAGGACGGCGAGCCTGAGGTCCCGGTTGTTCTCGAGCGCCGTTTCGATGACCTTCCGAAGCTTTTCGTCGGCGAAGAATTCCTGCCACTTCCCTTCGGCGGCCGCCGGGGCGGTTGCCGTCGCGGTTCCGGCGGTTGCCGCGCTTTTCGGCCATTCCGCGGGGACGGGTGCTTCCGGTTTCGTGTACCGCGGGGCCAGCGTGCAGCCCGTGACGAAAAGAAGGATGCCAGTCAGGAGAAGGAATGTTTTTTTCATGTTACCGGCTCCCCGAAGGATCGGCGTCCGCCTTCGCGGCCGCTTCGCTCCGTCTGAGTTTTTTTCCGAAGACCCGCTCGACGAGCACGTAGAAGAGCGGTGCGAAGACGATCACCAGGAGGGTGGCCGTCACCACGCCTCCCACGACGCCGGTGCCGATGGCGTTCTGGGCCCCCGCGCCGGCCCCGGTCGTCACGGCCAGGGGAAGGACGCCGAACCCGAAGGCCAGCGAGGTCATGACGATGGGACGAAGCCTCAGCTTCGCCCCCTCCAGGGTCGCCTCGATGAGGCCCATTCCCTGTTCCATCCCCTGCTTGGCGAACTGGACGATCAGGATGGCGTTTTTCGTGGTGAGCCCCAGGATGGCCAGAAGCCCGATCTGGAAGTACACGTCGTTGGGGAAATCCCGCAGCGACGTGGCGATGATGCCGCCGATGACCCCCAGGGGAAGGGTCATGAGGACCGAGATGGGGATGGTCCAGCTCTCGTAGAGGGCTGCAAGGCACAGGAAGATGACCAGGACGGAAAAGGCGTACAGCAGGGGCGCCTGGGAACTGGCCATCCGCTCCTGGTAGGAAAGCCCGGTCCAGTCATGCCCGGTCCCCTGGGGCAGTTTCCTCACCAGCTGTTCCATGATCCCCATGGCCTCCCCGGAGCTTCTCCCGGGCGCCGGCTCGCCCCAGATGTTCATGGAGGGGAAGCCGTTGAACCGCTCCAGCCGGGGGGAACCGGACGTCCAGTGCCCCGCGGCGAAGGATGAAAAGGGAACCATCGCGCCGGCGCCGTTCCGGACGTGGAGCTTTTCCAGGTCCGCGGGAAGCATGCGGAACGGGGCGTCCGCCTGGATGTAGACCCGTTTCACCCGTCCCCCCTGGATGAAGTCGTTCACGTAGGAGCCTCCGAAGGCCGCCGAGATGGTGCTGTGGATGGCACTGATGGGAACCCCCATGGCGCCCGCCTTTTCCCAGTCAACGTCGATCCGGTACTCGGGCACGTCATCCATCCCGTTGGCGCGGACCTTGACGATCCGCTTGTCCTGCCGGGCCATGTCGAGGAGCTGTCCCCGGGCCTCCATCATCGCGGTGTGGCCGAGGCCCCCGCGGTCGACGAGCTGGAAATCGAATCCCGTGGCGGTGCCCAGCTCGACCACGGACGGCGGGGGGAAGGCAAACACGATGGCGCCCCGGATCTTCGAAAGGGCGCCCATGGCCCGCGCCGCGATGGCCTTCACCCGCAGATCCTTGCGATGGCGGAGTTTCCAGTCCTTCAGCTTGGCGAAGACCATGCCGTTGTTCTGCGCCCTCCCGGAAAATCCGACGCCGGTGATCGTCAGGGTCGCTTCCACCGCGTCCTTCTCGTTTTCCTGGAAATAGCGCTCGACCTCGTCGGCGACGACCTGGGTCTGTTCCAGGGTCGCCCCCGTGGGCATGAGGATCTGGCACAGGAGGATCCCCTGGTCCTCGTCGGGGAGATAGGAGGTCGGCATGCGCTGGAACAGGAACGCCATGAGCGCCACGATCAGGACGAACAGGGCGAGCCAGCGTCTCTTGGCGGCAAGGACCCGCCCGACCAGGTTCACGTACCGGTCCCTGCCCCTGAAAAAGAAGCGGTCGAACCACCTGAAGAAGGGGCGGAGGAAGAACACCGCCCCATCCGACGACGTGTGCCCCTTGGGGACCGGCTTGAGAAGGGAGGCGCACAGAACCGGCGTCAGGATCAGGGCGACCAGCACCGACAGGAGCATGGAGGCGATGATGGTGACGGAGAACTGGCGGTAGATGACCCCGGTGGACCCCCCGAAGAAGGCCATGGGGCCGAACACCGCCGAAAGGACCAGCCCGATGCCGATGAGGGCGCTCGTGATCTGGTCCATGGATTTCGCGGTGGCCTCCCTGGGGGAAAGCCCCTCGTCCCGCATGATCCGTTCCACGTTTTCCACGACGACGATCGCGTCGTCCACGAGAAGCCCGATGGCGAGCACCATGGCGAACATGGTGAGCATGTTGATCGAGAAGCCGAAGAGCCCGAGCACCGCGAAGGTTCCCAGGATCACCACGGGCACCGCGATGGTGGGGATCAGGGTCGCCCGGAAGCTGCCCATGAACAGGTAGATGACGAGGAAGACCAGGAAAATCGCCTCGAAGAGGGTCTTGACGACCTCCTCGATGGCCACCTCGATGAAGGGCGTGGTGTCATAGGGGTAGACGACCTTCAGGCCGGGGGGGAAGAAGGGGCTCATCTCCTCCAGCTTGGCCTTCACGGCGTCGGCCGTGTCCAGGGCGTTGGCGCCGGCGGCCTGCCGGATGGCCAGCGCCGTCGAGGGCATGCCGTTGTATCGGCCCTCGATGTCGTACTGCTCCGTTCCGAGTTCCGTCCTTCCCACGTCGCTGACCCGCACGACGGAGCCGTCGGGATTGATCCGCACCGGAATGGCGGCGAATTCGCCGGGGGTCTTGAGCATGCTCTGGACGATGATGGCGGCGTTCAGGCGCTGGCCTTCCACCGCCGGCGTGCCCCCGAACTGGCCCGCCGAAACCTGGACGTTGTATGCCTTGAGGGCCGTGACGACGTCCTGCATCGTCATCCGGTAATCGGTCAGCCTGTCGGGATCGATCCAGATCCGCATGGCGTACTGGCTGCCGAAGACTTCCACCTCGCCCACTCCGGGGACCCGCGACAGCACCTTCTCGATGTTGGACTGGGCGTAGTCTCGAAGGTCGTAGCCGTCCATGCTGCCGTCCTCCGAGATGAGCGACACGATGATGAGCCAGTTCCGGGTGGACTTGCTCACCTTGACGCCCGTCTGCTGGACCACGTCGGGAAGGCTCGCCATGGCGAGCTGGAGCTTGTTCTGCACCTGGGCCCAGGCGAGGTCCGGATCGGTGCCCGGAGCGAAGGTGAGCTCGAGCCGGGAGGCGCCGGAGGAGTCGCTGGTGGCGGACATGTAGAGCATCTTCGCCAGGCCGGTCATCTTCTGCTCGATGATCTGGGTCACGCTGTTTTCCACCGTTTCCGCCGAGGCGCCCGGGTAATAGGTGCTGATGGCGATGGACGGCGGGGCGATGGGGGGATACTGGGATATGGGCAGGTTGTAGATCGCGAGGGCGCCCGCCAGCATGAGGATGATGGCGATGACCCAGGCAAAGACCGGCCGGTCGAGGAAGAATCTCGAAAGCATTGCGGGCCTCCGTCAGTTCGATTTCGGGGCCGGCTCAACGGGGGCGCCCGGCCCGGCGCCCTTCTCCCGGCCGTCGTCGAAGGGGACCGCTTTCACGGTCATCCCCGGCCGGACTTTCTGGATGCCCTCGACGATCACCCTGTCCCCCGCCGCCAGCCCGTCCGCGACGAGCCACCGGCCTCCGACGGCCCGGTCCAGGACGAGCTTCCGCTGCCCGACCTTGCCCGCCTCGTCGATGACCAGGGCCATGGGGTTCCCCTTCGGATCGCGGGAAACCGACTGCTGGGGAACGAGGATGGCCTGCGCGCTTTCCCCTTCCTTGAGGATCGCCCGGACGAACATGCCCGGCAGGAGAATCCCTTCCGGGTTCGGTACGATCACCCGGAGGAGGACGGACCCCGTCGTCGGGTCCACCGTGACGTCGCGGAACTGAAACGTTCCCTCCAGCGGATAGGCCGTGCCGTCTTCCAGGATGATGCTGACCTTGCTGTGGTTCTTCCCGTTGCTGTTCAGAAGGCCTTCCTCCAGACGGCGCTTGAGCCGCAGCATTTCCGACGTGGACTGGGGCACGTCCAGATAGATGGGGTCGAGCTGCTGGATGGTCGCCAGGGGCACGGGCTGGTAGGCCGTCACGATGGCCCCCGTGGTGACGCCGGATCTGCCGATCCGCCCGGAGATGGGTGCGGTGATGTTTGTGTAGCCGAGCTGGATGCGGGCCGTCTCGACGGAGGCCTTCCAGTATTCGATGTCGGCCTCCGCCTGTTTCAGCGCGGCGGCGGCGTCGTCATAGTCCTGCTGGCTCACCGCCTTGTCGGCGAGCAGCTCCTCGTAACGGGAGGCCCGGGACCGGATGGAGGGGAGATAGGCCTCGGCCCTGCCGAGGGCGGCATTGGCATTGTTGAGGGCCGCCTGGAAGGAGGCCGGGTCGATCTCGTAGAGGACCCGGCCGGCCTTGACGTCGGAACCTTCCTCGAAGAGGCGTTTCTGGATCAGCCCGCTCACCTGGGGACGGATTTCCGCGACCAGGAACGGGGACGTGCGGCCCGGAAGCTCCGTCGTGAGCACGATCCGCTCCGGCGCGACGGTGATCGTCCCCACTTCCGGAGCCTGGGGCGGCGTTGCCGCCATGGGCGAACTGCCGCAGCCGGCCAGCACGAGGCCGCCCCACAGGGCCGCGAGAAGAAGCGCCCGTGGAACCATTTCTTTCAATCTTGCCGAATGACGCATCGAAAACCTCCAGTGATCCGAATCGGGATAAAGACGTTGCGACCCCCTTCACGAGGAGATCAGTGCCTTGGAAAAAATGTCGAGTATGGCGCCCGGAACTTCCGGACCGTGCAGGCGGTCCGGCTTGGTCAGCCACAGGAAAAGAAAGGCGTTGACCATGCTGTCCAGGGCTACGGCCAGGTGGTAGGGTTCCGCGATCCTTCGGAAACGCTTCCTCTTCATCGCCCCTTCGAAGACGGATGCGAGAATCGCGAGGAATCTCTCGTATCGTTCCCGAAGCTCGGCATCGAGACCCGCCATGAGGTTGAAACTCAGTCCATGGCTTTCGGCAAAGTAAATCCTGATCATGGCGTAATTGTCGCGGAAGAATTCTCCTTTGACCCTGATGTAATTGTTCAGTTTCTCGATCTCGTCTTCCGGTTCTCCGATGGCTGTCGCAAGAACCACATGGAACTTGTCCGACTGTTCCAGGACGAGGGCCCTGTAAAGATCCTCCTTGTTACGGAAGAACTTGTAGAGGGTGCCGATGGCGAACTCGGCCTTTCCCGCGATCTCGTGCATGGAGACGTTGTGGTACCCCTTCTCCGTAAAAAGCTGGAGCGCGGCGTTCAGCATTTCCTGGCGCTGCCGCAGCTTCTCCCTCTCCCTTCTCGAGAGCGTCTCGACTTTCATGACGCCGTTCGGCACCGTGTCACCCTCTGCCGCTTGAAATGAACATAGCATCACGATTTATAACATGACGTCACTTTTTGCAAGGAAAATTTCGTGGATTCCCGGGGATGTCCCATCGAACTCCCTAAAAAAAACCGCCCCGGGTTCTTCGGGCTTGACAACGGGGGCCCGACCCCGTACATCCTTCCGTGAACGTTCGAGAAGCCGGGAGACCCCCATGAAGGAAGCCGATGGAGCCAACGGGGAACTGAGCCTTCTTTCCGGGCCGGAAATCGAGGCGCTGGAAAAAAACGTGCGGTTCCACAGGACCCGCCAGGGAACGCAGCTCGCCTTTCACGAGTACGGCAGCCCCGGCGGTCGACCCCTCTTCTTCTACCATGGAACGGGGTCCCACGTTCACGCCATGCTCCTCCACAAGCCCGGCCTTCGATACGGTTTCAGAATCATCTCCCCGGACCGTCCCGGCGTTTCCCGGTCCCGTTTCCGCCCCGGCTGGACGGTCCTCGAGTACGCCCGGGACATGGCCGACCTGGCCGACCACCTCGGGATCGACACCTTCGGGGCCGTCGGCATCTCCGGGGGCGGTCCCACCCTGATGGCCAGCGCCGCCTCCATCCCGGGCCGCCTGACCTGCGTGGTGGACCTGGCCTGCGCCGCGCCGGTCTACGGCGATCCGGACATGATCCGGCACCTGGGGACCATGGACCGTCTGTACGCGAAGCTGGGCACGGGGCTCCCCCTCTTCCTGTTCCGGATCCCCTTTTCGCTTATCGGATTCATGCAGAAAGTCGTGAGGGGCCCGGCGTCCTTCGCGAAAATGTTCGACTCCAGCCTGTGCCCCGCCGACAAGGCGATCTTCCGTCTCCCGGACTTCCAGTATCTGTTCATGCGGGATTTTCAGGAGCTTTTCCGGAACGGGGCGACGGGACCGGCCTATGACGCGCAGACCGTGTACCGGCCCTGGGGATTCGACCTCAGGGACATCGAGATCCCCGTCGAGGTGTTCCAGGGATCGGCGGACGGATTCGTCCCTCCGAAATTCAGCGAATACGTGGCAGACCGCGTGAGGAACGCCCGGCTGACCCTCATCGAGGGACAGGGCCATTTTGATCATCTCGCCTTCGGGTACCGGACACTGGAGAAGGTGGCGGAGCTTTTCCAAGGCGGACCCGGCCGCCAGGCCGTCACTCGTACTCCTTCGGAACGGCGCAGATCATGACCAGGGGTTCCCCGGGGGATGCATTCCTGTATTGATGTTTCTCTCCGGGGAGAACGAGGACGAAATCCCCTTTTTTCACCGGCCGCTCGTCACCGCTTTCCGTCACCACGACGCCTTCCCCGGAAATGAAATAATTCATGTGCTCCGAGTCGTGCGTGTGGTAAGGCGTGTGGCCGCCGGGCATGATCGTGAACACGCGGAAGGAGAAATTCGGCACGCCGTCCTCCTTCGACAGGGGCACCTGTTTCCACGTATCCTTCGCCCCTTCCATGGTCATTTTCGCTTTCCCGATCCGTTCCAGGTTCGTGATTTTCATGGTACACCTCCGCAATGTGGAAAGGTCCGGTCCCCGTCAGGGGACGGCATCCGAATGTTTCCGTTCCAGGACTTGATGAACTCGCAAAAAAGCCGAATCAACACTTTTTCGAACGGCAAAGGTAAAAGCTCCAGAGGCAAGGCGCCCGAATCCCGAGGAATGAAGCGTACTGATGGTACGCTGCAGTGACGAGGGAAGAAGGGCAACGCAGCATATGGACTTTTTACGAAGCCGTCAGGACTTCCCGCACCTTGACGGCAAGATCCCCGATGGAAAACGGTTTCTGGATGAATTGCACGCCCCGTTCCAGGACGCCGTGTCCGGCGATGACGGCGGCCGTGTAGCCGGACATGAACAGGACCCGCATGCCCGGGCGCAGGGCCGTCAACCGCCTGGCCAGATCGCGGCCGTCCATTTCCGGCATGACCATGTCGGTGAGGAGGAGGTGAATGTTCCCGAGATGCTTCGCCGAGATGTCCATGGCTTCGGCCGGCGTGCCCGCCTCCAGCACCCGGTAACCGAGTTTCTCGAGCATCGCTCCGCCCATCTTCTTGATGGCGGGCTCGTCCTCCACGATCAGCACCGTTTCGCCCCGGCCCTTCGGGATTTCCACCGGTTCCTTCGCTTTTTCCTCCCCCGCTTCCTCGCTCCGGCGGGGCAGGTAGATCTTGAAGATCGTTCGTTTCCCCGGTTCGCTGTAGACTTTGATGAACCCGTCGTTCTGCTTGATGATGCCGTACACCGTGGCCAGTCCCAGGCCGGTACCCTTGCCCACGCTTTTCGTCGTGAAAAACGGTTCGAAGATCATCTCCAGGGTCTCCTTGTCCATGCCGCAGCCGTTGTCGGTCACGGCCAGCAGCACGAAATCGCCGGGAAGAAACCCCTCGGAACCGGAACGATACGACTCGTCGAAGGTCACATTGTCCGTTTCGATGATGATCCTGCCCGCACCGTCGCCGATGGCATCCCTGGCATTCACGCAAAGATTGGCCAGAACCTGGTCGAGTTGCACGGGATCGATCTTCACCGGCCACAGGCGCCCCCCGGGAAGCCAGGCAAGTTCGCCGTTTTCGCCGATCAGACGCCGGAGCATCTTGAGCATGCTTTCCACGGTCCCGTTCAGATCGAGCACCCGGGGCATGATCGGCTGCTTGCGGGCGAAAGCCAGCAATTTCCGCGTGATCTCACTGGAACGCCTGGCGGCGTTGAGGATTTCCTTGAGATCGGCATGAAGCGGATCCCCGGGTGCCACCCTGTCCATGGCGAGTTCCGCGTACCCGATGATCACGCCCAGCATGTTGTTGTAATCATGGGCCACCCCGCCGGCGAGCCGGCCCACGGATTCAAGCTTCTGCGCCTGGATCATCCGGCTCTGCAGGGACAGGTGATCCTGCTCGATTTTTTCGTGGGCCCTGTCCTTCTGCATCACATGCAGCGCATAGGCGATATCCCCCGCCATTTCGGCGAAAAGACCCTGCTCCTCGGCGTCCGCCTCGATATCCCGCTCCGTCACAACGGAAAAATAGCCCAGCGTGTAGCCGTTGCTCGCGAGGCGCGTGCACATGGCGTCCGACCCTGTGTACATGGCGGCAACGGGGCACATGACGCAGACACGGTCGTCGGCCTTGATGCAGACCACCCCCTCTCCGGATCGCGCACGATCGCAGCAGGGGGGCAGTTCCCCCCCCCCAGCAGGGCGGTCATCGATCCGAAAGCCGCATCCATACCCGCCCCGGACCAGGAAACGGGACGATCGTTTTCGTCCGTGAGGATGATCATGGCGGACGCATAGCCGCGGTTTTTCACCAGCAGCCGGCAGCCCTCGCGGATCAGGGTCTCCTGGTCGCGCTCCCGGACGATGAGCTGGTTCACCTCCCGGATCGCCCTAAGGACGGTGTTCAGGTGCTCGATCCGTTCCCGGGCGAGCCTGAACTCGGTGACGTCCTGAAGGGAGCCGAAAAGGCGGACCACCTTCCCGCCGGCGCCTTTCTCCGGATAGCCCCGTTCCAGGCAGTGGCGGACCGTTCCGTCCGGCCGAAGGACGCGCACCTCCAGCTGGTAGGGCGTTCCCCCGATGACGGCCGATTCCGCCGCTTCGCGAATCCGCACCCCGTCGTCCGGATGAAACAACCCGGCGTACCCGGAGAAGGACGGGTCCCCCGCCGGCGGGTCGCGCTGCAGGATACGGTAAAGCTCGTCCGACCACGTGACGGCGTCCGTTGCGACATCCCACTCCCAGCTTCCGATGTGGGCGATGTTCTCGGTCCGCGTCAGCATCTCCTGTCTTCGCCGCAGCATCCTCTCCGCCGCCAGGCGGTCCGTGATGTCCCGGGCGACACAGATGATCCCGATGATGCCGCCTTCGCGCGTCACCGGCGACGCGCTGATTTCGCCGAATTTCTCGACGCCGTCCTTCGAGAAGAACCGGTAGACCGTCGCCGGGAACTCACGGCCCTTCAGGGCGAGGTCGATGTTGGTCAGGGCCAGTTCGAAGGATTCAGGCGCGAAGATCCCTTGCAGGCAGGAGACGGGCTGTCCGACGAATTCCTGCGGCCCGTACCCGAGGATCCGCTCCACGCTGGGGGACACGTTCACGAATTTGAAATCGTTGTCCACCATGAAGACGACGTCCATGATGTTCTCGAAACTCAGCCGGTACCGCTCCTCGAGGGCCTTCAGGTGGCCGTTGGCCGTCTCCAGGTCCAGCATTTTCTTCTCAAGCTTCCTGAAGAGAACCTCGTTGTACTGCCTGAAGAACTCCATTTCCCCGCCCATGGGGCCTTCCGGTGCCGGCCTCGCGTGATGCTTTTCCTTCAGCACCTCCTCGATGATTTTCATCAAAACATCCGGTTCCTGCGGTTTGACGATGAACCGGTCCGCCCCGAGTCCGATGGCGAGCGCCTCGTCCTTCGGGTCCGTGTACGTGGCGGTGTAAAAAACGAAGGGGATGTCCTTCAGCGCTTCTTCCGATTTCCATTGCCGGCACAAGGCGTAGCCGTCCATGACGGGCATCAGGATATCCGTGACGATCAGGTCCGGCGGATCGAGACGGGCCTTGTCCAGGGCGTCCCTGCCGTTTTCCGCCGAGGTCACCTCCATGCCGTGCCCCCGGAGCAGGGCATCCAGCAGGTACAGGTTGGTGCTGTTGTCGTCGACGATCAGGACTCGTGTCATCGCTCTCTCCTCGATCGATCCCTGCCGGGCAGATGGCGCTCGATCTGCGACACGAAGGTGTCCGGATCGATCGGTTTCTCGATGTATCCGTCGCAGCCGGCTTCCATCACCTTTTCCCTGTCGCCGACCATTGCGTAGGACGTCACGGCGACAATGGGCGTGTTCTCAAGGGCGGGATTCCGTCTCAGATTCCGGGCGACAGCGTAGCCGTCCATTTCCGGCAGCTGAATGTCGAGGAGGATCAGATCCGGCCGGAGCGATGACGCCTCCTCGATGCCCGACCTGCCGTCCGGCGCGGTGAAGACCTCGTAGCCGTTTCGCTCGAGGATGTATCTCACGAGATAAAGATTCTGCTCGTTGTCTTCGATGACAAGAATTTTCCCCTTCATGCGTCCCCGCTTCCGTCAGGCAGAAAAAAACCGAACGTGCTTCCCGAACCGGGCATGCTGTTCACCCAGATCCTGCCTCCCATGAGTTCCACAAGCCTCTTGCTGATGGAAAGGCCAAGGCCCGTGCCTTCGTATTTACGGGTCATCCCCGAGTCAATCTGCTGAAAGGGCTTGAAAATCGTTCCAAGGTCCTCCGGGCGGATGCCGATGCCGGTATCCGTGACCTTTACGGTGACGCCCCCCTCTTCCAACCCGCACGCTATGTTTATCGACCCTTTCTCCGTAAACTTGACCGCGTTGCTGATCAAATTCAGCAGAACCTGCTCCACCCTCCGGCGGTCTCCGGTCATGCCGCCGATCCCGGGGGGAAGGATACAGGTGAGTCGGAGCCCCTTTTTCTCGGCAAGGGGGCGCGCGCTCTCCACGGTCTTCTCCATCGTCCGGGCGAAGTCGAACGGTTCATGGAGCACCCTCAACTGCCCGGCCTCGATCTTGGAGATGTCCAGGACGTCCGTAATCAGCGAAAGCAGGTGCTGCGAACTGCCGCGCACCATGCCGAGCTGTTTCCGCTGCTCGTCGTTCAGGGGCCCCACCATTCCCTGAAGCAGGATGCCCGTGAACCCGATGATCGAGTTGAGGGGGGTCCGAAGCTCGTGCGACATGGTGGCCAGAAAGGCGGACTTCAGCCTGTCGGCCGTCTCGGCGCGGTCCTTGGCGACGGCGAGTTCGTTCAACGTCCGGACATTCTTTTCGATCTGGGCGGAGAGGCTCTCGTTCGCCTCCTGCAGCCGGGCGGTGCGCTCCTCCACCAGTTCCTCGAGATGGTCCTTGTGCGCGATGAGATCGGCTTCCGTTTTCTTCAGCGACCGGTACGTCGCGGCCAGGGTATCCATCATCCCGTTGTAGGAATCCGCCAGCAGACCGATTTCATCCCGCGAGTCGATGTCGATGCGGCGATCGAGATCGAACGTCCGCGCGATATGCTTCGTTTCGTCGGTGAATTTCGCCAGGGGCCTCACGATGTACACCCGAAGCCCGATCATGGTGAGGGCGCTGAGCAGGACGAGGGCGATCGCCAGTCCCCCGATGGCCGGGGCGATCCGGCCGGCGATCTCCCTTTCGATGCCCGCGGAGGGAATGAGAATGGCGATCTTCCATCCCTGTGCCGGGGAAGAAACAAACGAAACATAATGCTTCACTCCCCGGATCACGGCGGGCAGGAAGCCCGGTCCGGATTTCGACAGAATGCCCGCAAGATCGGGGGAATACTCCCTCAGGTTCCTGAAAAGGACGTCGTCGCGCAATCCCGCAAGGACCACCCCGTTTGCGTCCACGACAACGATCGTGCCCGGGGGATCGGTCACGATGTCGGCGATGTATTCCGTAAGGTTCTTCAGGGTCACGTCGACGCCTACGGCGCCGAAGAACGCGCCGTTCCCGTCGACAAGGGCCCGGACAATGCCGATATTGACGTCGGAGGTCGTCAGCGAGGGGTAGGCTTCCGTCTTCACCGCCCTTCCCGGATTGTTCCTGGCGATCAGATACCAGGGACGTTCCCTGGGATCATAAGGAGAGGGCCGCTCCCGCTTGTGCGACCGGACGAAACTGCCGTTCTCCCTTCCCATGTACACCGAGTTGACGTAGGGATGGGTCATCCGGTAATTGTTGAAGATGTCGATGATCCGCTGTTCCCGTTCGCCGATGTTGTAGGTGAAGGCGTTCTCGTCGGCGTTCAGAAAATTCGTAAACTCGCGGTCGTCGGCCGAACGGACGGTCACGTCCGCCGCCAGCGTTTCGACGTCGTTTTCCACCTCCGCAAAAAAGGAATTCACCATGAAGTTGATGTGCCGGAGTTCGTTCGACACGTCCATCCGGACCGACCCCAGCCTTTCCTTCCAGAGCCTGGAATACAGGGCGGTTCCCAGGACGAGCATGATGACGAGTGCGCTCACGGAAAAGAGAACGAACAGTCTGGTCTGAAGCTTCACGGACACCCTCCTCTCAAGGCATGTGCGGACGCACGATCAGCGATCCCCCGATGAAATCTGAAACGGGGCGCCGTCTTCGGGCGCATCCCTGAATTGGAAAGCGGGAATGGAAGTGAGTATTGGGAAGAATAAGCATGAAAAAGAGGAAAAATCAAGAAAAGGGTGCGGGGGGGCCGCTTCGCGGGTACACCGCCGTATGGCCGCACGCCCGCGTTCGACGGGCCGAAACAACGGCATCGACGATGTTCTCCCGGTTTTCGGTTTTCAATCCAGAGCGAAAAGGGCCGCACCGAGAGCGCCGCAGATCTGCGCCTCGTCGCAGACGTACAGTTTTATTCCGAGTTTTCCCTCGATGGCATGCACCACACCCTTGTTTTTTGCAACGCCGCCGGTGATGATGAAGTCCCCTTCCAGACCCAGCCGCCCGACCAGCGCGGCCACCTTTGCGGCGACGGAGTTGTTGAGGCCGTGAATGATATCCGGCACGGCCCTGTTTTGCGCCACCAGCGAAACCACCTCCGACTCGGCGAAGACGGTGCACATGCTGGAGATCACCACATCCTCCTTCCACGAAAGGCCCATCTCGCTCATCTCTTTCAGCGAAAGCCCCAGGGTCCTCGCCATCATTTCGAGGAACCTGCCCGTCCCCGCCGCGCACTTGCCGTTCATCACGAAGTTCCTGACCACACCGGTTTCGTCGATGCGGATGACCTTGCTGTCCTGACCGCCGATGTCGATGACCGTGCGCACTCCCGGATTCAGGAAATGGGCGCCCCTGGCATGGCAGGAGATCTCCGTGATGCTTTCGCCGCCGTTTCGGATATGCTCCCTGCCGTATCCCGTAGCCACGATGCGGGAAACCGCCCCGCGCTCCATGCCGGCGAGATGCAGCGCCTCCTCGAGGCTCCTTTCCGCGCTCGACTGCGCGCCGCCGCCCGTGGGAATGACGATCGAGGCCACGATGTTCCTGTCGTTGTCGAGGATCACCACATCCGTGCTGGCGGAGCCGCTGTCGATGCCCGCGACGTAATATTTTCCCGTTTCGTTCATTTTGATCCTCTCCCTGCCGCCCAGCCCGGAAAGGGTTTCCGAAAACGCCTCGATCCTCGTCCGAAGCTGTCCCCTGCTCTGCAGGGTATAGTCGGTCTCCAGCCTGAGGATGGGCACGGAAAGCCCGTTCTTGATCTCGGCGTACTCGAAGCCGTAATAATCGCAGAATTTGATCGTGTGATAGACGATGCCCCGAAGGCTGGGGTCGTTGTACAGCTGTTTTCTCCCCGTGGTGTCGTTCATGCGGCGGCACGGCAATTGAGACAGCAGCGCGCCGGCATACTCCATGAACAGCGCCGTTTCGTCCGCCCCGTTTCCCGGGGAGCTTCCTGGTGCGGCCACCGCGCGGTTGCCGATGCAGGTAAGGTTCCGGACGGGCAGTGCCAGGCCGTCGCGTATCATGGCCTCCATTTCCCGCCCCGCCCGCACGCCCAGGATCCCCACATACGGTTCGACCGCCGGGGAAGGCGGCGAAAAGGCGGCGGCGAACGCCTTCCGGTCGAATTCCCTCCGGGTATACGCGGCGCATGCGGCCTTCAGGCGCAGGAGTTCCCTCGCGAGGCCCTCCCTGCCGCACCCGCCGTCGTGGGGAAGGTCGATCAGATGCAGGAAACGGCACGCCTCGCTGTTTCGGACCACGTCATAGACCCTGCGCATGGTGTCGCAGCAGTTGACCAGGACGAGTTCGTCGACTTCGCCGGCGAGAACGGCCTCGATCACCGATTTGCCGAATCCGCACAGGTTCGCGTGCGCCACGCCGTCCGAGAGGTCGAAATTTTCCGGAATTTCGTCCAGCACGGCGCACCCGGCGCCGAAACCCGCAAACAATTCGATGGGGGTGTACTTGCATACGTAGCGAATCACCGGCGGGCCTCCTCCAGCATCTCGAGAAACGCGTCGAGCCGGGTTGCCACCTGACCGTCGCTGGTGTTCGAAGGGTCGCAGGCGTCGCCGTCCAGAATCAGCGTCGGCAGGCCGCGGCCCTCCAGGGCGTTCTTCATGAGCTGCGCTGCTCCCAGCGTTCCCTTGCATCCCCAGTGGGCGAAGACGACCGCGCCGTCCGCCCCGGTGAGCCCGGCCGCCGCGATCGCCTGTTCGATGCGCCCGTCGGCGCCGCCGTTGCAGCCCGAATGGACCATCCGCCGCGCCATGGATTCATAAGGCCTTGATTCGTCCATGGGGATCATGCTCTCGTACACGAGGTCGCAGGCACAGATGAAGGCCCTGTCGCTGAAATTGAGCCGGGCCCTGACCGGCTCCTGCATGTAGGGGATCACATGCAGCCACAGGAGGCGCAAGGCGCCGCTTTTCGGCGCCTTCCGGATGTCTTCAAGCAGCATTTTGTTGTACGTTTCCGCTTCCTTCGTGCCCAGGAGAATGTGGCTCGTGAACACCGAGTACATTTCGCTGGTCACGTCGCCCGCCAGCCGGCGCTCCTTCTGGCAGGCAAGATAATCCCGGTAGCTTTCCGCAGCGCGGCGGCTGCGCCCCACGGCTTCGCGCAGGGCCTCTTCGGTGACGGGCCGGCCGGTGACGCCTTCCACAAAGGCCGTCATTTCCCTGAGCCGCCCGGCGACGTAAGCGACCGCTTCCTCGTTTTTTTCGTAGGGCACGTCGATGAAAAAGGCGGGGATATCATACTTTCTCTGCAGATACGGGAAGGTGAGCATGTTCCCGTCGCAGGCCAGGCATGTATAGACGATGAACTTCGGCTTCGGCATCAGTCCTGCCTCCGCCGCGCCGAGAAACGTCCTGTGGAACGAGCACATGGTCTCGGGAACGCCCTCGTCGGCGGTTCGCTCCAGAAAGAGCTTCTCGCACCGGGTGGCCATGAGGTACCCGGACAGCGTCTCCACGGAAAACGGCGTGACGCCCGCGACGAAAAGCGGTTCGCAGGGGGTGAACAGGCTGACCATGGCCGCGCTCTCCGGGTGGGCAAGGGCCCGGATGACCACGTCCATGACGACTCCGGCCACGTATCGTTTCGACGGAGGCAGCGCCCTGTCCGGCGCGACGGAAAAGGCCATCCGCTGCGCGCGGTATCCGGCAAGGAGCAGGCGCCTTGCCGTCTCCGGGCGACGGGGCGACAGATCCTGTATCCATCCGCCGAAGGTTTTTACGAGATCCATATCGGTCCGTCCGTATCATCGTCGCTTTTCCCTCCGGGTTGCCCGCCCCCGTTCCGCCGGCGCTTCGATATATCATAAGGTCATGGGCTTTGCCTGTCAACATGGGAGAGACGTCGAAAGGGGCCCGCCGCCGTTCCGGCCGGCGGGCCTGCAAGGATGCGCCGCCGCCGGGAGGACCGGCCGCTGGCGCGGGTGCGGACTCCGGAACAATCGAAACGCGGAATCATTTCGAAACGGCGTCGCCGAAATCGAACACGAAGTCTCCCGCGCATGCGCCGCCCGATGCCATCCGGCAGGCCGTTACTTCGGGCGTGATCCGATATCGCAGGTCCAGGGCATCGAACCACGAGGCCAGCCGGTGGATCACGCCGCACTCGTATTTTTCGATGGCCCCGATTCTCCTGATCCCCTTGTAGGCAAAGCAGTTTCCCGGTTCGAACTCCCAGTGCAGCACGTTCTCGCGGGAAAGGTCCATGGTCACGTTCATGAAGGCCGGGACGCACAACGCCGCTGCGGCCGTGAAAAACCCCCTGAACGCGTCGAAGGTTTCCGGCCTGTCCCACGGAACGTCCAGGACTTTTTTCATTCTCTCGATTTCCATCGGCGCCAGGGAACGGATCGCCGCCTTGTTGATCCGGTTGGCCGTTTCAATGCCGCATTCGCGAAAACAGTGATAAAACCACATCCCGTCGTGGGTCATCCAGGAACGGTTCAGAAGTTCGACGATCTCGTCTTTCGTCAGATGCTCCAGATCCTTCATCGCCCGTTCTCCCGCGCTTTCCCGTCCGGCCCGGGGGGAGGCGGAAAAACCCGCGAAACCGCTTCCTCCACCCTTTTCAGCCAGGCACGGCGCTCTTCGCGGGTGCTCGTCACCACCACCGAGAACGTCTCCCGGTGGAAGGCCCGGACCCCGCAGAGTTCGAAGATGCAATGCCTCCATATCCGTTCCAGGGGATCGCCGAAAACATCACGCTCCCGCCCGGGGGGCGTGTTCGCCGTATTGAACACGATGGCCGCCTTCGCCTTCAGCAGACCCACCGGGACCCCCTCCCCATGGTCCCCCTCGATGAACCGGTAGGCGGTCCCGGGTCTTATGACCCGGTCCACCCATCCCTTGAGAATCGCCGGGGGCTGCCCCCACCAGTTCGGATGAACGATCACGATCCCGTCGGCCGATGCGATTTCATTGCAGTGTTCCGCCACATCCGGGGGCAGGGGTGCGCCGTCGGGAATTTCCAGAGAGGGAAGAAGGGGGTCGAACCGCTCGGCATAAAGATCGTGGTACGCGACGGAATGCCCGTTCTCCCGCAACCGGGCGGCGGCGGTTCCGGCAATGGCGTGGTTGAAGCTCCGGTCGTCGGGATGGGCCAGTATGACGGAGATGTTCAAGCGGCTTTCCTTAAATCCGTTCCGGGCCGGCGGCGGGCCTCGCCGCCTCGGAAAGGACAACGGCATTCCCGGTTTCGATTGTCCGGCGGGTCCGACGATCCGCATCCCGTGCGGGCGGAGCGCGAACGGGGCATGGAAACCGCATCGATCTTCCGTCGCCCTGGAGGCACTGTAGCAGAACCTGGCCGAAGCCGCCAGCGGAAAGGCCCGAAATCCCGCCCCGGGACAGGGAAGAAGGGGCGTCACGCCGCACGGGCCGTTTCAGAAAGCCGTTATTTGTCTCCCTGCCCGAAATGGTGTATCGTCAGTCCGCATCCGCCGGAACGGGAGGGCCGCCGCAGGTGTGATGGGGAGTGCGATTCCGCTTTTTATGAAGGAGCAACGGGACTGTGGGTGATTCGAGCGACGGAACGCTGCGGACCGGCGGTTTCGCCGGCGGGGAAACGGGGGGCCGGGGCGGCATGAAAACCGTCCAGGAGTATATCGACGAGAAACCGGTCTGGCCGGACGGCACGGCCACTTCGTCGGCGCCCATGACCGCCATGCAATGGAGGATCTGGGCGCTTGCCACGGCGGGGAAGTTTTTTGAAGGGATGATGGTTTTCATGACCGGCGTAGCCCTTCCGCTGATCGTGGAGGAGTTCCGTCTCGACACCGTGGGAAAAGGGCTCGTGGGTGCGGCGCCGCTTTTCGGAATCCTCATCGGCGCCACCGCCCTGGGAGGACTTTCCGACCTGGCCGGCAGGAAGCGGATGTTCATCGCCGAGATGATTCTTTTCGCCGTCAGTCTGTTTCTGCTGGTTTTCAGCCCCGGTTTCGCCTGGCTCATCGTTTTTCTCTTCATCATGGGGGCGGCCCTGGGCTGCGACTATCCCACGGCCCACATGGTGATCTCCGAGAGCATTCCCAGCGTCTCCCGGGGGAAGCTCGTTCTGAGCGCCTTCGGCTTCCAGGCGGTGGGCGCCCTGGTCGGGACGGCCGTGGGGTACCTGATATTGTACGAAAATCCAGATATCGGGGCCTGGCGCTGGATGTACGCCACCGGGATCGTTCCCGCAATCCTGGTGGTCGTTGCGCGGTATTCCATCCCCGACAGCGGGCACTGGCTGGTATGCCGGGGCAGGATCGACGAGGCGCAGCGGGAACTGGAACGGCTGCTCGCCCGTCGGCCCCCCTACCCCCGGAAGGTCAGGCTGGCGGTCTCTGCCTCGGAGGCCACTCCCGCGCCGGATGCGGTTCCGGCGGTCGAGGGCTTCCGTTCGCTCTTCTCGCGGCGGCACTTCCGGGCAACCGTTTTCGCATCCGTCCCCTGGTTCCTCCAGGATCTCGGAACTTACGGCATCGGCATGTTCACGCCCACGATCCTCGCTTCCGTCATCGGAAGCGGGACCACCCACGCCGGGAACATCGCCGGGATCATCCACACCGACATGCTTGCGGCGAAAGGGGCGGCCTTCATCGACTGCCTGCTGCTGGTGGGAATCGTGTTCGCCGTCCTGCTTGCCGACCGGGCGGGGCGGGTACGGCTGCAGGTGCTCGGGTTCATCGGCTGCGCCGCCGGTCTCTTCCTTGCCTCCCTGTCGGCCGGCGCCGGAGGAGGAACGGGAAAGTTCCTCATCTTCGCCGGGTTCATGCTCTTCAGCTTCATGACCAATCTGGGCCCCAATGCCATGACCTACCTGATCGCCGGGGAGGTGTTCCCCACGAGGATCCGCGGAAAGGGGGCGGGGTTCGCCGCGTCCTTCGCCAAGGTCGGCTCGGTCCTGACGGTCTTTCTCTTCCCCCTCCTGTTGCGGAGCCTGGGAACGAAGGCGCTCCTGTACGGCCTCGTGGGGACTTCGCTGCTCGGAGCCCTGATCACCTGGCTTTTCCGCATCGAGACCACGGGGGTCAATCTGGAGAACATCGGACGGACGGAAACGGGCCGTTGACCCCCCGGCGGGCGCCTGAATGCGCTCCCGGGGCGGCATGCCTTCCCGCCGCTTCGGCGACGGGCTCCTACTGCGGTCTCAGGGACAGGAAATAGGTGTGGGTGGGGCACAGCACGTGGGGCCGCCGGGACGTGCTGCGGGTCGTGGTGCATCGGTTCCGGTTCAGGTGGCGCAGTTTGTGGGAATCGAAAAAGCGGACCTGACGGGCGGTGATCTCGTGGATGATGGACCAGTGGTCCCACGCGGGGCCGCCCAGGCCGATCAGAATGGCCCTGTGGGTGTCGGTTTCCAGAAACCGGGTCATCTCGGACCAGAATTCGTCGAGCGGCGTTCCGGGCTTGTTCTTGTACGGCATGGTCCGGCAGGGGATCAGGTCCCCCACCACCTTGCCGAAGATGCCGCCGATGGTGACCAGTCCGATCCCCTCGGACAGCACGCGGCTCAGATCGCGGGTCTGTTCGAGGTGCTCCAGGATGCGCCGAAACAGGGCCTTCGCTTCGGCGTCGCTGATGGATGAGACGATCCGGACGGCGTTCACGATGCTGTAAATGGCGCACAGGCCGTCCAGACCGCCCTGCTCGTATGGTTTCATGGGTGCATGCTCCCTGCCGCGGGTTTCGCCCTGCGGCGGGCGGCGGCCAGGCGAACGAGCCGGCTGGCGAAGGCGCCGTAGGTCATCCCCACCGCTTCCGCGGCATAGGTCAGACTGGTGTCCGGACTGATGTCCGGATTGGGATTGATGTCCAGAACGTAAAAAACACCGTCGCGAAGCCGCAGGTCGATGCGGGCATAATCGCGGCAGCCCAGGAGGCGATACGCCGATGCCGAAGTCCGTCGCAGGGCCGCCAGTTCCCCTCTGGACAGGTCGGCCGGGATTCTCAATTCGATCCCTTCGTAATGGCGCGATCCCGGGGTGAACTTGGAATCGAAGGTGCAAAGCCGGTCGCGCACGTCCGCAAAGGCGGAAAAGTCCATCTCGGCCGGGGGAAGCATGCGGATCCGGCCGTTCCCCCACAGGGTGACATGAAATTCCCGGCCGTCGATGAACTCCTCCACCAGGGCCGGCTGGAAAAAGGATTCCCTGACGTATGCCACGCGATCCCGAAGGCTTTGCGGGTCCAGCACCACCGCGTTGCTGTCGACTCCCGTGCTGCAGTGCTCGAAGGCGGGTTTGACGATGGCCGGGAACAGGCGCCAGTCTTCCAGCGATTCCGTTTCCATCACCCGTCCGGCGGGAGTGGGGATGCCGTGGGACGAAAGGATCGCCTTGACGGCGCCCTTGTCCCAGGTCAGGGCCAGCACGTCGGGCGGGGAACCGGTGTAGGTGTATCCGAGCCGCCCCAGACGGGTGGTCACCTGGGCGTCGCTGCGGTGGATGCCGGGAATTTCCTCGCACCAGTTGAAGACAATGTGGCAGGAGGGATCATACGGGGCCAGGGCGGCTTCCAGATCCGCGCCCGTGACGGGGGCCTCGAACACTCTGTGCCCCTCGGCCGCCAGGGCGGCGACGAATTGACGAACGGTGTCGAGGACCGCCGCGGTATCGGCCTGCGGCCATGACGGGTCGACATTATGGAGCACGACGACCGCGGGCGCGGCGGGTCGTGGCATGGGCGTCCTCCTTTTTCTGTTTGTCTTTACCTGTCGGACATGAAGCAGACATTCCCCATGGCCTCACCGCAGCCGCGTGTCATTTTTCCGTGAACCGCCTGAGGAAATGCCGCCACGTGCACGTCTCTCCTTCCGCAAGGTCTTTTACGACGGAAACCCCCATGCCCACGAAGGCGTCCGCTCCGATGTCGATCCGGTCCAGAAGACTGGCGGACGGCCCGATCCAGGAGTTCGCCCCCACTTTTGTCCCTCCCCCGATCATCGCATTGGCGATCACGAGCGTGTTTTCCCCGATGTCCACGTTGTGGGCCACATGGACAAGGTTGTCGATTTTTACGCCCCGGCGGATGCGCGTCTCCCCGAAAGTCCCCCTGTCGATCACGCAGTTCGCCCCGATCTCGACATCGTCTTCGATCACGACCGTTCCCATGTGGGGGAACCGGACCATGGAGCCGTTTTCGTCCCGCTCGAAGCTGAACCCTTCGCAGCCGATGGCGACGCCGGGATCGATGACGACGCCGTTTCCGATCTCGACGTCCCGAAAAATCGTCACGTGATGATGGATGGTGCAGTTCCGGCCGATCCGCACGTTCTCCCCGACGGTGCACCCGTTTCCGATCGAGGTGCCGCGGCCGATGACGGCCGTTTCGTGAACGTGGCTCGCTCCGAGGCCGCCGTCCCGCTTCCGGTCCTTTTCAATCAGAAAATTGAGCAATTGGCAGAACAGAAGTCTCGCGTTTCCTGTAACGACGAGGGTCGCATTCGTCTTTTCGGGATCGTACGGCGCGGACTCGTCGACAAAAAGAACGGCAGCCTTCGAACGGGCGATGAGACCGCCCGGGTCCCCTGCGGTCCTTCCCACGAAAGCGATCAGGTTCGGAACGTCGGCGCCGGCCGCGCCCGGGATGAAAAAGGAATGGGATTCCATGATGTCCCGGCGCAGGATGCCGGCAACGCTTTTTTCCCTGGCCTCGAGAAAGCGGGCAAGGTCCTCCAGTTCAATCCTCATCCTCGTCTCCATAACCGCTTACCGCCGCATCGTGGGTCATCCAGACGTTTTTCACGGTCTCGGAAAAATATTTTCTTTCCTCCTCGAGAACGGCCGGCATCAGGACCCGGTCCAGGTAGTCGATCCGGTGCATCTTCGTGTCCGAAAGCCAGGACTCCGGGTGGATGTTGAGGTGCAGCCTGTTTTCGGGCGTTTCGCCCCGGAGGAACGCGAGCAGCCGGTCATCCCTCCAGGCCCGGCAGGAATCGCTGATATAGATCAGGCCCGGATCGTTCTTGTTATAAAATGAAGGGTTGACCAGTCCGGGCTGTTCGAGAAAAATGTCCCTGTTGTCCAGAAAGGGTTCGTGCATGACGATGGTCTTCACCGGCGCGCCCGCGACGAATTCGAGGATTTCGATTTCCTTGTGCAGGCGGCCTGCCGCTTCCCCGGGCGAACCGGGATAGAGCTTGAGGTCGTAGTGCAGGCCGATCTCGTGGCCGAGCGCCGCCAGGACGCGGACCGCCTTCGAGGCGCTCCCGCTGAAAACGTTGTAGGGCCCCGTAAGCAGAAGGTAATACGTCGAAGACACGCCGAGCAGGTTTTCCGCCTCCGCCATCCCGACGGCGTGGGCGACGGAAAAATCCACGTCATGGCGCAGATAGACGGAGCGGCTCCGCCCTTCGTTCATCGACACGACCGGCCGAAAGGAATAGCCCCTGCCGATGACGGCCTCGAGAAGGCGCCTGTAATCGGCAATGGTGAAACTCGGAAGACGGTTCATAGGTCGTCAAGGTCTCATGAGAAACGCGCTGGTTTTCCGCAGCCTGCTCCCCTCGCCCGGATCATGAAAGGGGTCGGGGCGTAACAATCCCCGGGAAACAGGTAACACAAGGGGTGAAATGTGTCAAAGAAGAATCGGAAGGTTGTCCGATGTAAAGAAAAAGGAAAGGGCGGGGCCCGGCGGCCCTGCCCTTTCCCTGTTCACTTCCACCAACCGATCGGGCGAAATTAATCTTCCATCTGCATGATTTTCTTCGCCATCTTCTTTTTGGCGTCAAAGTCCGTCAGGACCGTGAACATGAACCGCTGGGTCTGGGGGGCGCCGGCGCCGTGCCAGGTCCCCGGCCCGTGAAGTCCCGCCGACCAGTGCTGGAGGAACTTGGCGACCTTCATTCTCTTGTCCGCCGGGGCGGCGGCCCCGAAGGCCTTCTTCAGCATGGGGCCGACCTCCGGGTCGTCCAGATCCTTCATTCTCGGCATGGTCACCACGAGACCGCCGCCGATGTCTCCCGCGTTCTTGATGATCTCCCAGAACCCATGGGCGATGTTCAGCTTGGCGGCGTTGCCGAAAAGGTCGTCGGGCAGATAGACGCCCGACCCTTTCGGTTCCTCCCGGCCTCTCATGGCGGCGGCGATGGCGCAGGCGTGGGAGGTTTCACTGAAGCGGACCATGTCGATGATCTTTTCCTGGATGTGGGGGACCTTTTCGACGCCGATGTATTCTGCGGCAAGCATGGTTCCCCCGATGATCAGGTCGGCGAACCCCACCTTGCAGGCCCCGCCGCAGTTCATACGATGGGCCTTGGCGAACCGGGTGACCATCCGGCCGCAGTACTTGGTCTCGCCGCACAGGAACACCCGTTCCCAGGGGATGAAGACATTGTCGAAGACCATCGTCGAGGTTTCCCTCTGGCCGTACAGGGGATTCCCCAGTTCACACACGTCCCCGCAGGCCTCGCGTTCCGCCGAATAGGCGTTGTACTGGCAGATGTAGGTGAGCCCGGGTGCGCTGTTCTGGACGGCGAAGGCAAGGGCGAACTTTTCTTCCCCCTCCCTCAGGGCGCCTCCGGGAAGGACGAGCGTCTCATGGGACCCGATGGCCCCGCTCTGGCTGACCTTGATCCCCCGGACCACGATTCCGTCAGGCCGCTTTTCCACGAGATGAACGAAGGTGTCAACCTCATCCTGCTGGGAGGGTCTTTTCTTCCGGTCGCCCTTGGCGTCGGTGATGGCCCCCGACACGGCCAGGTCGTTGGCCTGGGCATATGCGAGCCACTTGTTGAAATTCGCTTCGTATTTCGTGCCCAGGTCCCGGTCCATCTCCCAGGTCGTAGCGGCCACGCTGTTGAGGGCGTCGCAACCGACGCAGCGGTAGTTGCAGGTCCCCACCGTCTGGCTGGTGAGAAGGGCCATCTCCTGCCGCATATCCAGGTCGTGGATGTTCCGTGCCACGTTCAGGTTGCGGTTGATGGGCTCTCCCGTCAGGTGGGAGGTGGCTACCATCACCTCCTTGTTCTTCGGGTCCTCCGCCAGGGCGTAGATCATCGAGTTGGCCATGACCATGGAGCGCGTGACGGGGTTTTCGAGAAGGTTCTTGACCCACTTCCCGCCGCAATAGACGCGGGGCACCAGTTTCCCCATGTCGTCCAGATACTGTTGTGCCGTTTTCAATGCCATAACGAATCCTCCTTTTTTGACGGTTGATCGATTGGTTAAGGCCACCCCCTATCCTATCGTGATCGAGAAACGGGCCTCGCCCCCCTCCCGGGGAAAGGCGCTCACGTTCCTCAAAACGATATCCATGATCTCCATCAATGCATCGTCAGGGCGATTTCCTGAAAGCCTCAAGGAAAGGGTTTCGTTTTCCATTTCCGCGCCGGCCACGAGTCCTTTCTCATGGAAACCGGGCAGGGCCTTCTTCTCCAAGCTGTTGTACACGAGTGCGGCAAAGGTGCCCTTGTACCCCGCGTAATTCCTGCTCAACGATTTTCCGATCCTGACCTGGATGATCTCGTCCGTGTCGAATTGCACTGGTTGCCTCCCCGCGGTATCAAAATGCGCCGCCGCCCCGGCGCCAAGAGCGGCGCCGTTTCGAATAAGATTACCCCTTATAGCATTAAAACCGTACGTGATAGCATCACTTCCCGGTCCAAAGATCAATACGCAAAAAAAACGTATCTTCTGCGTACCGGTTATACGTATGGGAGACGGGCCGTTTCGGGCGAAGCTACAGGGACAGGAGATAGGATCTCAAATTGGCTTTCCTGTTGTTCAGGTTCAGCTTTCTCCGGATGTTCTCCCGGTGGACCTCCACGGTTCTGGCCGACGCGTTCAGGAGCGCCGCGATTTCCTTGGTCGTCCGCCCTTCACGGATCAGATGAATGATCTTGATCTCCATCGGGGTGATACGGGGATATTTCGACGAGAGGGTCCGAAGAAAGGGCGAGACGATTTCACCGATATTTCTCTCCAGGATGGCGAGCTGATTGATCTGCCGGCTGTCCTTGGACGATATCTTCAAATTCTCGATATACGGGATAATGAGTTCCCGTACGTTGCAGATGACGTTTTCCTCCAGTTCCAACCGGTCCTCCTCCCTCCGTTTCAGGAGAACCTTGAGGGCCGTGTTGGCGTCCTCGAGATTCCGGGATTTTTCCTCCAGCTCCCGCTCCCTCCTCTTCAGCGCCTCCTCCATCCTCTTGCGTTCCGTGATGTTCCGGGCGATGCCGTGAATGGAGACCTGCCTGCCGTTGAACTTGACCATCCTGGCGTTGACTTCGATCCAGACGGCATCGCCGCTCTTCGTACAGGTCAGGAATTCCAGCGGGTTCCCGGCGTCCCTCTGGTTCTGTCCCGCCTGGAGGAGCTTTCGGGCGATGGGCACGTAATCGCGGTCCAGGATCTTCTCGATGCCCAGCCCTTGGAGTTCCTCCGATTCATAGCCGTAGGTCCTTGAGAAGGCGGCGTTGCATGAAAGGATGTTGCCGTCGGGGTCGAGAATGAAAATGATGTCGTTGGCGTTTTCAAACAGCTCCCGGTACTTCTGCTCGGATTGCCTCATGGCTTCTTCGGCCTGCCTGCGTTCCGTCGTATCGGTGACGATCTCGACGATCCCGGCGATGGCGCCTTCCTCATTCCGCACGGGATAGCTGCGGAGCACCCAGTTCTTCCTGTAGGACGAGAAATTGACCACCTCCTGGGGCTCGCCCGTTTCAAGGGTTCTTTCGGCCGGGCATATGCGGCATGTTTTGCTTCTGTTGTGAAGGACCTTGTAGCAGTGCCTCCCGTTCAACTGCCCCTGCTTCAGGCCGAAGGCGTCGTGCATGGCCTTGTTGGCCCAGATCACCTTCATGTCCGTGTCGAGATACAGGACAAGCTCCGTCATCGCGTCCAGAATGACGGACTTCTCCTGTTCCGACTTGCTGAGTTCCTCGAAGAGCCGCCGGTACCTCTGTTCGATCTGACGGATTCTCGGATCGGTTCTTCCGGTCTTGGCGGGTATTTTCATTTTTCCCTCGGAATAGCGGATGAAACCCACATAACTTTGGGAAAAAGTTTCACCGATGTCAAGAAAACAATGACAACGGCAACCTGAAAAGAACGGGACCTGCCGCCCTCCTCCCCTCTTCCCGGCAACCGCCTCCGGCGCTATTTTTCGGGAAGCTGTACGAGCACCGCCTCGCCCCTTGCACGAACTTCGCCGCCGGCGGACAACTCGATGGCCACGATGACTTTACGCCTGCCCGTTTCCTTGACCCTTCCCCTCAGCTCCAGGACCGTATCGATGGGCGTCGGTTTCAGAAAATCGACTTTCAACGAAGCCGAGACGAAACGGGAAAGCGGCCGGTCTTCCGGCGAAAGGCCTTCCCTGTGCAATTTCGCCGCAGACGCGATCGCGGCGCTGTGGCAATCCATCAATGAGGCGATGAGCCCCCCGTAGACATAGCCCGGGAACCCTCCCGTGTAACGCGGGTCCGGCCGGTAATGGCAGACGCCTTCTTCTCCTTCCCAGTAACTCTTGATGTGCATTCCTTCCCGGTTGAGCCGTCCGCAGCCGTAACAATGGGCGATTTCGTCATGATAATAGTCCTGGATTGCTTTTTGCGCCATACCTTCTCCTTTTTTGTCTTCTGACCGTATTTTCGACCCTTTCCAGGGTGTCCCGCCGATGCCGCACCCGGTGCGGGAAGGACCGATCCGCCGTTCCCTGCCGCCCCCGCCCTGAAACGTGTCTCCGGGATCTTCCCTTCACCCGACGAACCGGAAAACGGCAAGCAACGTGAAGGTGCTCACGAGACTCGCCGCGAGCAGCAATGCCGAAGCCAGCGATGCTTCCCTTCCATGCCGCCTCAGGAACACCATACCCAGGACGGCGGGGGGCATGCCCGCCAGGCTGACGAAGACGACCGCGGGCAGGCACAGATCGGTCACGATTCTCGCCAGCACAAGAGAATGGTTCTCCGTCAATGCCCCCCGCCGCCGCATCATGATGGCCAGCAGGTATAGAACGACGATGACGATGACGGCCTTGAATAGATGGAGATAGTTTTCCATGGGTTTCCCTCGGAGACTGGAACTCGGAAGGCCTTTTCAGGCCCTGGACGGGCATTTTCGGGCGAACACCGCCTTCGTAATACTGATCGAGTTTTTTCAGGTTATGCAAATTCGCTCTTTTGTCAATGGCGACTCAAAAGCGAACCGGCGACAAAGAGGCGGAAATGCGGGTTCCAATATGCCTGTCGGGATTCAGGATGTCAAGACCGGGATGAGTGCGGAAAGCCCGAACACCCTCCGGCGGGACGCCTGTACCGTCCTCGAGGGCGCCGGGATTCCCGGGCCCGGCCCGGTCCATGCCCGGAAGGTCACCCCGACGGATAAAATGAATAAATGGCGTTTGACAATAATCAATATCTTATCTAGTATTCATCAATAGAAATTCGGACGTCTCCATTTCCTTACAGCTTCCCGCTGAACGCACTTCCCCTCTGCCGCCGCAACGCCCGTCCGTCCGGTATTCCCGCAGGCACATGGAGAAACGGTCTTCCATGGCGGCACGTTTTAAAGAAAAGAATTTTCCAATGAAGCGATCCTTTGTAAAGAAGAACGGGTAGAGGAGGAAGGAGCATACTCCTGCGATGATCACAATCGTTTTGATGCTTTCGATTCTTTTCCAGCTCGTCGCTGCGGCTATGGCGCTCAGATTGATTCCCCTTACAGGAAAAAGGATCGCCTGGACCCTCATCGCCGCGGCACTGACCCTGATGGCCCTGCGAAGAAGCATCACATTCTACCGCCTGCTTTCGGGAAGCATAACGATTCAGCCCGATTTCGGCGCGGAGATCGTCGCCCTTTCGATCTCGATCCTGATGGTCGTCGGCATATCGAAAATCGCCCCAATATTTATTGCGGGCGCAAAGTCCAAAGAACAGCTCGAAAAAGCGAACCGGGAATGGGAAACGATCTTCGAGGCGATTGGACATTCCGCCCTCATTCTCGATCCCCGGCATCGAATCATCGCCGCCAACCGAACCATTCTCAAGGCTTTGGGCATGACGGAAAAGGAGGTTCTCGGAAGGACATGCCACGAGATCTATCATACCGGCGTCGTTTCCCCTCCAGAACATTGTCCCGCGAACAAAATGACGGTTTCGGGCCGGATGGAGCAATATGACATGGAAATCGATGCCCTGGGAGGTGTTTTTCACGTCACCTGCACCCCCGTGTTCGATGAAAGTGGACAGATCAGAAAAATCATCCACATCGCCACGGACATCAGCGAACGCAAAAGGACGGAGGAAAAGCTTCGGGAGGCTTACGATATCATCAATGGAAGCCCCGTCGTGGCGTTCCTCTGGAAGAACGACGAGGGCTGGCCCGTGGAGTTCGTTACGGACAATGTGAAAAACCTCTTCGGCTACGAGGCGGAAGAGCTGACTTCCGGAACGGTTTCCTATGCCGAAACCGTTCACCCCGACGATATCGAAACGGTGATCAGGGAGGTCTCGGACTACAGCAAAGAGAAAGACAGGGTTGCATTCGATCACAAACCCTATCGGATTGTGACGAAAGACGGAACGATCAAGTGGGTGAATGACAGCACCCTGATCAGAAGAAACGAAAAAGGGGAGATCACGTACTATCAGGGCATCCTGTTCGACATCACGGAGAGCAAGCGGTCGGAGACGGCACTGCGGGAGAGCGAGATCAAATACCGCAGCCTTGTGGAAAGTTCCGGGGACTTGATCTATGCCACCGACAGAAAGGGGGTTCTGACCTACGTGAATCCCACGCTGGAGAAAATTCTGGGTTACGACCGGGGTCAACTGAAAGGAACGCCGTTCATCCGGATCACCGCCCCCGGGTTCATCGACAAGGCGAAAGAAATTTTCAAACAGGCCATGAGAGGGGAAAATATTCCCGTCTATGAAGGGGAACTCATCGGGAAAGACGGAACCCGGATCATCGTTGAGTTCAACACGACAAGCCTTTTCGATTCGGATGGAACCTTTTCCGGCCGATACGGCATCGGCCGCGACATCACGGAACGGAGAAAAATGGAGAGGGCCCTTCTTCAAAGCGAGGAGCGTTACAAAACCTACGTGGAAAATTCATTTGCCGGCGTTTACGTCGTTCAAAAGGGCCGTTTCGTCTTCCTGAACAACAACGCGGCCTCGTTCGTCGGCTACAGGCCGGAGGAACTCATCGGACAGCAACCGGAGCGCATCGTTCATCCCGAGGACAGGGTCGTGACGAGAGCGAGGGCGATCAAGGCCTTGAAGGAAAAAGAGACGCTGCCCTATGAATTCAGGGTCGTGACGAAGGACGGACGGATCCGCTGGATCATGGAATCGGTCACATCCATCCAATATGACGGCGGCAGCGCCGTCCTGGGCAATTCGATGGACATCACCGAGCGCAAGGAGGCGGAGGAGGAACTCGGGATTCGCGAGGAACTGGAAAAATCGATTTTCCTGTCGGTCCCTCATGCCTTGTTCGGGGTCGAAAAGCGACGCATCTTTTTCGCCAACGCCGCCATGGAAGACGTTTTCGGCTGGAAACCGGAGGAGCTGATCGGAGAGAGCACCCGCGTCATCTTCCGGAACGATGAGGAATGGGAAGAATACGACAGCATGATTTACTCCGGGCTGAAGGAAATGCCGGTGTTGCGGTTCGAATCGGACATGCCTTTCGTGAGAAAAGACGGAAGCGAAATATACTGCCGTACGAGCGTGTCCCGGGTCGGCAGGGAACTGGGACCGACCGGAAGAATCGTGGCATCCTTCGAGGACGTTACGGAACAGAAGAAGGCCGATGAAGAGAGGAAGAAGCTGGAAGCCCAGCTCCATCAGGCCCAGAAGATGGAGGCCATCGGAACGCTGGCCGGAGGAATCGCCCATGACTTCAACAACCTCCTGATGACCATGCAGGGAAACGCTTCCATGATGCTGGAGGACGTCGATCCGTCCCATCCATTTTACGAGTATCTGAAAAGCATCGAAAAACAAATCAGAAGTGCGGCGAACCTGACGCGGCAGCTTCTCGGTTTCGCCAGGCAGGGCCATTACGACATCAAGTCCGCCGATATCAATTACATCGTGGAGAAAAACGCCTCCATGTTCGCCAGGACGAAAAAGGAAATCCAGATTCATTACAGCCTTGGAGACGATCTCTGGACCGTGAACGCCGACGCGGACCAGATGGGACAGGTTCTGATGAACCTTTTCGTCAACGCCTGGCAGGCCATGCCGGGAGGAGGGAATCTCTTTATCGGAACGGCCAATGTGGTTCTCGACAAGCATTACGTAAAGCCTTATTCGACGGTCCCGGGGCGGTACGTGAAGATTTCCGTGACCGATTCCGGCGTCGGCATGAACGGACAGACCGTTCTGAGGATTTTCGAACCCTTTTTCACCACGAAGGAAAGAGGACAGGGAACGGGCCTCGGACTGGCCATGGTCTATGGAATCATCAAGGCTCATAAAGGATTCGTCAACGTTTACAGCGAACCCGGCCATGGGACCACCTTCAATATTTTTCTCCCCGCTTCGGAACAGGAAACCGTTGCCGAGGCGGCGGCACCTTCGGGCATCGTCCGGGGAACCGGCACGATCCTCCTTGTGGACGACGAGGCCCAGGTGCTGGCGGTGAGCCTGAAGATGCTGAAGTACCTGGGATACAGGGCCATAGCGGCACAGAACGGACAAGAGGCCGTCGATCTCTACGGCAGGATGAAGGGGGAAATCGATCTTGTCCTTCTGGACATGGTAATGCCCGAAATGTCGGGAGGAAAGGTTTTTCAGCTTCTCCGGGAGATCAATCCGAACGTGAAGGTTATTTTGCTGAGCGGTTACAGCGTCGACGGGCAGGCCAAGGAAATCATGGATCAGGGCTGCAAAGGGTTTATCCAGAAGCCCGCTTCCCTGGGGGAACTCTCGCAGAAAATCGACGAAGTCCTGAAGGCGGAAAATTGAGGAAGAGGCAGCCGACCGCCTTTTCCGCCGCGCCGCCGGCGCAAATCCGTCCTCCGTCGCGCAATGATTAATGAATCGATTTTTCCTCGATGACCTCCCTGAGCGTCCGGGAGAGTTCGTCCTTCGAGAAAGGTTTCTGGAGGAATCCCCGGCAGCCTTCCTTGAAGATCTCTTCCGCCTCGTCGTGAAAACTGTAACCGCTTGCGAAGAGAACCTTGACGAACTCGTAAAAAAAACCAAATCAATACTTTTTCGAACGGCAAAGGAAAAAGCCCCGCAGCCAAGGCGCCCGAATCGCGAGGACAAAGCGTACTGATGGTACGCCGCAGGGACGAGGGATGAAGGGCAACACGGTATATGGTCTTTTTTACGATGCCGTCAAGATTCAATCCACGAAGAACGGGGCGTGACTCAGGGCCGGGCCGGGCAGGCAGATTCGCGTTCCCGGCTTCTTCCATGGAGGGCCGCATCCATCGATAACCGTCGCCGCGGGGGAATCACGGTTTCGTCCCATGTCAACGGGAAGTCCCGTCATCAAATAATTACGACTGCCGTCATTCACGGGACTTAAGCAATAATGCAAAACAGCCGATAATGAAAATGTTCGAATCTTGGAGGATGTTGGGTTTCACGCGCACGACACGCTTTCTGTCAGAGATCCTCGAGGCGGACACTCGGGCGGAACGGGATCTATGCAAATCTGCACAGTATAGGTTCCATGGCCGTTTGAAAACATGATCGTCATCTCCGGCAGCGGTACGAGAAACGACCGGAGGTGGAAAGGACCGGAAATGGGACCGGTCTTTTCGATTAGGAAACCTGCCGTCGGGGCGACAACGGCCCGACAGGGGCCACGGGACGAGTAAGCGGGGAGGGGGGTGTCCGCTTTGCAGCACCGGCATCGGGAATGCCCTGGGTTGCAGCACCGGCAATCTTATATCCACAGACAGAATGACGAACTCGTAAAAAAGCCTGTCAACGCTTTTTCGAACGGCGAAGGAAAAAGCTCCATAGGCAAGGCGCCCGAATCACGAGGACCGAGGCGTACGGATGGTACGCCGCAGGGACGAGGGAAGAGGGGCAACACGGCATATGGACCTTTACGAAGCCGTCACAGAATGATCCGTGTGATAAACGGCGGCGGCTCCGAGAGGGGTATCTTCGTCCCGTAATCCCCACGCGCGGCGGACAGGAAGCAGGACATCGGGATCGGGCCCCTTTCCTCCGATGGAAGGAGGAAAACGGAAAAGGGATCTCGAATGGAGGACGCGAAAGGATGGACGGTCTCATCTCCATCCTGTCGATAAATCAATGATCAGGAGGTTCATGGCATGCGGCGGTTATCTTTCGGTCTGGGCAGTTTGAGAATGAAACTCATGTTGGGTGGATGCCTGATGGCCATTATCCCGGTGATCGTGCTCGGGAGCATTGCGGTCTACAACGCGAAGACAAACATCGAAAAGGAAACGGATCAGCAGATCCTCATGATTTCGAAGAGCATCGCGGACATGGTGGATTCGGTGATGGTCCTGGAAGGAAACCTGCTGGCCTCGATGGCGCAACGGGACGCGGTCATCCGGGCCGTCACGGAAGCGAACGAAGGAAGCGGTCAGCAGAAGGCCGAATTCCTGCAGAGCGAGCTTGCCAAGATTCAGTCCATCATCAAGGAGCGATATGATTTCATCGTCGTTACGGGAAGAGCCGGCATCGTCATCGCCGACAGCGTGAACGGCATTACAAAGGGAATCAGCACCGTCGACAGGGAATATTTCAAACGAGCCATGCAGGGCGTGTCAAATTCCGACACCGTCGTCATCTCCAAGAAGACGAACGAACCCGTCTGCACGATCGCCTGCCCGGTGAGGGATGATAACAACCAGGTGATCGGTATGATTTCGGGTCTCATGAAGGTTTCCTTCCTTTCCGCCAAGATCAACGAGATCAAGCTGGGGGAAACGGGCTACGCCTACATGATCAACAAGGAAGGTGTGGTGATCGTCTATTCCGATCCTTCCCAGGTCCTGAAACTCAACCTGGCGAAGGAAGAAGGCATGGAGAACGTGATGCGCAGGGCCATCGCCGGCGAGACGGGCGTCCAGGAGTACACTTTCAAGGGAATCGACAAATACGCCGGATTTTCTCCCGTTAAAACAACCGGATGGAGCATCGTGACGGCCGTCCCGGTTAAGGAAATGGTGCAATCCGTCACCACGACCCGGAACATCATCATTGTCGGCGTCATCATCTTCGCCCTTCTTGCCATCGTCATTTCCTATTTTGCCGCCGGCGTGATCGTGACGCCCGTCAAGAAGGCCGTCGACAAACTGAATCTGAGTTCCAACGAGATCACGGCCGCCTCGTCGGAGGTGGCGCAGGCCAGCCAGAGCCTCGCCGAAGGGTCTTCCGAACAGGCCGCGGCCATCGAGGAGACGTCCTCCTCCCTCGAGGAGATGTCGTCCATGACGAAACAGAACGCCGACAACGCGGGAAAGGCCAGGGAACACATGGCGGAAGCCCGGATCATCGTCGACCGCGTCAACCAGCACATCGAAAACATGGCCGATGCGGTGAAGGAGGCGACCAAATCCAGCGAGGAGACGGGAAAAATCATCAAGACCATCGACGAGATCGCGTTTCAGACGAACCTGCTGGCGCTCAACGCGGCAGTCGAGGCGGCCAGGGCCGGGGAAGCCGGGGCCGGGTTCGCCGTCGTGGCCGAGGAAGTCCGCAACCTCGCCATGAGGGCGGCGGACGCGGCGAAGAACACATCCTCCCTCATCGAAAACACGGTCAAGGCGGTCAGGGTGAACAGCGATCTCACCAACGCCACCCGTGATGCGTTCAAGGAAAACGTGGACATCTCCGTGAAGGTCGGCACGCTGGTCGACGAGATCGCTGCAGCCTCCAACGAACAGGCGCAGGGCATCGGCCAGATCAACAAGGCCATCCATGAAATGGACAAGGTCGTCCAGCAGAACGCGTCCAATGCGGAGGAATCCGCCAGCGCCTCCGAGGAGATGAGCGCCCAGGCGGAGACCATGAAGGACATCGTGCAGGAACTCGTCGCCGTGATCGAGGGAGGCAACAACGGACACTTTGCCGCGGAAACGGCGGGGCCGAGAACGGTGAGGAAAATCAACGCCCCCATGCTGGCGGAAACGACGGGAAGAAACGGCCGGCTTTCCCTGACGGAAGGCAAGGAATCCAAAAGAACGGCGGGAAACAGAAAACTGATTCCCCCCGGCGAATCGGACTTCAAGAACTTCTAGGATCGTTTCCTCTTTTGAATCATGGAATGTCCGACAGGTGTCGCGGCCGGACCGCTCCGGCGGAAAGGCCGCGACGCCGTCACCGGTGAACCAGGGACGAGAGAGAAAAGACAGAAAGGGACATGAAAACCATGGAACAGACCACGAAAGCCACAGGCCGGGGTTCCGAATCGACCCGGGAAGCGCGCGAAGGGAAATACCTCACCTTCAGCCTGGCCGGCGAGGAATACGGCATCGGGATTCTCAAGGTAAAGGAGATCATCGGGATGATGGCCGTAACCGCCATCCCGCAAACGCCCGCCTTTATCAAGGGAGTCGTCAATCTGCGGGGTAAAGTCATTCCCGTGATCGACCTGAGATTGAAGTTCGGCATGGAATCCATCGAATATACGGACAGGACCTGCATCATCGTCGTGGAAATTCGGGGCAAAGAGCGAAAAATCCAGATGGGCATCGTTGTGGATTCCGTTTCCGAGGTCCTCAACATCAAACCGGGAGAGATCGAGGACACCCCGGTCTTCGGCACCGAGGTGGATACGGATTACATCCTGGGAATGGCGAAAGCGGGAGGAGGCGTCAAGATTCTTCTCGACATCGACCGGGTCCTAAGCGACCGGGATTTTCAGGAGGTCGCCAGCGCGGCGTAGGAGCCGGGGCCGGTTTCAACCGGCCTGCCCCCTCGGCGTCCGTCCCGAAAGACAGGCGCTCCGAGTCCGAAAACGCTCGATCCGGTTTATCTCCGTATGCGTGGGGGAAAATGAACGGGTTTGGCATCCGGTCCCGATCGAACCCGTTCACCCCCGCATGTTTGGGGAAACGGATCCTCTTCGCACAGCATCGCCGGGTCAATCCATTCGGGAATTCGATTGCCTGCGGACAATCCGGGCTGGTCCTGAAAAGTTTCCCCCGCCGTGCCCCCTGGAATTGCCGTCCATAGCGTATCGGAAGCTCCGGGCAACGGCATGAAAAAACATTTGACATGAAGTTTCATTTCTATTATTTTTCTTAATGTTTCATCATCCTTTGCAGCACTCTCTTATATTCTTCCGCATCATCCCTCTCGAAGTGACACGGAGTAAGTGATCTCCCCGGGGCTTCTCGTTACCCCCTGGTATTTTTGATCGTCGGCGACGACAAAGCTTGTCGCCATGTCTCTTGAATTCAAGAAAGGAGGTCTCTGTCATGGAAAGCAGGCTTTTGATCGTATTTACGGCCGTTTTCCTGTGTCTATCCGCAGCGTTTGCACAGCAGAAAACGCCCATGCCCACCACCCCCGCCGATGACAAGGCCGAAGCCGTCAGGCTTGTGGAAAAAGCGGCGGAATTCATGAAAGCAAACGGGAAAGAGAAAGCCATCGCCGAAATGAGCAATCCCAGCGGTCAGTTTGTGAAAGGTGCGTTTTACGTCTTCGCGTACGATCTGAACGGCGTCATGATGGCCCATCCGAAAAATGCAAAACTCATAGGCCAGAGCCTCATTGACAAGACGGACAGCAAGGGGAAACTTTTCAGGAAAGAGATCATCGAAAAGGCCAAAGCGCAGGGAAGCGGTTGGGTTGATTACTACTACCTCAATCCTCAAACGAAAAAGGAAGAAGACAAAACCACTTACCTGAGAAGAGTGGATGATCTGGTGATTTGTTGCGGCGTGTACAGATAGCCTTGAAGGCCACCGGGGGAGATGCAGCCTCCTCAGAAGAAGCCCCGGGGAGGCATATGTTCCCCGTTACGGACAGCATCGACCCTCTTCCTCCGTCCTCCGACTTCGGAAGAGGATCGATACGGACCCTGATCCGCGGGGCCGGAAGGCCCGCGGCTTCTACCTCGTTACGACCAGAACGGGTTTTTTCGAATTCTGGATGATTTTCTCGGAAACGGAACCGAGAAAAATGTCCGCCAGGTTGCTCTTACCGTGGGAACCCACGACGATGACGGAAACTTTCTCCTCCTCAGACACCCGCAGGATCTCCCTGAAGGGAATCCCGACCTCGATCCGCGATTTCACCTTGAATCCCTTCGCCGTGAGTTCTTCAGCGATTTTCTTCATCTCCTCGGCGGCCTTTTCTTCCAGGGTCTTCTGAAACACGGCGACGTCCAGTGGCCTGTGACTGGCAATGACATCGATACTCCGGCTGTCGACCACGTGAACAATGACCACTTCCTTCGACCCGGTGCTTTTCAGGCAGTTGACATACGCAAGGGCCTTGCCAGCGACATCGGAAAAATCGGTCGGATACAGAATCTTGCTGAACATGATGCACATCCTTTCCTGGTTCGCCTGAAACCAATGAATTGACCCCCTCACATCTCCGGTACGTTCTCCCGCCCGGCACCCTGCCCCGTTCCCTCCGGAGAACGGGCGGCCTCAAGCGGCCGGACGGCATGACAACGGTGATTTTCAACACACAATCCGTGAGCATTTTAAACCACGGGGAAAGGTCTGTCAATCCTTCGGAAACACGCATGCTGCCGCGCTGCGGTCTTCTCCCCTCTTCTCCCCTCTTCCGCCCCGGCCTTGTCCGGGAAGTACGCCGGGGGATCCGGGATGGTGCCAGGATCACGGTCCTCTCTTCGTCCCCCCGCTCCCGCAGGTCCCGTCGAAGTCTCTCACCTGGCGGGTCATCGGGGGATGGATTCGTTCGACCGGGCCGTTTTCCACTGCCCGTAGAGCAGTGCAAAGCCGAAGACGGGCAGCAGGATATCGGTCCACAGAATGGCGCCCGCGTTTCCCGGGGCCATATTGTGCGTTTTGATGATCTGGTAAATATGCCCTCCGGCGGCGCCCCACAGGAAAAGGGCGGGAGGGATGAAGGCGGCCGATCTGAAGCTCAGGTCTCGTTTGAAAGCGATGAGGCCCGCGACTCCCATGCCGAGGCTGGCAAATCCAACTTCCAGCTGAAAGGGACTGTTCACCCACCCGATGAATTTCGCCGTGTACTCGGCAAACACCACATGCATGAGGAAGTTGTTCAGATACCCGATCCCGATACTGAACAGGAAAAAATAGGCGACAAAGGCTTCGACGATGACTGACTTGCCTGGCGGCCTTTTCTTGAAAAAGAGGGAAATCAGCGAGCAGATCAATCCTATGACGAAAAGAGATACGGATGGATTCGACAGAATCAGTTTCATGAATGATGCGATCATGTTTCGGCCCCCATTTCCTTGTTGGCAGCAGGCAGGCTGCACCCTTCCCAACAAGTTTATCGGAAACTTGATCGCAGACCTTAATGTCTTGACAGTGATGATGCCTGTGACACCCGGTCGGGGAAATGGAGAAGAACCCGTCTTTCTTCAGGGTTCCTGTTTCGAGGCCAGCATGGCCCTCACCTCCCGAGCCAGATCCTCCATCCTGAACGGTTTCTGAAGGAAGCCGTTGCATCCCTTCTCGATCAACTCCCGGGCCTTGCCTTCGATGCTGTAGCCGCTGGAAAGAAGCACCTTTTTCTTCGCGTCGATTTTCCGGAAGCACTCGAAGGTTTCAGTCCCCGATATGCCGGGCATGATCATGTCCAGGATCACCAGATCGATCACATCCTTTTTTTCCGAGTAAACGGCTATCGCATCCTGGCCGCTTCCCGCACAAAGAACCCGGTAGCCGAGGGATTGGAGCATGCTCTTTGTAACATCCAGAACCGCGGTCTCATCATCCACCAACAGGATCGTCTCAGTCCCTCTCAGTGCCTGCGTTTGAGCGGCCCTTTCCCTGACGACGGCCTTCTCCGTCGCCGGCAGATAAATCTCGAAGGTCGTTCCTTCGCCGGGTTTGCTCGTAACATTGATCAATCCCCCATGCCCCTTGATGATCCCGTATACCGTGGCGAGGCCGAGGCCGGTCCCCCGTCCCATCCCCTTCGTTGTAAAAAAGGGATCGAAGATCCGCTCCAGAGTTTTTGCATCCATCCCCGTCCCCGTATCGGAAACGGAGATTCTCACATACTTTCCGGGGGACAGGGCAAGGCCCGCCGCCTTTGCTTCGTCCAGAAGAATGTTATCCGTCCCCAGGAAAATCTCTCCGCCTCCGGGCATGGCCTGCCAGGCATTCACAAAGAGGTTCATAAAAACCTGTCCCATCTGGGTCCGATCGACCTCCGCGGCCCAGAGATCCTTCTCGTACTTTTTGTAGATCGTGAACTCCTTTTTCGTTCTCCCGAACATGACCGCCGTTTTTTCGATGATCTCGTTCATATCCGTGGGCTTCATTTCATACCGGCCGCCCCTGGCGAATCCCATGAGTTGTCCGGTCAGATCGGCACCGCTTTTCACCTGTTCCTCAATTTGCTGGAGCCGTTCACACAGAGGGTCGGAGGGATCGAGGTCAAGCATCATGAGCGATGCGTTTCCCTGGACCCCCATGAGCAGATTGTTGAAATCGTGCGCGATGCCTCCGGCAAGGGTTCCGATGGCCTCCATTTTATGGGCCTGGTTCAGTTGCGCCTTCAGTTTCTCCCTTTCTTCTTCGGCATGTTTCCTTTCCGTGATGTCTCTCGATACCCCATGAATGCCGACGGGACCGCCCTCACGATCTCGTATGAAACGAACGTTGCTCTCCATCCATACCGTGTGACCCTTCTTGTGATAATATTCCGTCTGCACCAGCGCAAACCGGTCCGGATCAGCCGTTCCACCCCGTTCCATCCCCAACTCCCGGACAAGGAGGTTCACCGCCCTGTCATAGGACTCCCTCGTCATCGTGTCCTCGACATTCTGAAGCCTTCTCTCCCCGGGGGTGAAACCGAGAATTTTTTCGATGGAGGGACTCACATAGGTGATCCTGAAATCCAGGTCCGTTGTCCAGACAATATCCGTCATGCTTTCAGTGAGAAAACGATATTTCAACTCGCTTTCCCTGAGAGATTCCTCGGCCCGCCTGCGGTCCGTAATATCGACGACTGAGATGATTCCCGCGGGCCGCCCCCCGATCATCGTGGTTGCCCCCGATAGATACCCCCACCTTTCCTTTCCGTCCTTTGTAACGATTTCTAGTTCGTAACTGCCGATTGTTTCTCTCCCCCGCTGTCGTTCACGGCCGCGTTCCCGGGCAACTGTCTGATAGTCGGGATGAATGAATTCCCAGAAACACATGCCGAGAAGATCCTCCGCGGAATAGCCTGTGATCACCGTGGCGGCCCTGTTGACATAAATATAGCGATCGTCCTGGTACAGCATGACCGCTGTGGGCGTCGATTCTGCGAGGATGCGGAACTTTCCCTCACTCTCCCGCAACGCATTTTCAGTCCTCATGCGTTCCGTGATGTCACGTACGGTTACGACTCTCAACGTGTTGCCTTTCGCTTTGAAACTTCGAGTTTCAATCTCCGCGAAAAAAATACCCCCGTTCTTCCTCACGCATCTGACGACGTAGGGTTGGGCATATTCTTTAACGATATTTTCGCGTATGATTCCTTTGTCGTCTTCATGAATGACGAGATCTATGATGTTACTGCCAAGCAATTCATCCCGTTGATAGCCGAATATTTTCGTCACCGATAAATTCAGATCGTTCACGACACCATTCTTATGGATGATGATGCCCTCCATTGTGACGTCCGAAAGAAGGCGCAGGCGTTCCCCGCTCTCCCGTAATGCCTCCTCCGTCCGCTTGCGTTCGGTGATGTCCCTGCAAAGCCCCTCCAACGCTACCATCTTCCCCCGATCGTCGAATATTCCCTTGTTCGACTGGAGAATCCATCTCTCCTTTCCCCTGGAATCGACCATCTTGTATTCCAGGGTCGGAGGAACTTTCCCCTTTGGAAGGTCTGCAATGATTTTCTGCAGGAGATCCCTGAAATCCGGATGAATCACCTTTTGTACCAGGACAGGATTCGCAATGATTTCCTCGGCGTTGTATCCCGTAGTTTCAATGATTGCCGGACTGATGTATTCGAATGCTCCTCCAGGCAAGATCATGCGAAACAGGATTTCGTTCAATCCCTCGACCAGGCCGCGATGCTTCTCCTCGCTTTCCCGCAGTGCATTTTCCGCCTCTTTGCGCTCGCTGATGTCGCGATCAAAAGTGACTGCCAGACTACGATCTCCGAACTTGAAAGCTCTTGTGCTGACCTCAACCGGGAAAACACGTCCATCTTTCGTCCGGTGTCGTGACTCCAGCTTCTTGTATCCGCATTGCCGAACTTCCTCTTTATGTCGCTCAAAATGCTCGGGAGGGAAGTCGGGATCGATGTCGAAAATCTTCATCGCAAGCAATTCTTCGCGGGTGTATCCCATCGAGGTACAGGCGGCGTTGTTTGCGTAAACGATCCTGCCCTCGTCATCGAGCCACAGGATGCTGTCCGGAGCCATGTCCACGGTAAATTGCGTTTTCAGCAGGGATTCATGCTTCTGTTTCTGCTCGGTGATATCGAATACAAATCCTTCATAATGAATGACGTTTCCCTTTTCGTCCCGCACCGCCCGGACATTGTACGTTGTCCAGAACTGCGAGCCGTCCTTGCGCAAAGAGCAGCATTCATTATTTAATCTTTCATTGTTCTCATCAAGCCAATATAAGATTTTTCCCCTTTCTTCCGGATTTGCATAAATTTGCGTCCTGATGTCACTGATTGAATCAATCATTTCCTGCGGTGAGTCATAACCGAACATTCGAGCAAAGGTCCTGTTCACATAGACGAATCTGCCGGTGGGTATTGAAGCGAATATTCCGATGGGCGAATGCATCAGCATGTCCATGGAGTCGAAAGGAAGGGTATTTAAAGATTGCTTATTTGTTTCAGCTGGTTGCTTCTCGGACATGAGTGTCTCCTCGTAACATGAAAAAAATCCAAAACCGATTGCTCTTACAGCAAATATGAAAAGGGTTCAATCACTTTCTGCATCCATAAGCAATAGTAACCCGCCGTTATTCTATATAGTTTTATATATAACCTCGAAGAAGCCGGGGGTGCCTTTTTCTTGAACGCAGTTATTCGGCATGTATCGAGGCATCTCGACTGATTCAGACGTTGGGTATACGGATGGAACGAAACGAGGGAGTCTGAAGTGTCAATGATTGTCAGCCGGACAGTCCTTCAGTGCCATCGCCTTCCTTACAGGGAGAGTAGTGACGACCTGTTAAGACGAAAACGAGTCGCTCTTTGGGTATTCCAGGGCAGGACCGTGAATAAGCATGGACACAAAAAAAGGGCTTTCTCCCGGAAACCCCTTGTATGCGCGCCTCGGTATGATTCGAACGCACGGCAGAAAAATCGGCGATCTATGATTCCCCAAAATAGGCTTGTTTGGACGTCACTACTCTCAAGGCGTCTCGATTGATGGGTTTTTTCTCCTCATGTTCCCGGCTCAATCGCTGCCCTTCGGCGATCTGTTCGGTCGACAGCTCCTCTCTCAGGTATTCCCGAAGCGTTATTCCGAAATCATATCCCTGTGAAGCGGCAAGATTGCACCACTTGTACGCCAGGACATGATTCAGCGGCACGCCTTCCCCTTTGGAATACATCAGGGCCAGGTTGTGCTGGGCGACGGCGAGTCCCTGCTCGGCGGCCATGGAATACCACTTGGCGGCTTCATCGTGATCCTGCGGAACGCCGTCACCGGTGTCGTAGAGCACACCCAGATTGTATTGGGCCACGGCATCCCCGGCTTCCGCTTTAAGATACAACGACACCAGCAGGTTCATTCTTCCACACGATAATGGGTTCTGAACAGGGTCATCCAGTTTGTTCGAGGTTTGAGATCAGTGCTTTCCCCCCACACTTGTGTTAGCAAAAAAAACGCCAGCGTCACAACCGGCTGATCATCAAACGGATTTGTTCCCGCCGGGTGAAATTCCGAGATCGGTTTTGTAAACAAATCCGACACTGCTCAGATGATTTGTTGATCGTTGACGACGAATCATATCGGGGTGGCCTTGACATCGATGTTGAATCTTGAATTGTATCGATTTCCGACAGTCAACGATCGGTCGCCACATCGTCAATTATTACAAGTAATAATGAAGTATCATTGAAGACAGGGCGATTTCAGACACGGTCTTTTGCTGTCCGGTGCCGGATTTCCTTCCTCCGAAACGGATCAGGACGGCCTTTCCGGGACAGGTTCGCTTTGCCCTGATCCGCCGGATCTTCAACAATGCCAGGGTGCGGGAGCTTTACAAGGGGAAAAGCCTAAAGAGACACCAAAATGCCGGTTTTTCAAAACGAACGGCAGGGATTTTTCTCCCTGGAGAAAATCGACCTTCTCCTGCGTGAATTCAAGATGAACCGCCTGAAGAATGTTCCGGAGGGTTTGAAGGATTCCGTTCTTCACGATACGGACCTGTTCTCTCTCCACACGGCAGCCCTGGCCGGCGGGATCTTCAAGGTCCGCGGCCGGAATCTTCATTTCAAGAATGGAAGATCATTTAAATTTCCAATTCCTTCCGGCGGGTGGTCTACCGGCTCGGGTTCAACAAGGGCGTTACCGATCGGCGGCGCAAGGTGACTTTCCATACCCTGCGGCACACCTTTCTGTTCACACACCTGGCCATCCAGGGTGAAACTTTCCAGACTATCGCGGAGTTGTCAGGTCATAAGACGCTTCAGATGGCCAAACGATATTCTCACCTGAGCGAGGACACTGCCAATTCTCCCGTTTTTATCGTTTTTCTGATATACTTCAGACCATGAAAAGTAATTTCTTCTTTCTCTATCTCGTGTTCGTGCTGATCCTGGGGGCTTGCAGTGGATCGTCAGACGACACCACTTTCTCCTCCTGCGAGGAACTCGAGCGCTGGGCCGCGTCGGACATCTGCTCATCGTTCGATCCGCAGGCGCTGGCAGACCAACTCCGCTCGGAAGGCGCGGAGTGGTTTGACATCCCGACGTCCGTCACCGAGGACGTCGCCCTCACCGAGGACGACGAGGCATTCCTCAATCTTGTGGTGAAAGCCTACGTCTGGGGCTATGCACCGATGACCATCTACAGGCTGGAGCAGCAGAAGACCAACAGCCAGGCGCCCCAGAACCACTTCTACCATCCCACGCACTTGGCCAACTGGCAGCTCCCGTCGCCGGTGTCCGCTCCCAACATGGATGTGCTCTACAGCAGCGCTTTCCTCGACCTCTCGAAGGGACCTCTCGTCTTCACGATGCCGCTCGTGGAAGGCTACTACGTGGTCCAGCTCGACGACGCGTACGGCAACTCCCAGGCCTCACTGGGAAGCCGCACACAGCCGGGCGGAGCGGCCGACTCGTACGTGATCGTCGGGCCGTCGGACCCAGTCTACACCGCCCCCAGCACCTACCTGAGCCAGGGGTTCGACCAGCAGCACGTGCTCCCGGTGGACACGGAACACGCCTGGCTCATCGTGCGGATCCCCGTGAACCCATACGCGGTGCTTGGCTCGCCGTACACCCTCACGGACAGCGCATGCTACCAGGCCAATGTCGGCTTCGACCTGACGCCGCTCCTGAACCCGCAACCGGTCCAGTCCATGGACCCGGCGGTGGCCAAGGAATTCGAGGAGCCGCCCTCCGACGCGATGACCTTCTTCACGTGGCTAGGGTTGGCCGTGAAAGCCAGTCCCCTCCCTATGGAGGCAGCTTTCAGCAACGAGGTGCTCCCGCCTTACCTGATGAGTCCCAGCGCCTCTGTGAGCGAGGCGCAGCAGGCGTTGTTCGACTCGTTCTTGCTCCTCGGGCTCGACACCCAGGGCTTCCACCCGGAGCTTCTCGACCGCCGCCAGCAGGCCTTGCTGGAGGTCGGAATGGCCATAGGGGACTGTATCCTCAAGGCGGGGCAGGGCTTCATCTCAATTGGGCCGTCTGACCAGCATTACTGGCACGTCATGGGCACTTCCAACATCGGCAAGTACCCCAACACGCCGAGCGGCTGGTTTGTGCGCTCCGTCGCAGCCTACGAGGGCGGCATCGCCAGCCTGGCGCCGGACGGCACCTACCCCCTCACGCGCCACGACTTCCAAGGCTTCCGCGTGAGGGGCGGCCGCGCCTACACCATCACCTTCCAAGCGGACAGCCTGCCACCCGTGAACGAGGGCGGCTTCTGGAGCCTGACGGTCTACTCCGAAGACAGTGCGAGCGACGTGCAGACGAACCTTCCCGCGGTCTCGTCCGCGGCCGTCCTCAACACAGCCTACTCGCAGCTCCCCAACGACGCCACATCAGTGGTGGACACGACGCACTTCTCCAATCCCGACTACCAGGAGGACGACACCGTCTACTTCGCGGTGTCCGGCGGCGGGATCGACATGGAGAGCCCGTACTTCGTGATCAACGTAAGCGGCGGCGTCTTCCAGCTGAGTCGCGGCCCCTGGACTCCTGATCATAGCGGCATGACAGCGATCACCGTGGATCCGTCCATCGTCGGCCAGACCTTGATGACGGGGCTCGTCATCCCCGTGCATTCCCTGGGTTCGCAGCAGTTGCCGGACGCCCCGCCGGGGCTCCGAGGCACCCAGCTGGCCTTCGAGAGGGACAGCAGCGGAAACAGCATCCTGCGCATCTACCTCCAGAACACGCCGCCAGCACTCCGCAGCAACTGGCTGCCCATCCCGGACAGCAGTCACACGTTCCAAGTTATGGCCCGCCTCTACAACCCCACGCCTGCAAACGAGCAGAGCGGCGGTGCCTCCATCCTGTCCAGCACCACTATCCCCCTGACGACGGACAACCCCGAGCTGGCGAAGGAGTACCCTCAGGAACCGGTCAACGATTCGAACCGCTACGGCAACTTCAAAATGCCGGGCATCGTGCCGACCGAGTAGGATGGTAAACAGTTACAATGAGAGCTTCAACGGGAAGTTCAGGGATGAGTTGCTAAACGGAGAGATCTTCTATTCCTTGAAAGAGGCTCAGGTACTGATTGAAAGATGGCGGCTGGAATACAACACGTTCAGGCCGCACAGTTCACTGCGCTATCGGCCTCCAGCACCGGAGGCCTGGCTGATTGAAGAATACAAAACGGCGGAACTCTAACATAAAATGTGGTACATCTTTCGGGGTAAGTCATGAATAAAACAGCAAAGAGAAGTTCTTCTTCAGTTGCATGCGGGTGCTCTAGCCTGGTTCTCAGATAATCTTTTGTCATTGCTTTCGCCGTTGCTCCAGGTGATCCTAAGCCATGTTTAATAATCCACTTAACCATCATTACGCACCCCTCCCCTCCTCCGGCGTGCCGCTCTCCCTCCTATTTTGCCGGTTGTGCTTTGTCCTTTCGACGCATCCCCCTCACTCCCGCCGCGGCGATTCCGGCAACCAGGAAGGCGATCCCCCATCCGGACAAGGCGGGAATGCTCTCCTCTTTCAAGCGCAGGACCAAATACAGCGTGCTTTCCTTCTGGATGTTGTAGTCCGAAAGAGTCATGCCATCCTCAAGTTGCTTACCGGCGAAAAACAGTCGCTGCTGGTCAGGCGGGATCCCCTCCTTGTCCTGGATCTTGGTCTTTACGTTCTCAATGGAATCCGACGCTTCCACTTCCAGCGTGACTGTTTTGCCCGACGGCATTTTGACAAAGATCTGCATGGCGAAAGCATCCTGGGCGAGGAAGGCGATCCCCAGGAAGACGGCGAAAAGGAGAATCAAGACCGGCCGAATCAGATGTTTCATAGAATGTCTCCCGTGTGTGATGTGGGACCGAAGATAGCATATTTCTCCCCGGAAATCGCTCCCCTCTTTTCTCCCCCGGCCTCTTGCTTCTTAAATTGGCGGATGCGACCCCTGCGCCAGGATGTCCGTCAGCTTCCGGAACTTCGTCAGGACTGGCTTCTCGTACTTCGCCTTCTTCGTTTCCTTCTTGTCTTCCTTATTCATGGCTCCCTCCTATCTCTCTGCTGCCTGAGTTTAGCCCACGTCTCACCCATTTTAATTTCTTTTTTGCTTGAAAATTACAGAATTGATCGTCATTACGACATCTCCCTGATAAATGCGATCCTCACAGGGCGGATGGTCTAAAATTATTCTTGCTATTGCAATCCCTTCATTAACTCTCGAAAAGAAGTTGCTGTCTGGATCCGCAAGCAACTCTCCACGCTACTTCAACTCATGCCCCACTCCGGCGTGCTGCTTCTTAATTTGGCTCGTGAGCCCCCTGCGCCAGGATGTCCGTCAGCTTTTGGAACTTCGTTAGCACCGGCTTCTCGTACTTCGCCTTCTTCGTTTCTTTCCTGTCTTCCTTCCTCAGACTCAATAAGCTTAGCAACAGAACCATTGCAGTCACGGCAACGGCCTCTCAGCACAAGGCACATTCCCTCCATTTTTCCAGAATCGACAATGATGTGAACGGAGCGGCGGCAATTTCCGCACCAGACGTTTGTCAGGATCCTGGCCTGGTTTTTCTTCTCGATGCTGTTCCAGCGGGTCTTGGCTTGTGGCGTGAATAAGTCCAGCTTTGGGATTGGGACGATCGACTGCTGTTTGTCCACGGTATAGCCCCCCCTTTTCCCCAAAG
>Ga0209604_1000011_pt1 | contig 172104 bp, 144 predicted proteins | sample AD_UKC097_MetaG_FD_184405 | JGI IMG/M metagenome (GOLD analysis project Ga0209604, IMG submission 184405) | Active sludge microbial communities of municipal wastewater-treating anaerobic digesters from USA - AD_UKC097_MetaG (SPAdes) (version 2) | ecosystem: Engineered > Bioreactor > Anaerobic...
AAAGATGCTCGATACTCGTACCATGAATTCGTCCTCCTCGTGAGTGAATCTGTTCGCTAAAACCTTTTTGCCCACTTGGAGGATTTTTCTCAATGATTGTTAACCATTTTTATTTTGGACAAGAGTGATCTTTTCCCACTCAAAATTAATTTTTGGGTTTTTCGACAGCCTCAGATGATATATATCTTTGAATGCCAGCGATCCTCTCCGGACGTGTGGTTTTGAAAAGAATTGTATTTGTCTGCAACTCGGTGGGTGCCACGGGCCAAACGCAGTTTGCCCGTGCCTCTCATTTTGAATAATTCATAGTAATACAGCACTGGCAAGGCTACGCCTTCGCAAGTTGCACCTGAGCTTCTCTTTAAGTCAGTGTAGACCCGGCCACCCGCCGTATGACCTGGAGCGCCTGAGCAGGTGTGACCAGCATGTCCGGATCATCCAAGTCACCGGTCTGGATGACGCTGTCGGCCAGCAGCTAGGCCGTGTCAATCCCCTGCCCTGAGAAATAGGCGGGTCAATACCGCGATGGCGTTGATCGAGCGTTACAGTGGCAAGGCATTGCTGTAGGTCAAGTGGATGGAATCGAGAACGGGAGTCTTCATGAATCTCCTTCTGTGTTCTAAAATGACAATATATCTGTGTGGTCCTGCAATTGTCAAGATCATGCAATCTGGATAACCATGTATAAAGCGAGAACACTCTGAAGCACAGGAGGTGTTATGAAAAGGTTTCAGGATAAAGTGGCGGTAGTAACCGGGGAGGAACCGGTGGAATCACCGCCAACGAGCCTTCTTCCTGGGTCCACGGCCACGCTCATGATTGATGCCACATTCAAATTTGTCCCTTCGCAATACGGACCGATGAACAAGTCATATGATCTGTTCGGGGACGAAAGCATCATTTGGGTATACCTTCCCGGCAACACGCAGGGGCTGGCAGGCACCCTAATTCAGAACGACGGCAGATTTGTCTTGCTGACAGCCGACTGCGGCTATGCCTGCAAATCGTGGGAGCGGATGATCCTTCCCTACCATATCACCACCAGGCAGGAGATCGTAGCTTCATTTGAATAGATACGGGATATGGCGAAGAAAGACAACTGCGTGGCCTGCCTGGCGAATCATGAAACCGATTCGAAATAACGGGTGATTGAACTTTGACAAGCTTAATATGGTCTATAATAAGGATACTAACCTATAAGGAGTTCGATATGCATAAGAAAATAACTGCATTACTGGTATGGATTATTATGATGATGACGATGACAGCCAAGGCCGATACAACCGAGAACAGTACCATTGACCCATTGATCAAGGGTACACCGGTACCCATGACAACGAGTGGAGAAACGTCGCCGGCAGATATAACAAAAAAGAGCATAGTTATTTTAATTCAGAAAACAGGTGATGACGGGACTGCAATTGCGGAATCACTTCAACCCTGGATTAAGCGTTGGAAAGCTGAGGCTCTTTCTTCAGAAAAAGTCTGGGTTCTTCAAAAGAATATCAGTTTTCTGCTTAATCTCTGTTTCAAGGTTGGCGGTCGTGAAATCGCACCCTACGATATTTTGATTCGGATCGATCTTAAATCGGATCTTTCCGACAAAGAGAAACAGCTTCTTAAAAGTCTCAGAGACATGTTATCAAGCGATCCAAATATGCATTTCATAATGTTCTTAACGAATAATTCCCAGTTCATTAAGGCTCCCGATACCAGAAGCTCCGATATCGTCATGGCCTTTATCAATCGTTGGCATCCTACCTTAAGCCGGCAAGAGGCTTTGGAATACTGGCACAATCAACATGGGCCTTTAGTTCAAAAAATAGGGGTCCCGGCGGTCGTTAAATCGTACACTCAAATTCATGTGGACCTCACCGCGGATGAAACGCTTTTCGGTCATGATATCGAAGGACTTTCATTTGAAACAATTTCAGGTCAAAATAAATTCATCCTGACATGCTTAACAAACCCTAAACTCTATATACTCAATGATATATTGTTAAAGGATGAACTCCAGTTTACACAAACTTCCATTGTGTTTGTGTTTAAGACACTAAGATAATCGGCTTTCAAGGCAACGTGGGCATCTCTCTTAAGCAAACTATTTAAGCGCGGATAATTGCCTAAGGCAATTATCCGCGCAACTATTCAGCCCGGCATAGCCTCCGTACATTGCTGAGATGAAAATGACAAGTTTTGCATTTGGCCCCCGAGTAACAATCTCTCCACCGTCATTCCCGTGCATGCGGGAATCCAGCGTCTCATTTCCGGTTCACGATAAAAATGCATTTGAACGGCATGCAATTTTCAGTGCAACCACCGCATGGAAAAACCGCCGTCTACATCATGACCAACAGACGTAATGGTACGCTCTATAGCAGTGTCACAAGAGATTTACGCAAGCGCGTTTGGGAACGCGTGGTTGAAGGCTTTACCAAGCGTTATGGCACGCACCTGCTTGTATGGTTTGAAGCGCATCCCACCATGTCCTCATCTATACGATATGAAAAACAGATCAAAAAATGGAACCGCGCTTGGAAATTGCACTTGATAGAAGAACAAAACCTTTACTGGAAAGACTTGTGGGGGTGACATCCTTTAGCTGCCTTTCGATTATGGGTAAGCCGCTGGATTCCCGCATGCACGGGAATGACGGAGGAGAAACGGTACGCTGTGAAGAATTCCTTGTTTGGCTGAATAGTTACTTATCCGCTCCCAAAAACGGCAGCTCAACAGCCGACGTTCGGAAGTCAGTTTTTCATCATCGGTTTGCTCTGTCCCACTTGTTCATAGTAGTGCGCAGGAATGGCGGAAGTATCCTTGTATATGTGAAATTTGCAGGGGTTTCCCGGACCGGACCCCAGCTCGATGGACGGTAAGGGCGCCCCTCCCCAGACGATCGGCATGAGGTTGTGGAACACGGCGCAGTGGGTGCAGTAGGAAGGAAAATTTTCCCGGTAGAAGGTGATATTCTGTGCCTTTTTGATCTTGATCAGGTTCCGCGGTGGTCCGCAGAATCCGCCCTGTTCCATCCGTCCTCCGCTACCGCAGGGATCGAGGATAAAGGTCACTTTCTCGTCATCTTCCTCCATTCGCATGCCGTGCCCGGATTGGACCCTGAATATGGCTGCCCACGCCTGCACCATCTGGCGGAATTCAAGTTTTGCCAAAACTTCATACCCCGGCTTCAGCACGACGTTTGCCGTATACCGGAGCGCCTCTTCGATATCCCTGTTTCCGTGTTTTTCATAGATGTAGGAAAGAAGCGAAGTTACAAATTCTTCAAAGGAATAAATCAGCCCGAAGCATTCCTGCTCCAGTTGGCGGGAAAGCCCTTTCGCCTCTTCATAGCGGCCGTCATTGACCGCAGTCTCGATTCGATCAACCAGCGGTGTATCCATTTCCCTGAGTTCGTCATCCGTAAAAAACCTTTTTCCGTACACAGCGACCTCCTTACTTAAATAGTTTGCATAAGTGAGGCTCCCGCTTCCCCTACCCATAGTATCTATGACTGACCGGCATCTTCTTTATACGTGCGTTCCAGGTCCGCATAGTATTGCACTCCCAGGAAATTATTCATTTCGACGAAAGCCTGCATGAAATCCATGAGATTGCGCTGGCTGCCCGTCTCCTTCAATCTCTTTATTTCATCGATGCAGCCGGCGACCGCTCCGGCGATGCAGATGCCCGGATAAATGGCGATGGCATACCCCATGTCATTGATTTCCTTGGCGGAAAAATTGGGGGTCCTGGGCGCCAAGTTGAGCAGAAGGGGTTTACCCGTTATTCTTCTGGGAATCTCCTCTACCTGTTCCCGGCTGACGGGCGCCTCGATGAAGAGGATATCCGCGCCGGCTTCCGCAAACAAGTGTCCGCGTTCGATGGCGTGCTCGAAGCCATCGGTAGCCAGGGCATCCGTGCGGGCTATGATGAGAAAATCCTCATCACGGCGTGCATCGACGGCGGCCTTGATTTTCCCGACCATGTCCGAAGCGGGGATGATCTGTTTGCCGGCCATATGTCCGCAACGTTTGGGCCATACTTGATCCTCGATGTGAATGGCGGCCGCCCCTGCCTTTTCAAATTCCCTGACCGTACGGACGACATTGATGGGGTTGCCGTATCCCGTGTCCGCATCGGCGATGAGAGGGACCTGAACGACCGCGGCAATGCGGCGTGCATTCTCCACCATTTCCGTCATGGTCAGCAACCCGATGTCTGGGTAGGCGAAGTGCGCCGCCGTCGTACCGTAACCGGTCATGTAAACGGCATTAAAACCGCCGGCTTCGGCTATCTTAGCGGTCAAGGCATCGTAGACGCCCGGGGCCTGTATCAACTCGCCACCGGCGAGGGTCTGTTTCAATTTCATCGGCATCTTCTCATCTCCTATGCGTAATAGTCTGGAACGTGTTTTAACTGCTCAAACTGATCCGGGTCATGTCCGAAGATCACCCGAGTCTGGACATATTGACCGAGGAATGCCTTGAGTGCATGCACACTCTGTAAGGCGGCTCGATAATCACCCTTGGGCGGAATATCTTTGTCGAGATTCGTCTTGCGGTGTGCGGCGTCGAAGGTTAAGAGAATTGGTCCGTCGTTCATGTTGAGAATGATGGAAAGGTGTCCGGGCGAGTGTCCAGGGGTTCCGATAATGAAGACGCTCCCGTCATCCCAGAAATCGCATACGCGCTCAAAGGGCGGGACGGTCTTGTCAAAGGCAACGGCGTGGATTGCCAAGCCTTGAAGATGCGTCTTCAGATAGCCTTCAGCGAAAGCCAAGGGAGAATAGGCCTTCTTTATCTCTTTTTCATCCGCGTAAACAGGTGCGGCATTTTTTCCCCTGAAAAGTGGCAATCCGCTGGTATGATCAAGATGCAGGTGAGACAGGATGATGGCATGGATATCACCGGGATGAACAGCGATCTTTTTCAACTGCGTGATCACATCCAGACCGTGCGCGGAGCGGATCTTGACGATCCTTCCGAGCAGTCCTCCGAAATTGCCCGTTGCTTTCTCTGCGAACGACGGATGTAACCCCGTATCCAGAAGCAAGCAGCCCCTGCTGGGGTGCTGGACGAGGAAGGCAAGTGCCGGATTAAACCGGTTATCTTTCGGAAGGGTTTTAAAATGGGGGCTCTTGGAGTTAAAATGGATATTGCCGCGCATATGCACAGAGCCCGTATGCATGACAAACAGCTTCAAATGCGCAGGCTTTGAGAAATACCGCTCCCAGTCGTTCATTGTTTTCCCCCTTGGATCTCTTTCAGCAGATTGAGAATCCCCCCTTTTTCGATGATGCTGAGAACTTCATCGGGAAGGGGATCGGCCGATGTCATGGTCCTCAGGGTTGTATTTTCAATCCGTGCTTGAACGAAATTGACCAGGGCGCGCTCTCCCTCGCTGAAAGAACCGAATGCAGTGTGGGACGTGATAACGGGCAGGCCGATGGCAATGGCATTCCTGAAGAAAATCCGCGCAAACGACTCGGCGATTATGCAGCCAATACCCAGCTTCTTCAACGCCGCCGGTGCATTCTCACGGCTGGAGCCGCAGCCGAAATTCTTGCCCGCGACGATAATGTCTCCCTGCTTCACAGTGCCGGCAAACTTAGGATTCAGGCTCTCGAATACATGCGGTGCGATTTCATCGAGAGATGCATCGAGATACCGTCCGGGCACGATCGCGTCCGTATCGATATTGTCCCCGAATTTCCAGACCTCCCCTTGGATCGTATTCATCTCCAACCTCTCATAAATCCCGCGGATCGGTTATGCGGCCCGCGACAGCCGATGCGATCACCGTTGCCGGCGATGCCAGGTAGACTTCGGCCTGGTCGCTGCCCATACGTCCCTTGAAGTTTCTGTTCGTACTGGATATGCAGCGCTCGCCAGGGGCCAGCAGCCCCATGTGCGCGCCGAAACAGGGTCCGCAGCCTGAATTCAGGATCATCCCTCCGGCATCGGACAAGATGGCCAACGTGCCATCATCCATGGCGTTCCTGTACACCTCCTTGGATGCCGGGATAACGAGCAGACGCACATCGGGATGGACCTTATGCCCCTGGATCATTTTTGCAGCCAACCGCAGATCCTCCAGACGTCCGTTCGTGCATGACCCCACCACGGCCTGGTGAATTTCCACATGCTTGAGCTGCGCTACCGGTGCGACGTTGTCCACACTGTGCGGCTTGGCAACCTGCGGCTCCATACTGCTCAGGTCTATTTCAAATGTTTGCTGAACCTCTCCGCTGCCGTTTGTGGCTCGATATTTATGTTTTGTATCCGTGCGTTCATCCAGATAGGCTCTTGTTTTGTCATCGACCTCGAAGAAACCGAACTTCGCGCCGATTTCAACGGACATATTCGTCATGGTCATGCGGCTGGCAATGCTCAGTGATCCTGCGCCCGGCCCGGCAAATTCCACCGATTTATATTGTGCGATTTCGGCCGTGTAATCCCCTGCAATCTTAAGGATGACATCTTTCGAGGTCAGCGGAAACATCAATGTTCCGGAGAGGAGAAACCGTATCGTCTCGGGCACTTTGAACCACAGCCTGCCTGTCGCAAGGACATAGGTCATTTCCGAAAATCCGATGCCGCACGCTGCGGCACCCAGCGCCCCATACATACAAGTATGGGAATCCGTGCCCAGGATGAGCTCTCCTGGCATGACATTGCCGCTCTCCAGCATGACCTGGTGGGCAACCCCGCAATCCTGTCTATAAACATGCTTGATGCCGTACTGTTTGGCGCCGTCACGGACGAGCTGATGAATCGTCGCCGCCCGCTGGGTCGACGCCGGAACATAGTGATCAAGGAAGATGAATACCCGCTCCGGGTCCCAAACCTTGGTTACTCCGGCCGCAACCAGGTTCATATAAACGGCGGCAAACGCCTCGTGGCACATCACCTTGTCAATATCGGCGGTGATGAACTCCCCGGGCGATACGTAATCTTTCTGTGCTGCCCTCGCAAGGATGGTCTCAGCGATCGTCATGGCGGCACCTCAGGTTTGCTTGAATAAACCATTGAATAAAATCTGACTGACCATCTGGTAGAGTTCCTCCGGATCGATCTTGGCAATATTGAAGCGGTTTTCCTTGCTGGTATGCATGAAGATCCCCTTATTCATGGCCGACATCAGATGAATCAATAAATCCGTGTCCAAGTCTGAGATTAATCCATCGCGCTTACCTTTCTCGATGATCTTGCCTACTTCTTCAAATATGGCCTTGGTCCAGATCTTGATGCGTTCCAGCAATTCTGCGGGAATCACTCCGTCGAATTCCTCGGAATCCAGTGTCCAATACAGGCGCATGAATTTTTGATTATTTTTTGTGAATTCAAAGAACGCCAGAGCGACATGCGCCAGAACTTCAAGGACGGGGAGGTTTTGTCTGGCTTTCCTGGTAATGTGCTGATGCAACTGCTGGAGGTGCTCGTCAATGACATGCACAAAAAGAGCGAGCTTGGACGGGTAGTAGAAATAGAGCGTCCTTTTTGTGACCCCGGCCTGCCTGGCGATTTCGTCCACCGTGATCGTGCTGTATTTTTTCTCAAGAAACAAGATCTTGGCTGCCTGCTGGATGTTGGAGCGTTTCATATTCTGGTTGTATGCCTTTTTCCCGGTCTTGCTGTACCCGGCGCTTATACGACCAGGGTGCATCTTTCCCGCCCCTTTTTTGATATCCTGGCTCATGGCTCTCCTTATCTTTGTCAGCGGATATAGTACACAGAGGGATCCGTTCCCTTGTCCGGCAAAAGCTGGAAGGCACTCTTGCCTCGAATCAGCCTATTGACCTCGCTTTGCGGATCATTTAAGTCGCCAAACACCCTGCAAGAGGGAGGACAAACCTCCACACAGGCCGGCAGTTGTCCTTTTTTCAACCTATCCACGCAGAAGGTACATTTCTGCACAACGCCTTCATACCCTCTGAGTTCATTAACGCCATAGGGAATCGGAGTGTTGGGAAAATAATATTTTTCCTTCTCGATATACGTGCGTGCTTCATAGGGACAAGCCGATATGCAGGCTTTGCATCCGATGCACTTCACGTAATTGACGAGAACCAAGCCGTCCTCGTTCCGGTATGTGGCCCCGGTAGGACAGACCGTCTCGCACAGAGGATCCCGGCAGTGGTTGCAGAGGACCGGAATGAACAACCTGGTAACCGAGGGATACTTCCCTGATTCTTTCTCCAAAACTTTGTTCCAGAACACCCCTGGCTGTGTACCATGTGCAGCCTTGCATGCCATTGTACAGGAATTACAGCCTATGCAAAGCTTTAAATCTATCACCATGGCGTATCGTTGTTTCATTATTTTGCCTCCTTGTAGATCTTTACCCTGGCGCATGTATCCATTTGGCCCGAGAGGGTTTCCAGCATGTTGAAATCGAATGGAACAAGGGTATTTATGTTGATTCCCTTGCCTTTCGCTATGGGTTGCCCTTTTGACCAGTGCCCTCCTATTCCAAACATCCCGACTACCTGGGGATGAACCAATTCCGAGACTTTAACCTTGCCCACTACTTTTCCGACCCGGGATTCAATAGCAATGATGTCCCCGTCTTTGATCCCTTTCTTTTTTGCCGTCTCGGTATTTACGATCGCACAGTAATCGAAGCGATTACGAGTGCTGACATCATCGATCCATGCATTGTCCGCACTGGTTGAGTGATAATGCAGCGGCAATTTCGTGGCTGCAAGGAAGAGATCGAATTCTTTTCCGTCTTCCTCGAAAGCCGGACAGGGACGCCATTCGGGCATGGGGTTGTAATGCGAAACATCCCACCACCCCATTCCGCCATCCTTGGTGACTTTCTCCACCTTCTTGCCGGCATCGATAAAATGCTCAAAATAGACGGGGACTTTTGCCTCGAAATTCACATAAGGCCCGGCATACGCTTCCCGAACGGTCTTCGGGCCGAGATTGATGTGAGTTTCCTTTTCCGTGAAAGTATCCGCCGTTACTTCTTTCCCCATAATCGATCCCATCATCTTTGCCATTCTGAGCGCGATATCGCCGACCGTGTACTTGGTCTTCGGTTCTAACGCCAGTTCCGGTATCATGCGGAGACCGCTTCGAATATTCATTCTGTCATTGAATTCATCGAGTATCCCCAGGCGCTCGGCAATATCGATCAAAGTGTTATTCCAATCATTTATTCCCGGAGGCGCATCCACGACCGGTTGGCATATCTGGAAATGCCAGTCTCCCTGCCCGAACTTAATAAATGACGCAGGCAAGTTGGCGGGAAAATACCAATACCTTTCCAGGTCATGTGCTTCCGGAAGAATGATGTCAGCAAATTCCAGAGTTTCATTGATCTTCCATGCAAAACCCAGAATAAATTCCATATTCGTCAGCGCCTTGGCCGTTTCTTCAGGTTCACCCGTACTTGCGATAAAGTTCGTGCGGGAAAGGATAAGCATTTTGGGCTTGTAGGGAAGCTTGAATTTCTCGGGATATGCCAGCACAAAAGTTGTGATGGTCGTGATATAACCGGATACAGGGAACAATTCCTTATAACCCACTGTTTGGGGCATCGTGACATCACTCGGGGGATAGGGCGTCTTGAAGCAAGAATACGTACCTTCTAAACCCGACACGATCTCTATTGCATTCGTGGCCAGAAGACCGTCATCGGATTTGAAACATGTCCAATAATCAATCGGGCCGATAGGATTGGAGCCCAGCGCTCCGCCGGGCACATTGATACTGCCAACAATTATATTGAGCATCTGCAGGCATGCGCAGGCAAAAAAAGAATTCTTGTGCGCGTTTACCCCTTTTTTGAATTCTACTGCGGCCGGCCTGAATGGAAGCTGCTCTCCACGGATATTGATCGTACTTCCGATCATGGCCGCTTCCCCGAACTCCTTTGCGATCCTGGCGATGGTCTTGGCCGGGACCGTGGTGATCTTCTCAACCCTTTCCAGGGAGTAGTTTTTCTTTACATGCTTCTTGATCAGGTCAAAGGATGGGTTGCATTTCACATCATATACGGTAAAAGCGCCCTCGATGGCCGCGTCTTTGATATCCGGGTCGTCGAATTCTTTCGCCTTGCCGTCCGCGATATCCCAGACCAACGGCTTGTTGCTGTTCTTATCCCTTAGGTAATGCCCCGTGGCATCTATCAAATAGGGAGAGTTGGTGCATTTCTTAAGGTATTCTCTGTCGTAAATTCCCAAGTCATTGATAAGAACATTTATCATGCCCAAGGCCAACGCCGCGTCTGTGCCCGGAAGAATCGGGATCCATTCATCTGCCTTGGCTGCGGCTACACCGCATATAGGGTCGATCACGACAAGCTTGGCTCCGCGCCGGCGCGCATTTGCCATGTCTCTGGCGGCGGGCATGGGATTGTTGTTTACACCATGCCCGAGTTGAGATCCCCATAAGACAATATAGTTGCAATACTCGAGGTCTATTTCCATATTGTAGTTGCCCACAGTATTAGCGAATAGAGTGTGCAGACCGTTCCCGCAGGACACGGTGAAATATTCGCCGTTCGGGGTTCCGTAAGCTGATGCGAATGCATGCGCGAAGTTTGCATTGTTAAAGTCGAAATGACCTATGACCAGTTGCCTCGGATCTTCTTCACGGATCTTTTTCATTTTTGTCACGATGGTGTCCATCGCTTCTTCCCAACTGATCTCCACCCACCCCGGATCGATACCGACACCCTTCTTGGGGTTGGTCCTCTTCAACGGTTTTCTTACACGGTTAGGATCATAGAGCTCCGCAATTCTGGCTTGCCCTTTTCCACAGATCTTCCCGCGTGAGCCGCTTGTCACACTGGGGTCTCCTTTGATGTCAATGACCTTGCCATCTTTCACGAGTATCTTTACTGCACATGAATTGAAACATGCCCCACACGTACTGGGAATCCATTTCTCTTGTGTATTATGAGATGTGTTCTGCATTTTACGTCCCCCTTTTCATCGTTTGGCTACCTGCGACCTCAGATCATCAATTCGTAGACACCGGCATTCAGGATTGAGGATCTGAATGCATAGTCTCCGATGGATCTGAACACCATGGTTATAGTAAGAATTCCGATCAGGTTCTGCGCTGACAGGCCGTTAATGAATGTGAGGTAGAGGGAAACGACTAGTGGTATAACGAGACCCAGCATGATCACCCCACCGAAGAAAGAGAGCTTCAGCCCGTCTTGCAGCAGCATCCTCACCGATTCACGTGCGGCATTGGTTGATGATGCCATCACCATGACGTGGATCAGGGTGAAAACGAGCGCCATACCGGCGAGAAGCGCAACCCACCCAATGATCCTATCGACCGCCAACCATGCGGCATCGAGGGCCAGCATGAACATCAGGATCGACAAACCGGTCGTGGCCGAATGCATGAAAAAAAGGACCGGCGTCAGAGGTGTATTCCAGAAGGGGATCGGGGTCATGGACGAAAGGAAAAACCCGGCATACATGACCGTAAGGAATGCCAGAACAATTGTTCCCGCACGGACGATATAATGTAAAGTCTCGCCCAAAGGACAAAGGCTAAGGGCTCCGAAAAACAGTAAGCCACCTGCAAACAGAGCCCCCTTGCTGATCCAGGAATTTTTCAGCCCGATAATGACGCGCCAACACCTAAGGCGGTTGCCCAGATGAAAGAACAAGAAAAGGATCCCGATTGCGACAAGTACGAGGCCGGCCATGATACCCCGAGGATAGTTGAGCAGTGCCGAACTCATGATAAGGGCGGAACCGGCACCTTCGAATGCAAGATTGAGTGCGACGAGCGAATCCAGCTCTTCATTAGCCCTATAGTCGATAATGAAATCCTGTCCCATAGACAACCTCCTGAGATTATTGATATGTAATAGTATACCATGAGTATATTTATTATTTAAATATCTATGCCGCATTTGTCAAGCTATTTATGTCCCGGAGTTTCCTGAGTAGCGATGGCATAATTGAAAAAGGTGGGGATGCCGAAGCACAAAAGCATCATCGACTCTTTGCCGAAGCCCTTCGCCACTACGAGAAACAGCGGGGCATCATGGCCGGGCAGCCTCACCGCCACGGCATTGTAGAAAACTCTGGCGTTCCTTACGTCCTCATACTTGACCATGACCGCTTCATGCGGACAGGGCAAGGCCGTGGCAAGAAGGTGACAATTCTTTTGGATCTATGACTATAACCATATTATATGGGGATAAACGTGTTTGCCTCAAAATACGTGCCGGTGGCGTTGTCAAAGGCAAGGTCGTGCCCTGGCACGATGATCCCTTGAAATGCGTACAGGATCAGGGCGTTGCGGCGAAATAGAACATCATCGTAATTCAGGCCGGGGAACGTTGGACCGCGCCACAGTTCGCGATGGTACAGGGCATCACCGGTGGCCAGGACATTGCGGGTACGCCCCGGCAGGAACACGGCGTGGTCGTCGATCGAATGGCCAGGCGCTGGGATCAGTTTGATTCCATGGGGAAGCCGGGGATGGTCTTCCAGAAATTCCAGCTGGCCGGGATCTTCGATCAAATCGGACACGGGATATTTCTCGCGCATTTCCCGCAGCCGACGCCTGAGCGGATCTTACGGCATGCCGGGAGCCGGGCAGGATGCGCCGCAGGCGTTTTCCGGGGATTGGTGATAATTCCGGTTCGCATTCAAGATGACACCGCAAAGGCCAGGGCGAGGAACGCGATCCTTTCTGATGAGATGAAGACGGATGTGCACCGCACATCCTTTCCCTTTGACCTTTCACCCTTGACCTTTAACCTGTTTGAAGAGCTATCTCTGAAATAACAGGTTGCGCATCTGGAGCCGCAGGGCCTGGAGGGTCTGGCGGTAGAGTTCGGGCACGGCCGAAAGATCGCTGGTGCGCATGGCCTCATAGACCAGATCCTGCTTAGCCCGGATATGGAGGCGGATGATTTCTTCGTCCATGACATGGAACAAAAGCCCGAGCATCCGTCGCCTGAGCGGGCGCGAAGTATTCATGAGCAGCAGCACAAACAGGTTGTTGGCCACTTCGGCGATTAGGTCCTGGCTGCGCACCTCGAGATCCGCGATGCGCTCACGGTCGCCGAGGCAGGTCAGCTCTTCATCGAGGATATCCATCAGGTTCTTGAGATCGCGCATGCTGTGACGATGGGCGGCCAGCTTGATGATATCGGGCAAGAATTCAATCCAGAATTCCCAGATTTCATCCATGACGTATTGGTCGATCCGGTCCAGTTTGTTCTCGGCCTCCAATATCTGGAATAGCGTGGAAATGAATTCGAGGCCGGCATGCTTCTGATAATCGCGCACATAGATCCCGCCCCCTTGCCGGATGTCGAGCACCCTCATCCCCTCCAGATGTTTGAGCGCCACCCGCAACGAGGTGCGATCCACGCCCAGATCGCGGGCCAGTTGACGTTCGGTGGGCAGTTTGACCCCGGGTTCGACCTCCCGGAAGAAGATCTGCTGCGCGAGCGCCCCCAATGCCCGCTCGTAGGCCTGTTTTTTGGGCCGGGCTTCGTTTTCGGTTGGCTTGTGCGGCGGCGGCGATGCGGCGGCTATTCGACGCGGCTTGGGCGCTGATGTGATTGTTTCCTTTTTTTTGGGCATGGCCAACAAATATCCGATATTGTTTGGCATATCAAGGTCAAAGTATCCCCAGCCGGCCTTTGTGCATGACTGTACTCAAGGGGCTTTAATAATTTCGCTGTTGACAATGGCAATTTTATAATTATAATTGGTTTAATCAATTTATTTATTAATTTGCCATGCGCGGTCAAGGACGTGCTGGCTGAGGAGGCATACATGCGCAACACCTATATCGTCGGCGTTCACACCCTGAAATTCGGTAAATATCTGGACCGCAGCATCAAGGATCTCACCCGAGAAACGGTTACCGGGGCGCTCAAGGATGCCGGTCTCGACCAATCCGCGATCCAGTCGGTATGGTTCTCCAATTCCGGCTGGGGCATGGTCGGTCAGACCTGTATCCGCGGCGAGGTGGCGCTCAGGCCCATGGGTATCGACTGCATCCCTATGACCAATGTCGAAAACGCCTGCGCCGGGGGCTCCACGGCCCTCCACGGGGCTTGGCTGGACGTCGCCTCGGGCCTTTTCGACATTTCCCTGGCCGTGGGGGCCGAAAAACTCTACCACCCAAACCGCATGGCCACCTTCGCCGGCTTCCTAGGCGGCATCGACATCGAAGAGTGCGTGCCCTTTATCGAGCAACTCACCAGCCTGGGTTTGAGCAATGCCGAGCGCGCTCAGATGCAAGCGGTGCGAACCGCCTACCACCTTCCGGACAAACCGCCCCGCTCAGCCAAGCCCCTCAAGCGACAGTATGAGGACCTGCGCGACTCCATCAAGGTGGGCCTCTACCTGGGCGAGCTCCTCGGCTATGGCACGGTGCGCAAACTGTCCAAGGTCATCGGCGGGGATCATTCGACCTTCATGGATATCTACGGCTACATCGCCCGAGCGCATATGCGGCGCTACGGCTCCACCATCGAGCAGCTGGCCGCGATTGCGTCCAAGAACCATTTCAACAGCACTCTGAATCCCAATGCCCAATACCGGTTCGAGGTTTCCGTGGAGCAGGCCATCGCCGATCGCACCGTGAGCTGGCCCCTGACCCGCTCCATGTGCGCGCCCATCGGCGACGGCGCGGCCGCGGCCGTGGTATGCTCCGAGGACTTCGTCCAGCGCAACGCTCTGGGCAGTCAGGCCGTGCGTATTCGCGCCTCGATCCTGGGCACGGGACGCGCGCGCCCCATGGATATCGAGGAAATGGAAATCGGCCAGCGCCTCGCACGCCAGGCCTATGATCAGGCCGGGGTCGGGCCCCAGGATATCAACGTGGCCGAGGTGCATGACGCCACGGCCTTCGGCGAGCTGCGCCAGGCCGAAAATCTGGGTTTCTGCGCCATGGGCGAGGGCGGCCTCCTGGCCGCCAGCGGGGCCACGCGCATCGACGGCCGCATCCCGATCAATCCCAGCGGCGGGCTGATTTCGCGCGGGCATCCGATCGGCGCCTCCGGCCTGGCCCAGATTCATGAGATCGTCACCCAGCTCAGGGGCCGGGCCGACAAGCGCCAGGTGCGTGCGCCGCGCCTGGCCCTGGCGGAAAACGGCGGCGGCGCTTTGGGCACGGAAGAGGCCGCCATGTGCATCCATATCCTCGAAGCGCCGGGGATCGCCCATTAGCCGTCAGCCGATATTGGTCGGCCTAAGAATGTTGAAATAGTTCATCGCGAGAGGAGACGTTTTTGGAAAAAATCATTTGCAACGGCGTGCCCGTGCATTATCGGTTCCGTCCGGCAAAGGTGAAATCAGCCGGTGCACCCACGCTTATCTTTCTGCATAACGCGGGGACGGATCATTCAATATGGTCGCCGGTTGTCGATATGCTTTCAGATACCTACAACCTGGCACAGCTTGACTGGCCTGGATACGGGAACTTGAGAAGTGATCCCAAGGGTCATACCCTGGGATACTATGCCGACATTCTGTCGCTCTTTATCGCGCAACATGACCTTAGGTCGGTGGTGCTGGTTGGAAATTGTCTGGGAAGCGGCGCTTCCCTGGAGTACTGCGTCCGACAAAAAGGGCAAGGAATTCAGGCCATGATTCTCTATAATGTGCTGGTCCCCCGTACCTTGGGCATGGTCGGCCGATTTTTCCTGTATTGGTCTCAATCCGGACTGCGGGATCTTTATAGAAAGCTGCGAGAGAATCTCATTGTTCCACGGCCCTGTGCACGTTTGGCCACGAGATATCAAGTAAAAAACATGGATTGCATCCCTGATCCCGCAAAAGAACATCTGACGGAACTGTACGCCGACCCAAGCAATATAAGGAATCTCGGGGCGCTTGTCGAATCGCTCAGTACATCAAAGCACCTTGATACGCTGCGCATGCCCGCCTATTTCCCACCGACCATGATCATCTGGGGTGACAAAAACAGAGTTCTGCCGCTTTCCTGTGGATCAAGATTCGTTCGAGACTTTAAGCCGACCGAGTTCCATGTAGAAAGTGGTGGACACCTCTTAATGCTTGAACAGCCGCGGATTTGCGCCGGGCATATCGAGCGATTCATAAGGAGAACCTATGCATAACCATGACTGGGACCGGAAGATGCAAATGGCCGGACTGGCTGTCCGGGCCATCAAAGGCGGGCTGTGTTTCCTAACCGACGAGTGGCGGCGGGGGACATTATTGGCCAATCTCATCGGACTGGCGGCTGGGAATATCGCCCGCGACATGTCCTGGGCCGAACTCCTGGAGGAGCGGGCCCGGCAGCATCCGCACAAGCGTTTCCTCACGTACCGCGACGAAACCTTTACCTACCGCGTGATGGATGCCAACGCCGATCGCGCGGCCGATTTCCTCGTCCGGCTGGGCGGCGGACGCGGTAAGGGGCTGGGGATCTTCATGAAAAACTCGCCGCGCTTCCTGGACATCTTCTTCGGCTCGCAGAAGATCGGCATGTACAGCGTGCCCATGAATCCGGCCCTGAAAGCCGATGGTCTTAAGTATATCATCACCCACAGCGATATCGATATCCTGGTCCTGGACGCCGAACTGCTCCCGAGCTTCCTGCCCATCGCGCAGGAGGTGGCGCTGAAGGCCGTCATCGTGGACGATATCGAAACCGAGGCGCGTGGGTTCGAAATTCCGCCGGGCATGCACCGCCTGGGCGCGGCCTACACCGCGCCGATCCCCACGGCCGCCCCGAGTCGCGGCTACGACCCGGCGGATATGTGCCTGATCCTGTACACGTCCGGCACCACCGGACAACGCAAGGGCGTGGTCTACCGCTATCACAACACCGGGGTCAAAAAGATCTGCCTCATGGGCGGGACGCTGCTCACCCGCGACGACATCTATTATACGCCGCTGTCGCTGATCCATGCCAATGCCCTGTTCCTGACCATGACCTGCGCCATGGCCGTGGGCGCCACGGTGGCGCTTTCGCGCCGTTTCTCGGCCAGTGCCTTCTGGGACGAGATCCGCAGCTGCGACGCCACCATCTTCAATACCCTGGGCGCCATGATCCCCATCATCATGAAACAGCCCGAGCGGACCACCGACCGGCGCCATAAGGTCAGACGCGTGCTCTCGGCCGCCTGCCCGGCGGATATGTGGCCGGTCTTCGAGCAGCGTTTCGGGGTCATGCTCTATGAAGGCTACGGCGCCGTGGACGGCGGCGGCAAGGGCATCATCAACTTCGGCAGCGCCCCGATCGGCTCGCTCGGACGGCCCATGCCGGGGATCGCCACGATCAGGATCGTCGATGCCGAAGGCCGTGACGCCCCGGACGGTATGCCCGGAGAGCTGCTCTTCAAGGCCGGCGACGCCAAGAGCCGGGTCGAATACTACAAAAATGATGATGCCAGCAACGAGAAGGTGCGGGACGGTTGGCTGTACACCGGCGACCTGGTCCGCCGCGATGCCAAGGGGTATCTCTATTTCGTGGGACGCAACAAGGAATCCATGCGCATCGGCGGCGAGAACGTCTCGGCCTACGAGGTCGAGCATGTCATCCTGCAGCACCCAGCCGTGGAGGACGCCGCTGTATACGCCGTGCCGTCCGACATGGCCGAGGACGATATCATGGCCTCGATCAAGCTCGTTCAGGGCCAGAACCTCGATCCGCCGGCCCTGCTCGCGTTCCTGGGCGACCGGCTCGAACGTTTCGCCGTGCCGCGCTACGTACGCATCGTAACCGAGTTCCCCATGACGCACACCCATCGCATCATCAAACCCGAACTCGAGCAAGTCGGAGTAACGCCGGACACCTATGATGCCAAGGCCCATCGGAGCGCCTCCCCGGACACGGGGGCGACCCGGCATAGCCCATCTTCGGGCTGCGCGCCACGCGAGCGACGGAATAAAAAACAAGCATCACAAGGAGGCTGATATGGAGTTCCGTGGAATGAGGATATGTATTACCGGCGCGGCCAGCGGGATCGGCCGGGCCACGGCGGTCCGATTGGCCCTGCTGGGAGGGCGCCTGTTCCTGACCGACATCAATGCCGCGGGCCTGGAGGAAACCCGCCGCATGATCGAAAGCCACGGCGGCGAGGTCTGTTTGTCGCGCGCCTTTGACATCGGGGACTACCCCCAGGTACAGGCCTTCGCCGATGACGTGCACGCACGCTACGGCCCCCTGGATATTCTCATCAACGTGGCCGGTATCGCCCTGTTCTCGCAGATCGAGTATATGCGGCATGGCGACTGGGAGAAGATCATCCGCGTCAATCTGTGGGGTCCCATCCACGGCATCGAATGTTTTGTGCCCGAGATGATCCGCGGTGGCAAGCCCGGGCATGTCGTAAGCATCTCCTCCACGGCAGGGATCATCGGACTGCCCTGGCATGCGGCCTATGCCGCGACCAAACATGCCCTGGTGGGAATCTCGGAGGTGCTGCGCTACGACCTCAGGAAGCACCGCATCGGCGTGAGCGTGGTCTGCCCCGGCGCGGTGGATACCGGCCTGGTGAACACCGCCGATATCCGCGCCTCCCAGGCCGCTACCCAGAAAGGCCGCAACCTTTTCCGCAAGGTCGCCATCCCACCCGAGAAGGTGGCCGATCTCATCTGCGGCGCCATTGCGAAAAACCGCTTCCTGGTGATAACCTCCGTGGACATCAAACTCCTGTTCCTCCTGAAGCGCTGGCTGCCCTTTGCTTATGACATCGTCATGCGGATCCTGTGCCGCCTCATGGACCACACGCTCATGGCCGGCCGGGACCGCGGCGCGGGAGGTGCGCAATGAAACGATTCTTAAACACCATGATCTTAGGCGGGTGTCTGTTATTAGGGCTCAACCTCGCGGGCGACTATGCCTGCGCCCAGGTACAGGGCATTGATTTTCCGATCTCCACCTGGACCCCTGAGCAGGTCAAGACCCTGCCGAGTTCTTTCTGGACCGTGCAGGCCAGGACCGAACGGTCCTGGGCCGACTACATCGCCAATCAGGAGCGGCTATACACCCAGATATACGGTCCCAAGATCAAAAACGCCTACGATCTCTTTCTGCAGGATCAATTCCAAGCGTCCAAGGAAACCAAGCCGCCCCAGGTCAGAGAGCGCAAGACCCTCAAGCGCCTGGTCGATCTGGCCACCATCCCAGGTAAGAACCTGGGCAGGCTCAAGGGCTCACCCCTGGTCGCGCTGCGGGTCATGGCCTTCAAGGATGGAGCGTTGCGGGTGATCCCGCACGATGTCATGGAGGTATCCGCGACCGGCCGGCTGGTGCTGCCGTACGGTCCTGAGGGCAACCCCAAAGACGGCGACGGCGTGCTGGGAGACGGCGATACCCTCTATTTCATGGCCATGGACGCCGGCGACCGGGTCGATCCGCGGTACATCGGTGAGATCTTCCGCGGCGCCCAGGGCGTTACCGAGATCGAGCTCACATACGCGCCGGACTCAGAGCGGGGCTGGGTCTATGCCGCGACCTTCCCCAGCCAGCCGCCGGACAAATCGCCCCTGGAATACAGCAAGATCTTTCCCGAGGCTTCCATGATCTACACGCCGTATGCCCTGGTCCAGTCCATGCCGCGCGCCGACAAGGCCGGATTGCGCCCAACCATCGACGTATGCACCTGGGCCGCGGCCCCAAGCATGGGCGGCGTACCCCGCGATATCCATAAGAAACTGCGCCTGAACCTGGAAGCCACCTTGAAGGGCGGCTTCTCGATCGGCCAGGACCAGGATGCCTCGGACCTGCGTTTCCGCGCCTGGTACGCCGGGCCGGTCATCATCTACGGCCGGGCCTCGTGGAAGATAAAGACCCCGCTGGGCATCGGCGCGCCGGTGGTATTCGCCGACCTCTTCGGCACGGCCTTTACCTGCCGGGACCAGAACTTCATCTGGACCGCCTTCGATCCGTCCATCCTGATGCGCACCTTCAACACCACCGTGGGGGAAGAGGCCAACCGCCAGACGCTCGCTCCCGACACCTACCGCATCATCACCTACCGCGACCGCAAGGTGTTCACCATCAAGGGCCAGTCGCCGGCCGGGACCAAGATCGTGGCGCAGGAATCGCAAGGCCCGGAAGGGACCAAACCTGACCTGTGGCACATCTCGACCGGCCGGGCCGGCAGCATGTGCATGTACGTGGGCCTGAACGACGACATGATGCGGCACGCGGCCAAATTCAACATGCTGTGGGAGGATTCGCCCGAGCATATCGGCGCCTACCTCTACAATCTGGATGTGGTCAACTTCAAGAAACGCGATGAATGCATGTTCCTGGAATGGAATGTCATCCCTAATTTCTGGAACAACGGCAACTACCGCTGGGATAACCTGGACCTGGTGCTCAAGCCCCATCAGAAGCCCTTGACCTTCACGGTGGACGGCGGGCAGTCCATCCCCACGCCCCGCTTCCTCAACGTACCCAACATCAAAGATGAAAGGAGATACTACACCTATTAGCCCCAGACCCAATCTTTTTTGCAATTACCATGCGGGACTTTCCCGCTTGAAAAGGAGGATACCATGCGCAACGTCAATACAGTCGGAGCACAGGTTCTAAGGATCGTTCACGATCACAAACACGGCATCATGTATATCGCCCGGGATGCACGCGCAGCCATACCCGGGGACGCCGAACCAGGCCGCTTTCACACCCTGCCGCTGCGGTTCCTGGATTGCGGCCGGAGCCGGTTCTCGCAGGTCCGCCGCTATAGGCGCGTGATGGTGGCGATGGCGCTGGCGGCAATATGTCTTTTAGCCGACGCACACATCGCCGGAGCATGCGAACCGGCCCCACCGCAGTCCAAGCTGGAACAGGCCATCATGCCTACGCCGATCGATGACGATCCGTTCTTTTCTCCGGTCCCCAACCTTTGCGCGTATGAACCCGGGCAGATAATCACCTGGCGTAAGATCAAAACCTTATACACAAGATTTTTGGTGTACCAGTTCAAGGTGCGCTCGAACGACGCCAACGATTATCCCGTGGCGGTTACGGCCACGCTGTTCGTGCCCAAGGTGCCATGGTCCAAAGGCCAAAGACCGGTGGTGGTCAACAACCAGGCCATCGACTCGCTGGGGACCAGATGCACGCCTTCCTATAATTACGCCCGCTATGGGTTCACCATAGAGGAGCCGCAGATCACCGACGTAATGCTGCACAAGGGCTATGCCGTGCTCGTGCCGGATCATGAAGGGCCGATGATGGCATACGCCGAAGGCACCATGGCCGCGCATGCGATTCTCGACAGCGTACGTGGGCTCAAGCGGTTTACCCAGACCAATCTGGCCCAAAGCCCTCTGGCAATGGTGGGCTATAGCGGCGGCGCCATCGCCACAGGCTGGGCCGCACAGCTGCAACCGTACTACGCCCCGGAACTGAGCTTTGTCGGTGCCATCGCCGGCGGCACACCCACGGATTTCAACCTGCTGGAGAAAACCATGAATCATACCATAGGCGGCGGGTTGTACAAGGCGGGCATCCTGGGTATCGCGCGCCAGCATCCCGAGCTATTGAATGTTGCCAACGCCGCCGGCGTCCTGCTGGCCATATCGCCGCTCAAGGACGCCTGCGTCGGGTTATTGGCCCCGGCCGGTCTCATTTATCTGCCGATCGAATGGCTGGCCAACCAGCCCAATCCGTTCGATACCCCCCAGGCACGGGAAGTGCTGGACGGCACCAGGATGGGCAAGCTCAAGCCGGAAATGCCGGTCTACCTGTTCCATGGATCAATCGACGAATGGATTCCCGAACAGGGGGCCATCCAGGTCTGGCACGACTGGTGCAGCCTGGGTGCCAACGTTTCGTTTACGGCGGTGCCTGGTGATCATATCATCGGTATGTTCACCGGCCTCGGCGGCTTCATTAAATGGCTCGAAGAGCGTTTTGCCGGCATACCGGCCCCGAATGGATGTCCCTGCCAGAGCCAGAAACCGTAGGATGAATCCTTGGTGGTGGATGGGATGAAGGATAAAGAGAAAGTTTATTGAGCGGATTGCCGATAATCAGCTCCAGCAGGTTATTGTTTTTGATTAACATATTAATAATTAAGGAGGAATCGTTATGAAAAGGGGTGTATTGATACTGCTGGCGCTTTGTTTAGGCGTTCTACCCTGCCGGGCGGAAAACTATCGCATCGCGGTCATGCAGGTTTCGGACGTGGAGGCCTTCCGCAGCGGTCTGGACGGCTTCCTGAGCGAACTGGCCAAGGAAGGTCTCAGTGAAGGCAAGAACCTGACCATCAAGCGCTATATCATCAAGGCCGATCCCGCCGCCGGCCTCTGGAAGAAACTCTTCATCCTGCGCAAAATCAAAACCACCGCGGCCGAGATCGCGGCCGACAAGCCCGATCTGTGCCTCACCCTGGGGACACCGGCCACCAAGTACGGCAAAGACAAGATCATTGAGGCCGGCATACCCCTGGTGTTCACCATGGTATTGAGGCCCGAGGTGGTAGGGGCCAAGTCTCTGGATACGCCCGGGCCGGGATTCACCGGTTCGTGCGCCTATGTCGATCCCAAGGACGTGCTGCAGATCGCCAAGCAGGCTTTGCCCAATCTGAAAAAGCTGGGCATGGTGCATTGCGATGACGATAATGCCATCTTCTATGCCAACGACACCAAAACCAAAGGCGCGGCTCTGGGCATCCAGGTGTTGACCAAACAGGTGGAGAAATCCGACCCGATCGGCCCGGCCCTGAACGCGCTGATCGGCCAGGGCGTCGATGCCTTCGGCGTGCCGCCGGATACGTATTATGATCTTGATGACGGCAAGGCCGTGCGTGATCTGGCCGCCATCTCGCGCGATAAAAAGATACCAGCCTTCTCGTTCGTGACCCACTCCAAGGACAAAGGCGCGGTCTTCTATATCGGGTGCGATTTTCACAACATCGGCGCCCAGGCGGGATCTCAGGCGGTCAAGATCCTGAGGAACAGGGTCAAGCCGGAGACCCTGCCCATTTACCGGCAGCGCGATCTCACGATTGTTGTGGATACGGCCATGTTGAAGTACCTCGGCATCACGCTGCCTACCAGCGTGCTCATGCTGGCCAAACCGATGTGAGGCCCTTGCACCAGCCTGCCGCGATGCGGCAGGCTGGGCGTTCTTTATCACCCGGCCCCGTGCACTGGTTTGCTACCAGCCCGAGCGCTTGAGAAACCCCCGTAAGCCTTGACGTGCTAGGTGTCAGGTATTGAAACTTGAATGAGCGGGCAAGATGGGATGAGTTATTTCAAGTTTCAAGACCTGACACCCACGTTTTGTGACACCCACGTTTACAAGCCTGTCAACGGACTTGACTACAACGAACAGGATGCCGTACCCCCGTCCAACCGCGCAACGGGGCCTGCCCCCTTTAACCGCCGGGGTAGGCCCCATATCCTGCATATCCTGAATGTCTGGTGTTAGCTCCGGGCCTGGGCCACCATGACCTGGGCCGGGAACAGGGCGAAGAGCGCCTGGCCGCCGAAATAGAGGATCCAGTTGTAGCCGTAGAGGTTCAAGGCGGGCACGGGCGGATTGCCGGTGAGCCAGGTGGTGATCAAAATCAGGTCGGAATATGGCAGCAGGATGGCACCGATCAGGACCCCCAAGGCGAGGAGACCCTGCCTGGAATACCTGAAGTTCCAGATCGCCAGGGAGGGCAGGATGACATAGATGGTGGTATTGAGAATAAACGCCCCGTAATAAAGGGTTGTATAGGGCGCGACATGGTTATGGACCTGGACAAACCAGCACCCGACATTCAGCACCAGGATCAGCAGCACGATCAGGTAGCGCAACCGGTCAAACCTGGTCCCCGCTTTACGAACGCTGCGGCCATAATGCCACAAGGCGTAACTGTATATGGAATAGCCCGTCCCGAAGATAAACACCGACCAGGTCACCTTGAGGGACACCGGCTGGACAAAGCTGAGGCCGCAGTTGACCCAATCGCCGATGCCGGTGCAGAGTGCGCCCAGGCCCAGCCATAAGGCATAGCGGCGGAATGCAGAATCTTCATCGCCCCGGAAGAACAGTACCATCTGTGAACTCACCACGGCGGCCATCAGCACGAGGTGTATCCCATGATAGAGAACGTCATTCAAACGAAAAACTCCGGCCAAGAGCGTGACTTCGAGTGTAATGGAAACGGCCAGCATGACCATCAGATTACGGACATGAATTTCAAAACGCATACTATCACCTCGCTTATAGGATGATCTCAACGCTTCCCGATAATCGCTTCATGCACGCCGAACCTTATAGATATCCCCCACCCTGCCGCCGCCCTTGACGAACTCCCGCAGACCCTGCAGGTCAAGCATCAGGAACCCGGCATGCAGATAACAGGCAAAGAGCCACAGCGGGACATGGAAGATATCCCGGTAGCGGTAATCGAAGTAGCCCAGCAGGGAGGTTGCCCCCTCCCAGAAGCAGCCGAAAAGCCCCATGACCAGGCCGGCCAGGATGGCCGTGCCCCGGTTCTCGCGCACCAAGGGCAGGCGGACAAGCCAGAGCGCCAGCACGACCCAGAAGTAGGGCATGGGGTGCGTGTTGCCCATCAGTCCCGAGCCGTAATAGACCAGGGTGCAGATAAGGACATTGGCCAGCATGACCGACACGTTCGGCGTGGCTCGCCAGGCCTTGGCCAACGGCAGCGTGATCAGGAAAAAGCCGGTCGTGGCGCAGGCGAAGATGGGGAAGGTCCATACGGGCTGGCCCTTGAAGATGACATCCCGTGGACCCCAGTAATAGACCAGGATGTTATTGTCGATGTGGAAGAACTTATCGCACAAGGTGAACCAGGCGGCGGCGGCAAGTATGCCGAGTATGGTCAACGGTTGATGCAGCTTCATGGTCGCATCCTCTTCGTTTTGAATACCTGTGTTTACTTCAGAGCGCCACGTTCGAGGTACGCGCGATCACCTCATCCTGTAGCGCGGGCGATAGTTCGTTGAAGTAGGCCGCAAAGCCCGATACGCGCACCAGGAGGTAGGGGTACTGGTCCGGGTGAGCTTTGGCGTCCCTGAGCACGGACGGGTCCAGGACATTGAGCTGGGCCTGCATGCCGCCGCGTTTGAAATACACGCCCAGGAGCGTATCCAGCACCAGGCGCCCTTTCTCGCCCTTGAGAGCCTGGGCGTCGAGCTTCAGGTTGAAATTGATCCCGTTGGCGATTGCGCGGTAATCGATGCGGTTCATGGAGTTGATGAGCGCCGTGGGGCCTTTCTTATCCATGCCGTTCTGCGGGGCCATGCCCGACGGGAACGGCTCGCCGGCCAGACGGCCGCACGGTAGCGCCCCGGTATGTTTGCCGAAATGCACGTGCGCGGTATTGGAATAGATGCCCGGCAGATAAGCCCCGCCGCGCGTGTTGAGTCCCTTGTCGCGCAGGATGCGCGCATAGTGGCGCACCACGAAGTCGGTCCAGGAATCGGCCTGGGGATCGTCATTGCCGAACTTGGGAGCTGATCGCAGGGCCGCAAACCAGTACGGGTCCGGCGGGCGGGCGCACAGGATCTCCCGCAGTTCGGTCAGGGTGAGCCGCTCTTCCTCGAAGACCAGGCGCTCGATGGCAGCCAGCGCATCGCCGGCCGTGGTAACGCCGACGGCCTGGATACCGGAGAAATTATAGCGGGCCCCGCCCTGTGTGGAGCAAACACCCTTTTCCAGGCAGCCTTCGATGAAGGCGCTGGTCAGCGGCGTGGGGTGGAAGCGCGCCAGCGCGCGTTCGATGCCCTGAAGATCGCGGATCAGCTTATCCGCCAGATATTCGAGTTGGGTGAGGAAGGCCGCCGCCACGTCGTCCATGGAATGCATGTCCTCCACAGCCGGTGTAGCGGCGCCGGAACGGAGCCGCTCCCCGAAACGCCGGCCTTGATTCAAGGCCAGCTCCACGGACACCGGCACGTTCAGGATGGCCGCATCCGTGGACCCCAGCGTCTTGCCCGGCGCGGTGGGCTCCACACACCCGATGGCCACGTAATCACGCGCATCCTCAAGTTCATACCCGACCGCGGTCATGGCGGGCACAATCACCTCGTCGTTAAAAAGCGCGGGCGAATTGCTGCCGCCGGCCAGCACCGCAAAAATGCCCTGGACGAAGGCCTGGGGAGAATCCTTATGCAGGCGGGCATGGAAATTGGGCTGGCGCATGCGCAGCTCATCGGTGATAGAGAGCAGCATCAGGGTCAGCTCGTTGGTGGCGTCTCGGCCCGCACGGTCCGTGCCGCCCATGGTGATGACCTGATAGCTGGGCATGCCGCCTACCAGATTGGCGATGGCCTGGGAATGGACCGGTATGGTCTCGCAGAGCTTGATGCAAAAGGCCGCCAGCAGCTCGCGCGCCTGCGCGGGGGTGATGCGGCCGGATTTCAAGTCGTGCTGGTAATACGGGTAAAGGAGCTGATCGAGGCGCCCTAGACAGATGGTTTCGCCGATGCTTTCCTGGAAGATGGCCACGTGCAGGAAGAAGATAGCCTGCAGGGCCTCGTGGAAGCTCGCGGCCCTGTGGCGCGGCACGCGGCGGCACACGCTGGCGATTTCCATGAGCTCGGCGCGGCGTTGGGCATCGTGCTCCTTGGCCGCCAGGGTCTGCGCCAGGTTCGCGTAGCGCTCGCCGAAAAGGGCCAGGGCCTCGAGGGATGTGAGCGCGGCCTGGTAAAAGGCATCTTTTTCAGGATCGACGTTGCACTGCCGCAAGGCCTCAATCTCGGTCTTGATGGCGTCCGTCCCGAGCGCGATGAGCCTGGCATGGTCCGGGACCAGGTGCGCGATGCCGCCCGCCTCGTAGATGTAGTAGTCCCGCGCGCGCAGCTGTTCCCAGGAATAGCGCAACTGGTTAAGCGGATTGGGAAAGGCCTTGGGCACGATGAAACGCGGCAGCCAGAAGGGCAGGATCAGGGCCAGCTTGAGCTGTTCGGTCAGGGATATGCGCAAGGGGTTGACCTTGCGCCAGGGAAATTTGGGCAGGTCCAGCATGACCGGTACGCCGTGCAGCTCGGGGTAGATGATCCCGCCCACGCGCAGGGAGGTGTAGTTCCCGACAATCAACTCATCCGGGTATATGATCACGCTCTTGTTCAGCAGCACGTGCCGTACGGCCTCGGCGACCTGTACGGGCATGGGTTTGCGCCGGTTTTTGCGGGCCTTGAAATACGCCGTCCATAGCAGAGCCCGCTCGGTACAGATGCCGCGCGGGTACTCCTGCACCGCGGCTTTAAGGCGTGCAATACGGCCCACTCCAGCCGCGTAACCTGGTGCTGATTGCATCGGCCACCTCCATATTGGTATTACCAATTATGCCCATAATGGGTTATTGTCAATAATATATATTGATTTTATCATTTATTGGTATTACCATTTTCCGACATGATAGGTCTGGATATTGTCCTGTAAAGTACGGTATGCTAGAAACATGGACGATCAAGTCACCCGTGCCGACAAGGTGGTGCGCGACCTCAAACGCAAGATTTTAAGCGGCCGCTTGGTCGCCGGCGAGCGCCTGCCGGCCGAACGCGAGCTGGCCGAACGCGAGCTGGCCGAGCGCTACAAGGTCAGCCGCATCACCATCCGCGATGCCATCGCCCGGCTGGCACACCTGGGCTTCGTGCAGACCCTGCCCCAAAGCGGTACCTTCATCGCCGACTACAGGAAGGACGCCTCCATGGACCTGCTGGTCGATATCATCTCCAGCGGCGATGAAGTGGACACCCATCTCCTGATCGAGCTCATGGAGATCCGGCGCGTGTATGAAACCTATGCCACGGGCAAGGCCGTGATCAGGATGACGGACGATGACCGCCGGACCCTGGGAGGACTGATCGAACGCCTCAAGCAATCCCGGAACGACCTGGAAGCGATGACGGACACGGACTACGCCATCCACGTCTTCCTGATCGACCTGGCCGGCAACAGCGCGCTGCGCCTCTTCTTCAATTCCTTCCGGCCGGTATACCGCCTCTACCTCAAGACCTTCTACGCCAACCCCAAGAACGCCAAGGGCATCATCCCCTATTACGAACGCCTGCGGCAAGCCACCGAGTTGCGTGACGAACGCATCGCCGCCTTAGTCATGGCTGAACTGCTCGATTACGCCGAGCAGGCCACGGTCAAGCTGCTCAAGGACATACCCAAGCTCAGGATAGGCCTATAGCGGCCCGGAAGAGGATCACCCGGCCGCATCCAGACCCTGATCCGTGATGGCCACGACCTCCTTGAACAGCGGCAGCATACCGCTGCGGCCGATCTGCTTGAGGGGAAAGGCCTCCAGGATACGCCATATCTTGCGCCCTTGTTCGACAACCCGTTGGAGCGTGGCCGGAAAAACCGGCCGGGTTCCCGGACTCAGGCGCTCCACGGCCTGGGCGGCCTGACGCAGGGCCTGGGGCAGGTCCTTGAGCAGACGCACCGGCTCCAGCACCGAGAGCCCCATCAGCATGGAGTTATCCCGGCCTTGAAAGGCCGTGCGGTAATCGTTCTTGGAGAGCACGATGGGCTTGCCGGCCGCGAAAGCGATGCCGGCCTCGGCCACGGCGCCTTCGTCCGGGACGCGGCCGTTCATGTTGAGCACGAAATAATCACAGCGCTCCACGATCTGAAACACGTCCAAGGCAAAGATGGCGCGGTCGATCCGGCCGCGCAGGCCCAGGATGTCGGCGCTCAAGGGCGTGTTCAGGAAACCCAGCACGAAGCGCTCCAAACCGTCGCGCTGGGGCAGGAAGGTGCCGAAGCCGGCATCTTCCAGGGCCGTGGCCAGTGCCAGCATGCCGGCGGCTTCCTCCGGGCAGAACAGGGGGCCGGAACAGTATGCATAAGCTTCAGCCATGAGCTTGATCTCCTTTACCGACCATTGTTGATCTCAATCCAGCACAGCCGCCTGAGCCCGCAAGAGGTCATGCAAAGTGATGATGCCGGTGATTCCGCCGCCGTGCCCGTCGGTCACGACGATGCAGCCCTGCGGAGATTCGATGAACCGGTTGCCCACCTCCCGCACGGTATGCTCCGGCAGGCAGGTTACGGCGGCGGGGATCTCCAGGATCACGCCGTCCCGGAGGATGGATTCGATCTGGCCGCGGGTGAGGATCCCGATATGCCCGTTATTCAGATCAACCGGGAAACAGTGATAAGGATGGTTCTCAAGCATCTGCCGTAGATTGACTTTGGAGAGGTCGTGAACGACAACCGGATGGGGATTGGCGATCGCCGTGATGGGCAGGTTGTGCCAGCTCATGATATCCAAAGGCGGCCGGATCTTGATCAGCTCGTGTCCGTCCTGCAACAGGACCGCGTCATAAAAATTGGCCTTGGTGGCCAGGTGCGAAATGACCACGCTGATGATCGCACCCACCATCAGGGCCGGGATGACGGCAAACTGATGGGTCATCTCGAACACGATCAGGAGCGAGGTAAGCGGTTCCCTGACCACCACCCCGAGGCAGGTGCTCATGCCGACCGCGGAGAGCACGATCCTGTCCGCGGGCGCAAGCGGCACCCAGAATCCGGCCAGACCGCCGATGAAATAGCCGCACATGCCGGGCTTGATGGCGCTGACGCCCGCCCCCACCCGCTCGACGATTCCGGCGACCTCACGGCCTGGAACAAATGGCAGCGAGGCCGGCAAGGCGGGATAGTCGCCTTTGCGCATCAGGATATCGGCAAAGATGACGCTGGCGGCCTTGACCTTGATGAGGACTTCGTTGTCCGCCGGCTCGGGCACAGGTATGTCAACCAGCCTCAGATTCTCGGCCGGGCCGTATTCATGTAAGTGGACTGCTTTCATGGCATCACCTCTCTGGTTCTGCCAGACGCCGCAAAGAGCCCGCGAATATGCTCTTCCAGCGTGGTCATGCGAAATTTCGGAAACAGCTCGCCCACGGTGTCGCCGGGCGCGGTGTAGCCGTGCTGGTCGAAATAGTGCAGCAGCGGAACAATGGTCGAAAACCGGTGCCCGCGCCAGTTGAAGTACGGCATCAGGAGCGTAAGCAGGTATAAGAGCGGAAACTTGCCGCTGGCCCTCACCTTGCGGCCGCTTGTCTGGGTCATCAGTCGCGCCAGGTCTGAAGGCGTGTACGTCCCCGGCGCCACGAAATTGAACGCCCGGTTCAGGACCCTTCTCGGCCGCAACAGTTCCTGAACCACGAAGCGCGGCAGGTCGGCCTGGCACGTGTAGGTGAAGCGGCGGTCCTGCGAGACTGGAAACGGGAAGATCCCGCGCCTGATGGCGGACAGCTGGGGGTTGATCACATCCTCCATATAGGACCCGCAGCGCATTGATGTCCACGCTATGCCCCCTGTAGCCAGAATGCGCTCGGCCGCGTGTTTGGCATCCAGAAGCGGCAGCCCGACCGGCTGATCGATCCCGATCGAAGAAACCAGGATCAGATGGGGAAGCTTGGTAGCGCGCACCCCTTCCACCGCAGCGACCACCGCCCGCGGCTCTACGGATGTATCGCCCCGCACACCCATGGGGGTGACCAGCAAGGCCGCATCCGCGCCCTGCATGACCCGCGCTACGTCGGCCGCATGCATCATGTTGCCCGTAATCACCTCGGCCGCGGGATAGCGGGCCGCGACGACTTGCGGGTTTCTGGCCAAGAGCCTTACCTTGATCCCCTGCCCCAGAAAACCGTCCACGAAGTTTTCCGTGACATGGCCCGTGCACCCGAGGGCTGCCAGTATCAATTGCCTGTTTTGCATGCTCGCTCTCCCCTTTGTGCTTTGATAATCCGGACAAGCGGCTCAACGCCGGATCGGGTCGGTCCCATCCCAATTCGTGCAGATCTCGGCGATGCCCCTGAAATACTCACCCTTTAAGCCGCTCATTTCCGAAACTTCAAGGATGGTTCCCGGAATTTTCCGGTTGATGAAATAGACAAACCGGCCGCCCAATCCGATGGTTCCCTCATGGCCAGCGATGAAACCTCGCTGAATGAGCTCATCATATTGATTCTCAAATTCTTCGGTATCCAGCCAATGCGAGATGTGCTGGATGCCCTCGGCGCCGCTCGCGAGAAAATCGCGGTACAAGGAAGGGGCGTCGTTGAGCTGCTGGATGAGCTCGATCTGGATATCACCCGAATTGGCCAAGGCCGCGGCAAACTGCACATCGGACGGCTTGCCCATATACATGAAATTTTCGACCGGGACCTTTTCGGTGTAGAACCATGGTCCCACGCTCAGTGTTATCCATTCCCGCATGGCCTTTTCGATGTCTTTTACGATATAGCCGACTTGGCGCACCGGTCCTAATTTCAGCATGCTCATATTGATCTCCTATAAATTCTTATTTTCCCTTTTCTCAGATACTCGGGGCCCTTTCTGCCCTGTTAATCAGCAAGGTTAAAAGCAGACAGGGCGCCAGGAAACCTATGGTGGTAAGCGCTCCGATCAATCGGTGAATATATGGCTTGCGGATACCTCCAACGAATTTCAAAGGTGAAAGCCATGGGGAAAGCTGCAGAAAGAGTACGGCTATCAAGACTACTGGCCATAAAAGGCTGACACCCCTTTTAGCGGTTTCACGCCAGGCGTATGCGAGAAGTACCGCGCAGAACACGCCTTCGAGAATCCATGAAAAGGCTCCCAATGATCCCCACCACCCCCAACCTATGCGCATCCTTGAGTAGGGATAGATTGCCAGATCCTTATTATGCACCGGAACATCAATGAGGAAATGCGAGAAAACAGCCAATGCCGCCAGGATGGAATCTTTTTTATTTTTCTTGAAAACAGCGCCCCAAACCAAGGACCATATCGTTGCCATGAGCATGGAATGATCCCAATCCACAAAAGTCAAATCCGTAAACAGGTATGGCCCGCTTTTGGGATTCGGTTTGACCCGATCAATTCCTGAAGCAATGAAGATTCCATCCAGTATATCAAGCAGCGCGGAGCCGAATATGATGGGAATCGCCGGAACACGGTGAAACTTGGATTTAAGCGCCACTCCCAATGCTAAATGACCAGTGTACATAAATATCTCCTAAAGTCTGAAGCCGCCAACCTCAGATATGGGGGGTAGTGATAATCACGGCATTGGCATTCTTATATTTTTCCTTCAGCACCATTTTTCTGATGCCTTCGATCGTCTTTATCCCTGCATTTCTGGTGAAGAGATTGACCAGGAACGCGGGGACATTTCCACCCGGATCGGCCATGATAGTATAGGTTACCTCCGTCTTGTCCGGGGACTTGGGGGCCAGAATATAATCCACAGTCAGGAGCGGCATGCGATAGACATCTTTTTTCTGTAAATAGGTGGTTTTCAGCCCATCGCAATGCAGATAGAGGGTCCCAGTCACTTTGTCGATAGACCAGACTCCCCTGATAACAACATCACGATCTTCAACGGGAAAAGGCATTCCGGTAACGTTATGGAGATAATAGATATCTCCCACATGTTTGAATTCCGGGGTGTCGACAAATGCGGCCTCTTTGCACATGAACATGAAATCCGGCTGCGCAGGGACGTCATGAATAACAGCATGGACGACCGAGATCGGAGCATCAACGATGCCCACCCCTTTCACTTCATGAACGTTTGTGCCGGGCCTCGACCTGGTATATCCCACAATGCCATTCAATTCCCCGATTTTTTTCCAGCCGCAATCGGATGCCGATGCAAGCGTAAAACAAACCAGAACTATGAGAAGCGCCTGTATGCTAATTTTAATGCATTTCATATTAACCTCCTCTAAATCCTCTAGAGTTATGAAAAGTTATTTTTTATCCGTATAATCATATTCCCTGAACAACACGGTAGGGACTGGCATGAGAAACCGGTTCTCATCCACGACAAGGGTATTGTTGAACCGCCACGCTTTTACATCGAACATCTTTTTGACGAGATGAAATCGGCTCGGAATTCTTACGTATGCAAACCCTTCATAAGGATCGTCAAAATGAGCCTTTGAGCTCTCGACTTCATGAACCTGCCAATACTTCTCGGGCTGTGAGTACTGGACATTGTCAATAATGTAGCCTCCATGCTCATGCATCCAATAATCCTGGGCCTCTTCCCTGGTCACGTTAGGCCGTCTTTTCAGGAACTCAAACATGTACACCGCTTCCGCTGATTGAGTAGGAGAGACCTCCTTGCCCAGGAGACGTTTTTCGCTCTCCACGAAACTCATCCTTTCCGACATATAGCTTAAATCCCTGGAAAGCTTTTTAATCGCTTGAATTTGCGCACTGGTCGGCGTTGAATCAAACTGGAATTCAATACCGGCGTCAAAGTACGGGGTATAGGGAAGGCAGGTCTTTGCCGGCGGAGTCACGCCGCCATAGAGCTTACACAATAATCTGGAATAAAAATGATTTCTGGCAAATATATAGGGACTTGTCAGCAGGCCGTTCATGCTTGCATCATGGTGCTCCTTGAAGGAGGTGTATTTAAGTTCATCTTGCAATTTGTAGACATTTTCAGGGAAGGAATTTGAGAGATAATTGAAAAACTCTTCGCGCGAGAGCTCATTCTTTCTCTTTATGAAGATAAAGATGGACTTGGTTTTCAGATCGACCGGAAGTGGTCTGTCCGGATTTTCGGTCACCTCCATAAAGATCATTTTAGGGGCGTTGCACCCCTTATCTTCATTCGAGTTGCGAGCTTTTACCGAGTCGCTGTCGGCAGCCAAGGTAAAAGCGGCGCCTGTGAGAATCATGAGTAATGATAGTGCGGCGATCTTACTTAATTTCATTGTGTCAGCCCTTCCTTTCGTTGGTGTGGATTTCTTCGCTTTGTTTATCTTGATGAATTGTTCAGCATTCACATTAGCTCCCGCAGCCATTTCGGCTCCTGCTTATCCGGCAGATCGAAACAGCTGGACACATGCTCGGCATAGCGCAGCTGGAAAGGATGCTGTTCAATTTGAAGTTCACGCAGTATCTTTGCTGAAGGCGAATTGCCAATTTTAATATACGGTGCGTCAGAACGGGCATTGATCTTCCAAAGGAGATCATTGTGCTTCACCACGTTGAAGACGCCTTTGAAATTTGTTTCGCTTCTGAGCAACTTGCCGTTCAGGCGCGTGTACAAATAGGTACATTCGTCAAGCTGCGCGGACTTGCCCTGACGCGGCACACATATGGTCAGATACGGATCGCCATCGTCCTCATAGGCAGTGGTGACGCAGAAGTCGCCCGCTGTTTCCATGTCTATTCTCTGTGTAACCTTGGGCAGCCCCCATATCTTGTTTCCGCGGATCATGTTCTCCTGAGAGGTAACGGGCATGCCGACGATACAATAGCCAAGGTGGGTGAAGGAGGAACTCAGCAGCATCGGCAGCACGGGCGGCCGGAGCGCCGTATTCACCATGACCGGGATAGCCATGGCTATTTCATTGTAAGGAGCTATGCCCCGGACATGCTTGTATTCATAACAGGAAAAGATTATGAGTGAGCGCCCCCTCGTAAGCCGCACGGGTTTCACCTTCCGGTGTAAATTCCTGGCCACCAGTTCCGCCGCCCTGTCATAGGAGCACATGAAAATGCCAATGGCCGAAGCCACATCGGCATAGAGGGTTGGAAATTGGTATTCCTTGGATATTGAATCCGATAATTCCAGGAATTTATAGCTACGGCGATCGGCAAAACGGCTGAAAAATTCATTATCGAAAACCGCCGATCCCATATTGTCGAACATATCCTTTTGAATTTCTAAAGAGGTATTCATGGAGTTTTCCTCATGCTTTATTTTGATAACCGGCAAGCATCCTCCCAATATCGCTTGATATTGCAGGCGGATGCTTACCCGGTCATGGCTCTAGGGCTCGACGGTTTTAAGATTTCTTTCGTCGCTGTAGAGTCTCCAGTCTCTCGAATACTTGATGCCGAGCGGTTGCTCGGAGATGTCCAAGTTGAAAAGAATCTTCCCCAAGGGATGGGGACCAAAGGTTAATTTAGATTTCTTGGGCTGATTTTTTGGCAGTTTGACCGCGATCGGGTAGCTCAGAAGGTTAATCTTTCCATTCTTATAGGTGGCCACCGTGTTCGTGTCTTTATCATAATCATAGCCGCCATTATCCACCTCCGGGTAGACCGTGAATCTAAACATCTCCTGACCGGCCTCGGACACGACGCAGGTTCTGCTCTGCTCCGTTTCCGAAAATTCAATCGTGCTCATGAACTTGTTGTACCCGAGAATTTCATTGCCCAAAATTTCGGCAAGACGCGTGTCTACAATCAGATGATGTATGTACAGATACGACCCGCCAAAGTTAGGTTGGAGCAGGCTTTCCACGGTGGGAGGGGCGGCCTTTTTGCCTATGTTGACCAGAAATCCAACAATGATCTCGTTGTAGGGAGGAATGTTCCTGTTTGCGTATTCTATTGCAGTCATGGTGATGAGAGTCTTGTTATCCCCCAAATCCGCTGGAACAATGCTGGGATTGAGAATAAGCCGCATGACTTTTGATCTCGTCGCGGTATACACGCCTGTCATGGATACATTGTTGAAACTCGTCAACGGCATGGTGCTTACTTCACCGGTTGAAGGTATTACGATCTCTCTGAATTCAAGACCTTCCAAAAAATTATTGAATTCCTGTTCCGTAATATTCATCATTCATCTCCTTCAAATTTTGTCGTTATATTGGGTTGTGCTCATCCGCATCGGACCGAAGCATGGCAAGGTGGATTCTCCTGAGCGACTGCATGCAAAAGCCCCTCAATCGATCGCCAGGATGATCTTGCCGAAGCTCAGGTTCTTTTCCATGCGTTCAAACGCCTGAGCGGCTTGCTCCAATGGAAAGATCTTGTCGACCGGCATGTGCACGGCACCCTTTTCCATGGCCGGGGTAAGGGCCTCCTTGGCTTTCAGGATAACCTCCAACGATTCCAGCGGGGTGCGCATGCGGAAGGAGCAGCCGATATAGCTGATGCGCCGCATGTTGTGCAGGTCGAAGTTGAAAACGCCCTGCTCTCCGGCCACACGGCCGATATTGATCATGCGGCCGCCCACGCGGGTCGCCTGGAGGCTGCCATTGATATACGGGCCGGCCAGGAAATCCACCAGGAGATCAACCCCTTTATCGTCGGTTGCCTTGAGCACCTGTTCGACCCAGTCGGACTCCGTTGTATTGATGGCGATATCAGCCCCGAATTCCTTGAGCCTGGCGCAGTGTTCCGGCGTGTTGGAAGTGCCGATGACCTTGCCGGCGCCCAGGAATTTGGCGATCTGCATACCCAGGATGCCTACGGCAGAACCGCCGCCCTGGAACAGGACCGACTGGCCGGGCGCAAGCTGGCCGGCGGTGCTGATGGCGTCATGCATGGTCTGCAGCGCGACCGGCAAACCCGCGGCTTGCTCGTAGGACATGCTCTCCGGAATGCGATAGAGCTGCGGTTCAAAGGCCAGGATGTATTCGGCGAAGGCCCCGGAGCCGGCGGCCATGACGCGGTCGCCCACGCGCAAATCCTTGATATCGGCGCCGACCTCGACCACCTCGCCGGCGAACTCCAGGCCCAGGGGCGACTCGGCCCCGCCGCCCCATCCTCCGTGGGAGGCGCCATGGAGCATCATCAGGTCGGCGCGGTTGACCGCGGCCGCCTTCACCCGCACCAGAACAAGGTATGGCTCCAGCTTGGGCTTGGGAATATCCTTTAGAACCGAGCCTGCGGAAGTTGCTAATATTGCTTTCATACTATTCCTCCTGATTGCTGATATATAGTTATGAGTAGACTGGTCGTCTCCATTTCCGGTAAAAAAAATTATTTGCCCTTGGCCAGGAGTATGGCTTTTATGGTTTCAAACGCATTCTCCAGCGGTTGTACATTCTGGTCGATCTGCGACCTGACCAAGGCTCCCTGCCAGAGATCATGCATCATGGCCGCGGTGCCGGCCGGGTCGATCTTCTTGTTGATGACCCCATCCTTGATCCCTTGCTTAAGACAGCTTTCAATGATGTCGAGCCATACCCTGACGCCCTGGCTTTGAATCTTACGCATGGCATCGCTTGAGAAGGACACCTCCGGGCCCAATTTGGCTACGATACAGAAATCGCGGCAATTGTGCTGCCGGTGAAACGTGAGGATGGTGCTGTAAAAGGCAACGAAACGTTCATAGGGGTTGAGCGCGGAGTTGACCAGAAATTCGCGGTACAGTTCGGCTGTCTCCGAGAGGTTTTTTTTGATCAGCTCGACGCCGAAATCCTCTTTGGATTTGAAGTAGTGGTAGAACGATCCTTTGGGAACGCCGGCCGCCGACAGGATCTCGTTCAGACCAGCCGCGGCATAACCCTTTTCCAGGATGATCGACTTTGCGGCATCGAGGATCAATGTTTTGCTGTCTCTCCGTGTTGCACTGCTCACATGCTTACCCTTGTCTGTCAGTGTATGGTTTATCTATTAGTAGACCAGTCGTCTCCTGTCAAGTGCCAATTGCATTTTATCATGCCTTCGCTTGCCTTCACATACTGGACCGCTCCACACCTGCGGATTATAGAAAAAAAACCACCGTAGCCAGGAAATGAAAAGATATGGATTTCGTGCAATAACCCATTCAATGAAGAGGAGCGGCGAAAGCTTCTCCTTCTTCCACAGTGGAGCAACCCTCATATTGCGCATGAGAACTGAACTTTTCTTGAGATCTAGTGTGGAGACCTTCACAATGCTGCAGCTTGCGATTGCCTCAAGCTATGTGCATTCTTTGGGATGCCGAGAAATAAACGACTTCGTGCCAAGATGTGGATTTTATGAGACAGAATATTCTATCTAGATAGCATCCTGATATCATAACGTGGGCATCATCGGCTGCTTTAGCCGTCCTGTGGATGCGATGGTTTGGCATTTAATCTCTGTCTACCTTCCCTAATGTTCTTCTCAACTCTTTCTCTCAGCCATTCCCCAAATATTACAGGCTTCCATTTGGTACCATAACTTGCAGCTATATCGACCAGGTATGAGAGGGCGGTACCAGCTACGCCACTTATAGCACCCCCTATGGGTCCCATAAAGACATTGCCAATTGCACCACCAAGAGCACCACCACCGACAACACCAAAAATGCTCAATGCTCTACGTCCAGCACTTGCGAAGCCAGATTGACGAGCAACTTCATAGTGATAAGCTACTATAGCGTCCCGATCTCTTTCAGACTCTCGCTGCAACCATTCGCGGAATTTCTTTGCTTTCTTACGGACCGACAGAATATCTGCCAATTTCATGCTTCCCGAATTCACAAGTCCCCGAATGTCAGGAAACTCAACAGTGCGCTCAAGTTGCTCGATCAACTGTCCTGCCTTTACAATTGTCTCGGTGGATTCATACAACTTATCACCAACTAGGAGACTCATTGGCCTTGGCAAGTATAGGTCACATCCTAGTTTGGACGCCGACCATATAAGTCTGTTCGAATGGGCACCTGCTGTAAACGGAGTACCCTTGTGGAAATTCAATTCCTTCCCCGCATACTCCGACAACTTATTGAAATTTACATTCCAGGTAATGTTATTCCGTGTGCCGTCGTCTGATGTTAGAATACTTGTGCTTATTTCTGGTGCTCTACCCATCTGCTTAAAACGATACAGTTCATCAACGAATGCTTGGACTATCAATTGGTTGCGAAATGGATTCTCAAAATCTTTCCTTGCATTATCTACAGCACTTCCAAATTCATCTGCTTTAACCTCAAAAACATTCCCTTGCAAGGCGTTGTATACTTTGCGCCTCTGTCTAGCCTTGTGAGGAAGAACCGCTTCTACACTCGGATGATAGAGATAGCGTTGCTCAAATGTGTTCTGAAGAGATTGGATAGAGTCCTGAATGTTCCATATAGAATAAACACCCTCCTTCTCAACTGCCGTTGTGACAAATGAGTACTCGTAGACCTTAAGGACTCCATCGTTGAAAAGAGTAAGGAGGTCATCAAAGCAACCTTGCTCTGCAAACCATCTAATGAAATCAGCAAACTGTGGTTGATTCGTAGGAATTACTGCGACACAATCATAATATATAAGAGCTTCTGCGAACAGACCGATATCTATAGAAAGTCCACAAGCCCGCAGCTCTGGACTAGCATAGCACCAGGATTCAAGGGGCACTAATGCCATTGTGTGATCAGACATTTCGCTTCACCATTTGTATGCCCAACGTGACGCATCAGCGGCTCGGCTCCGCCGCGTCCGTCTGGATGCGCTGGTTGGGCAACATCCATTTATTTGTTTTAGCAGTGTTTCCAGCTACAAATGTTTTTAGCTTATGATTGATCCTAACTCCTCCTTTGATATTAACACTTTGGAGCTTTTCATTAGGATCAAGAACCATATCGACTCTCCCTCCCCATTTTAAATCAACATGAACAGACTTCCACCCATTTGGCATTAAACTTTCTGATCTCCTTAATTCTAACTCTGGAGGAATAACGACAGTATATTCATTCAGATCATATGGTAACTTGGAATCAACGACATTACCTTTGGGATCAAATACAAAGTATGATTTCATTTTTTCATCAGGGGAAGTGTAATCGGTGTAAATTTTATTATCTTGTACCATGTAATCAAATTTCTCACCTGTTTGTGTCTTTGTAGTATAGATCTTACCTTCATTTGGTTTAACATTTTCCATAACGCCAGAAGTTGAATTAAACACTTGCAGATTAATACTATCATCCGTTTTGATTTTTTTATTATTTGTAGAATTACCTTTTGGGGTTTTGTTTGTTGGAACGACATTAACAGTCTTTTTTATTTCATGAGGTGCTGAGTTGTAATAGTTGATATTATTTTTAATATTGTAGATGTCGCTACTGCTTTGGGGCAATAAATAGGAATGAATAGTTATATAGGCAGGTATGGCCGTAAAAATTATAAAAACGATTAATATTAATGGTTGCTTTTTATGATCATCACAGAACCATTTACCGTGGACATATCGTCCACAGCGACGCCAATTTTTACTCAGTCCTAGGCATTGTCGTTCATTCATAATCTAAATCTCTACTTGCCCAACCATAATTAGACCGATCCGCATATACTGCGGAAATCATCCAGTCTGTCCGTATAACCTGCCGGCGAATCATTCTCAAAAACACTATCAACCGTCGAATAATTATCATATTTTATGACTTCTAATTTTTTTATCATGGTGTATTATGCGGATCTGCATAAGAACATCGCCTGTTCATTGGTAACAACATAAATATCTGTATGTATTATGTCAAGTTATGAGATTAAATATTCCTTCCAGAGATCTATGCTCAATGAAGGGAGAAGCAGACTATAAATAACTATCAGGGATGGTCATCCTATCCAAATTGACGATATCTGCTATGGAGCTGAGCTTTTCAGGACTCCAAAAAGCTATGATCTCCAGATCACATCGATGAAAACTTTCCAGAATATCCTGTGATTGAGGTCCTCAAGTAAGGCTCGGAGACCTTCCTCACATACTTTTGAGAGGTCCATTCGTCCGTCAAACCGCAGATCGTGAATTCACCTCACGGTAAATTTTTGGCCCAACTTCCTTCTGTGCTACTTTGAGATCATAGGCGGTCTGGAGATTCAGCCAGAAGTCCGGGGTAGTTCCGAAGTACCGGGCGAGGCGCAAGGCGGTGTCGGGCGTAATAGATCGTCGTTCGCGTATGATATCATTTATCCTTGGGGCGGGCACTTTGAGCTCTAACGCCAAAGCATGAGCACTCATCCCCAAAGGAATGAGGAATTCCTCACGGAGTATTTCCCCAGGATGAATTGGACGCAGGTTATTTTTTGGATTCATATCGCATGTCTCCTTAGTGATAATCAACTATCTCCACATCTATTGCTTCTCCATCTTCATAACGGAAACAAATCCGCCATTGGTCATTGATTCTGATGCTGTACTGACCACGGCGGTTGCCCTTAAGAGCTTCCAAATGATTTCCGGGCGGGCATTTCAGATCTTCAATGGATTTAGCAACATCAAGCATCTGTAATTTTCGCTCGATGACAGCCATTATCGCATTGAATCGACGAGTCGGCCGTCCTTCAAATATGGCCTCCGCCTCCTTGCACTTGAAAGATCTAATCATGATGCATTAATATATCGCATCGCGTTAAACATCAAGTGATATATTTGAGGGTAATCGTGAGTCTAACCGCAGCGCATAGAGCATATGATGATCATAAGTTAATGAAGTCAATGGCCGACTGCTGAGTATGGTAAGAAATTGCAATCCCAGCCAATCTGATGATCTCTGTGATAAATCAACGGTTATGCGCATAATCCAAAAACAACGATTTTCTTTTGAGAGCCGTACTTCTGGTGCCAAGCTCAAAGTATCGATAGTATTATAGGGGGATAAACGTGTTTGCCTCCAAATACATGCCGGTGGCGTTGTCAAAGGCGAAGTCGTGGCCGGGTGTGATGATGCCCTGAAATGCGGACAGACGCTGAGCATTTTGGCGGAACAGGTCATCATCAAAATTCAGACCGGGCAGCGTTGGCCCGTGCCACAGGTCGCGGTGGTACAGGGCATCCCCGGTGGCCAGGACACATTGGGTACGCCCGGGCAGGAACACGGCGTGGTCGTCGATTGAATGACCAGGTGCCGGGATCAGTTTGATGTCAAAGGGAAGCCGGGGATGGTCTTCCAGGAATTCCAGCTGGCCGGGCTCACCGACTAAATCGGACACGGGATATCTCTCGCGCATTTCCCGCAACTGACGCATGAGCGCATCTTCTGAAATGTCCTGCGTTGGCCGGGATTTATGGCAGACATCTTCCAGGGATTGCTGATGTTCGAACTCCAGGCGGCTGATGATAATGCGGGCCTTGGTGAAATGGCGGTTGCCGCCGATGTGGTCGGGGTGCAGATGGGTGTTGAAGACAAAAGTGAAATCGGACGGCCGGCAGCCCAGATCGTCCAGCTGTTCAAGCAGCTCGGGGTTGCCGGCCATGCCGGTGTCCACAATGGCAAGCGCGCCATCATCGAACTCCACGATCGTGGATGTGACCGGGACACCCCGCACGATCAGGTTGTCCGCGTCGTTCATGATGGTCATGATGAATGCGATGCGCATGGCCCACCCTTATTCCGTTGGTTTGGAATCGGAATTATTTGATGCGTTTGGCTCCTCCCGTGAACGATCCGGCCCAGGTAAGAAAACCGCTGCGGAATACGGTGATCTTGTCGAACATGCGGGTCTGCTGAAGCTCCACGATATTGCCGTAGCGGGAGTTCGGCGGCCTGAGATAGGCATAGCGGGTCACCACGCTCCAGTTGCCCATAGCGCCGTGCTGCACCAGCTCGAACCCGATGTCCTTATAATCCTGGATCGCTTTATCAAGGTCGCTGACGAAGTAGCTGACATGATGCAGGCCCGGACCATTTTCCCGCAGGAAATTCACATAGATGTTTTCTTCGGCCGTGGACGTGATCAGCTCGATCTCCAACTTGCCGGAATATCCGATGACCACGTCAAAGCCGTCGTCCTTGATGTTTTTCCCCATGTAATAAATCTGATCTTTCATCACATTGGCGGCATGGTACCAGCGCTTGATGTGATAGATCTTGGAATACTCTCTGACAGCCTTGTCCATGTCTTCCACAATGAAACCCAATTGATGAATGCGGGGATACTCTTTACCGAACATGTTTGCCTCCTCTGTTTGTATGGTTACGCTTATCCTAATGCCGTTAACGAAAAGGTAGGGCTTTCATTTGCCCCCCTCTCCCTGTCCCTCTCCCTCGGAGGGGAGAGGGGACCTGATATCTCTGCTCTGGTGCTCAAAATAAATAATGTTCATAGTCATATCTCTCCTGAAAATCTCAAATTACGCATGAAGCACAACCTTCTCGTTCCCTCTCCACGCTGAGGGAGAGGGGGGACTTACTTTCATCAATCATGGATTGATATCGTCTAGACTCATGTTCACAATGATGCATCCTTACGATCACGGAATCATGCCCATCCCATGAGATATGCTGCATATATGATAACGCAGGCCGCATCGAACGCCATGATGAGCGCCAGGTTCCGCACATACTTGTGCTTGAAATCAAAGAGCAGCATGGCGACGAACACCGCCTTGTTCAGGCCAACGCAGGCAAGCACCGGTTTTCTTATAGCCGGATCATAGCCGGCCCAGATCAGCAGCAGGCCCGTGATAAAGATGCCCATGCCCCAGTGCCGTTCGATGACCTCAGGAAGACCGCCGTAGGCCACGTCGACACGGAGCGTCTTTGCAAACACCAGCCGCGGTGCCAAAAAGACACCCAGCATGGATGCGGTGATGATTCCGGTTACATAGAGAATGATAGTGATGTTATTGCTTATCATGATCCCTCCTTATGGTTGCGCTGCGCACATCCGCGCCGGCAATGCTGCAGCATTGCTCGCTGAATTCTGGCAGCAGCCCCAGGCCTACAGCATGATCTATGGCCTCATCACTCGGAAACGCGATGGCGTTGAAGCCGCAATCAATGGCCGCTCTTTCCACCAGGCGCTTATACTCCCCGGCCGGCTTGGCGCAGCCCAGGCTCAGGAAGCTATCCGGGTTCCCTACCCGCGCGGCCGAGAATACCTCTTGCACCTCGGAGAGTTCGGGTGGGTTGACGGCACGCATCCCGGTTCCGGCCGTGGGCCTGAGAATGACCAGCACCAGGGTTTTGCACTCGGCTTGCCTGATCATGCTCAAGGCCTCGTACTCACCGAGTATGCGGCCGAAATGCAGGCCCACGACCACATGCGGGGCGCAGCCCAGCCCCACCTCAGCGCAGAGCATGAGGGAGCGCAGATAATCTTCCGGGATGCGCTCCAGGTGGTAGACATCGCGGATGGTGTCGCTATGGCCGATCACATCCATCAGGACCTGGTTCACGCCGCAGTCCTTGAGCATCAAGGCGGTTTCCCACCCAAGCAGCCCGGTATGCACCAGGACCGTGAGCCCCCTCTGGCGCGCATATGCAATGGCCTTGGCATAACCCTCCAAAGGCACCTCGCCCTGGCTGTCGGCGCCGCCGCTGACCAGGATGCCGCGGCAGCCGCGCTCGATCAATCGGTCCACGCTTTCACGCATCTTCGCGGGCGTCTCGGCCGGCAGCATGGTTTGCAGCAGCCGGGCATTGCAGTGTTCACACCGCAGGGCGCAGGCAGTACCGGTAACGCTTAAGTTGGCAAAAGAATGGGGTGTGTTCTTGAAGCCGCGGCTTTCATAGTGCTTGCTCCCCGGTGCGGCGAACCAGATGCGGTTGTCCCAAAGCCGCCCTATCTCCCAGGCCCTGTGACGATTGCATGCTGTGTTCGTTTCCTTCTGCAACAGCTCACCTCAGCTGGCTACGAATAATTGCCATATCCTCTTCATTGGGAATGAATGGATAGTTGCGCATAGGCTCGCTGGCGCGTTCATTGCCGAAGGGGCGGTTGCAGGCCAGCTTGCCGTCCGTGCCCGGACAGCCCGAGGTCATGAAGGGCATGCCCAGTGCAATGTACGGTTCGATGTCCACGCCGAAATCCGTGACCTCTCCGGATGGAGAAAAGCGCATGTCATCATAGGTCGTGATGTTCTCGTTGATCAGGTAACGCGCCAGCTGGATATGGCGGTATTGCTTCAGGGACGGTTGCGGGTGCGCTTCCAGCACGCTGCCGGCCTCGGGGAAAAAGGAAAACAGATGGGTAAGGACCTTCATCTTGTTGGCCCGGTCGATGAAGAAGGCCATCTGCTCTTCGGTCTCTCCCAGTCCCACGATCAGATGCACCCCGACCATAGAGGGACCGAACACGCCTACGGCATGCTCCAGGCTGTCCAGGAACACCTCCCAGCGGTGCGGTCCGCCTACCCCACCGGCGCGGTGTTTATCAAAGAGTTCGGGCGTGACGGCATCGACGGCAATGCCTACCCGGTCCGCCCCGGCATCCTTGATCCTGGCAAGATCGGCTTGCTTCATGACAGTCGGGGAGAGCAGGCCGCTGACCGGGATGTCGGTTTCCAACGCGAGTTGGTGGATGACCGTACAGGCATCATCCAGAGCACGGGCATGGGTCAGCATGGAGACGCAGCTGCGCCTGAAGGGATGCGGACCGCTGTGCAGTCGTGACAGGATCTCATCAAGGGGATAGGTCGGCCACTTGACGCGGATGAAAGTATCCGGGGCATCTCTTCGGCGGTTGTGGGCCAGGCCGCAATAGCTGCAGGAGGCCCGGCAGCCGCTTCCATAGGTCAAGAGGAGATTCAGGCAGCCGCACTGGGCATCACGCCCAAACTTTCCCGGCACGAGTCCCATGCTCATGGCCCCGGCCAGGCTGGTCTGTACGAACGCAGGGGATTCAACACATTCCGCCCTTTGATTCATAGCGCGCATAGAGAGGTTCTCCTTTGCAATGCAGACATCCCCCTCACCCTGTCCCTCTCCCTCGAAGGGGCGAGGGGACTCAATTCGCATGTCAATAGCTTATCTTGAAGACTTTGAGAGAATTGTCTGGATAATGAAGAACCGAGTTTTCCATCAGGGCAGCCGGATTTGGTTCCCTCTCCCCTCCGAGGGAGTGACTCAGGCCATCCATGGCCATCGCCCTTCGGGCGCACGCAAGGTGCGTCCAATTCCGCTATCCTGCGAAATTGTGGGACAGGTTGAGGGGGACCAATCTTATGTCTGGTTGAATGTAAACTTGGTATATTCATAATACCTGCTCCGATTCCGCCGAGCTTGATATGGCTTGGCATACAGCCTGGGCCATATGGTCGGCCGTGACCCCGGGAATTGCCAGGTTGTTTGTTTTGAAGAAGGTTTGAATGTTCTCGAAAATGTCTTTGTCATCGCTGGAGGAATTCCTGAGGAAGGCTTCCAGATCGAGGATGCTCCGCTCGGGATAGGCAAAGAAATCACCGGTGATAAAGGCGCTCTTGATGCGTTTGCGATTTCGGTCCAGCAGCACGGAGACCCTGATCAAGCCTCCTGGTGACTTGAAGTCACTGACCTTCAAGGCACTGTCTTGATCCATCGTTCTGCCGCCGCGGATCCAGTCTTGCGATTGCAACCGGCTGGCCTCCTGTGCAAGCAGGATGAGCTCCTTATCATTCAACGCTCCGGGTGCGAACGTTACGCCGAGCCCCTCGCTGAACCCGTCCAGCAGGGCCTTTTTGACGGTTTTCAAATCGGGCGTATACCCCATTTCTTCATGCAGGCTGGTCACCCGCTGCCGGAATGACGCAACCTGCTTGTCCTCCAGCTTTTTAATGGGGAGCTTGAGGCATCTGATCATGGTATCCACGTCAAAATCGATCAGGAGGCTTCCGGTAAACATGAAGGCACTATCCAATTCGGTCCCGCCCGTGCCGGATATCTTGCGGCCGTTCACCTCGATATCGTTTTTCGGCCGGAACTTGGCATTCACCCCCAGCCGGGACAGACCGCGCGTGACACACCCGCACATGCGTGCATACATTTCGCCCCGATCCGCTGGGATACCCGGCGCATGTTTATCCGCATAGATGGCCCACCCCAAGGTCCCTTCATGCATATAGATTGCCCCGCCGCCGGTTAGGCGCCGTTGAACCTCAATGCCATGCTCCCGGCAGTAGTCCTCTTCGACTTCTAGCTCGACGGACTGGTGATATCCCACCAGGGCACAGGGGGTGAACTCCAGGAACAGCAGCGTATCGGGGGACCAGCCTTGAGAGCGGGATGTTAGCATGACCTTGTCGATGGCCATGTTTTCCGCTACGGTCATGCGCGAATCGATGCATCTCCAGGTAGCCATATTGGTATCACCTAAGCCGCATCCCTGGCCTGCTCTTTCACGAACTCGGCGTAGGCCGCGTGATCCAGCAATGTCTCACTTTCTTCGATCGATTCCAATTCGACCTTCATGATCCATCCCTTGCCATAGGGATCTTCCTGTATGACCCGCGGATCGGCCACTACCGCGGGATTGTATTCACGAACATGCCCACTGACCGGGGCCATGAGATTCCCGACCCATTTCCCGGATTCCACCGAGCCGAAGCGTTCGCCTTTCAGAAGCTCTGCCCCTTGGGGCACAAGATCGAGATAGAGGATATCACCGATGACCCATTGGCCGTAATCACTCAAACCAATATAGGCAATCCGGCCTTCGGTTTTGACCCAGAAATTATTACGATCGTATTTCACGTCTTCGTGTATCATCCAATTTCCGCAAGCTTTGGGCCCATTTAATTTGTCGGACATATGCGTACTCCTTATATGAATTCCTGCTCCCCGTATCCGTGCAGACGCTGCCATTCGCTTTTGGGTAAGGTCCGGGGTGGACTTCCAGGGATCGTTATGGCTTCAATCATCCCATCGCGGATCAGGGCAAGGATCGGGGCTGGCTCGCCCATTCTGGTTTCCTGCAGAAATAGCCCCTCGGCGATCTTGATCCTACGTAGCCAGGTACGGCGTCCCGGCATCTCCAGCCAATCTCTGGAAGTGAGCTTTCGTTTCAGTGTTTCAGCCATGTCCCTCATCTCCCCATCCGGTGTTCTTTCATTCAGTTCACCGAATTGCCGTTCGAACCCTTTGGCAAGATCAGACTCCAAGGCCGGTATGTCGATTTCACCCACGCTGTCGCGCAGGGTGAGCATATTATCCTGCATGACACGCCAAAGGCATGTACGGAAAGCGGGCGTTGCCACCTTCAAAACCCGGCTCATGGCCTCGAAATCGAAGTCCATGATGAGATTGCCTATGTAGGCGCAAGCCATCCCGATGTCACCGGCCGCATTGCCCGAGCATTTCCTGCCGCCTACCTGAATATCGGCCGGCGGCGCCAGATCAGCCTCCAGGCCGAAAGACCGGTAAATGTCGATGGCGGGCTGAAGAACCGCGGGGAACAGCTTGTCGCGCCTTATGGGCAGGCGCGGGTTGTCTCGTCGCAGGACCACCTGATAAAATATCTGGCGACTGTCCAGATATACCACGCCGCCCCCGGTTTCGCGCCTGAAGAGCGGCAGGCCGAACGCGCGACAGAATTCCTGGTCGATCTCCTGCTCAAGGTCATCATGCAGCCCCAGGCAGACGTACGGCTCTGCCGGCCGGCAGATGATGATGCCTTCGCGGCCCAGATACGCCAGGGCATGGTAGTAGCATTGCGACTCCCACCAGCTGACCATGCCCAGTTTATAGAGGTCCATCGTCCGTCACCCGTGTCAGTTATTCTCAGCCCAAGACTTCCAGGATCAATTGGCTGATGTCCATCACCTTGACCTTGAGACCGGCCTTGCGGATTGCCGCACTCAACATCTGCTCGCACTGCTGACAGGCCGAAACCACGATCTGGGCGCCGGTGGCCTTGATTTCTTCCACCCGCATGGCCGTGATGGCGCCGGCCAGCTCGGCATCCACGCTCTGGAGGTTGCCGCCTCCGCCGCAGCACAAGGATTGCATGCGGTTGTGGGCAAGCTCGACCAGTTCAACACCTTCTATGGCCTGGATGATCGCGCGCGGGGCATCAAAGACGCCACCGTTGCGGCCCAGATCGCAGGGGTCGTGGTAGGTGATCCGCGCCTCCATCTCCCCCAGGGTGAGCCGGCCTTCTTTTATCAAGCGGATGAGATACTCCGTGCTGTGCAGGATTTCCAGCTTATACCCATCCAGAAATTCAGGGGCGCCCTGATGCCAGACATGGTAGCAGGACGGGCAGCTGGCTATGAAAGTGTGAATGTCCAGGGCCTTGATCCGCTCCACGTTATGCTGCATGAACTCCCGGGCCTCATCCGGGCGCCCGCTGGCCAGCAGGGGAAAGCCGCAGCACCATTCATCCCCACCCAGGGTGGTGAAGTCGACCTTGGCCTCGGTCAGTATTTCCGTGACCGACAGCGCCACCTCGGAGGCCTGGGGGAAGAACGAGGACACGCAGCCCACGAAATAGCAGACTTCGGCGCCGGCTCTCGGTTCGAGCTGCTCCGGGTCGTCGACATCCTGGGCCCAGTCCAGCCGGTCCTGGTTGGCGAAGTTCGTGATGTTCCGGTTGGCCGCCAGATTGGCCTGCAACGCGGTATAGCCTTTGGGCGCCAAGCCCATTCCGGCGATGCGCTCCCGCAGATCCATATACAGGCGGCGCAGATCGATATCCGTGGAGCACGCCTGGGCACATGCCCCGCATAGCGTGCATTGGGTCACGCGGTGAACAAATTCATCATCGAGTTTCTGCTGATCCTTCAAGCTAAAGACCTGCCGGGCGATGCTGAGCTTGCCTCGCGGGGAGGCCGATTCCCAGCCGATGGCCCGGTACACCGGGCACACGCCGCGGCAATACCCGCAGCGCGCGCAGATCAAGGACTCCTGCTCCAGAGTGTTGTAGGTTTTATTGTGATTGGACATGGTCTACCACCCCTTTCCGAAGATCCGGCGCACACCGGCCAGGACTTCCATTCCCAGGGAGAAATTCAATGCGTTCAGCATGAACGGCGTCCGGTAGACCTTGCCCGGGTTCATGATGCCCAGTGGGTCCAATTTCCGCTTGCGCTCCCGGATGACCGTAAGCTGCGATGAGGAGTAGATACGCCTGAGATAGGGGGTGTTCCACAACCCGATGCCGTAGGGGCATCCGCCGTGGCGGTAGCCCGCGTCCTGGATCTTCTTTACCAGACTCAAGTTGATGATGTATTGCAGCGTCTTGGTTTCGTCGGCAAAGAACATGCTCATGACCAAGGCCTGTTCGGGCGAGACCACATGCGCGTATGACAGGAAATTCACGCTATATACGTCAGCCATTTTCCGGATATCGTCCAGGTAGCCGGCTAGGCTATTCACGGGCAGCAGCAGTTCACCGCCCAACACCGCGGGGCCGCCCCTTTTGATGCGGATGGACTTGTAGCGTTCATCCCATTCCGTCTGGGCCAGGGATTCGCTCAGGAGGGTAACAGATGTATATTCTTTCAGAATCTTCTGAATGGTTATCCCGGCCTCGGCCAGTTCATCCGTCCCCCCCTCGTAATCCACCAGGAGCAGACCGCCTGGATTGGGTGATGCCTGAGACAAGCCCAGATCCTGCATGGCGCGCACAAAACAGGAATCGGAGAAATGCAGATTGTACGGCATGACTTGAGCAGCCATCAACAGATTCATGACCTGCACGGCGGCATGGTTGTCCGGGATATGCAGCAGGAAGTGCCGCATGGGCCTCAGCGGCCGTACTTCAAGCTCGACCTCGGTGATGATGCCGAGCGTACCCTCCGAAGCGGCAAACCAGTCGAGCGACGGTTCGGTCGTACGGCTTATCCGTTTGACCGTACCGTCAGGTAGGACCGCCTCGATGGACCGCACCTGGGACAACAGGCTGCCGTATTTGAGGCTGCCGATGCCGTGGCCCATCATGCAGAGCCAGCCGCCGATGGTGGCGGCCGGCGCGCTGGAAGGCACTGTCTTGCAGGCCAGGGAGCCGGCATTCAGGTACGCTTCCAGGTCGCTCCAGGTCGTGGAGGCCTTGACTGTTACGGTCATTCCGGCCTCGTCCAGGGCGACCACGCCCGTGAGCGCGTTCAGGTCGATGACGACCCCAGCCTTAACCGGCACGGCATTGAAGAACACGGTTGAGGCGCCGGCGCGCGGCGTGACCGGGATGCCTTCGGCGCCGCAGCGCCGTACCAGATTCGCGATCTCTTCCGTGGTTCCCGGGCGTACAATCAAATCCGGCCTTGTTCGAAACAGCGGATCCACCATCAGGGCCGGTACGGGCCCGAGATCGCGCGAGTAGAGCTCGCGTTCCAGGGGCGAAGCCGTGGCCCTGTCGCCGTATTCTTCCTGTATCGATTGAAGTGTCATCGTGCTCATGGACTTCCCTTTTCCATCATGCTGCCATTGGGGACATCAACCTATCCGCACCCCTTATTTTCCCAGGAGCACGCGGGCGCTCATCGACATCATGATATCGTACAGATTCTGCGAGAAACGCTTGATGAACCACAGGACATAGGCATCCGGACCCACCGGCACCACGGATGTATTCCTGCGCACGGCCTTCACCACCGCCGCCGCCACCCATTCAGGCGGCCAGGCCCATTTCTCATAGGCCTTGGTGACATTGTTGTGGTTCACCATGGCATTGGCTTTGAACTCCATGCGGCCATCAGACGCGATGCGGGTCTTCATCCAGCTGGGGCAGATCGTGCTGACCCCGATATTGTACATGCGCAATTCGGCCCTGAGCGTTTCGCTTAAACCGGCCACGGCGAATTTGGTGGCATTGTAGGCCGGCGTGCCCGGTATCCCGATAATGCCGAACAAGGACGACATGTTGACAATCTGCCCGCAGCGTCGCTCGATCATGTAGGGCAGGAAGGCCTTGATACAAAAGAGCACGCCCCAGAAATTGATATTAAAGATCCATTGCCAGTTCTCGATGCTCGAATCCGCCACGGTGCCGCCCACGCTGACCCCGGCATTGTTGAATAATATGTCGACGTGGTCGCGCTCGGCGATGACGAATTTGGCGAAGGCCTCCACTTCCTCCCGCTTGGAGACATCGACCTTGCGGGTCAGCACGCGGGCGCCGATTGCCTCGATTTCCTTGGCCACCTCGGCCAGTCTTTGCTCGTTCAGATCCGCAATCACGAGATCCGCGCCTTCGGCTGCGAACGCCAGGGCGGTCAGACGTCCGATGCCCGATCCCGCCCCGGTTATGACCGTCACTTTATTCCGTAAATCTTTGATTCCCGGCATGAGAATACCCTCCTTTTTGTTTTGGTATTATGATCTTTCCTGCATGTTGCGCTGGATTTCTTCGCGCAGGAAGGCGATAGCCGCCTCTCCGAACAGCAGCCGCGAGGCCACATCAGCCATGTTGGCCGGCTCCATGAGCGCTACCCACCCATTGCCGTACGGGTCGTCATTCATGGGTTTGGGGGCGTCAGCCAGATCTTTATTGACATCCACCACCTTGCCTGCCACGGGAACCACAACCTTGCCCGACCATTTGCCGGACTGCAGCGTAAAGAGCGTCTTGTCGAGCTCAAGGTCCTTGCCGGCCCGGGGCAGCCGGATGAAGGTGATCTCGCCGGCCATCTTCTGCATGAAATCCGTGACGCCGATCCTGATCTGGTTGCCCTCGATCCTTACCCAGGCATGGTCACGGGTGTAATAGAGATCATCCGGTACATTATATGAATCAATAGTAGCCATGGTTTATCACTCCTCTTTGGTCTGTTTTTGTAAGATGCGCTCATACGTGTGGGCGGCATTGTACGAGCTGCGTACCAGGGGCCCGGCATTGACGGCCAGGAAACCCATTTCCTCTCCGATTGCTTCGAGTTTCTTGAACTCGTCCGGGTGAACAAACCGCTCTACGGGCACATGTTCAGGCGAAGGGCTGAGGTACTGCCCCAGGGTTACGATCTCACAACCCGCCTTCCTCAAGTCGCGCAACACATCCACGATTTCCTCGAAGGTCTCGCCCAGCCCCAGCATCAAGCCGGATTTGGATGTGATGCCAACCCCTTCCCGGCTGACCCAATCCAGGATCTGAAGCGACCTGGCATAGGAGGCCTGCGGACGGACAGCCTTATACAGTCTGGGCACGGTCTCGACATTGTGATTGATGATGTCCGGTCCGGCATGCATGATCTCGACCAATGGTTCGAGCTGTCCCTTCAGGTCCGAGATCAGGACCTCAATGCTGGCCTGTGGCAGTTCCCGGTGAATGGCGCCTATCACGGCCACGAATTGACCGGCGCCGCCATCCGGCAGATCGTCGCGGGTTACGGTAGTGATGACGACATGTTTCAAATGCAGCTGCTTGGCCATCAACGCAATGGCTTCAGGCTCCTCCAGATTGATCGGTTCCGGTCTGCCGTGCTCTACGGCGCAGAACCGACAGTCCCTGGTGCAGATATTGCCCAGGATCATGAAGGTGCAGGTACGGCTCGCAAAACATTCGCCGATGTTCGGACAATTGGCGCCCTCGCAGACCGTATGCAGTCCGCCCCGGTCGAGCAGGCGTTTGACTCTGCCCATGGTTTTTTCCGACGGGGCCGGCACCTTGAGCCAATCAGGATGTTTGATCGTGCGCATGATCGAGCAGCTCCTTGATTTTGTCTTCCCCGATTTCTTCCAACTCGATCTCAAACAGTGTCGAAAATTGATGGATCATCTCAGCGAGCACCGCCGATGTATCCACGGCATGCCCAAGGTAGTCAGCCATGGAAACCGCACCGCAACCCTTGAGGCCGCAGGGTATGATCAGCCCGAAGTGCACCATATCCGGACAGACGTTGAGGGCCACGCCGTGCATGGTGACCCACCTCTCCACACTGATGCCCTGGGCCGCGATCTTGCGTTTCTCGTCCACCCACACACCCGGGAATCCTTCTTTTCTGTGGGCGGATATGCCGAAGGAATCCAGTGTCCGTATGAGCATCTCTTCCAGATTCCTGGCGTACGTGGTCACATCGCAGGCATAGCGGTGGAGGTCGATGATCGGATAGCAGACGATCTGGCCGGGACCATGATAGGTGACATCCCCGCCGCGATCGGTCTCATATACCTGTATGCCCTGCTTGTTCAGTAACTCCGAGCTTACCATGATGCTGTCCCGCCCCCCCTTGGCGCCGATGGTGAGGCAGGGATAATGCTCCAGAAAAATCACGGTATCGGGGATGGCGCCCTGCCTGCGGGCCTCGTTGATACGCCTTTGCATAACAAGCATCTCATCGTAGGCACGCAGGCCGGGAAGCAGGATGTAACCTTGAGAATGCGACATGGTATTAATCTTCGAAGGCCTCCAATGCGCTCATGACCGTCGTGGACAGGTACGCCATGGAGGGTGAACCGCCGAAGGCCACGGCTACCGAGGCGGCCTCTAAGATTTCCTCGCGCGTGGCCCCTTCGCTCAAGGCCTGCTTGATATGCAGGGCCATGCAGTATTCGCACCTGGCATACAGGGCCACGGCCAATCCGATGAGCTCCTTATACTTCCGCTCCAGTTCGGCTTCCACATAGGCGGCCTGGTCCATCTTGACAAAGGCGCTCATCAGTTCCGGGCAATCTTCGCCCAGTTTACCGAAACCGGCATTCAAATCATTCAGCAGTTCGTTTGGATCTTTTGCCATTGGTCACTCCCTTCTGTTTGTCTGTTCTCGTTGATTGAAATTAGATGAAGATATTGGTTGGGTTCTCGATCAGCTTGATCAAGATGGCCAGCCACTCCGCGGCCGGAGCGCCATCCACCACCCGGTGATCAAAGACCAGGGAAAGACCCATGAGCGGACGGGCTACCACCTGTCCGTTCACCACGGCTGGCTGTTCCGTAGTCCTGCCGACGCCAAGGATGGCGACCTCGGGCGGGTTGATGATGGGGGTGAAGAAATCCACCGAGCCGTAGCCCCCCAGATTGGTGATCGTGAAGGTGGCGCCCGACATCTCGTCCACGCTCAGCTTGTTCTTGCGACCGCGCTTGGCCAGATCGACAATCTCCTTGTTGATCTCCTTGAGACGCTTCTTGTTGGCATCCCTTATCACCGGGACGATCAAGCCATCAGGAAGTGCTACGGCCATGCCGATATTGATGTCCTGCCAGATCTTGATCTCGCTGCCCGTGAATGTGGCGTTGACGATAGGGTTCAGCTCCAGGGCCCGGGCTACTGCTTTGGTGAGGATGGCGGTGACCGAGATCTTGTCCTTATCAGACAGGCCTTCATTCAACTTCTTACGCAGCTCCAGTATCCCCGACATATCCACCCTGACATGGTGGGTGACCCGGGCATTGGTGGTATAGCTTCTGGCCATGTTCTCGCCGATGGCCTGGCGCATGCCTTCATAGGGGATCACCTTGATGGTCGGACGGTCGTCGGTTTCTTCGGCGCCCACACCCTCGGCGATTGCCTTTTCCACGTCTTCCCTGGTGATGCGGGCCTCAGGGCCGGTACCAGTTACCAGGGTGTAGTCGATGCCGTTTTCCTCGGCCAGCTTGCGGGCGGCGGGCGAAATCTTGATCTTTTCCAGTTCCTCGGCCGAAAGCTTGGGCCGCGCCGCAGCCGCGCCTTTTACAGCGCCGGCTTTGGCGCCTGAGGGAGCTTTGGCCGCGGCCTCGGCGATGACGGCGGCAATATCTTCACCCTCTTCGCCGATCACGGCAATGAGCGCACCGACCGGCAGGACCGCATCCTTGGGTGCTATGATCTTGAGCACGGTGCCTTCGGCCTTTGATTCGACCTTATTCGTGATCTTCTCGGTCATGATTTCAACCAGGATTTCACCCTTCTTGACCTTGTCGCCCTCGTTTTTCAGCCATTTGGTAATAGTACCGGTCTTCATGGACAGGCCCAGTTTGGGCATGGTTATCGGTGTTGCCATGTATGTTCTCCTTCGTATTTCTCTGCGTTGCGTTCGTGTATCTCGTCAGAAACTAAAACAGTTCTTTCGCTGTAGTAACGACCCTCTGTGCGTCCGGGATATAGGCGTTTTCCAGCACAGGAGAAAATGGGACCGGCGTATCCGGGGCGCATACGCGCTTGATGGGCGCATCCAGATAATCGAACCCTTCCTCGGCGATGGTAGCGATGATCTCTCCGGCAAATCCGCCGGTCTTGGGCGCTTCCTGGACCACGACCACCTTGCCGGTCTTTTTCACCGAGGCCAGGATGGTTTCCTTATCCAGAGGTGCCAGGGTCCTGGGATCAACGACTTCAGCCTCGATCCCTTCTTCGGCCAGGGCCTCCGCGGCTTCGAGACAAACGCCGACCATGGCCCCCCAGGCAATGAGGGTAACATCCTTGCCGGCGCGCTTGATGTCCGCCTTGCCGAACGGGATGGTGAATTCGCCCTCGGGCACGTCGCCCATGAACCAGTACAGCTGCTTATGCTCCAGGAAAACGACCGGGTTGTCATCCCGGATGGCCGTGATCAAAAGGCCCTTGGCGTCCCGGGGCGTGGAAGGATAAGCCACTTTCAGACCGGGGAAATTCAAAATCATGGCCTCGGGCGACTGGGAATGCTGCGCCGCGGCGCGCGTACCGGCGCCGATGGCGGCCCTGACAACCATGGGCACCTTGGCCTTGCCGCCGAACATGAAGTGCATCTTGGCGGCCTGGTTCATGAGTTCGTCGCCGCAGACCATCATGAAGTCCGAGAACATGAGCTCCACCACCGGCCGCATACCGGCCGCCGCGGCGCCGACCGCATGACCGACAATGGCAGTTTCGCTGATAGGGGTGTCTATGACCCGCTCCGGGCCGAATTCCTCGATCATACCGCTGGTAACGCCGAAAGAGCCGCCCATGATACCGATATCCTCGCCCGCCATATACACGTTCGGGTCACGCAGCATTTCATTCCTCAAGGCCTCTCTGATCGCCTCTGAAAACCACATCGATCTTTCTTCCATTGCTATTCCTCCTTTGGCTCTTAAGCGTACACGTTTTCGAGCAGGCTTTCAGGATCGGGATCCGGGCTGTTCGTGGCAAACTCGACGGCAGCGGTGATAAGTGTATTGACCTTGGCTTCGATGCCTTCGATCTCTTTAAGCGCTATCTTCTGTGTATCCGCCAGGTAGCTCCGGAAACGCGGGAGCGGGTCCTTGGCCAGCCAGGCCTCCTGCTGATCGGCCGGTTTATAGTCGCCGGGGTCGCCTTCGAAATGGCCGTGATGCCGCCAGGTCTTGCACTCCAGGATGGACGGTCCTTCACCTTTTCGGGCGCGTTCGATCAGTTTACCGGCCGCTTCACGCACCGCCAGCACATCGTTGCCGTCCACGGTCACGCCCGGGATGCCATAGGCTGCGCCCCGCACCGAGAGATCCTTGACATTGCAGGCCTTGTCTATGCAGCAGGAGATGCCGAAACAGTTGTTCTCGATCACGTAGACCGCCGGCAAGGTCCAGGCCGAGGCCATGTTGATGGCCTCATGGAAGGTGCCGCGGTTCGACGCCCCGTCGCCGAAGAAGCAGATCGCGACTCCGCCGGTCTGCTGCATCTTGCAGGCCAGCGCCGCTCCGGTGGCGATCGCATGTCCGCCGCCCACGATGCCGTTGGCGCCCAGGATGCCCTTTTCGACGTCCGCGATATGCATGGACCCGCCCTTGCCTTTGCAGTAACCGTCCTTCTTGCCGAAGAGCTCGGCCATCATCAGGTTCAGGTCCGCGCCCTTGGCGATCACATGGCCGTGGCCGCGGTGGGTGCTGGTGATGTAGTCTTTATTGCTCAGGTGGGAACACACACCGGTAGCCACCGCCTCTTCACCGAGATACAAGTGCACGAAGCCGGGGATCAGTGTGTCGGCGAAGAGCTCGGAGGCCTTTTCCTCGAAACGCCGGATCTTGAACATCGTCTCATAGAGCGCGAGTAGCTGTTCTTTATCTTTTGCCATGAACTGACTCCTTTATATTGTCATTATTTAACCAGCAGATCTTCGCGGCCGATTTCCTTCGCGGTCTCAATATACATTTTGTAAATCGGATTGATCATCGGCAGCAGTTTCAGCATCTTGGTCATGGCACCGGAGGCCTTCACCTGTCCCTTGGTCATGGCCATCATGAGGTTGAGCTTGCCCTGCCAGAACTTCATAAAAATATCCGAGTTCTGGGTGGTCGTGGCATCGGGTGTGATGTCGCACGGGCCGTAGGTGGGCTTGATCGATCCCTTGCATACCAAAGTGATGGTCGCATCCATGTCAGGGATTTTCTGTGCGAGCACAATGCCGGTGTTTGCCAGCTTGGTGTAGAGGGCCTCGTCCTTTTTCACCTTTTCCAAAATGAGATCGAAACATTTGTAAATGTCTTCTGCGTTTGCGAATGCCATACTTCCTCCTCTTTTTTGTTTATATTTTTTTTACGGCTACATGGAGACGCCGCCGTCGATGCTCAATGCGATGCCGGTCACATGGGGGGCGGTGATGAGGTACAGCACGCCTTCGGCGATGTCTTCCACGGTCTGGGGTACGCCCTGGGGAATGACCTCGGCGACGTAGTTCTCATAGGCCTGCTCCGGCGTCTCACCTACGCCGAGGATCGAGAGCGTCGACGAAAGCGCGGTCCACATCTGGGTGCCCACGATGCCGGGGCAGATGCAGTTGACCGTGATATTGTCGTGCGCCACTTCTTTGGCAAGGCAGCCGGTGAACCCGCGTACGCCCCATTTCGAGGCCGCGTAGGCCGAGAGCCCGGCATAGGCGTTCTTGCCCGCCATGGAGCAGAAGTTGACAATGCGGCCGAACTGCTGCTCCTGCATGCGGTCGATGACCGCTTTGTTCATGAGGAAGGTGCCCTTGAGATTGGTATTGATGATGCTGTCCCATTCCTCTTCCGTGGTCTCGTTGGCGAATTTCTGGATGATGATGCCCGCCACATGGACCAGGATATCCAGACGGCCGTAGACTTGAGTGACTTGGGCCACCATGGCCTGGATCTGGACAGAGTCGGTGATATCGGCCTCGACGGCCATAACCTGGTTTCCGGCTTTTTTCAACTCAGCGGCCAAATTTTTAGCCGCTGTGAAACCGCCGACATTCTTGGTCTCGTACTGATTGGCATCGCTCTTGATGAAGTCGACCCCGTTGATGGCCACGGTGGCGCCCTCGCGCACCAGCATCTCGACTACGGCCTTGCCGATGCCCGTACCACCGCCGGTAACCAAAGCGATTTTATCTTTCAGTTTCATGAAACAAGCTCCTCCTCTCTCTCATGTACCAGGCGGCCTTGGAATTTCGTCGCAGGTTGTTTACCTGGTAATCAATAAACATGCCAAGGACACGGGAATCACCTATTAATAAATATTGATATTATTATTAGCTGGTTATCTATAGGTGCGTGCGACTAATCTGTTGCACATATGTTGCCTATGCGTTGCATATCTGTGTTGAAGCATGCGCTCGGGTCAGTCCTTGAAGTCATTCAAAATCGGCGTCCGGTTTCTCCTGAAGCAGTATGTCAGAGCGCGTATGGCATCCCATCAAAAAAAGATATTGACGCTTGGTTGTTTACCTGGTATACCATAAAGTATGGAAGACAAGGGTGGCTACCTGGAACTTGGCGACCTCATCTATCGAGTGATCAGCAAATACATTGCCTCAGAGAAGGTCCCCAAGTCTTTCGGGATCAGCCAGAAGTTGCATCCATCGGAAATCCACACGCTCTATGCCATCGGCAAGAACCCCAATACCAATGTGACGGACCTGGCGAAATTCCTCGGGATCACCAAGGGCGCCGTGCCCAAGATGATTAAAAAGCTGAAGTCCAAGGGACTGGTAGATTCTTTTGGCAGCAGCGCGAACCGGAAAGAAGTGCTCTTGAGGCTCACCGCTGAAGGAGAAAAGGCCTACCAAGGGTATCTCCAGTATCACGAACAGAGGAATGCCTTCTTGAAAAAGCATTATGAAAGACTCACCACGGATGAATATGCTTTACTGAAGAGGGCGCTGAACGCGCTCGAACGCTATGCGGACCTGATCCTGGAGGAATAATTTTTTTTACCGTGATGGTATACCTGGTATACCATCAGAGGGAAGGAGGAACACAATGAAAGCAACCGGAGTCAGAATGATGATAGAGCAAAGTCCCTGTGGACAGACAAGAAGGGTTTTATCAATAGGAACACTCATTGTTTTCATTGTTTGCCTGGCAGCCCTACCCTGTCTGGCAGGCAATGCCGGACCTAGCGTAGAAACCGTTCTGCGCTCGACACCTCTGTATGGCACCAACGGGCTCGCCATCGACAAAGACGACCATCTGGTCATCGCCGCCATCAACCCCAAGGCCATCTTTGTCATGGACACGGATACCGGGAAGATCCTGAAAAAATACACCCATCCCTTGATTACCGGGCCTGACGACGTTTCCATCGCCAAAGACGGGTCCATCTACTATACCGACATCTTTTCCGGCAATGTAGGCAAGATATCGCCTGTGGGCGAGGTCACTTTGATGGCAAATCTTGGACCCTGGGTAAACTCGATCCGGCTGTCCCCGGATGAAACCAAGCTGTATGTGGGCCACTGCATCGGCGGCGACAGGATGACCGAGATAGACCTCAAAACACGCCAAACCAGGATTGTGGCCGAAAATGTCGGCTGGCCCAACAGCAGCTCTTTTGGCCCGGACGGCCGCTATTATTCCCCATTGAACATGCGGGGCGAGGTCATCCGCTGGAACCTGCAGACGGGCGAGCGGGAAGTCGTTTTCAGGATCCCCTCCCCGCCATCCAGCGTTAAATTCGATGCCAAGGGCCGCATGCTGGTAACCGAGTTCATCACCGGCACGATATGGCGTTATGACCTGAACACCAAGGAAAGGAAAATGATCGCCAAGAACGTCACCATCGGCCTCGACAACATCGCCATCGACTCCAAAGGCCGGATGTTCATCGCCAGCAATCACAACGGCGGGATACAGGAGCTTTACGAAGACGGCCGCACCAGGGAAATAAGTCCTCCCGGCCTCTTGATTCCCTCCGGTGGTGCGATCATCAATTTGGCCGCCGGTGAAGAGTTCGTGGTGGGGGACTACTGGAATGTGCGGTTTTACGATACCAAGTCGTTCAAACAGACGCGGCACATCCCTTCCGGTTTCTATCCGTGGGTACAATACAAGGGACAGCCGGAGTATGCCGAGGTGGCCAAGGATTTCAGCTATCTCTTGAACGTCGGATTGCCCATGACCGTGGCGGCTTCACCGGACGGAAACACCTTGGTCATTTCCTCCTGGCCCAGCAACTGTATCAATGTCTACGACCTGAAAGAGAACCGCGTGACACGCACCATCGACGGCAACCGTCCTATCTACGCCATGCCCTTCGGCGGCGATCTGGTCGTGTCCGAGCTCGAGACGCATAGCGTGGTCGCCATCGCGCCCGACGGCAAGAGGCGAACCCTGGCCGAGGGGCTGGGTATGCTCAAGGGCGCCGATCCGGAGAAGAAATCCTGGATGCCGGACTGGCTGAGGATTTCCATGCTGAGGCTCATAGCGAAAATGTCCGACGGCTTGGTCTATCCCAGCGGCATGACGGCTCAGGGGAAAAACCTGTACGTGGCGGAATGGTTCAAGGGTGAAATCCTCCAGATCGTTGCCGACGGCCAGGTCCTGGCTAAGCCCAAGGTTGTGGCCTCGGGCCTGAAACAGCCCGAGGGTTTAGCCTTCGCCAAGGACGGCTCCCTGCTGGCCATCGAAAGCGCTATCGGCCGCCTGGTCAAGATCGATCCTGCCAGCGGTAAGAAAACCGTGCTGGCGGAACATCTCAAAACCGGGCTGAAGCCCGGATTCAAGGCCGCGCCCTCCTATGTCTTTTCCGGTGTGAGCGTAGGGTCCGACGGCTCTATCTATGTGAGCTGCGATCAAGGCAATGAAGTGGTGAAAGTGAAGGAATAAATCTCATAAAGGAGAAGGCCATGAAAGAGTATAAGATCAAACCTTTGCTGACCGGCTATTTTCACATGGACTGGGGCTTTGTCAGTGCCCCTCTCCTGGGAGGATATGTGGCGGACCTTCCCGTGTTCATGTTCTTGATTGAAGGCCCGGATGGGGAACAAATCATCGTCGATACCGGCTTCAATCCCGAGACCGTCACGGGAAAATTCATCTTCAACCCGGTGCCGCGCAAGCCGGAAGAAGAAATCCCGGCCATGCTCAAGACCCACGGGGTGGACCCGGACAAGATCAAAACGGTCATCATTACGCACCTGCACCACGACCATACCGGTAACATGAAGCTGTTCAAGAATGCCCGGTTTATGGTCCAGGAGACCGAACTGCTGGAAAGCACCTGGCCTGTGGGCACGCAGGCCATCGGAGTCGCCAAGGAAGATTGGATCGACCTGGTCCCACGCTTCAGGTTAGTGAGTGGCGACCTCCAACTCCAAGAGGGCATTGATCTCATACTAGCGCCCGGCCATACCCCGGGCCATCAGGCGGTGGCCGTGAACACGAGCAAGGGCAAGGCCATCTTGCTGGGCGACTCGGCCTACTTGTTGGGCGGTTTCGCAAAACGTTTTCCCAAGAGGTTTGCGGATTTAGTAGAAAAGACCATGTCGGTGAACCATGCACCGGTCGACTTCACGACCGAAGAGGCGCAAAAGGACATCGCTAGTGTATTCGGGGCGCGCTTCGGAGGCCTGTTCGGACCCTCCATTTTAAACCCCGGCCAGAATGTGCAGTCCCTGAACAAACTGGATCTGATGGCGGATATACTCATTCCCAGCCACGATGTTGCCATGCTGAAATGGAAAGTGATCCCCGACGATTATGACCTGTTCGACGAAGAAGTGCGATAACCATGCCGAAAACCGTCCGGGATTCATGTCTCGGACGGCTTTCCCATGGGTTGTTAAGATCCATCCCATGTATATATTTTAGGATAAGGGGATTAGGAAATGGAAGACATGCAGAATTTCATGCTCAAGCTGCTCGACCCGAACAGCTTCAGCGAGCAGGAAAAAATCAACGCGGCCCAGGTCATGGTGAAAAGCTGCATGAATGTAAGGCCTGGTGAAGTCGTGCTCCTGATCGTGCAGAACGACGAAAAACGGCGCATCCTCGGGAACTTTATGGAGGCGGAAGTCGAAAACCTGGGGGCGTTCCCCACGGTGGTCATGGTCGAGCCCGATGAAATGCTGCATGAGCCTCCCCATCGGGTCATCGACGAGATGCTGAACAGCGATGTCATCCTGGCCGCCCTGGGGCTCAATCAAATCCAGGTGTTTGCCCATACAACGGCCAGAAACGTAGCCACGAATGAGAAGAAGGCCCGCCTGGGACTTGTGGCCGCCTTTGTTCCCGGTGTCACCCACGACGATATCATGAAAATCAGGCAACGCACCGAGAACGTGGCGCGCATCATGGAAAACGGTACAACCGCGCACATAACCGGACCAGGCGGAACCGATCTCACCTTCAGCGTCAAAGGACGCCGATGCGAACGCTTAAGGGCATCGATGTGGGAACCCGGTGAATGGGGGGCCATACCGCTGTATGCCGAAGCGGCGCTGGCACCGGTTGAAGGAACGGCCAACGGTCACTATCTGGTGAACGGCTTCTTCGAGTATGTGGGTAAAATCACCCACCCCTTTCACCTCATCATCAAGGATGGCCGGGTCGTAGAAGTCCGGGGCAGCGGACCCGACGCCCAGAAGGTCAGAGACATCATTGCGGCGGCGGACGCCAATGGGAGCAACATCGGCGAACTGGGCGTGGCCACCAACCACATCACCATGTTTAACGATTTTACGGGCACCATCATCGACAAGATGATCCTGGGCACGCTCCATATTGCCATCGGCAAGAATACGACCTTCGAGGGAGGCACGATTTACAGCAATATCCATCATGACGCGGTAAGCGGCGGCATGACGCTGGCCATCGACGGCACAACCATAATCAAGCACGGCACATTCATGCTGGATGAGAAGACAGCTTAGTAGCGTGAGAATCTTTGATCGACGTTTGAAATACCCGATTTTCTCAGACGAAAATTTCCAGCATCTTGTCCAAGTACCATGCCTGCATGGAAAGGTTCGTAATGTATCCGCAGTGGCCGCCGTAGCGCTGCACCAGAAGATGCGTGTTCGCGTTCATGGTCCGGGAAAATAAATCTTGAATCGGGATGAGGGGGTCATCCTCAGACATGATGATATACAAGGATATCTGCACGGCGTCGAATAGCTCCTGGGTGAGTGTAAAGCGGCCGTAATAATCCTCTGGGCTACGGTACGGCAGATAGCGCTCGATCAGCGCATTGCCGATCTCGATGGCGGTCTGCATGCGCATGATGTTGCTGAAATCGTACAAGTCGGGGAACAGGCATTGCTTGCGCGCCAGGGTGGACTTCCATTTCCTGAGAAAATACCTTTTGATGAGCGGTATCCTGTCAAGCCGTTGTATGCCTGCCAGCGCTTCCACGCTGGGATTGATGGCAAGGATGCGCTTTAGAACAGGGATCGGATCGGCTGCATAGCGTGCCGCGGCCCGCACGGCGAAATTGGCGCCCATGGAGAACCCGGCCAGAAACAGCGGCGATTGACCGGCCAAACGCGCCACGGCCTTCAGAGCATCATAGAGCTCGCCCAGCGAATCCGCTATGAAGAAGCCTTTGTTCAGATGATGAGAGTTGCCATGGTCACGAAAGTTCAGCCGGAACACATCGTATCCCGCATCGAACAGGTAGCGTCCAGTGCGCAGGATATAGGCCGAGTGGGCGCTCCCGCCCCAGCCGTGCAGGAGCATGACCATGCCCTTTGCACCCTGGCCCCGGCGTGAGAGAAAGCCTTGCAGTCGCACCTCTCCCAGTTCCAGAATGATCTCCTGCTCGGCATCCCTCAGGCTATTGCGGCCGCAGCCGCGTAGGCCGGCGCTGTTCAGGAAGGTCTGCAGCATGGGGTTGCGCAGATACAGCGGCGGGACATAGGAAGCATCCGTGGTCATGGTTTTCATATCTGCCCCGCCATCAGCTCCTTCAACCTTTATCCCACCGCCTTTCTGCGTTCGCCTTCTTCTCTCCCGGTTTGCGTTCCACGGCGCTGATAATACATCGACACCGCGGCGATCGCGCGCAGTGCATTCTTGACGTCATCGTACACGGGTATGCCCGCCTCGATGAACAGCCGCCTGGTCTCGCGGATGATCTCCTCGACCTCCAGACCGTCCTCTTCCTGCTTGTGGTTCGGGAGTACCAGCACCACGTGTCTATCAGCTCTTTCCATAGCCTCGCGGCATGCTTCCACAAGCTTCCGGTGCGGGCTTATGGCCCGTATATCCTCTGCACCCAGGTGATATTTCGCGGCCTTCATGTGGTAGAGCAGGGAAATGACAATGTGAATGTCCACATTGTCGTCTTGCGAGGCACGCATCAGGGCCTCCTTGATAACCTCGGGCGGCACATGCGGGTTGGCGATGTCGATGGGATTGGCCGCGCTCGATCCGGGCTTGGGCAGCAGCTCCAAGATGGATGCCTGAAGGTCCTTTCGCAAGCGGGGGATGGTAAGCCCGCAAGACTCGGCCGCATCCGCCGCCGCTATGCCGAGCGCCCCACCTCCACCCGTGATGGTGCAGCCGTGATACGCCCTTTCGGGCAGCAGGGAAAAGGCCAGGGCCGCGTCCATCATTTCTTCGATGTTTTTGACCTGAATGGCATTGCACTGCCGCAAGGCCGCTTCCCAAATGCCGCGCTGTCCCGAGAGCGACGCGGTATGGCTGGCGGCAGCCCTGCTCCCGGATTCCGAGAGCCCGCCCTTGATCACGATGACCGGTTTAACTCTACCGGTTTCCTTCAATGCCGCGAGGAATTCCCGACCGTCGGCCACGCCTTCGATGTACATGCAGATTACTTTGGTGTCAGGGTCATGGAGAAGATAGCGCAGCATCTCGGTTTCCCTGAGATCGCAGCCGTTTCCAAAGCTCACCACCTTGGAAAATTTCACGCCCCGCCATTTGCCGATGTGCCCGACATCGATGGAATGGCCTCCGCTCTGCGACAGGAATGCAACACCGCCTGGCTCCCTGGAAAGGTCCGGCCCGGGCAGCAGGGTCTGGCCGGATCTCGGGCAATAGACGCCGAAGCAGTTGGGTCCAAGCACCCGGATGCCCTTTGCAGCAATGGCCCTGATCTCTTCTTCCAAAGCGATCCCTTCAGGCGTCCCGGTTTCCCTGAAACCTGATGAAGTCACCGCGACGCCCGCGGCACCTTTTTTACGGCAGGCATCTATCACGCCGGGTACAAACTGGGCGGGTACGGCAATGATGGCAAAATCGATATCACCTGGGATGTCGTCCACACAAGCATAGATGGGAAGGCCCGCGATGGTGCCTCCGGATTTATTAACGGGATATAACTTGCCCGCATAACCCATGGCAATATGCGACATCAAGATGTTCCGGCCGAAGCTGGCACCTCCTGCCGATGACGAGACACCCACGATGGCTATGCTTGACGGATTGAATAACCTGTCCAGATTTTTGAATCGTTCCCGTTCATTGTGTGATACCATGTATTCCTCCACCTCTGATGCCCGTCGGGCATATCCAAGGTCCTTCCTTTGAGGAAGAAACTAGGATATACTGTTGATTAAATATATTTTTATGATTATTAACATACCATACGGTATGGTATGGAGCACGAGCATGTCAAGCGAAAAAAGCGCGAAAACCATCTGGCTGGAGCAGGGCTTGAAGATACTTGCCACGCAAGGCCCTGCCGCACTTTGCATAGAAAACCTCACCGCTACGACGGGCAAGACCAAAGGGTCGTTCTATCATCATTTTGGCAGCCGCGAGAAGTACATCGAGCTCCTGCTCGAATACCACGAAAGAACTACCATCGACGAGATCATCGCATTTGTACGTCAGGAAAATAACCCCGGCGCACAATTGAAGCGGCTCACGAAACTGTCCTATCAAATATCCAGCGATCTGGAGCTGGTCATCCGCGCCTGGGCACTCTATGACCCCATGGTCAGGAAATTCTGCGACCGTGTGGACAAACGCAGACTGGAGCATGTGAAGAACCTGCACATCAGCTCAGGCCTCACGGCCGACGAGGCGGAGGTGCTCTCGTACCGCGACTACTCCCTGTTCCTGGGCCTCCAACAGCTCAGACACCACCTCAATAACACCCAATTAAAAAGGGTTTTAAAAGGCATCTATTCCGGAAGCTTGTAAGACTTGCCCTCCCAGTTCATATCAGCCTCGGGCAACTTATCCGATGTGTCGAAAGACAAGGCCTCTTCAGGGCAACTGCTCGAACTCCGGCTCCACCTGTATCCCTAAGGTATTGTTCATGATCGCGACCATGATGTAGTGCCCGACCAGCATGCAGAATTCGACCATCTGATCCTCGGTGAGATGCTGGCGAAGACAGTCCCAGGTCTGATCGGACATGTTCTGGTTGGCAATCAGCTCGTCCACGGCCTTCACGAACGCACGCGTGCGCTCGCTCCACAGTTCGGAAACCCCTTCGGTGGCAAACGACGCTATCTCGGCCTCGGTCAAACCGAAATCTCTGCCCCGGTGCACATGATGCACCCACTCGTACACACAGCCTAAACGCCATCCGGCCCTGAGGATGATCCGCGACTTGTCCGGACCAGGGATCTGCCCCTTGTTCAGGATATGCGACAGAAACCACAAATACGGAGGGAAGGCCGCCCCCAGCCGGGCAAAAGTCGGGAACACATTCAGATCCTGCCTGGCTTTGGCCGCACGCCGCGTGACCCAGAACAGAGCAGACTGAAAAAGCGTATATTGGCCGGATTGCAGGGGTTGCACGCGAGGCACTGGCATCAGATGCCAACGCCCCTTGGGCAATTTTTCGATCGATATCATATGGATCTCCTAAGATTAGAATTTTGGCAAACAGATGGTTTCTTTAATCCTGGCTTCGGACTGGATGTCGTGTGCGGGCAGCAACACGGTGGGCTCCTGGCGGCCCAACGCCATGATCTGTTGCAAGGTCTGCTTATACCATTCCAGGTTGTCGGTCACCCCGGAGACCTTGCCGGCCAGCATCAGTTCCTGATTGTAGGTGGCATCTCCGGAAAAACAATACGTGACATCCGGCGTTCGCACGATCACAGCCATGTGTCCGACCATGTGTCCAGGGGCCGGCACCATGACGATACTCTTATCCTTGGTTACGGGGTAGCTTCGGGGAAATGGGCCGAACTGTTCATTTCTGCAATCTACCAGCTCCGGATCCAGCCAGCGCGGAAAATGCTGCGGCAGGCAACCGAAGATCCGGCCCTTGAAGCTGTTGGCGAACAGGAAGTTTTCGCGCGACACCAGAATGGGGGTATGCGGAAAGTGATCCAGCCCGCCGGCATGGTCGTGGTGCATGTGGGTAAGAATCAAGGCCTTGATGTCGCGCACCGGATTAATCCCGAGTGCGCGGAGATGGTCGCCGACCTCTTCTCCCGGCGCCACACGCACATCCACGCTTTTTGCGAAGAACGGATTCCAGGCTGGCAGGTAGTCCTTACGGGAATTCCTGGCATTATCGCCGCTGTCCACCACGAAGTTGCCTTCGGGATGCTCGATCAGGTAGCAGTATATCGGCAGATCCTTGACCCATCCTTTGTCGCGCAGCATGTCCAATTTCCGCTGTACAGGCCCCCGGCCTTCCTCACCGCACATATGCAGAGGGCGGATGGAAACCGTACCGGTCTGCATGGCCGTTACTTTGATCAAGCGCTGCCCCCTTGCCCCATAATTGCCCAATATACACAAGCGATCATGGGAATATGTAATAAAGCTGTTAGATCTTCTATCAATATGCATGCCAAAAGAAATTGAAATACGCCCAATAAATATTGATCTAATATCATATAATTGAGTAAATCTATTTTTGGCTGACATGTTGCACATCTGTTGCTTATATGTTTGTTTGCATTTGGGGTGAGTTTTGTACCCCCACTTCAATACAAAACAACCGCAACAAACCAGATTGAGTCAAACAATCTGGTCCAACAAAATAATCGATACTCGGGTATATTACTGAGGGTTTATTTTTCTCTCTCCGGCCCCTTGCCCTTCCCAAGTCCCTTCTCCGGAACCTTAACCTGGGCCTGCTGCATAGTATTCCCGTCATAGGCCACGGCCCGGAACTCCATGATGTTCTTGTAACCCTCCTTGTAGGGCACCATATAGACGACCCGGTTCTGGTCCTTCCGGTCCAGGGAGGATTCGATCATGGCATACTTCTGAGAGCCGACCTCTTTGACCCCCAGATAGAACCCTTCGACCGCGCGGTCCTTGGGGAACTCCACACGGGTGCCCTTGGACTCCATACGCTTGATGTAGGCTTCTTCGGCCTGGAGCTGGGATATGTCATGTGCCTGCTGAGCCCGCTGCTCGCTATGGATCATGCGCTTCTCCGCCTGGATCAAACGCTCATCAATACACACCCCACGGGGCAACGCATAATCAACCACCAGACTCTTAGGCTGCGGTCGGGACATGACCATCTTGAGCTCGGCGAGGTCTTTGAACTCGTCCTTGCCGTAGTGCATGACCACGTCCTGGCGATGGCGGCTCATGGCTACATAGGCCGTGTGCTTGTCAAAATGCCGGGTGCCTAATACAAAGGTTCGGTCCAGGGTTGCACCCTGGGTCTTGTGCACAGTGGCCGCATAGCCATAATCGAAGTCCTTGTACATGTGGGTATCAATGGCAACCCTGGAGCCTTTGTCCAATTGTACGATCAGACTGCCTCGTTCTGCCCGTTCCACAGTGCCAAGGGAACCGTTGCGTACCCCGAGGGACTTCTCGTTGCGCAGGAACAGTATCCGATCACCCTTCATGAATTCCCTTTGGCCCCGTTCGGTTTCGTAAAAGTGTTCGGGTCCCCGGAGGTCTCCCATATTTTTCTTGAACTCTCTGGCACCTTGGTTCAGATCCTGGACATCCTTGTTCATGTAGGCCATCATCAAGCTGGTCTGTGATTTATGCTCTGAATTCCAGTTAGCCCAAACCTGCAACAGGCTTTCCTTGGCCTCGGACTTTGTTGCGTGCCCTTTGATATTGCCGTTGGCATGGTAGGTCTCTATGGCCTGCTCGACCTGCTCACGGTCACCTGAGAAATCCCGTGTCGCATTCTTCTGCCAATCGATTTCCTGCCGGCGGATTTCCGAGAGCTCACAATACCCGGTCTTCTGAATAATGCCACGGAAGGAACCACCAGCTTCGATGGCCTGCAATTGTTCGATATCCCCTACCAGGATCACCTTGACCCCGGCCTCACGGGCATGCTCCAAGACCTGATGCATCTGACGGGTGCCCACCATGCCGGCCTCGTCTAATACGAGAACTTCGTTCTTGCTTAACCGATCACGGTCATTGCTCCAATCCTTGAGCTGACGATAGATGGTGCTGCTCTCGATGCCACTTTCATTTTGCAGTCCTTCGGCCGCGATTCCGGAAAGCGCCAAACCACGTACGCGATACCCCTGTGCTTCGCATGCCTCACGTACCGCACCCAAAGTGTAGCTCTTGCCCGTGCCGGCACGACCGATGAGAACGGCAATATCTCCGTCAGCCACGAGCTCACGGAAGGTATGCTCCTGTTCACTGGTCATGGTGTAATTCGCCGCGGTCTGATCAACGATGTTCTTCTCGACCTGGTGGGTATGCGAGGTCTTCATACTCTGCGCGGTATCGAGCATGATCTTCTCGTTTTCCAGCATGGTTCTGGTAGTATAGATCTTTTGGTTCTTGTCGTTCCTGCCGATCCTGATCAGCTCCTGCGAGTTCTCAAGGGCTGAGAGCACGGAATCGAATTGCGCCTTATCCGTGCTGTGGCGGAAGGCAAAATCGAGCAGGTCTTCGTGCTTGAATACCGCATGGTAGTGACTTACCAGTTTGAGGGCCTTCTCAGGATTACTGATAATCCTCTCTCCGTTCTCCCGGCAGATTCTCTGGTACTCATCGAGTCGTTCGATACCCTGGGTATCGTTCAGATGGAGATACCCGTCCGGAAGGAAATTGGTTGCTACTCCGATCTTGATCTGCGGTTCCAGGTCAATGCCTCGGGCTTCGAAGCTACGGTGATCAACCTGAATATCATACCCTGCTTCCAGGAGATGTCTATTCTGGATAATAGCCCACTCTTCCCGCCAGACATGGAGATTGCTCCTGTCGTTCCATGCTCGCTGTTTCTTACCGAATCCTTCCGGTAATACCTCCCGCATGGTAAGCAGGATATGCACATGCGGATTGGTATCGCTCTGGTGCATGCAGATGTCCGCTACCATGCCGTTATCAACGAATTGTGTCCGGCAGTATTCGCGTACCAGTTCGATCCGCTGATTGAGGTTCAGCTCGATGGGCAAAGCCAGTTCAATCTCCCTCGCCAGCTGGGAGTTCTTCTGCTTTTCCACCATCTCGACTTCATTCCAGAGTGTTTCCCGGTCCTTCCATCGTTCAGGGGCTTGATTCGGCAATAAGATTTCAGCATGGACCAGATCGTGCTTTCGCGAGTAGTCAAACTCCATGCCTTGCCTCTGGTCATAGAGTTTGGACCTTGAGCGATAGGCGGCCGCTGCAACCGCGCTTCTCCCGGCTGATCTACCGATGATTTTACTGGTCAGATGATAACATGCCATTTTAATAAATTAATCCCAGTGTTTGTCTTTCAGGTTAGCACACGCCGTATTCGGCGTATAAGTGCGCCCTTGCTTCGCTAGGTTTTTGCAACACCAGCGCCCAACATTTTATTTACTCCCTCCTCGATCATCCAATTCCGATGCCGTGCTTTAGAAATGACTTTGTTTGAATACTTTCTGGTTGATTTTCTTCTTGATGGTATTTATCTTAATATCTTAATTTCAATTACTACTGATGGGGAGGAAAAATGCAAGATAAAAAAGCAGATAATCTGGATAAACTTCTACAAAAGAAGCAAAAGCTTGAGCAGCAGATCGCCAGCGCCAAAGCCCGCATGAAGAAGAAAGAACGGATCGAGGACACCCGCAAGAAAATCCTGGTCGGCGCATATTTCATCGAAGTGAAGTACAAGGACAAGGAAGAGGAACTGATAAAGCTCTTGGATGGGTTTCTGGTACGCGATAATGATCGGGAACTTTTCGGACTTGTACCCAAGGGTAAGACTACAGGAGTGGTCAGGAATCGGAAGATAACATAGCGCAGATATCAATTTCTTATCTCATCCGATTAATAATCCTCAGAAGAGAGCGGACACCTCATCCGGTACAATGTTGCAAGCGTTCGGCCAACCACATTTTTATGACAGATTGCCTGGTTACGCTTATCCGGGCTGCTTCTTATGAATCAGCACATCGCCATCGCCAGGGGCTGGCTGATAAATAAAGAACAGAACGAGAACACCTGCAAAAGATCCTAGTCGGCACCTACTTTCTCGAAGTAAAATACAAAGATAAAGATCCCAAAGAACAATCGTTCCTCATGATCCTACTCGATCGCATACCTGATGGCAGCATCGCACAGATAGAAAAACTTCGCGAGATGATGAGAACTTGATCAGTGGTGTTAGACCAGCCGTATGTTCAAATTGATAGAGAATGGGTTATTGCGTTATACGCAAATTGATGATAGTCTACGTATAACATGGAACGCATGCCATTGGTAACCCAGACGCTGTATGCCGAGCTGATGGAGCAACTGATCGCATCGGAAGCGCATAGGTCCATCAGGAATCTTGCCGGTTGTTTTACCTATAAAAATATTAAAGGCAAGGATTACTGTTATTTCCAGTCAGCCGAACCTGGAGGTTCGACGAGACAAATTTATATTGGCCCGCGCAACCAACCCATAGAGGGATTCATTGAAAAATTTGAAAGCGACCGACCAAATGTCAAGACGGAGATCGATAACCTCAATCGACTTTGCAGCCAGCTCCGTGTGGGCGGCGCCAATACTACCGAATCTGAAACAGCCAGAGTGATCAAGGCGCTGGCAGACAGCCAAGTATTCAAATTGGGGGGTGTGCTTATAGGCACACATGCCTTTTTGATTATGGGCAATATTTTGGGCGTCAAATGGGAAAGACCTTCATTGCGTACTCAGGATATCGACATTGCAGGACCCTTGCATATGGAGATTGCCATCCCTGACCTTATTGCTGATGTGCCTAAAGCCCTCGAGAGTCTCCAGATGGGCTTCTTACCAATCCCTCCCCTGAATCATAAGCATGCATCTACATCGTACCATATCCGGGGGAAAGAACTCCGTGTTGATATTCTTACCCCGGCCAAGAGGTCGGATGACACTAAACCGGTTTTCATTCAACGCTTAAAGACCGCGGCGCAGCCGCTCATGTACCTTGATTATCTCATAGCATCCCTGGTGCAAGCAGCCATTGTCAATGGCGGTGGAACTCTCGTGAACATTCCTGATCCGGCCAGGTTTGCACTGCATAAAATTGCAATTTCCGGTGAACGCCCTGTTTCAAGCGGGATGAAATCAACCAAGGATCTTTTCCAGGCAAGTCAGCTTATCAAAGTGCTTATTGAGGACAGGCCTGGAGATCTCACATTGGCCTTGGAAGATTTACGATCAAGAGGCAAAGGATTCGAGAAAAGATTTGAAAATGGCTTGAAATTGTTGAGATCTTCATATCCTGATACCTATGAAGCATTGATCTCGCAAAGCTCATAAATGGTTACCTAAGCTATCACAAGAAATTTCATAAAATCAACTTTCACATAGATCAAATTTCTATCCGCCAAGGCCCCCCTTCCGCTCGCTTTATAAGGAGCACGCCAACAAAGAACCAGTTGTCATGCTGCTTGCAGCGCTGCGGGGGTCCCCCATGGTCACGTCCGTGACCACTCCAGGTGGATATCTCGTGGTCTTTTCCTCTTTGGTCATTCCTCCCTTCCCCTTCAGTCGTGGGTGAAAGGGGCAAGGGAGGAAACGTGGTTTTGATTTAAGGATAAGGAGGAAAAGATTTTGGACCAGAAGATACCCGTATTGCCTTCGTTGCCTGGTGCTATGCTCGACCAGCCATATCCATGCCCCTTGCTGTCAGTTGAGGAGCTCTCGGATTACCTGGGGATCAAGGTCAAAACACTCTATGCCAAGGTCGAGTCGGGAGATATTCCCCACTACCGCATAGGCCGTCTCATTCGATTTCAGATGAACGAAATCAATGCCTGGCTCGAAAGCTGTCGGAGCATTTATCATAAAAGTGCAAACCAAGAACGGAGCAGAAAGAGCGAGAATAGTTCCCGTGAGCCGGACAAGCACATCTCCGCCATTATCGCAAAGGTGGTTGACGGTGAACGTAAGAAATATTACGGTTCAAGGAACGGGAAAACAGACCGGACTGCGGGCCTCGGAAAGGAGGCTGACAATGGGATTATTTAAACGCGATTCGGTCTGGTGGATGAGTTTTACTCATCAAGGCAAGCGTTATCGGCGGTCCACGGAAACAGAAGACAAGAAGCTTGCCCAGCGGATCTTTGACAAATTAAGAGGGGAATTAGCGGAAGGAAAATGGTTCGAAAGACTTCCCGGTGAAGACTTCCAGTTCAAAGACCTCATGGATAAGTACCTGGCCGAATATTCGGTGGTAAACAAAGCCAAATCCACCTATAAGCGCGATGTTGTCTTAGTCAGGCGTCTGGTCAAATCATTTGGCGATCGTTATCTTATCGAAATTTCGCCAGCCATGATATCCGAATACAAGGTCTTGAGAAGAACCGAAGGTGTGTCGCCACGCACCATCAACTACGAACTCACCCTGATGAGTCATGCCTTCAATCTGGCCATCAGGCAATGGGAATGGCTCGATGATAACCCGGTCAAGCGCGTCACCAAGGAGCGGGTCAACAATACCATCGAGCGTTGGCTGAGTAAGGAGGAAGAGGACAAGCTTCTAAGGGCCTCTCCGCCGTGGCTGCAGGATATCATCATCTTTGCCATTCAAACCGGTCTGCGCCAGAGTGAACTCCTCGATCTCAAGTGGTCACAGCTGAACCTGGAGAGACGAACCATAACGATCCATGAACAGAAAAACCGAAATATCGACACGCTGCCGCTCAATGCAACGGCCATGAACGTTTTGATGCGGAAACAGCAGGCCTCTCCTGGAACCCATGACTACGTTTTTCCCAATACGCTCAACCAGCGTAAGTTAAATCGGGATCTCCTGGATTCGTTTTACAAGGCGAGGGATCTGGCCCAGATCGAGAATTTCCGATTCCATGATCTGAGGCATACATTCGCTACGCGGCTGGTACAGAAAGGGGTCAGCATCTTCGACCTGCAGAAATTGGGGCGCTGGAAAACGATCTCCATGGTAATGCGTTATGCTCACCATAACCCAGAGAGTCTACGTGCGGCGATCGAGGTAATGGACAATCCTAAAAAGGATTTTGTCACGATTTTGTCACAGTCACCCAGAAAAAAATTGGAACGGCCGCACCTTCGTCTCGTAACTAATTGATTTTATGGTGCCCGGGGCGGGATTTGAACCCGCATGCCCGCAAGGGGCGAGGGATTTTAAGCCCGCCAGGGAGGACTTCCTGGTCAACACGATCCTGCCGTCCGCGATGGCCCTGTCGATACGCCCCTGGTCGTAGCCGTGCATGTACTCGGCGTCGAACCCGAGGATTCTCAGCCACCGTGTGAGCCGGCCCAGGTTCTGGTCGCAGAGGAAACAGAGATCAGGCCCTGAACGCGTCGCGCACATGGAACACCTTTCTTTCCGGGTCGACCGTGATGACATCGAAGCGCATGGGGGCCTGTGCAAGTCCCTTCCTGTGTGCATACGTCAGTGAGGCCAGGATGATGCGCCGCTGCTTCCAATGCGGGACCCAGTACGCCGGGTTTCCGAAGGTGGTTCCCATGGCCGTCTTGACCTCGACGAAGACAAGCTCCTCTCCCTCTCGGGCAACAATGTCTATCTCTCCCGCACGCGCATGGAAGTTTGCGTCGAGTATCGTGAAGCCGATTTCCGTGAGGTACTTCCTGGCGATTTCTTCTCCGATGGACCCCTTTTCCCGTGAGGATCTAGGACACACCCTTGAAGGACCTCCTGTGAATGGGACACGCGCCGAGCCTGCGGATGGCTGCGAAATGGTCTCTGGTGGGGTACCCCTTGTGCCGGGAAAAGCCGTAGCCTGGATAGAGGCCGTCCATCTGCTCCATGATCCTGTCCCGGGTCACCTTTGCTATTATGCTCGCTGCGGATATGGACGGCTCGGTCTGATCTCCCTTGACGACCGTGTAGCAGGCACAGGAGACGGAAGGAGCCGCATTTCCGTCCACGAGTGCTGCCACGGGGGCGATGCTCAGCCTTCCCACGGCTTCGCGCATGGCTGCAAGGGTAGCCCTCAGTATGTTCATGGTATCGATGGCAGGCGCGTCGACGATGGAGACCCCTATCTGCACGTCTTCAGAAGCTAACAGCTTGCCGTAGATGTCTTCGCGGCGGGATGCGGAGAGCCTCTTCGAGTCCTTCACCACGGTGCGCAGCGGGCAGGCAGGGCCCATGATGACCGCTGCGGCCACGACCGGGCCGGCAAGAGGACCTCTCCCGGCCTCATCAACCCCGCAGATGGGCCACCTGCCGCTGGCGATGAGGTCGTCTTCCAGGGGCATGCTAGCTGCGTATCTCCCTGAGACGGGCCGCCTTGCCTCTGAGCTCCCTCATGTAGTAGAGCTTCGCGCGCCTGACCTTGGCGTGGCTCACGACCTCCACCTTCTCCACGCTCGGCGCATGGAGGGGAAAGACCCTTTCCACGCCCACCGAGTAGGACTGCTTCCTCACGGTAATGGATTCGCGGTTGTTCCCACGATGACGTGCAATCACGACACCCTCAAAGATCTGGGAACGCGACCGCGACCCCTCGACAATTTTCATGGAGACACGGACCTTATCACCGATACGTATTTCGGGCAGCCCTTCCTTCATCTGCGATTTTTCGAAAGCATCCAAGATGTCCATCGTTCCTCCTAAGCTATCCTGTCTATGGCTATGGCCACGGCTGCCCGGACAGAGAGATGGTTGAAGTCTCCCCTTCCCGCAATGGGCTCCACCACGGCATCGAACGCCTCGAACATCCGCGGTGAAATGCCCCAGCCCGTTCCGAACAGCAGGCACGTGTCGCGGGTGTGTGCGAGCACCCTCGCTTCGCTCCAGGTTATGCAGCCGGGCGTCGTCCTGGCCGAGGTTCCCACCATGAGGGCCTTGGTCTGCCGCTTGACTTCGTCAAGACCTGCAGCGAGCCGTATAATCTCCAGAGCCCTTTTCCGGGAGGGGTTGTACTGTCCGCCGAACCCCCTGAGCCAGTGTTCCGTGATGCGCCCGGCGAAATCCAACTGGCCCCGGTTTGGGTGAACGATATAGAGCGTATCGATGCCGTATGTCAAGCATACTCTTGCACAATCGTGAAGGTCAAGGTTTGTTATGGCCGTGGCTATCTCGTTCCCGTTCTTGTCGAGGCAGGGCCAGTGCAGCAGCGCAACGGAAAGCATCAGCCGCTTCCATTCCCGGTCCCCGGCCCTTTCCTGGGAGGGGCCGGCAACCGATCGATGAGATCGGGTCTCACGGCACGGGTCTTTTCCAGGGCCATGGCCTCGCGCCATGAACGGATTTGTGCGTGATCGCCCGACAGAAGGACCTCGGGCACGCTCAGCCCCATGAATTGTCGGGGCCTCGTGTAGTGGGGGTGCTCCAGGATGCCGTCGTAGTGTGAATCGCCCGTGTGGAGGCTGTCTCTGCCCAGCACCCCGGGCAGAAGACGGACGATGGCGTCCGTCATGACCATGGCGGGGAGTTCTCCCCCGGTGAGGACGTAATCCCCGATGGAAAGTTCCTCGTCCACGAAAAGCTGTGACACCCGTTCGTCGACGCCTTCGTAGTGTCCGCACAGGAGGGTTATCGCAGGTTCTCCGCTCAGGCGCAGCGCGTCATGCTGGGAAAAGGGCCTGCCCCGTGGCGTGGTGAGGATGACCCGCCCCCGGCAAACCAGGTCGTTTATGGCCGCTGCAATGGGCTCGGGCCTGAGTATCATGCCGCCGCCCCCGCCGTAGGGGGTGTCGTCGACGACCCTGTGGGGCCCGAGACCATGCTCCCGCAGGGAAATCACACGCATCGTCACGATGCCTTTTGCAACGGCACGGGCAAGGATGCTCTCCCGGAAGACCCCGTCGAACATGCCGGGAAACAGGGTGATGATATTGATATGCATGTTTTTGAGGTCCTCAATCCAGGATCTCTTCCAGGAGGGAGGCATCGATGACGATGCGGCCGCCCTCGAGCGAGATCTCGCGCACGACGTCTTTGGTGACGGGTATCAGGTGGCGCTTGTCCCTGTTCACCTCGAGCACGTCGTTGCTCCCGGTGGAAAAGATCCTCACCACCTCCCCCCACTCGTTCCCCTGCGTGTCCATGACCCTGAGGCCCAGGAGGTCCCGCCAGTAGAACTCGTCTTCACCCGGTTCCGGAAGTTGATCCCTGCGCACGTACAGCACCTCCCCGGCGAGATGCTCGACCTGCGAGATGTGGGTGAGACCCTCCAGGGCCACGATGGCACCCCCCTTTCTCTGTTCCACGGACAGGAGTCTCAGCGGAGAGCCCGTGAGGCCGATGATGAGGTGCGTGTAGTGCTTGAAATGTTCAGAGGAACCACTGAGGGATAGGATCCTGAGCCTGCCCTTGAGGCCATGCGGACCTTTGATCCGCGCGATCTCCACAAGATCCGACATCGGGCCTATTCGATGATTTCCAGTACCGCCCTCTTCTTCATCTTGGTGGAGGCAGCGGTAAGGAGCGTCCGCATTGCCCGGGCCGTGCGGCCTTCCTTGCCGATGACCTTGCCGAGATCGGACTTGGCAACCCTTAGCTCGATGACGGATGTGACCTCTCCCTCGACCTCGGAGACCCTCACCTCGTCAGGATAATCGACCAAAGCCTTTGCGATCAGCTCGATGAGCTCTCTCATGGAACACCACCTCGGTGACAGAGTGAAGATGTCTTAGAGCGAGTATCCTTTGTCCTTGATGAGCTTTTTCACAGCCGGCGTGAGCTGTCCGCCGTTGGCAACCCATTCCTTGATGCGATCCATCTTCAGGTTTATGCTCTCGGGCCTGAACTTGGGATCGAAATAACCGACTATCTCTATGAACCGGCCGTCGCGCTTGCAGCGCGAGTCGGTCACGACAACTCGATAGAAAGGCTTCTTGGTGGCGCCGCCACGGGTCAATCTGATGCTAACTGCCATGTATCTGGACTCCCCTTTCGCTCTGTCTGCATTCTAGGTTGCCACACATATATTACTTGCCGAAACATTGTCAAGTCATTTATCCGAGGGCATTTACGGGCATTCTGCCCGAGAAATGCCTCACCACCCGTAGGGGCCGAACCGCACCCCGCATAAACGAGGAGTTCGCGCACAGGCGCTTCGTGCGCCTCCACTCCCGTGCCCTGTCTCACTCGATCCCCTGGGCTACCTGCAGTATCTCCATGGGGAGCTGCCGGTTGAGCTTCTTCATCATCTTCGTGTCGACGAGGATCTTCAGGTCCTCCTGTTTGAGGATGGGAAGGGTGTCCGGCTTCGCCTCGCCCTTGAGGATCTTCGATGCCTGCCGGCCGGAGAGCGTGCCGATCTCGCCGAAGTCTGACCCGACATAGAGGAGGGCACCGGGCACCTTCATGAGCGCGAAGCTGAAGACCGGGATCTTCGTCTGCAGGGAGAACCTTTCCAACTCTTCGCAGGCCGCGTAATCCCTCATGCCGTAATAGGTGTCCAGTGGTACGGCAAAGGCTTGCATGCCCTGTTTCTGGAGCTCGGCAAGCACCGGGGTTATCTTGTCGTTCTTGTCGATCTGTCTTGCCAGGACCTTTATCCCGAGGGTCGGGCCGACGGCCTTGGCCTCATCCACATGGGCGACGCCGTTCTCGTCGTCGCTGTGGACCATACCGATGGTCTTGAGGTTCGGGAAGGCCAGCTTCACGATCTTCATCGCGTCCTTCATGCTCATGTACAATGTCGCCCCGGTGAATCCAGGCCCGGCCTGGGTCAGCGATTTGCAGCCCGCAGCCGTGGGGATGGCCACAGCGGTGAAGACGAGCGGAATGTTGGCCCCGACCACCTTGTCCTTTGAGAATTTGGTCGAAGGGGTGCCGATGGTAAGGACCAGGTCGGGCTTCACGTCGGCGATGCGCATGGCCTCGCTCTTGATCTGCATGAGCACGCCCACCCTGCTCCACAGGCTGGCCTTCTCCATGTCGAACCCGATGATCTTGCGACGGATCTCCAGGTTCTTGCCCTGCACGAAACCGTTTCGTGCGAGCTCGTTGACGAAGCCCGAGTATGAATTCTGATATGGCTCTATGTTGGTCACCTGGAGGACTTCCACCCTGACCTTCTTGTCCTCGGCACTTCCGGTGGCGAAGAGCACGATGATCATGGACAGGACACAGACAGCACCTACAAGAAATCTCTTCATTGTCTTACCCCCCTCTTTCTTGCATGTATCCCTGCGGATCAAATTGCCGCTCATTCAATATGATAGCAGTCTAACCACAGTCGGTGGGGCCAGTCAATGGAGTTCGGGGAGGGGATTCTTCTTGAGGTGCTTCTTCAGGAACCGTCCCGTGTATGACGCTCTGACCTTCGCGACCTCGTCGGGGCTCCCCGCCGCCACGACATTCCCGCCACCGTCCCCGCCCTCGGGCCCGAGGTCGATGACGTGGTCTGCGGAGCATATGATGTCCATGTTGTGCTCGATCACGATGACCGTGTTTCCCTCGTCCACGAGACGGTGCAGGACGATGAGGAGCTTGTTGATGTCGTCGAAGTGAAGGCCCGTGGTGGGTTCGTCCAGGATATAGACCGTGCGTCCGCTCGCGCGCTTGGAGAGTTCCCTCGCGAGCTTCGTCCGCTGTGCCTCGCCGCCGGAGAGCGTGGTGGCGCTCTGACCGAGCCTGATATAATCCATGCCCACGTCGATGAGGGTCTTGAGTTTCCGCTTGATTTTCGGCACCGCGTCAAAGAGTTCGTAGGCCTGGCTCACGGTCATGTCCAGCACATCGGCTATGGAGTTCCCCTTGTACCTGATGTCCAGGGTCTCTTCGTTGAAGCGTTTCCCCTGGCACTGGTCGCACATGACGTACACGTCGGGGAGGAAATGCATCTCTATCTTGATGAGCCCGTCGCCCTGGCAGGCCTCGCACCTGCCTCCCTTGACGTTGAAGCTGAACCTTCCCGGCCTGTAGCCCCGTACCTTCGCGTCCGGAAGCTGGGAAAAGAGCTCCCTGATCAGGGTGAAGACCCCGGTGTACGTGGCGGGATTGGATCGCGGCGTCCTGCCGATGGGACTCTGATCCACGTTGATGACCCGGTCTATGTTCTCGATCCCGGTTACAGCCTTGACGGGCAGGTTCTGGACACGTTGTGAGGACAGCACGCCCGTGAGAAAAGGATAAAGCGTGTCGATGATGAGGCTCGACTTGCCCGATCCCGACACCCCGGTGACACAGGTGAAGAGACCCAGGGGTATGTTCACGCTGATGTCCTTCAGGTTGTTGGCGCGTGCCCCGGAAATGCCCAGGCAGCCTGCCCGCGGTCTCCTCCTGTGCCCGGGTGCATGGATGCGCAGCCGTCCCGAGAGATAGCGTCCGGTCAGCGAGGAGGAGTCACTCACGAGGGCGTCGGGGTCGCCCTGAAACACGACGCGGCCCCCTTGCTCGCCTGCGCCCGGCCCCATGTCGATGACGTGGTCTGCGCTCAGGATGGTGTCTTCGTCGTGCTCGACGACGATGAGCGTGTTGCCGAGATCCCGCAGGCGCTTCAGCGTGCCGATGAGGCGTTCGTTGTCCCGCTGGTGGAGCCCTATGGTAGGCTCGTCAAGGATGTACATGACACCCATGAGTGCGGACCCTATCTGGGTGGCGAGCCTGATGCGCTGGAACTCTCCGGAAGACAGCGAGCCGGCCGAGCGGCTCAGGGTGAGGTACCCGATGCCCACCGAGCTGAGAAACCCGAGGCGGTCCATGATCTCCTTGACGAGGCGGGATGCTATCTCCTCAGCCTTCCTGTCGAACCTCAGGCCGTCGAAGAAACCCATGAGGTCGTCCACGCTCAGGGTGGTGAGCTCGAAGATGTTCTTCGACCCGATCGTGACATGGAGGAGTTCCTTCTTGAGCCGCGCCCCTGAGCACATGGGACAGGTGATGGTGTTGAGGAAGCGGGAGATCTCATCGCTGATGTCCCCGGTGTCGCTCTCCTTCATCCGTCTCGTCAGGTTCGGGATGACGCCCTCGAAGGGTGCGGAATACTGGTCTTTCATGGGGCCGCCGTACAGGATCGTCCGCTTCACATCCTCCGGCAGGTCATGGAAGGGCGCGTCCTCGTCGAATCGCAGGTTCCGCGCCAGATAGGTGACCATGCGCGCGGCGAATTTCCCGGGAGGCACGCCCCATGGCGCTATGGCGCCCCGGGCCATGGACCTGTCCCCGTCCGGAACCACCAGGTCCGGATCGATCTCGATGAGCACCCCGAGGCCGTGGCAGTTTCCGCACGCACCGTGGGGGTTGTTGAAGGAGAACATACGGGGCGAAATCTCGGGCAGTGAGGTGTTGCAGACCGGGCAGCCATGGTGCTCGGAGTAGACGGTGTATCCGTCCTTGTCGTCGACCACTGCCAGGGTGCCCCCGGAAAGCCTGCACGCCATCTCTATGGAATCGATCAGGCGCGAGACGACCCCGTCCTTGAGCACGACCCTGTCGATCACCACCTCGATGGTGTGTTTCCTGTTCTTGTCCAGCTTCGGGACATCCTCCAGATCGAAGAACTCGCCGTTTATGCGTACGCGGACAAAACCCTCGCGCGAGAGCTTGTCCAGGAGCTTCGCATATTCCCCCTTGCGTCCCGTCACCACCGGTGCCAGGAGCATGATCCTGCTCCCGGGCCCGATATCCATGACGGACTGGGCCATCTGCTGGATGGTCATGGACTGTATGGGCCTCCCGCAGACCCAGCAGTGGGGCGTCCCAGTCCGGGCGAAGAGGACACGCAGGTAGTCATAGACCTCGGTGACCGTGCCCACCGTTGACCGGGGATTGTTCGAGGTCGTCTTCTGCTCGATGGCTATGGCCGGCGAGAGCCCCTCGATGGAATCGACCTGGGGCTTGGGCATCTGCTCGAGGAACTGCCTGGCATAGGCACTGAGCGATTCGACGTATCGTCTCTGGCCCTCGGCATAGAGCGTGTCGAAGGCAAGCGTGGATTTGCCTGAACCGGATACGCCGGTGACCACGACGAACCGGTTCCTCGGTATGCGCACGTCGATACCCTTGAGGTTGTGCTCGCTGGCGCCTTTTATCTCGATGAAGTCTTTCATGCAGGGTCTGTGTGCTTGAACGGCCTGAGCAGGGCTTCAAAACAGTGCCCTGCTGCTCCACGACGCGACCTCAAGGCGCACCCATCTCAGAGATAAACCCCGATGTAGTGGTCCGCCATGATCATGCCCAGCCAGTGATCGAAGGCCTCCTTGCGGTACTTTTCCTGCAGGGCCTCGATGATCTCGTCCCTCACCTCTTCCAGGGGCTTCCCCCCCGAGCTTCCCTGCTCGACAACCTCGAAGATGAGGATCGCGTCGCCTGCCTGGACGGGGCCCGCAATGTCGCCCTTCTTTGCATTTTCGAGGGCATCGCGCACCTCCTTCGCCATGTCCTTGACGGCGACCCAGCCTATATCGGGGGATCCGTCGACGAGGAGGTCGGAGTGCGATGCAGCGACATCCTCGAACCGTTTCCCCGACGCGAGCTCTTCCATGGCCCTGCGGGCCCTGTCAGGGTCTCCCCTGACGAGGATCTGCCTGAGGTGGAAGGATTCGGTCCCGGCATAGTCCTGCCTGCTGTCATAGTACCCCTGGATCATGGCGTCCGTGATCACGACCCTTGCTTTCACCATGATTTCCATGAGCGTTGACTTCATGATCATGGACCTGGCGCTTCCGACGTCGATGTTCATCTCCCGGGCCGTCTGCTCGGCACGACGGATGTCCACGGGCTGCAACCCCAGACGCTTGTAGACCTTGTCCACCACCGCGTCCTCTATCATGATCTGGAGAACCTGCCGGGTGGTGGCCAGGTCGTACTCCTGGGCACCGAGCTCACCCATTTTCCTGATGACATCGGAATACATGATGACCGTATCGTCGACCACGGCCACGATCCCGTCGATCATCTCGGCCCGGGCGTTCTGGGACATGAACGTGACGAGCACGAATGCCGCAACCGTCAGATTCAGCGCGACCTGCCGAATTCGCGTGGTGTTTCCCTCTCTATCCAAGAGCCCGGATCCTTTCGTGTTTTCCGTTCCCGACGACCCTACGCGAGGGCGTAGAGCGTTTCCCTGATCTCGTCCGTCAAACGGGATTCCGTCACCGGTAGTTCCAGGAACCCCTCAGGCCTGAGCCTGCCCTTTTTCCGTTCGAGGAGCCGCTTCATCTTCTCGAGGTCCATGATGCTATCACGGCTCACATGCAACCTCAACACCTCATCGAACATTTCGAGCTTCCGGAACCTCATCTTCTTCATGACGTCGCGGACCTCCGAGATGAACAGGAGCGATCTCACCGGTTGCGGCAGGGGTCCGTAGAGGTCTTTGAGCTCATCCGCGATAGCCATGAGCTCATCGGCGGATGCCGAGAAGAGGCGCTTGTACAGGCCAAGGCGCAGGTGCTGGTCCGGACAGTAATCCTCCGGGATGAAGGCATCGAGGCTGATCCTGATCTCAGGATCGACCTCGGCGGCCGGCTCTCTGCCCTGCAGTTTGTCGACCGCATCCTTGAGCATCTCCTGGTAGAGCTCGTATCCGATGGCCGTGACGTGACCCCATTGGGCCTTGCCGAGGATATCGCCTACGCCCCTGATCTCCATGTCGCGCATGGCCATGTGAAACCCGGCACCGAGAGACTCGTACTCCTTGATGGCGGCCAGCCTTTTGCGGGCGTCTCTGGTGATCTGGCCGAGTTCGGGCAGGAGCAGGAGACAGAATCCCTTGACCTTCGATCTGCCGACCCTGCCCCGCAGCTGGTAGAGGTCGGCCAGGCCGAACTTGTCGGCACGGTTGATGATGATGGTGTTCGCGTTGGGGATATCGATGCCGGCGCTGATGATGGCAGATGTCACGAGCACGTTCGTGGTCCTGTCGAGGAAGCCGGCCATGACCTTGTTCAGCCGGGGCCTGGGCATCTGGCCGTGGGCCACGCCGACACGGGCCTGCCCGCATAGAGACTGGATGTGGCGGGCCATGGCCTCGATGGTGGAGACCGTGTTGTGGACGAAGAAGACCTGTCCTCCCCGTTCGAGCTCCCTGGTTATGGCGGACATGATCTCCTCGTCGTCGAAACGGGCGATGACGGTGTCGATGGACTTGCGTTCGGCCGGAGGGGTCTCGATGACCGAGAGCTCACGAAGCCCTGAGATGGCCATGTTGAGCGTCCTCGGTATGGGGGTGGCGGTGAGCGTCAGCACGTCCACCTCGGACCGCATCGACTTTATCTTTTCCTTGTGCCTCACGCCGAACCGGTGCTCCTCGTCGACGATCAGGAGGCCGAGGTCCCTGAACTTCGTTCTTTCGGAAATCAGGGCATGCGTGCCTATGACGATGTCCACCCTGCCAGCCTCGAGGTCCGCCAGGATCTCCCGGTTCCCCGAGGAGGCACCCATGCTGGAAAGCGCTTCGACCCTGACCGGCCACTTCTCCATCCTGTCCCGGAAGGTCACGAGGTGCTGGTGGGCCAGGAGGGTCGTGGGGACCAGGACGGCCACCTGCCGGCCCGACATTGCAGCGACAAAGGCGGCGCGCAGGGCGACCTCGGTTTTCCCGTACCCCACGTCTCCGCACACGAGCCTGTCCATGGGCCGCGTTGAAGCAAGGTCTGCATAGGTCTCCTCCACGGCCTTGAGCTGATCGTCGGTTTCCACGTAGGGGAACGAATCCTCGAACTCCCGTATGAGGGGGTGCGACGTGTCGAGGGAGACCCCCCTGGCCGTCTGTCTCGTGGCATAGAGCTCCAGGAGATCACCGGCGAGCTTCGCCACCGACTGTCCTGCCTTGGCCCTGGCCGTTATCCATCGGGTCCCGCCGAGCCTGTCAACGGTATAATGGTCGACATCGCCCACGTAACGCTGGAGGAGGGAGAGTCGGTAGACAGGCACATAGAGCCTGTCGCCTCCCAGGTACTCGAGGAGCACGTAATCGCTGGACGTACCGCTCACCTCGAGGCGCACCACGCCCTTGAAGACGCCTATGCCGTTGTCCCGGTGCACCACGGCGTCTCCGACGTTGAGCTGGGTGAAGGGGTCGTAGATGGGGGGACCGGAGGGGCCCTTCCTTCTCCGCCTGCGGGCGCCGAGCAGTTCCTCGGCACTGAGAAGAGCCACGCCGAGGCCAGGCAGTATGAATCCGGATGACAGGACCCCCTCGATGATTCTCACCCGCGACGTGAACCCGCCTTGACGCATGAGGAAGTCGCCGTCCGAGGGGTCCGTCGGTATGCCGCGGTTTGAGAGTGCATACGCGATGCGCTCGGTGAGAAGCTCCGAGGACGAGAAGACGAACACATCGTGTCTGCCGTGCACCAGGGAGACGACCCGGTCGAACACGGCCTCGCTGCCGGTGCCGGCCTGAACGTGCGGCTGCATCTGCCGGAACTCCAGCGCCCCCTCCAGGCAGGAGCGTGTCGTGGAAACAGAGCGAGCGAAGCCGCCGATGAGATCCCCGAGCACGTCCCTTTTCAGGATGGCCTCTCCGGGTTCGACCGCTGCCCGGCCGTGTGCTCTGGCACGTTCATATCCGTGGGCATAGGAGTCGAAGATCTCTTTGCACAGGGCCTCGATCTCCTCGGTGTCAGGCGTCATGACCGTCGATGCCCGGGGGAGATAGTCAAGAAGACTGCCGGGACGCTCGTAGAAGAGAACAAGGTACGACTCGATGCCCGGTGTGCGGATCCCCTGCTCCAGGTCCTCGATGAGGACCCTGACCCTGTCTTCCCCGAGCCTGCGCATGCGCGGCCTCGCGTTTCTTATGAAACGGGGATCCAGTATCACCTCCCCCGCGGGCAGCAGGGTGACGGACGAGAGCTCCCTGGTCGTCCTCTGGGACCTGATGTCGAAGGCCTTGATGGCCGTGATCTCGTCCCCGAACATGTCGAGGCGCACGGGGGCATCCATGGCGGGAGAGAAGATATCCATGACTGAACCACGCACGCTGAACTGGCCCACATCGTCTATCAGGGCTTCCCTGGTGTACCCCATGCCCACGAGGCGGGTCGAGAGATCGTCCCGGTTGACCTCCGTCCCGGCTTTGAGGGGAATGACGGCCTCGAGGAGTTCCTCCCTGGGCACGGTGTATCCAACGAGGGCCCGCAGGGGCGCGACGATGACGGCGGGGTTCGACGTGGTCAGGGAATACAGCGTGGCTATCCTGCGGGCCATGATCTCCCGGGAAGGGCTGTCGTCCTGGTAGGGCCTCACGTCGTAGGGCGGGAACAGTCTCACCTGGTCAGGCCCGAGGAAGCACAGGAGGTCGTCCTCGGCCTTTTCCATGTCCTCGCTGTCCTGAACGATCCACAGCACGTTCCTGCGGTCCCGGCGGAGCATGCAGGCTGCCGCGAGGGCCTGGAGGGAGGGGGGCAGAAACCCGGTGGCGCTCAGGCTCCCCAGGGCATCGAGAAGTCTATTCGCCATGACCCAGGTCCACGATCAAGTGAGGGGCTGCTTGGTTCTCTCCGGGAGAGGCAACCGCCAAGACGCAGTCCGACTCCAGCACGGGCCAGAAAGGGCGAAGACTGCGGGGGACCCTCATGGCGGAGAGCATGTCGGCCACCCTTCTGCCGCGCATCCTGTCGCCGGGACGCCATGGGCGCAGGACGGGGCGCCCGGGGCACTCCCCGGCAGGGATGATGCGCACGGACTTGTTGATCTCGGGTATGTGAAAATCTCCCCCACGATCGATGGGGTGCCTGTAGCACGTCCCTCCTGACAGGAGGTGAAACACCAGCAGGTCGTTGTCACGGCAGATCCTGACTTTCCGCCGCACGGTATGGGCCGAGACATGGCCGCCGACGACCCGCAGCGCCGCCTCGACCTGTGCGGCATCGATTCCCCTCGGTTCTCCGGTCATGGAGGTTACGGTGTCGATGAGAAACCGCCGCAGCACCGACTCATGGGCCTCCCGGAGGGTTTCGGTACGGAAAGCCCTGATCATCTCCCAGTCGAAGGCCAGGGCTTTCCGAGCGAGTTCGGCGGACAGTGCGTCCATGAGGTCCCCTTCCTGCGATGCGATGGCCGCCAGTGACGACACCGCTTGCGCCGCACGCTGATTGATGCGCCTCATGAGGGGCATGATGGAAAGACGTATCAGGTTCCGTGCATGGTGCGTGTCGTCGTTGGATGTGTCCTGGACGTGCTCCAGGTCGATGCGTGCCGCATATTCCTCGATCCGGGCCCTGGCGATTCCCAGCAGGGGCCTTATGACGCCGTCGTCCCTGCGGTGCGCCATGCCCGAGAGACCCCTGAGGCCCGTCCCTCGCACGATGCGGTATATCACGGTCTCGGCCTGGTCATCGAGGGTGTGCCCGGTTGCGGCGCACCCATACCCGTTTCGGCTCAAACAGTCAAGGATCGCGTGGTACCTCTTCTCCCTCGCCCTCTCTTCGAGATTCGAGGCATGCGGGCCCATGCCGAGTCGCGCGAGATGGAAGGGCAGCGAGAGCCGTCTGCACCGTTCCTCGACGAAGCGTGCGTCCTGTCCGGAGGACGTGCCCCGCAATCCATGATCGACGTGGATGACCCCGAGGCCCAGGTCGAGGAGTGGCGCTGCCCTGCACAGAAGGTCGAGGAGCACCATGGAATCGATACCGCCGGAGACGCAGGCCAGGACCTGTTCGCCCCTGGTCACGCGGCAGGGGCCGGTCAGGTCCTTGACGAAGTCATCCAGAATGTCATTGCCGTGCATCGTGACATCATTTAGTACCGATGCCGGCCATGGTCAAGATGTACCTCACCGTGTCTTTCCTGCATGGAGCATCAGGGGGTGGCCAGCTGCAGGCACGTCTCCCGTCCTGTCGACACAGACCCCGCCGGGAAGCCGCTCGGCCATGTCCCCGGCAGGGGGGGTGAGCTCGTAGTCCATCCTGATGACACTGTAATCCACCAGTGCCGTCATGTGCAGACTCATTTTCTCGAACACCCTGAGCATCCTGACGTTTTCCTCCCACACGTAGGCACGGAAGATCGTAAACCCGTGCTCCCTGGCAATCTCGGTCATGGTCCGGAGCAGGTACGTGCCGAGTCCCATGTTCTGCCATGCAGGATGAACCATGACGGCGAATTCGCAGATCACCCGGTTTTCAATTTCCCTTTCCCGGCAGATATGAGCTATGGCGACGAGGCTCTTCGTCTGCCCCTCCTCGACTTCCGCAACCAGTGCGAGGGAATCGTGGTAGTCGCAGTTCACCATCTGCTGGGCCTGCTTGTGATGGAGAGAGGTGAGGTGGACATGGAAGCGGTGGAACTTTTCGTCGCTGCTCAGTGAATAGAAGAGGTTCTGCACCGCCCGCTCGTCCGTGATCCTGACGGGCCGCAGAAGGACTTCCTTCCCCGAGAAGACCTGCAGGTGTTCGTATTGGGCGGGATACAGTGCGTCCCCGGGAGGCATGACCTGGTCCTGGAAGAGGTAGTTCATCCTCTTCGCCTCTTCGAGAAGCCACGAACGGTACTTCGGGTGGGCAATGGTGATGAGTTCCAGGGCGCGTTCCCTGATGGATTTTCCGAAGAGGTTCACGCTCCCGTACTCTGTCACCACGTGACCGATGTCCGTCTGGGTGGTGATGATGCCCATCCGCGACTCGGTGAAACGCGGTACGATGCGGGAGATGCTCCCGTCGCGCGAGGTGGAACGCAGGGCGATGATGGCCTTGCCCCCTCTCGTGAGCTGGGTCATGCGGTTGAAGTGGGGCTGGCCCAGAGTTCCGAGGTGCCCCCCCCGTTCCCCCAGGGAGACGCAGGACTGCCCCGTGAGGTCGATCTCCACGGCACCGTTGATGGCCACGAAGGGTTCCTTTGAGAGAATGGTCTGGGGGTCGCCCACGCTGGCGAGTGAGGCCATGGTGATTCCCGTATTGCCGTCCATGAACCTGAAGAGTCTCTCGGTCCCGATGCACAGTGATGTCGTGACCGTGTTCCCGTCCGGGATCTCCCCTCCACGGATGAGGTCCATGACCGTATCGGTTATGATCTCCGAATGAACGGAAAGATTCCTTTTCCCGCTCATGGCCCTCAGTGCCGCATCGGGTATCCTGCCGAACCCGATCTGGATGGTGGAGCCGTCGTCGACGAGACGGGCGACGTGCTCACCGATACGCCTCGTTTCGTAGTCGAGCTCTTCGGTACCATACTCCACCAGCGGCTCGCTGTGCTCGATGATGTAGTCCACCTCTGAGAGGTGCACGAGGCTGTCTCCGCCGGAAAATGGCATCTCAGCGTTGACCTGTGCGATCACCACATCGGCCTTCTCGATGACTGCCCGCATGACATCAACGGTCACCCCGAGGCTCATGAATCCATGTCCATCGGGTGGGCTGAGCTGGATGAGGGCCGTATTGATCCGGATGGCCCCGTCCCTGATCATCCTCTCGAGCATGTCCGAGGAGAGGGGGATGTGGTCGGTCTTGCCGGAGGAAAAGGGTCCGGACAGCCCTGGCGACACGAAGAACGAGTGTATGCGGAACCGGGCCCCCGCCTCGCCGCCGAAGTCGGCATAGGTGCGCAGCGGGATGGTGGTGAACACCTGGACGTCGCTGAGGTGCAGGTTGCCGAGGATGAGGGTCCGGACGAGATGCTGGGGCTCCGCACACCCGGATTCAACGAACAGGCTCGACCCTGGGTGGATGATCTCCTGGATCATCTCGGCCGATACCTTCTTGGTCAGGCAGTCCTCCATGCATGCACGCCTTCGGCCACCGCAAGCGCCATCTGAGCCTTGTTCCCCCCTTGCGAGTGACACACGATCAATATGGAGACCATATCGTCATCCTTGCTGTAATTTATTACCCCGCAAGTCACGGGGGAACGAGCCCTCGATCCGCTCCTTCCCGAAAGTCCTTGACTGACCGGGGCGGCCATATATCATGGTCAGTGCCGTTACCGAGTCCAGGAGGCCAAGACGACATTCATGAAAACACTCTATGCATCCGACCTGCACGGAAGAGTCAACCTCTACGGGGATTTGATGGAACTGGCTTCCCGCAGCGCCGCCCGGCTCGTCATCCTCGGAGGCGACCTCTTTCCTACCATCATTCCCAACCCCGTCACGCTCATAAACGGCCGTGCCGATTTTCAGAACGACTTGAAGGGCCAGCTCCGCTTCGTCGAGAGCTACCTTGCCCCGACGTTGCGCGACTTCCTCTCGGCCCGTCCAGGTGTCAGGCTCCTGTACATCCCGGGAAACCACGACTGGATCCCCGCAGTAAAGAGGTTCGAGGAGGCACTCCCCGGGGCCATGAACATCCATGCGCGCACGGTATCCCTGAACGGACACGACTTCCTCGGCTATGCCTGCGTGACGGACTCCACCTTCTGGGTCAAGGACTATGCACGACGCGACAGGACAGCCGATCCCTACGTGCCGAGCAGGTTCGCCATCGTCAGCGGCACGGACAGGCTTCTCGAAAGCCCCGGGGGCGAGTATGCCCAGAACTCTGCCAGCATGGAGGAAGATCTTTCCGGCGTCCGGTTCGATGCCCCGGGCCGGGCCATCTGCGTGTTCCACTGCCCGCCGTACGACACGGGGCTCGACACGCTGCACAACGGCAGACCCATAGGCTCACGGGCTATCAGGTCGTTTCTCGAGGACAGGCAGCCGCTTTTGAGTTTGCACGGGCATATCCACGAGGCGCCCTACATGTCCGGGTTCTTTCGGACCCGCATAGGCAAGACCACTGCTGCGAATCCCGGGTGTAACCCCGAGACGCTCCATGCCCTCATCCTCGACACCGACGACCCGGAAGCCTCGTTGACCCATACCGTCTTCGGAAAAATCATGCCCATGGGCGACATGCACGGGCTCATGCCCGAGAGGCGCATGCGCAAGGTCAAGGCGTTTTTCATGGAGAGGGTGCTCAAGGGGTGATGGGCCGGGGCATGAGGCCTTCTCAGATGCAAGAAAACATCATGAAATCGGCATGGAGGGAATGAGCCGTCGCGTCAGCACGCTGCCGTCAGCGACGTGTTCCGGTCCTGGTCCTCGATGCCGAGCATACGGGAGAAGGTTTCCAGGAGGCTCTTGTCAAAATCGGTGCGGGCCTCCTTCTTGATGATCTCTATGGCGTCCAGTGGTTTCATGGGCGATTTGTAGGGTCTGACCGATATCAGCGCGTCGAAGATGTCGGCGATGGCGCAGATTCGTGCGCACGGGTGAATATCCGTCATGCCGAAGGGGTAGCCGGAGCCGTCTGGACGCTCATGGTGCTGCATCGAGATATAAGCCGCCTCATCGGTGAGCTGGCCCGTCTCCATGAGAATGACATAGCCCCACTGGGGGTGCCTTTTCATGATCGCCCACTCGTCGGGGCTCAGTCTCCCGGACTTTCTGAGAACACTCAAGGGGACCATGCACTTGCCTATGTCGTGGAGAAAATATCCGTAGCACTGACGCTCGAGGCTCTCCACGCTCACCGATCGATCCCCCTCGAAGAAGCGCATGGCCAGGGCGGTGGCATAGATGCCCACATTGATGCTGTGGGCATAGGTGTCGAAGTCGTGCTCGGTGATCGAGAAGAGGTCCTTGAGCAGCACCTTGTCCCGCATGATGTTTCTGAACATCGGCTTGAGGACGCTCTTGATGTCATCGAGGCGATTCGAGCTCGGGTCGTGCATCGCCTTTCTCAGGGCATGTATGGACGAGATGTAGAAGGCCGCCTCCTTGACCTTGGGGGGGACGGTCGGGTCGGTGAGTATCGTTTCCGACTGGGCATGGATGTATTCTTCAAAGGCGTTGGCATCCGTCAGCCGGATGTAGACCCTGTCGATGCCGAAGCGGTTGAGCTCGACGAGCTGGTCTTTGGTGAAGATGCCGTCCCTGCACAGAAACGGCATGAACCTGTCCTCGTGTTTGATGAACAGGTCCACCGCCGATTTCTCGTTCAACTGTATGACGTCGATGGGTACCGGCCTGAAGACATCCATACCGGCTTTTTCGGTAATTTAAGAATACATCATGAGAGATGCATGTGAATAGCGAGATATATCAGTAAGTTCTACATCACTGACACGAGCTCGTGCTGTTTTATCCCGGCCTGATGATCCCCGATTCGGTGATGAAAGCCGTGATCAGCCCGTGCGGCACGACGTCGAACGCCGGGTTGAAGACGTTCACCCTGGGTGCCAAGACTGATCCCTGGACGGTCAGCACCTCTTCGGGGCCTCGTTCCTCTATGGGTATGTCGTCACCCGTCGGCGTTTCCGCATCGAAGGTAGACCGGGGTGCGGCGATATAGAACGGTATGCCGTGGGCATGGGACAGAACGGCCAGCGAGTAGCTACCCACCTTGTTGGCTGCATCGTGATTGGCGGCAATGCGGTCTGCACCGACGATCACCGCATGCACCCTGTTCAGCCGCATGAGCCATCCCGCCATGCTGTCCGTGATCAGGGTGCAGGGTATGCCGTCCGCCTTGAGTTCGTAGGCGGTGATGCGCGCCCCCTGGAGCAGCGGGCGGGTCTCGTCCATGTACACGCACTGAAGCCTGCCCTGCTCGTGGAGTCTCCGGATGACGCCCAGGGCTGTCCCCATGCCCCCGGTTGCGAGGGAGCCCGCATTGCAGTGGGTGAGAACCGAGAACGATCGACCCTGCTCGAAGAGTCCGGCTCCCAGGGACGCAATGGCTTCGTTCGACGCGATCTCCTCGGCCCAGATCGCGTCGGCCTCTTTCGTGAGCCTCTCCTTGAGTTCCCGTTCGCCGGAACGTGCGGCAGTCTCCATGCACCGCTTCACTGCCCAGGGCAGGTTCACGGCCGTGGGTCGCGAGGCAAGGAGAATGCGGGAGGCCCGCTCGACGCTCGACCTTCCCCCGGCGGCCTCCAGCACGAGCCCGTAGGCCGCTGCGATGCCGATGGCGGGCGCACCCCGCACGGCCAGGGTCCGTATGGCATGGGCCACGTCTTCGGCAGTGGAGCACGCGATCCACCGTTCTTTTCGCGGCAGCACCCTCTGGTCGAGGATGTAGAGGGTCTCGTCCCGGAAATAAAAGGGTCTGATCATAGCCCGAGAAATTCCCGTGAAGGTTTGTCGCGGCGCAGTCGGGCCACCTCGTCCATGGCAAGGCTGCGGATCTGTCCGGCCGAGGGAAACGCCATGGTGATCTCGCCGCTGTCCATGATCTTGCCGAGGACCGGGACGGTATCCCCGGAACACTCGCAGGTCTGACGGCGGCCTCCGGGCACCACGTAGTCCCTCATGCACGTCCTGCAGCGCAGGACATCCTTCACGCCCGAGCTCTTCCCGCGTTTCGCCCAAGGCTTGCCGTCCATCGCCACGATGTCCATGGAGAAATCCAGGGTGGCCGCACTGGAGACCTGTGTGCCCACACCGAAGGCGTCCACTACGTCACGGAGGTCAACGATGTCATCCAGGCCGAGACCGCCTGAAACGTAAAGCTTCACGTGATTGAAGCCGCGAAGATCGAGCTCCCACCTGACTTCCTGAAGGATGGCCCTGAAGTCGCCCCTGCGCGATGAGGGCGTGTCGAGGCGGATGCCCTCGAGGCGATCGTCCAGGGCCTCGGCCACACGGATGGCCTCGAACTTCTCGTCCTGGAAGGTGTCTATGAGCACGACCCTGGGTATCGAACCATCCACGACCTCGTCGAAAGCCAGCGCGGCGCTCACCGTGTCCCCCATCTGGAGGATGAGCGCGTGGGGCATGGTGCCCATGGGCTTCTCGCCTATGAGCCGCGCGCTGGCCACCGTGGCCACGCCGTCACAGCCGCCGATGAAGGCGGCCCGCTCCACCATAGGAACGATCGACGGGTGCACGCGGCGGGCGCCGAAGCTGATGAGTCCCCTGTCGCCGCAGGCCACCCTGCACCGGGAAGCCTTGGTGGCGATGCCGGAGGCCTGGCACAGGCATCCGAGGATGGCGGTTTCCAGCCTGCCGAAGGCGAGGTAGTCGCCCTCGATGGTCATGACCGGTTCGTTCGCGAAGAACACGCTTCCCTCCGGCATGGCCCGGACCGTGACCGGGCTTCCCTCCAGAAGGATGCATGCCTCTTCGAGGCCGGCGAATATCCCCCACCGGTAGCGGTGATCGGGCCACGACTTGAGGAAGATCTCCATGCACACGTGCCGGGACGCCTTCTTCGAGCGGAGCACTTCTTCCGTGCGGATGAAGTAGACGTCCGTGACATCCCCTGCCCTGACCTCGCCGGTTTGTGCGATATGGAGTTTCTTCATGGGTTCAGCAGCTCCCGGATGATCGTTCCTGCCACCTTGGGGTTGGCCCTGCCCTTGCTCGCCTTCATGGCCTCACCGACGAAGAAGCCCAGGAGCTGCGTCTTTCCTTGCCGATACTTGGTCACCTGTCCGGGATTGGCCTCGATGATCCCGAGGATCAGGGCCTTCAGCTCCGTCTCGTCGCTGACCTGTGCCATGCCGAGCTCCTCTACGATGCTGGATGCATTCCTTCCCGTAGCTGCCATTTCCGTGATGACATCCTTGGCCGCGAGCCCGGAAACGGTTCCCGCCTTCACCAGCGAGATGAGGTCCGTGAGCATCGCCGGCGTTATCTTTAGCCCGCGCACATCGACGCCTGTCTCATGCATGACCCTCGTGAGCTCTGACATGACCCAGTTGCTGATATCCTTGGGTGCATCGAGCAGGGAGACACACTGCTCGTAGTAGTCGGCCAGGGCAGGCTCCTGCGTGAGCTGTTCCGCGTCGTAGGTCGGCAGCCCGTACAGGTCCATGAACCTCCTGCGCCTCGCGGACGGGAGCTCGGGCAGGTTCTTCCTGACAGTGGCCGTCCATGCCTCGTCGATCACCACCGGCACGAGGTCCGGGTCGGGGAAGTACCTGTAGTCGTGGCTCTCCTCCTTGGATCGCATGGGACGTGTCGCACCGAGGATCGCGTTCCACGACAGCGTTTCCTGCACCACGGACGAGCCGGAATCGATGATGGCCGACTGCCGCTGTATCTCGTGGTCGAGGGCCCGCTGCACGTTCCTGAACGAGTTCATGTTCTTGAGCTCGGTACGGGTGCCGAAACCCGCAGCCCCGGCCGGCCTCACGGAGATGTTCGCGTCGCACCTGAACGATCCCTGCTCCATGTTCCCGTCTGATATCCCGAGGTGAACGAGAATGAGCCGGAGTTCCCTGAGATAGGCAACGGCCTCGCCACTCGTCGACATGTCGGGCTCCGATACGATCTCCAGCAGGGGGACGCCGGCACGGTTGAAATCTATGTATGAACGCCCCCGGGACTCGTCGTGGATGTTCTTGCCGGCATCCTCCTCCATGTGGATGCGGCGTATGCCGATCCTCTTCGGCGCCCCCCCCGATTCGATGTCGAGGTGCCCGCGCGTGCAGAGAGGGCTCTCGAACTGGGTGATCTGGTATCCCTTGGGGAGGTCCGGGTAGAAGTAGTTCTTCCTGGCGAAGACGTTCCGGCTCTCAATGGTGCAGTTCAGGGCCAGCCCGAGCCGTATCCCGAATTCGACCGCCTCCCTGTTCAGGACAGGGAGCGTGCCGGGCAGGCCCAGGCAGACCGGGCAGGTGTTCGTGTTAGGTGAGAGGCCGAAGGCGGTGGTGCACCCGCAGAAGATCTTCGAGCCAGTCAGGAGCTGGGCGTGAACCTCCAGGCCGATGACCGCTTCGTAGCCGCTCACGGCCTGACCTCGTGAAACCTGGTGCGGTCCTGGAAGGTCATGGCGGCCCCCAGGATCAGCTCGTCCATGAAGGCCGGCGCCATGAGTTGGAGCCCCACGGGCAGGCCTGAGTCGCCGAACCCGCAGGGGATGCTCAGCGCGGGTATGCCTGCCAGGCTCGCGGGGATGGTGTAGGTGTCGAGCAGGTAGACGCCCAGGGGGTCGTCCACCATCTCGTCCAGGCCGAAGGCGGTCACCGGCACCGTGGGCCCGGCGATCATGTCGCATTGCTTGAAGGCCCTGCGGAAGTCCTCGGCTATCAATGTCCGCACCTGCGATGCCTTGCGGTAGTAGGCATCGTAGTAACCCGCAGAGAGCGCATAGGTTCCCAGCATGATCCGGCGTTTGACCTCCTCCCCGAAGCCCTGCGCCCTCGTCTCACAGTACATCTCGAAGAGGTCCGCGTTTTCGGTGTCCCGCAGGCCGTACCTCACGCCGTCATACCGGGCGAGGTTCGAGCTGGCCTCCGCGGTGGCGACGATGTAATAGACAGCCACGCCGTAGCGGATATGGGGCAGGTCGATGGCAACCGTCTCGGCGCCGAGCTCGGCAAAGAGCGCGATGGCGAAGCGGACCGAGCGTTCGACGTCGCGCGAGAGCCCCTCCGAGAAGAACGGATCGGGTACGCCGATCCTCACACCTCGCAAGTCCAACCCGTCCAGGGAGATCCTCCCGTACCGTTTCGGTATGCTCGTTGAATCCCTCGGGTCGTGCCCCCGTATGGCGTCGAAGAGGACCGCCACGTCGCGGGCGCTCCTTCCCATGGGTCCGATCTGGTCGAGCGACGAGGCAAAGGCCACCAGGCCGTAGCGCGACACGGATCCATAGGTGGGCTTCAGGCCGGTGATGCCGCAGAAGCTTGCAGGCTGCCTGACAGAACCCCCGGTGTCGGAGCCCAGCGCACCGTCGCACAGACCTGCGGCCACCGCGGCGGCGGAACCGCCGCTGGAACCGCCGGGTGTTTTCGTCACGTCCCACGGATTCTTCGTCGGTCCGAAGGCGCTCGTGGTCGTGGTGGATCCCATGGCGAACTCATCCATGTTGGTCTTGCCGAGGATGACGGCACCACGCTCCCGGAGCAGCCCGATGACATGGGCGTCATAGGGGGGGACGAAGAATCTCAGCATGTTGGACGAGCACGTCGTGCGCAGGTTCCTGGTCGAGATATTGTCCTTGACCGCGATGGCGAGGCCCGCAAGAAGGTCTTCGTCACCCCGGTCAATGCTCTGCGCGGCAGCCTTCGCATCAACGAGCGCATTGTCCCCGTTCAGCGTGACATAGGCATTCAGGTCGCTCTGCCGTATCCGGTCGAGGAGTGCCTCCACATGGGAAAGGGGCGAGATGTCTTCCTTGCGGAATTTCCGGGCCGTGTCCAGCATGTATCTCAGTCCTCGTCCATCACCAGGGGTACCTCGAAGGCATTGCCGTGGACACGGGGTGCGTTACGGAGGGCTTCCCCGACATCCAGGGACGGGCCCGGGGCGTCTTCCCTGTACACGTTAACCAGTGCCTGCACGTGTACGGTTGCCTCCACGTCGCCGGTGTCCACCTCCCTGAGCATGTCCATGTACGCGAGGACGGAACTCAGATCCCTGCAGAACCTGGCGACCTCGTCCTTGTTCACCCTCAGCCGTGCGAGTCGAGCCACGTGAAGGACATCGTCTTGAGAAAGTTTCAATGCCTTCCCCCGATGGCAAGAATGGCATTATCCATATAATAAAAACAAGATATCCTCAAGAATGGGGTTTTCAAGAAGACAGGTCGAAAAAGAGATTGATCATTTCCAATATGATTCGTATAGTGAGCCAGTTGCTTGTTATACGATATATTTTTATCATCTCGAGAAGGAGGTGTTCATGGGGAAGTTCGAGGAAAAATCCATTCCGGCCGTTTTCCATAACCGGGTCGACCAGTTCGGCGAGCGGGCGATCTGCGCCTACAAGAACAAGTCCGGTGCGTACGAGGACATCTCGTGGAACAGGATGGGCGAGATGGTCCGCAATCTCGGGTACTTCCTCATGGCGAGAGGCGTCAAGGCAGGGGACAAGGTGGCGCTCTTCTCCCCGAACCGGTGGGAATGGTGGGTTGCCGACCTCGCCATCCTCTCCGTGGGTGCTGTGAACGTGCCGATCTACGCGACCAACTCGGCCGAGGAGTCGCGCTACGTCATCGAGAACTCCGACTCGAAGATGTGTTTCGTGGCCACCGGGGAGCACATGGCCAAGATCGTGGAGGTCAGGCCCAAGCTGCCGAACCTCAAGGAGATCATCATCTTTGATGAACTGGACAAGTCAGTCGACGGGGTCGTCCGGTTCACGGACGCCCTGAAGGAAGGGGCATCGAAGGCCGATGCCAAGGAGTTCGACGACCGCATCAACAACATCAAGGCCCAGGACCTGGCGACCCTGATATACACCTCGGGGACCACGGGGCCGCCCAAGGGCGTCATGCTTTCGCACAACAACTTCTTCGCCAACGTCCAGCAGATCTACAACGTGGACCCCGAACTCTTCAAGCGGGCCGACGAACTCACGTTCCTGTCCTTCCTGCCCCTGGCGCACTCCTTCGAGCGCACCTGCGGCTACTACACCCCCATGTCGTTCGGCATGAAGGTTTACTTCGCCGAGGACTTCGCCAAGATCCTGGACAACTTCCAGGAGGTGAGGCCGGTGTGCGTGGTGAGCGTGCCCCGCCTCTACGAGAAGATCCACGCCGGTATCCTCGCCAAGGTTTCAGGTGCGCCACCTGTCAAGAAGGCCCTGTTCAACTGGGCCATGGGGATCGCCGCTCAGAATCTGCCGTACATCTGTAACGACAGGCCGAAGACGGGCTTCTTCGCATTCAAGTACAACCTGGCCGACAGGATCATCTTCAGCAAGCTCAGGGCAGCACTGGGCATGGATAAGATGGAGTTCGCCTTCTCGGGCGGGGGGCCCCTGTCCGTGTCCGATGCCGAGTTCTTCCTGGGCATGGGCATCAAGGTCATCGAGGGGTTCGGCCTCACCGAGACGACCCCGGTGACCAACACCAACAAGCGCCAGAAGATCAAGCCCGGCACGGTGGGCATTGCAGTGAAGGACACCACGGTCAAGATAGGCGAAGGCGGGGAAGTCCTCATCAAGGGGCCCCAGGTCATGATGGGCTACTACAAGAATCCCGAGGCCACCAAGGAGGCCTTCACCGAGGACGGGTTCTTCCGCACCGGGGACATCGGCGAGATCGACAAGGACGGGTATCTCAAGATAACGGGACGCATCAAGGACCTCATCGTCACCTCGGGCGGCAAGAATATCTCGCCCCAGAACATCGAGAACAGCCTGAAGGCGTCGAAGTACGTGGAGCAGGTCGCCGTCATCGGAGACAACCGGAAGTACCTCTCCGCACTCATCGTCCCGGCCTTCGCTGAACTCGAGGCGTGGGCGAAGAACAGCGGTGTTCAGTTCACCAACCGCAGGGAGCTCGTCGATGACCCGAAGGTCAAGGATCTCTACACCAGGGAAATCGAGGAGCACATGAAGGACTATGCCCGCGTCGAACAGATCCGCAAGTTCGCCGTCCTCGACAAGGAATGGTCCCAGGAGACCGACGAGCTCACCCCGACGCTCAAGCTCAAGCGCAGGGTCATCAACCAGAAGTACAACCCCGTCATCGAAGGCATGTACCCGACTGAAGACTGACACGACCGTGAAGGGGTGGCGGCGATGTCCGTCACCCCTGCCCATGCCATGAGAACATGGACTATGTTGTTATCACGTATTATTGTGCACTGTTCTATTGCCTTATAAAATACCTTGAGGCACTCACGGTTTCTATTGATAATATTTATGGAACCTATTATAATTAATCAATATCGAAGACCGAACTGATTCACCAATCTTTTGAGGAGGGTTGTCAATGGCAAAGTACAAGGAAACTTCAATGGGTGCAATATTCCAGAACCGGGTCGAGGAATACGGCGACAAGACCCTGGTCATCTGGAAGAACCAGGGAAAGTGGGAAGAGATCTCCTGGAACAAAATGAACGAAATGGTTCGCGACCTGGGCCTGTTCCTCATCGCCAGGGGTATTCAGCCAGGGGACAAGGTCTGCCTGTTCTCGCCTAACCGCTACGAGTGGTGGGTGGCCGATCTGGCGATCATCTCCGTGGGTGCCGTGAACGTCCCCATCTATGCCACCAACTCGGCCGAGGAGTCCCGGTACATCATCGAGAACTCGGACGCCAAGATGTGCTTTGTCGGCACCAAGGAGCACATGAGCAAGATACTCGAGGTCAAGCCCAAGCTGCCGAACCTCGGGGACGTCATCCTCTTCGACGTCATGGACAAGCTTCCCGCCGGCGTCGTTGCACTCAAGGATGCATACAAGGAAGGCAAGGCCTACAAGAACAAGGACGACTTCGACAAGAGGATCATCCCCATCAACATCGAGGACGTGGCCACGATCATCTACACTTCGGGCACCACGGGCAACCCCAAGGGCGTCATGCTCACCCACAAGAACTTCGTGTCCAACGTGAACCAGGCCAATGCCGTGGACCCGGACTTCCTTTCGGGCGACCATACGTTCCTCTCGTTCCTTCCCCTGGCCCACTCCCTGGAGAGGACCGTGGGATACTACGCGCCCATCTTCCTGGGCAAGAAGGTGGCCTTCGCCGAGAGCACCGAAAAGCTCCTGGAGAACCTGAACGAGATCCGGCCCACCTTCCTGGTGAGCGTGCCGCGCATCTACGAGAAGGTGCACTCGGGCATCACCTCCAAGGTGGCCACCGCCCCCCCCGTCAAGAAGGCCCTGTTCAACTGGGCCATGGGCATCGCCGCTCAGAATCTGCCGTACATCTGTAACGACAGGCCGAAGACGGGCTTCTTCGCCTTCAAGTTCAACCTGGCCAACAAGATTATTTTCTCCAAGCTTCGGGCAGCCCTCGGCCTTGACAGGCTGGTGGCGGCCATTTCCGGCGGCGGCCCGCTTTCGGTGTCCGATGCGGAATTCTTCCTGGGCATGGGCATCAAGGTCCTGGAAGGCTTCGGCCTCACCGAGACCACGCCCATCACCAACGCGAACAAGCCCAAGCTCATCAAGCCCGGCACGGTGGGTCCCGCTGTGAAGGACACCATCGTGAAGATCAGCGAGGACGGCGAGGTGCTCATCAAGGGTCCCCAGGTCATGAAGGGCTACTACAAGAACGAGGCGGCCACCAAGGAGGCCTTCACCGAGGACGGGTTCTTCCGCACCGGGGACATCGGCGAGATCGACAAGGACGGGTACCTCAAGATCACCGGCCGCATCAAGGACCTCATCGTGACCTCCGGCGGCAAGAACATCTCCCCGCAGAACATCGAGAACACGCTGGTTACGTCGAAGTTCATCGAGCAGGTGGCCATCATCGGCGACAACCGCAAGTACCTCTCGGCCCTCATCGTTCCATCCTATGCAACGCTGGAAGCCTGGGCCAAGGAGAACAACATCGCCTTCACGGGCCGCAAGGACCTGATCAGCAAGCCCGAGGTCCAGAAGCTCTATGAAAAGGAGCTCGAAGATCACATGAAGGATTACGCCCGGGTGGAACAGATCAGGAAGTTCACCCTCCTGGAGACCGAGTGGTCCCAGGACACCGGCGAAATGACCCCCACCATGAAGGTGAAGCGCAAGGTCATCAATCAGAAGTACGGGCCGATCATCGAGGCCATGTATCCTCCGGAGTAAGCTGCAAGACGAGAACCAATAGAAAGCGACGGGAGGCAATCCCGTCGCTTTTTTTACATCCGAAGGAAGACGAGATGAATGATCTCGAGGGGTTATAACCTTGCAGCCAGGACCGCGGCCCCGATGGCCCCGTTGACCTGGGCGTACCCGTTGACCTCGATGGCAGCGCCGAACTTCTTCTCGAGGGCCCTGACCACGCCGATGTTCTTGGCGACCCCCCCGGTCATCATGATGGGCGGCTCGGCCTTGATGCGCTGGGCCATGGCATAGACCCGGGATGCCACGGAGTCGTGGATCCCTGCGATGATGTTCTCCCTTGTCTCGCCCTTGGAGATGAGGGAGATGACCTCGGACTCGGCAAAGACCGTGCAGATGCTGCTGATCCGGGAAGGGTCCTCTGCCATGAGGGACTGGGCGCCGAAGTCGTCCAGGTTCACCTCCAGGGCCCTGGCCATGACCTCCAGGAAACGCCCCGTGCCTGCCGCGCACTTGTCGTTCATCACGAAATCCTTGACCATGCCCGAGGCGTCCACCACCATGGCCTTGCTGTCCTGGCCTCCCACATCGATGATGGTGCGCACGTCATTCCGGAGAAAGTGGGCGCCCGCACCGTGGCAGATGATCTCGGTCATGGCCTTGTGGGCAAAGGGAACGCCGTTCCTCCCGTAGCCGGTGGCGATGACCCTGGCTACCGCAGTCCCGGCTATGCCGAGCTCAGCAAGGAGTTCCTCGTAGACCTTCCGGGCCGCCAGTTCCACGTTGTAGCCCGTGAAGATGACCCTGGACCCCAGGATCTCCCCGTCCTCCACGATGGCCGCCTTGGCCGTGATGGACCCGATGTCGATTCCTGCTGTCTTCATGGAGGCTTTGTCCCTCAGATGGCCGTGGCGCCGCCGTCGACGAGGAGCGTCTGCCCGGTTATGAAGTCAGCGGCGTCGGAGGCCAGGAAGAGCACGGGATGCACCACGTCCATGGGCTCCGCAATGCGGCCCAGCGGTATGCCCTTGACGACCTGCTCGTAGATGATGTCGTTGGACCAGAACGGTTTGCTGAACTCGGTCCTCACCATGGACGGGGCCACGGCGTTGACCTGGATATTGCTGGATGCGAGCTCCGATGCAAGGACCCTGGTGAGCATCTCCACCCCCGCCTTGGCGATGCCGTAGACGCCCATGCCCGGCGATGCCTTGCGTCCGGCGATGGACGAGACGGTGACGATCTTGCCCCCCTTCTGGGGCCGCATGATTCTCGCGGCCCTTCTTGCACAGAGGAAGGTCCCGTTCAGGTTGGTGTCCATGATCTTCTGCCAGAGGGAGGTCTCCGTGTCGGCGATGGAAGGAGTGAGGAGGTTCATGCCCACGTTGTTGACGAGGGCGTCCAGCCTGCCATGCTTCTGCATGACCGTGTCGAACAGTCTTTCCACGTCCTCTTCCCGTGCTATGTGGGCGGGAACTGCCGTAACGCCCTCACCGCCGATGGCGGCGACGGCCGCATCGAGGGAGTCCCGCTTCCTGCCGCATATGACCACACGGGCGCCCTGAACGACAAGCTCGGACGCGATGGCGAGCCCGATCCCCCTGCTTCCCCCGGTCACGACGAACACCCGGCCTTCCAGTCCGTATCTGATCGCACCCATGACGCCCCCTATCCCTTCTTGTGCCGTATCATCTCCATGAAGGCATCTATCCGCGTGGCGGTCTGGCTCTCGGAGAAGCTCCGCTCGTCGGTCATGTGCGACTCGATGACCATGCACGGGATGCCCTTGACTTCCTGGACCATCCTCTGGATATCGTACTGCCCGAAGGAGTACGGCTTGCAGCTCCTGTTGGAGTGCATGACCATGCCGTCCACCTCGTACTTGTCTATCATGGTGAATATGGTCTTGACCATCTCGTCGATGCCGATGTTCAGGTAGATCCTCGTGTAGGCCTCGGCCATGGAGTCGATGAAATTGTTTTCGTCGATGTATTTCATGCTTCCACACCATGCGGTGGTGTACGTGTCTGCCACCAGGCACGCATCGTGGGAGGCGAAGGTGTCCGAGAGCCACTTCAGCCGGTACCACACGGGGAGATTGTCCCACAGGAGGCGGTAGCGCTCGTTCGGGATCGCCCAGATGCCCTTCTCTATGCGCTCGGCCATCTCGGCAAGGAGCTCCTTGTAGAAGTCGACGACGGTCTTCGTGCCCCGCAGCGTAACGATAAGGGCGAGGAAGAAGAAGGCGTCGAAGGCGGTCATGGGCGCCGGCTTGTGCGCTGCCGTATCGAGCACCGCCTGCCAGAGCCGCTGGCCTTCCACGGAGAGCCTGCCGACCTCATCGGCCTTGTGCAGGTCGAAGGGTTTGCCGCAGACGTTCTCGAGGAATACCACATACTCGTCGAGCTGTCTCCGCACATACCGCCTGGCGATGTCAGGGAACTCGGTGTGGCAGAACGGCGTGTCGAAAATGAACAGCGGGACGCCGAAATAACGGGCGTGAACCTCGTACCACTTGAGCACGGTGCCGCAGATGTTGTTGCAGCAGATGAGCATGTCCGGCCTCGGCAGGCCCCCGATGGGGCCCCCGTTCTCGAGTGAGCACGCGATGTCGGCCCTGGCGTAGGAGCACAGGTCACTGCTGTACCCCAGGGCCTCGGCCTTGGAGCAGAGGTCGCCCCCCATGTGCGACGCCCCGATCATGGCGCCGTAGTTCTCGGGGTAGACCGGTATCACGTCCATGACGATGAGCGGTTCCACCGGGCCCCCGCTCGTTATCCATGCGACCTTCTTTCCGGTCTGCGAGGCGGACTTGGCATCGATGTAGTACTCGGTCATGATTTCACGCATGCGCTTGGCTGAGCGGAATTTCCTGTTTTTTTCCTTCTCGGGGGTGCTCACGAAAGCCTCCTTTGCTCACAGCATGTGGATGAACGTCTCGAACCGGGTCAGGAGCTGCCCCTCGGGTGGGAGCTGGGCCTCGATCTCCAGGATCATGTTCGGGAAACCCGCCCTGTCAAGGGTTTCCTTCAGGTAGGGATAGTCGAAGCTGTGGGGATCGCAGAATTTGAGCTGCAGGAAGATGACGCCCTGGACCTGGTACTGCCCTGAAAGGCGGACCAGGTTCTCCCCCCGGGCGGTCACTGAAGAGTGCTTGGCGGGGCAGATGACCCGCTCGAAATACCTTTCGGCGATGGCCGCGATCGGATCTCCATCCTCGCTGCATGTGCCCTCGAAATACCTGGACCCTGTGCAGAGGTCATCCCACACCACATGGCCCCCGGCGCGCTCGATGAGCTCATAGATGTCGGGGTGCTCGCAGACGCTGCCGACCAGCATGACCCTCTTGCCCGACCCCCTCGATGGAGCCGAACCCCTGCACTGTGCTGAAAGTATCGAGAGATTCTCCTCGGTCTCCTGGCGATCGAGGACCATGGACCCCCTGACAATGGTGTTGAGATCGCTCGCGGACAATGGCGACGCATTTCGTGCGTACTGCTCGAAGAGTCCTTTCAGGGTCGCCCTGATCCTGTTGTATCTCCTCAAGGACGCCCTCAGATCGTCGTCGGAGATGGTGATGCCGAAACCTTTTTCGAGTTCATGCCTGAATTTTCTCAGCACATCCTCGAGATACGTACGCGAGCTCTCGGTGGTGAGCTTGACCGGCAGGACGACATCGGCAAAGAAGCGGAACCCGGTGTTCAGGCGCCAGATGTCGGAAAGCCTCTGAATGGAATCGCACGTGTGGGGAAAGACCGCGCCGTCGAGGTAGTCCAGGGTGCCGGAGAGGACATCCGAGAGGGCTCCCCGTACCAGCGAACAGCAGTATGCCTGGAGATGGGCATCGGCGATGCCTGTATCCCCCTGAGCACCGAAGAGCCTCATGGGGTGAACCCCGGCGGCATGAATGATCTCCTCCGGGGTATAGGAACAGAAGTATCCAAGGACATTCGCTCCCTGGTTTTTCAGTCTTCTGCCATATTCGTGAGGGTTCCCGGCGGCGTTCCTGAAGGCCTCAATCGGTTCCATGGAAGCTCCTTTGCGGTGACATGGAGTACGAATTCATATGTTCTGTATATCAGGGCAGGCCTACGCCTTTCAATTGGAAACAGTCAGTGATATTATCAGGCAGATCATGTCGGAGCTTTCGGGCAGGCATTTCGACGCATCGGTCCATGGTGTCGTTCGGCATGAATTTCATCGCCCGGCAGGAACGTCAAACTTTTGCAAACCGTTCTGCGAACACATGATTAAATATATGAAACGACAGACACTCCTAGAGAAAAAAAACCTTGACAGTTCCCAATACCTATTGTAGTTTTTCGTGGGCTGAATGATGATTCACTCATGCTTGGCGGGGCGAATGATTCGAATATCTCATCTTACCGTGATCTTACAGAATACAGTACCAGCTTGAAGTCCTTGTAAGAGAGATTGAATCAGACATCACGCCGGCCCATGCAGTGACCACTAGACAAGGAGATGAGATTATGGGCAAAGCAAAACGGAGTTTCTGGTCTATCTTTTTCGCCCTCGTCGCCGTACTGTTCTCGGCGTCGATGGCACTTGCAGGGGAAGCGGACATCCAGCTTCCTGACCTGTCCACCGTGGCGTTCAACATCATGGGCGCTCCCGTGGGCGGATTGACGATCCTCAATTTCGGTCTGATCATCTGTCTTATCGGACTGGCCTTCGGTATCTTGCAGTACAAGCAGACCAAGGACCTTCCGGCGCCTCAGCAGATGCTCTCAGTGTCCAACACCATCTGGGAAACCTGTAAGACATATCTGGCCCAGCAGGGTAAATTCCTCGTCGCGCTGTGGATCCTCATCGCCCTGTGTATAATCTACTACTTCAAGGGCCTCGGCGGCATGCCCGTGGGCAGCGTCATCGTGATCCTCCTGGCTTCCATCCTGGGCATCCTCGGTTCCTACGGCGTGGCCTGGTTCGGCATCAGGATCAACACGGTGGCCAACTCCAGGGCCGCATTCGCATCGCTGCAGGGCAACCCCCTGAACATCGTGAACATCTGCCTGCGCTCCGGCATGAGCGTCGGCCTGCTCCTGGTGAGCGTCGAGCTGTTCTTCATGATCCTCATCCTTGCATACATCCCCAAGGAGCTCGCAGGTGCCTGCTTCATCGGCTTTGCCATTGGCGAGTCTCTCGGCGCCAGCGCCCTTCGTATCTGTGGCGGTATCTTCACCAAGATCGCAGACATCGGCTCCGACCTCATGAAGATCGTGTTCCACCTCCCCGAGGACGATCCCAAGAACCCCGGCGTCATCGCCGACTGCACGGGTGACAATGCCGGCGACAGCGTGGGCCCCACGGCCGACGGTTTCGAGACCTACGGCGTGACCGGCGTGGCCCTCATCGCCTTCCTGGCTCTGGCACTTGCCGACAACCCCTTCATGGGCGGCAAGCTCATCGTCTGGATCTTTGCAATGCGTATCCTCATGATCCTGACCTCGCTGGTGTCCTACTTCTTCAATGTCGGCCTCAGCAACGCCCTGTTCAGCGGTAAGAAAGAATTCGATTTCGAACATCCCCTTACCAACCTGGTATGGATTACCTCTGCGATCTCCATTGCGGTCACCTTCCTCGCCAGCTACGTGCTCCTGTCCGACCTTGACCCGGTCCTCTACGGTGACCTGTGGTGGGCACTGTCCGTGATCATCAGCTGCGGTACCATAGCCGGCGCATTGATCCCTGAGTTTACCAAGGTGTTCACCAGCACCAAGAGCCGGCACTGCGAAGAGGTCGTGAACTCGTCGAGAGAAGGCGGACCCTCGCTGAACATCCTGGCCGGCCTGGTTGCAGGAAACTTTTCCGCTTTCTGGGAAGGGCTCGTCATCCTGTTCCTCATGCTCATCGCCTACCTGGTCTCCAAGAACGCGTCCATCCTCAACATCATGCCGCCCGAGTTCCTGTTTGCAGCGCCGGTATTTGCCTTCGGCCTGGTGGCATTCGGCTTCCTGGGCATGGGCCCGGTGACCATCGCAGTGGACAGTTTCGGCCCGGTATCAGATAATGCCCAGTCAATCTACGAGCTCTCCATGATCGAATCCGTCCCGAACGTCAGCGAGGAGATTCAGAAGGAATTCGGTTTCAAGCCCGACTTCGAGCATTCCAAGCACTACCTCGAGTCCTGCGACGGTGCAGGCAACACCTTCAAGGCAACGGCCAAGCCCGTGCTCATCGGTACGGCGGTCGTGGGCGCCACCACCATGGTGTTCGGTATCATCATCCTGCTGGAACGCCTCTTCGGCAATGTGATCGCCAGCCTGAGCCTGGTGCAGCCCACCATAGTCATCGGCCTGCTTATGGGCGGTTGCGTGATCTACTGGTTCACCGGCGCCTCCATTCAGGCAGTCGTGGCCGGTTCCTACAAGGCCGTTGTGTACATCAAGGAGAACATCAACCTCGACAAGGCCTCCGCCTCCATTGAGGATTCGAAAGAAGTCGTGAAGATCTGTACCCAGTACGCCCAGAAGGGAATGATCAACATCTTCATCGTCATCTTCTTCATGGCACTGGGTCTGGCCTTCTTCAACCCTTACTTCTTCGTGGGCTACCTCGTAGCAATCGCCTTTTTCGGGCTGTTCCAGGCCATCTTCATGGCCAATGCCGGCGGCGCTTGGGACAATGCCAAGAAGATCGTCGAGGTGGATCTCAAGGAGAAGAACACACCTCTGCACGAGGCAACGGTTGTAGGCGACACGGTGGGCGACCCCTTCAAGGACACCTCTTCGGTATCCATGAACCCGGTCATCAAGTTCACCACCCTGTTCGGCCTGCTGGCCACCGAGATCGCGGTGACCATGACCAACACCGGGCTCAGGACCGGTCTTGCGGTGGTGTTCACCCTCATCGCGCTGGTCTTTGTGTACCGCTCCTTCTACAGCATGCGGATATCGGGCGTGAAGTAAGCAGTACTTCACATCAGCGAACAGGGCGCCCCGTCTCTTCGGAGATGGGGCGCCTTTTCTATCTTCGCCATTTGAAGTATAGTGGGTGCGTTGCATGAAACGGAGGACATGAAAGCGATGGAGTTGAACGATCGGTTGGTCTCCCCCGACGTGGTGCTGGAGAAGATCGAGCCGGGCATGAAGATCTTCCTGGCTACCGGCTCTTCAGAACCCCGGACCCTGGTGCGCCATCTCCTCTCCTCCGATCTGCCGAACCTGCAGGACCTGGAGCTGCTCCAGATCGTGAGCCTCGGCGACCTCATCACCGTCAGGGACCTCCAGTCGCACAAGTTCAGGCTCAAGACCTTTTTTTCGGGCTGGGTGGCGAGCGATGCCATAACCGGCGGCCTCGTCGATCTCATCCCGTGCCGGTTCACGAGAATTCCCTCCCTCATCGATTCGGGCCTGCTCCCCGTCGATGCGGCATTCATCCAGGTCACGCCCCCCAACGAGGCGGGTTTCGTGAGCCTGGGGGTGTCCGTGGACGTGGCGCGCCAGGTCATGGACAAGGCCCGGCTCGTCGTGGGCGAGGTCAACGACCGGGTGCCGTACACCTACGGCGACACCTTTTTCCATGTCGACGAGTTTGATTGTCTGGTCGCCTCCGAGGATGACCCGCTCTATCTACAACGATGGCCCGTCGACGAGATCTTCGACCAGGTGGCATCGAACATCGCCTCGGTCATCGAGGACGGCAGCTGCATCTCCTTTTCCATCGGACCCATCTACGAGGCCCTGGGCAGGCACCTGTCCACGAAGCACAACCTCGGCGTTCATTCACCGTTCTTCACGGATGCCGTCATGGATCTCATACGGAGCGGGGCCGTCACCAACAGGAACAAGGGCATCTACAAGGGCAAGTCGCTGGCATCCTACGCATTCGGCACGAGGGAGCTCTTTGCCTGGCTCGACAAGAATCCCCAGCTGGAGTTCCAGGGTATTGACCTGGTCTTCAATCCGGTCCAGATAGGGCGCAACCCGAAGTTCATCGCCACCATACCCGCCCGCAAGGTCGACATATCGGGGCGCATCGCCCTGCACATCGGCAAGGGGGCGGTGGCCACCACGCCCGGCGAGGCCATGGACTTCATCAACGGGGCGGAACTGTCCCGGGGAGGGTGCACCATTTTCGCCCTGCCGAGCCGGAATCTCAGGGGGCAGCCCAACATCCTGGTGTCCGTGGAGGAGTTTCCGAATCTCCTCGGATTGAGGGAATCGGTGGACATGGTGGTCACCGAATACGGGGTGGCCAACCTCAAGGGCCGCACCGTGCGCGAGCGGGCCCAGGCTCTCATAGACATCGCCCACCCCGAAGACCGGATACCCCTGGTGGAGGATGCCAAGAGGCACAATATTCTCTACCAGGACCAGATATACATGACGCAGTGTACTTTCCTGCTCCCTGCCGACATCTCGGCACGGAAGAGGTTCAAGGGCAACGTCGAGGTGAGGTTCCGCCATATCAAACCATCGGACGAAGAGGAAATGAGGCGTCTCTTCTACCGGTTCTCCGACCGTTCCGTGTATTATCGCTACTTCAGTCCCATCAAGACCATGCCGCATGCCAAGATGCAGCAATACGTCAATGTCGACTGCAACCGTATCTGCTCCATCGTGGCTCTCGTGGGTCCGCCGGACAGCGAACACATCGTTGCCGAGGCCCGGTTCGTCAAGGACAGGACGCGTCCCTACGGTGACGTGGCGTTTGTCGTGGACGAGGACTATCAGGGCATCGGCATAGCCTCATACATGCTGGAAATGCTCACCAGGATTGCCAAGAAAAGGGGCCTGCAGGGATTCGTGGCAGACGTCCTGGCATCCAACAAGTCGATGCTCAAGGTCTTCGAGAAATCGGGCCTGCCCGTGAAGGCGAACCTCACAAGCGGCGCTTATGAGGTCACAATGCCCTTCTTTGAGGAGGCGTCTACTCGCTGACCTGCGAGAGCATCTCTTCGAACTCTGCCTTGTGCCGCTCGAATCTCGTATGGAGGTCCTCGAGCTCCGAGAAGTAGGCCTCGATGGCCTGCTCGCTTTCCATGATGTCACGGGAGACCTCGAAGACCTTTTTCCCGTCTTTTGCCAGGCTCGCCTGCTGCACGAGGCCATGGAGGTCCTTCAGCACGGCCTCGTGCCGTTCGATCTCGGACTCGATAAAGGCGATCCTCTTTTCCAGGGGCGATATGACCCTGGAACGCTCCGTTATGATCTCGGAACGGCGTTTCCGCAGCTCTTTCTTGTTGAGCCTTCCGTCGTCGCCTTCCTGCTTCGGCTCTTTCTTCGCTCCCGGCGCAACGACCTCTTCGTCACCCCACCCGCCCCTGTCGAGAAAGCGCTGGTATCCCCCCTCGAATATCTCTATGGCGTCGTGGTGGAAAACGATGAGCCGTTCCGCCAGGGCATGCAGGAACATCTCGTTGTGGGTGACCATGACCATCGCCCCGTCGAAGCTGTCCAGCGCAGCGAGCAGCGCGTCGCTCGTCTCCATGTCGAGGTGGTTGGTCGGCTCGTCCAGTAAAAGCAAGTTTACGGGGGTCACCAGAAGCTTGCCCAGCATCACCCTGCTCTTCTCGCCTCCGGAGAGCACCTCGATTTTCTTGAGCGCGTGATCGCCCTCGAACATCATGGCCCCGCATATGTTTCTGGCGGACTGACGATCGATGTCCGGCGCCGAGTACATGATCTCCTCTTCCACGGTGCGTGCATCCACGAGGGTCCTGATGTTGGTCTGTTCGAACACGCCCCTGGTGGTCTTGGGATTGTAGACGACCTCGCCGGAGACCGGCCCGAGCTGTCCCGAGAGCAGCCTGAGCAGGGTGGTCTTGCCCTTGCCGTTGGGGCCCATGACGCATACCTTCTCGCCCGGACGTATGACGATGTTGAAGTCTTGTATGAGCTCGACGGCGGGGTCATAGGTGAAAGAGAGGTCCTTTGCCTGCAGGGCGTATTTCGCAAAGAACGGGGTGCTCCTAAACGAAAATTCAAGGGTCTTTATCTTTTCCAGCTTTTCCCTGCGCTCCATCTTCTCGAGGAGCCTGACGCGCGATTGAACGAGACCCACGAGGCGGGCCTTGGCGCGGAACTGGGTGATGAATTCCTCCACCTCCTTGCGCCTGCGCTCGTCGTTGATGCGTGTCTTCTCGTAGATGTCCTCGTCCTGGGCGATCTGGGTGTAATATTTCTCCGTGTCGCCCTCTATCTTGCGCATCTTCCTGCGGTGGATGCCCATGGTGTGGGTGACGATCCTGTCCATGAAGGTTCGGTCATGGGTAACCAGGATCAGCTCCCTGGGCCACGCGTTGAGGAACCGCTCGATCCACCGGATGGATGTGATGTCGAGGTAGTTGGTGGGCTCGTCAAGGAGCAGCATGTCGGGGTCGGACACGAGCACCTTGGCGAGGTTGAGCCTCACCTGGAACCCGCCCGAGAATTCGGCGGGATCGCGGCCCATGTCGTCCTGTGAAAAGCCCAGGCCGGCCAGCACACGCTCCACTTTCCAGTGCTGCTCCCTCTGGGTGTCGGGGAGACCCTTCATGCCCTCTTTCAGGACGGTATCCTCGGTGAAGCCCAGGTGCTGGGTCACATAGCCGATGCGATAGTTCTTGGGTATGAGAATGGATCCGGAGTCAGGCTCCTCCTCACCCGTGACGAGGCGCAGCAGGGTGGTCTTGCCGTGGCCGTTGCGTCCCACGAGCCCCACGCGCTCCCTGGGGTTGACCTTGAAGCTGATCCCCTCGAAGAGGACCTGAGGCCCGTAGCTCTTCCAGAGGTTGTCCACACTGATCATGCGCCTACATTATATGAACGGACCTGACGGTCAAGGAGGAATTCATCGGCCTGTATCATGGCTGGGATGGCGGGATTCCCTCTCGGCAACACAGGGAAGGTACACGCGGATCGCGATGCGAATTCGGCGAGTCTCGAAACCTGATACGGAACCCGGAAGCCCGCTGAAAGCACGCTCGGCATGTCTTTCGTGTGTCATGCGTACGCTGCCAGCCACTCTCTGCCCGGGATGGCCTTCTTCAGGAGGGCCCTGTAGTGGTCGAGGCAGGTCTGGCGGATGAATTCGTCGATGTCCTTGTATCGAGGCGGTATCGGGAGGACCGATACCGCCAGGCCGGCGTCGATGGCAAGCTTTATGGCGGAAATCGTGTGTGACCTCCGGCGATCGCCGTTGCCGAGGGCGAGGATGAAATGCCTGCTCCCGGAATCGGTTGCCGTCCTGAGCATGCCTTCAGAAAGACCCCCTGCGCCGATACCCATGACGGGCTTCAGCCTGAGCTGGTCAAGGAGCAGGGAATCGAGGAGTCCTTCCACGAGGATCACATCGTGCTGCCCCCGGGACCGATAGAGAAGGAACGGTACGTCCGTCAGGCCTTCCAGCGTGGTGAGCGGTGCATACGACTCGGGGCCACGGGATCCGATGTCCCTGAACATGAGGCCCATGAGCCTTCCCGACCCGTCACGGTACGGTATCACGACCCCCGGCCCGCCCGGGTCGTCCACGAGGAGTTCCTTCAATGTCTCGTCCTGCCCGGGGAAGCACCCGAGCGCCATGCCCTTCACCTCACCCGTGGCGTAACCACGATCATAGAGGTAGTGGAGCACATCTTCGCCGGGTTTTGACCAGAGCGTCGCCACATAGGTGCTCATGGATGTCTCCAGGGTCTGGCACCTGGAGAGCTCGTGTTCCCACTGGTCTTCGGTGTACCCCGACGTCTCGCATCCCGCTGCCCGTTCAAGCACGGCCAGAGCCTCGTGAAACGTCTTGCCTCGACCCTCCGTGAGATAGCGGATCCAGTCCCCCCTGGTGCTGCATGCGAAACAGAAGTATTCGGGCCTTTCGCCATAGATGACCATGGTGGGCATGACATCGCCGTGGAAGGGGCAGCGAGCGATGTAGCCGAGGCCCTTTCTCACGAATCCGGGGAGGTCGCCGAAGATCTCCCGCTGGTACTCCCGGTCGAGCAGTTTCGCATAGACGCTCGCGATGGGTGAGGCCATTCCCCGACCTTCAGACAGCCTCGATGGTCGAGGTGGGTTTGGATGAGATGTTGTAGGTCACGCTCACCACGCCCTTCACCTCGGTGGTGATCCTCGACGCGATCCTCTCGAGCACGTCGTAATCGAGCCTTGTGGGAGTTGCAGTCTTGGCGTCGGTGCTGTCCCAGCATCGCACCTCGATCTGATGTCCGTAGTCCCTTTTCCCGTCACGTATCCCGGTGACCTTGTCTTCGTGGAGGATCGCGAGGTACTGGAAGGCCCGGACGCCCGCGAGTTCCTCTTCGACGATGGCGGTGGCCTCGCGCACGAGTTCTACGCGGTCAGGGGTCGTCTCCCCTATCACCCGTGCAGCCAGAGCAGGTCCCGGGAACGGGGGCCGATCGAACATCCCGCGGGGCAGGCCCAGGGCCTCGCCGACCCTGCGAACACCCGGCTTCCTGAGCCTGATAAGGGGTTCTATGAGGGTGTACCCGAACTGCTCCCGGGTATCTATGCCGAGCTGGCTGAGGATGTTGTGCTGCCGTTTCACCCCTGCCACGGTTTCCTCCACATCGGTGAAGATGGTTCCCTGCAGGAGGAACCTGGCACCGCTCTTCCTGACGAGATCTCCAAAGACGTCACGGTAGAATGTCTGGGTGATGGCCTCCCGTTTTTCCTCGGGATCGGACAGGCCCTTGAGTGCAGAGAAAAAAGGCTCCCGCGCGTCCACGATCTCGATGGGGACACCGAGCTTCTCGAACATGGCTGCGACCTTGGCCGGCTCCTCCCTGCGCATGATGCCATTGTCGATAAAATAGGTCAGGAGCCTGTCCCCGATGGCCCTGTGACCGAGCATCGTCACCACGGAGGAGTCCACCCCGCCCGAGAGGGCGTTGATCGCCAGGCCTCCAGCCACCTGTTCGGCTATTGCGGAACATTGTTCCTCAATGAATTTCCCGGGGTCGAGTTTCTCCAGGGTGATTTCTTCCACACTCATCGCGGGCCTCCTCCATGAATTTCGTTTGTTGTAGAGGGGTTTTCACGAAAAAGCAAGGTATGGTTTCCGGTCATGGGCGTGGAATCATGCGGCGGTAGCCTGTCATCCCGTCATGACCGGACAGGCCACCCGGTGCTCGTTCCCGACGTCGGCGAGCTCCGGTGTGTGATCGCTGCACGACGGCCGGGCAAAGGCACAACGGGGGTGGAAACTGCATCCGGGAGGCGGGTTGATGGGGCTCGGTATCTCTCCCTTCGGCATGGGGTGGGTCCTGCGGAATTTCGGGTCCGGCACGGGCACCGCATCGAGGAGGGTCCGCGTGTACGGGTGCACCGGGTTGCCGAAGACCTCGCGCAGCGGCCCGATCTCAACGATCTTGCCCAGGTACATGATGGCGATGCGGTCGCAGATGTACTTGCAGGTGGCCAGGTCGTGGGTGATGAACAGGTAGGTGAGGTCGAACTCCTCCTTGAGCTTTACCATGAGCTCCAGGATCATGGCCCTGACCGATACGTCGGCCATTGCTATGGGTTCGTCCGCGACCACGAAATCGGGATTCGTCACCAGGGCACGTGCAATGACGACGCGCTGCCGCTGCCCGCCCGATACCTGGTGGGGGTATTTCCGGTAGAGAAAGGATGCAGGCGACAGCCCGACCTTCTCCATCATGGTTTCGGCCATGCCTCGAGCCAGGCTGCCGGCGGCGATTCCGTGTATCTCGAGGGGATGGGCTATGGCTTTGCCGATGGACATGCGGGGACTCAGGGATGCATAGGGGTCCTGGAAGATGACCTGCATCTTCTCGCGTATGTCGTCCATTTCGATCCCTGTATACGAGGTGATGGACCGGCCCCGGTAGAAAACCTCGCCCGAGGTGGGTTCCAGGAGCCTGAGGATGAGCCTGCCCGTGGTGGTCTTCCCGGACCCGCTCTCACCGACGAGACCCAGCACCTCGCCTTTCCTGATGGTGAAGCTCACCCCGTCCACGGCACGCACGAATGCCTTCTGCCTGGCAAAAAGATTGGCCAGGAGACCTTTGTGCAGCGGGAAATGCATGGTGAGGCTCTCGGCCCTGATGAGGTCCTTCGTCATGATTCATCCTTGTAAAGCCAGCAGCTCACGTGGTGTTCTCCCCTGACAAAGACCGGGGGCCTCTGTACCCTGCAGAGGCTCATGGCGCGGGGGCACCTGGGATGGAACACACACCCGGACGGCGGTGTGACCAGGTCGGGTGGACTGCCGGGCATGGTCATGAGCCTGGGCTGGTCGAGCTTGATGTTGGGGATGGAGGCAAGGAGCCCGCATGTATACGGATGCAGGGGGTTCTCGAAGAGTGAACCGGCAGGTGCAACCTCCGCGATGGTGCCGCCGTACATGACGGTGATGCGGTCTGAGAGCTGGGCAACGTTGCCCAGGTTGTGCGTGATGAGGATGATGGTCAGATCAAACCGGTTCTTGAGGTCGTTGAGCAGGTCGAGAAACTGGGCCTCCACGATGACATCCAGGGCCGTGGTGGGCTCGTCCGCTATGAGGAGGTCGGGGTTCATGATCAGGGCGAGCCCTATCATGATGCGCTGCCGCATGCCGCCGGACATCTGGTGCGGGTACTCGTCGAGTCTGTCTCTGGCGATACCGAGGCTTTCGAGCATATTCCCGGCCTGGGCAAGGGCATCTTTCCTGCTCATGCCTTTCTCATGGGTCCTGATCGTCTCCACGAAGTGCTCGCCGATGGAGAACAGCGGGTTCAGGGACGTCAGCGGGTCCTGGAAGATCATGGCGATCTTGGTCCCGCGCAGTTTGAGGAGTTCACTGGCGTCCATGCGCACGATATCGCGGCCAAGGTAGAGAATTTCTCCTCCGGATATCGTTCCCGGCGGTCTCAGGAGGCGGAGGATGGAGAAGCCCAGCGTTGACTTTCCGCACCCCGACTCGCCGACAAGGCCCATGACCTCGCCCTTCTTCAGCTCGAGATCCACGCCCTGCACTGCCCGCACCGTGCCGATGCTGATGGGAAACTCGACGTGCAGGTCATGGATGGCAAGGATGGTCTCTCCGATGTTCATGGTTCAACGCTCCAGGAGACGGGGGTTGAGGATCTCGGCGAGGCCCTCGCCCAGCATGGTGAATCCCAGTGCAAGGAGGGAGATCATCATCCCGGGGAAGGTGACGAGCCACCAGACTCCCGACGGCAGGTACTTCTTGCCCATGGCCAGGTCCATTCCCCAGTCCACGATGGAAGGAGGGAGCCCGAGGCCCAGGTACGTGAGCGCCGCCTCGATCATGATGGCGTCAGCCACGTTCAGGGTGAAGACCACCACCGTGGTGGCGATCACGTTGGGGAATATGTACTTCCACAGGATCGTGAAGCTGCCGGCCCCGATGGCTCGTGCAGCCTCCACGTAGAGCTCCTGCTTGATGGCCAGGGTCTGCCCCCTCACCAGTCGGAAATACGTGGGGATGTAGATGACCGCCACGGCGAAGGTGATGTTGAGCACGCCGGGACCGAACATCGCTGCCAGGGCGATGGCCAGGATAAGGCCGGGAAAGACGTACACCGCATCCATGACCAGCGAGAGACAACGGTCCACCACGCCCCCCGCATATCCGGAAACGAGACCGAGCAGGATGCCGACGAACGATGATATGAGCGCAGCGAGTACGGATACCCGCAGTATCGTCTGCGATCCGTAGACGATGCGCGACCATACGTCGCGCTGCAGGTTGTCGGTACCCATGAGGTGCGGCACCCCTGGGGGGGCGAGCTGAGGGCCGGTGCTCTGGTCGTAGGGATCGAAGGGTGCGATGAGCGGAGAAAGGACGGCAATGAGGATGATGGCCAGGATGATGGCGGCCCCGGCGCAGAGGATCCACCACTCCACCCCGTACTTCCTGCCCATCCCGGAAAAGAAGCGTATGGGCCGGGCCAGTCCCCGCGCAGGCGAAAGGTTCATATGGTCTCGTAATCCTCCTGTGTTCTCATCAGTACCTGATCCTCGGGTCCACCATGGCATAGATGATGTCCACCAGCAGCGATATGAATGCCACCATGAGGGCGAACACAATGATGACGCCCTGAATGGTGGGATAGTCCCTCAGGTAGATCCTCTCCAGCAGGAGCCTTCCCATGCCCGGCCAGGAAAAGGTCGTTTCCGTGAGGATGGCCCCGGCCATGAGCAGTGCCACCTGCAGCCCCATCATGGTGAGGATGGGAATGAATGCATTTTTCAGCGCGTGGCGGTACACGACCGTACCGTGCGCGATTCCCCGCGATTCGGCAGCCAGGATGTAATCCGCCTTGAGCACGTCGAGCATGTTGGCCCTGGTGAGCCTCACGAAGATGCCCGACAGGGTGAGGCCCAGCGTGAACGACGGCAGGACGAGGTGTATGAGCACGTCCTCGAAAGCTGACCAGTCCTGTACCAGCAGGGTGTCGAGGAGGTAGAACCCGGTCCGTTCGAAGTCGGACGGGAAGATCCTGGGGCCGGTCCTTCCCGCTATGGGCAGCCAGTCGAACCAGATGCCGAAGACGAGCTGGAGCATGAGACCCAGCCAGTAGACCGGTATGCAGTAGACCACGATTCCGTACAGGCGTATGGCCGAGTCCATCATGGTCCGGCGCTTGTCGGCTGCGTAGGCGCCCAGGAAGATGCCGATCACCAGGGTTATGAGCATGCCGAAGAAGGTGAGCTCGATGGTTGCGGGGAGCTTGTCTGCTATGGCATCGGTGACCTTCTGCTGGAGCACCATGGACTCCCCGAGGTCGAGATGGCACACGTCCCAGATGTAATCGGCGTACTGGACGTGCATGGGCCGGTTCAGTCCGAGCTGCTCGCGCTTCTGCTCGATCACCTTTTCCGGTGCGTGCCCCCCGAGCATCGCCGACACGGGGTCGCCGGGCATGAGCCTGAGCACCGCGAAGATAATGGTGAGAAGGATGAAGACCATGGGTATGGTCATGAGCGTGCGTGCTATGATGTATCTGAACAGGTTCTTCATGGTGCTCGCCTGCCTACCGCAGGCCCCTGCATAAAAAAAGAGCCGGGCCCGGGCCCGGCTCCCCTGGCATGTCGATCGTTACTTTGCCCCCTTGTAGATGGGGCCGTAGTTGAACTGCAGCGTGGGTGACAGGAGGATGCCCCTGACGTCCTTCTGTGCGAACACGTACAGGGTCCCCTGGAAGATGGGCGCCGTCGGTACCTCGTCGGTCCACATCTTCTGGATCTTCTTGTACAATGCGGTCCGTTTCTTCATGTCGGTCTCTTTCTGGGCATCGTTGAACATGGTGTCCCACGTGGGGTTCGAGAAGAAGATGCCCATGCCGCGGGATCCCTCGGTGCCTGCGAAGGCAGCCGTGTAGTTGTCGGGGTCGATATAGTCGGGATACCATCCGAGAAGGAAGGCGGGCATGACCTTGTTGGTCCAGTTGTCACGGTAGGTGGCCCATTCGGCCGATTTGACCTCGACGTCCATCACGCCGGTGGAGTCGAGCTGCTGCTTGAGCACGGCGGCCATGTCGACCTCGCTGTCCCCGTAGTGGGACGGCGTGTACCAGAGCTCGAAGGAGAGCTTGTTCTTTTCGTTATATCCCTTCGATTTGAGGAGCTTCTTGACCAGGGCGACATTGCCGTCCCCCGGATAGGTCTTGAAGCTGTCCTCATGGGACCACATGCCCATGGGCACCATGGAGTACAGCGGCGCATTCTGACCGAGGTATACCTTGTCCAGCATGGGCTTCCGGTTGATGGCTGCGGCAACGGCCTGGCGCAGGATCTTGTCATCGAACGGCTTGCCTTCGCAGCGGAAGCAGAGGTACCGGATGTACGGGCCCTGGCCCATGATGGTCCTGATCTTGGGCGATTTCTGCAGGTCCTTGATATCCGCAGGGTTCAGCGACTTGAAGGCGAAATCGATCTCGCCCTTTTCCAGCGCCAACCGCATGGTGGTGGCATCTGCGAAATAACGGATGACCACCCTCTTGTTCTTCGGCTTCTCGCCGTAGAACAGGGGGTTTGCCTCCAGAACGACTTCTTCGTCCCTCTTGAAAGAGACCACCTTGTAGGGACCGAGCCCGATCATGATGCCTCCCTTGAGCTCCGAGGGATCCCTGATAAGCTTGTCCTTGGGGTAGATGCTCGGGTTCAGCGGATAGTAGGGTACCGATGCAACGAGCGACGGGAAGTAGGAGACCGGGTTCTTGAGCATGAACTTGACGTGGAGCGGGTCCACAACCTCCACCTTGTCCACGAAGTCCGTGACCAGCCATGCCGGATCCCCCTTGAGTTCCATGACGCGGTCGATGGACCATTTCACCACCCCCGCATCGAAGGGGGTGCCGTCGGTGAACTTCAGTCCCTTTCTCAGTTTGAAGGTATACGCCTTGCCGTCCTTGCTTATGGAGTACGACTCGGCAAGGCCCGGGACGATGTTGGTCTGGCCCGCCGGGTACCTGAGAAGACCCTGATAGACGTTATAGAAGATCTCCCAGGTGTGGAAGTCGTAGGCCTTTGCCGTGTCCATATCGCTGACCTTCTCGGTCGTTCCATAAACGATGGCCCCCCCCGTGGCAGCCGAAGCGGTCATCGGCAAGAACGCCAGACAGACTGCCGCCAGAACGAAAACGGTTATTTTGAAACCCCTCATACTGTGCTCCTCCCTCTTCGTATTCGGATTATGTTCCGCTCCCCTCATGTGGAGTGCTCAGGAAAACGACAAGGATGCCCGCGATGGACCGACCTGGGACGACCTGGTGGTATACATGGTGCCGCATGGAAAGAAAATGACGTCACGACGGCTGGAAGGTGTATGATCACAGGGAATCATCATCTACATGGTAAGAGGCTACCAGGTCCCAGTCAAGGGCCGTCTCAACATTCTGGCATCCCCAGGATCGCACCCGAGAGAACAATTTCTTGACACAATGCTTCGCTGTCTCTAGAATATTTTCTCGCAAGCAGAGTATATCGCCTGTCGGGAGCTCGGATAAACCGGGCTGAGAGGGATTCTTGCCGGCTACGTCCGTGGCTGTGGATCCGCCCGTTGAACCTGAACCGGATAATGCCGGCGGAGGAAAAGGCAGACTGGCAAAGTCACCCCCGCCGGGGTGGCTTTTTTATTTACAGAACAAGGGGGATCAGGGACATGAACAGACCAATGGCATGCATCTTATGGTTCGTGTCGGCAGCAGCCATGTGTCTCAGTGCAGGCTGCACGAGGGGGGAACGATCCGAAGCCGTGCCCACCCTGACTGTGATGACCCATGACAGCTTCAAGGTGAGCGAGAAAGTCGTGAAGGATTTCGAGGGGACATTCGACTGCAAGGTCACCTTTCTCAAGGCGGGCGATGCAGGGGCGGCGCTGAACCAGACCATCCTCTCGAAAAAGAACCCCCTGGCGGACGTGTTTTTCGGGATCGACAACACCTTCATGGGCAGGGCGCTGAAGGAAGACCTTTTCGAGCCGTACAGGTCCCCGATGCTGCAGGATATCCCCGATGACCTGAATCTCGACAGGAGCGGCCGTCTCCTGCCGGTCGACTTCGGCGATGTCTGTCTCAATTACGACAGGGCCTGGTTCGCGCGGAGCGGCGTTGCCCCTCCGGCAACCCTCGAGGACCTGACAGGGCCCGCCTACAGGGGACTGCTCGTGGTCGAGAACCCAGCGACCTCTTCACCGGGTCTTGCCTTCCTGCTGGCGACCGTCGGTCACTTCGGCGAGGACGGGTATCTGGAGTACTGGAAGGGGCTCAGATCCAACGACGTGCTCGTGACCGCGGGGTGGGAAGACGCCTACTGGGGTCAGTTCAGCGCTGCATCGAAAGGGACCAGGCCCATCGTCGTCAGTTATGCCAGCAGTCCGCCGGCCGAGGTTCATTTCTCCAAGGAACCCCTCGACGAATCCCCCACAGCAGTGGTGGCGGCCCCGGGAACCGCATTCAGACAGGTTGAGTTCGTGGGTATTGTCAAGGGTACGAGACAGCCTGCACTGGCCAGGAAATGGGTGGATTACATGCTCGATATCCCCTTCCAGGAGGACATACCCCTTCAGATGTTCATGTTCCCGGCAAACAGCAAGGCCGTCCTTCCCGACGTGTTCCGTAAACATGCCGCTGTTCCCCGGGAACCCGTAATCGTCGCCCCGGAGAGGATCTCATCGAACAGGGAGGCCTGGATCGAGGCCTGGACGGATACCGTCCTGAGGTAGACTCATCAAGACACGCTCGCGCATGCTCATAGCTGCCGTTCCCTTGGGATTCCTGGGGGTGTTCTTCTTCTACCCCCTGGCAAGCATCCTCGCGGTGAGCCTCCGCGAAGGGAGGGCATGGGATGCCGATGTTCTCGGCCGGCTCGTCGCCTCGGGAACCTATGCACGGGTTCTCTGGTTTACCACGTGGCAGGCGGCGGTTTCCACCGTACTCACCCTGGTGGTGGCGCTTCCAGGGGCCTACGTGTTCGCCCGATACCGGTTCCCGGGCAAGAACCTGGTCCTGTCACTGACCGCGGTACCCTTCGTGCTCCCCTCTGTGGTGGTTGCCGCGGCCTTCCAGGCCCTCCTGGGGAACAACGGCCTCGTCAATGCGTGGCTGATGGATGCCTTCGACCTCGTCGAACCCCCCGTAGCGATAGAACAGACCCTCTGGTTCATACTGCTTGCCCACGTGTTCTACAACTATACGGTCATTGTCCGGATCGTGGGCGGGTTCTGGTCGAGGCTCCAGCCTGTCATGACCGATGCGGCGAAGATGCTCGGTGCGTCACCCCGGAGAATCTTCTTCGAGATAACGCTGCCGCTGCTCATGCCGGCCATCCTAGCTGCGTCCATGCTCGTCTTCATCTTCTGCTTCTCCAGCTTCGGCGTGATCCTCATCCTCGGGGGCCCCCGATTCTCCACCATCGAGGTGGAAATCTATCGGCAGGCGGTACACCTCTTCAACCTTCCCATGGCAGCCGTTCTGTCCATCATACAGATCATCCTCACCCTCGCTTTCCTGTGGGTCTACACCTCTCTGCAGCGCGCCTTCAGCTTGCCGCTCATGCCTGAATCGCGAACCGTCACCGAGCGGGGAATCCGTTCCATGAAGGACCTGGCTCTGGTGGCAGGCAACGGCTGCATCGTGCTGCCCCTGCTGTGTGCGCCACTCGCGGCGTTGCTCTACCAGTCGTTCCATGCCGCCGACGGGTTTACCCTCGACTTCTACCGCTTCCTGTTCCTGACCACAGATCGTTCCGTATTTGCCGTGGCCCCCATGGATGCCGCCCTTTACTCGGTCGGTTTTGCCCTGGCCACGCTCGTGCTCGCCGTCTCGGTCGCCCTTCCCGCAGCCGTGGTGCTCTCCCAGCAGAAAAGCCGCCTGACCAGGGTGCTCGACCCGATCCTCATGCTGCCGCTGGCAACCTCTGCGGTGACGCTTGGGTTCGGGTTCATCATAGCCCTCGACGAGCCCCCCCTGAACCTGAGGACTTCCCTGGTTCTCGTCCCGCTCGCCCACACCCTTGTGGCATATCCTTTCGTGGTGAGGAGCGTGCTCCCTGCCCTGCGGGGCATCCCGGCAAGTCTCAAGGAGGCAGCCGCCATGCTGGGGGCTTCCCCGCTGAGGGTCTTCGCTTCCGTTGTCGTACCCATCGTGAGCCGGGCTGTCATCGTGGGCGCGGTATTCGCCTTTACCATCTCCATAGGTGAATTCGGCGCCACCGTGTTCGTGGCACGGCCCCAGACGCCGACCATGACCCTGGCCATCTACCGGTTCCTGGGGCAGCCCGGAGAGATGAGCTACGGGTGCGCAATGGCCATGAGCTCCCTCCTCATGGCCGTGACCGCAGCAGGGTTCCTCCTCCTCGACAGGATACGCCTGAGCGGCGAGGGAGAGTTCTGAGGTGGCCCTGCTCTATCTTCACGACATCACCAAGAGCTTCGATGACGACCTGGTGCTCGACAGGATAACACTCTCGCTCGAGAAGGGCTCGATCCTGTGCCTGCTCGGTCCTTCGGGCTGCGGCAAGACGACGCTCCTGCGGATCATCGCCGGCCTCGAGACCCCAGATTCCGGCAAGATCGTCTTCGACGGCCTGGATATGGCCGGTATCGAACCTTTCCGCCGCCCGTTCGGGATGATGTTCCAGGAATTCGCGCTGTTCCCGCATAAAAACGTTTTCGGCAACGTCGCGTTCGGCCTGAGAATGCAGAATCTTTCCAGAAAGGACGTCATGGCAAGGACCGGCGAGGTGCTCGCCATGATGGGGCTTGAGAGGCTCGGGCACAGGAACGTGGCGGAACTCTCCGGAGGAGAGCGTCAGCGCGTCGCCCTCGCACGCACCCTCGCCCCCAGACCGCGTCTTCTCCTTCTCGACGAGCCCCTGGGCGCCCTGGACAGGGCCCTGAGGGAACGTCTCATGGTGGAGCTCAGGGCCATCCTGAAGGGAATTTCCGCCACCTGCGTCTTCGTGACCCACGACCAGGCCGAGGCCTATGCCATGGCCGACCGCATCGCGGTGATCATCGACGGCCGCGTCGAGCAGACCGACCGGCCGGAACGCCTCTACCGCCGGCCCGGAAACCCGGCCGTGGCACGTTTTTTGGGCCTCCACAACCTGATCGAGGGGGAGATCGCGGCCGGGGGCACGGTCATGACCGAGTTCGGGGTGCTGACCTGCGTCGACGCATCACATCACCGTTCGGGCCATGTCACGCTCCTCATCCAGCCGGATGCGGCGAGGATCTGTTCCGCTGCCTCAGCGGAAGTTCAACCGTGTTTCAGGATAGCAGGGAGGGTTTCCAACCTTCTGTACCGCGGCACGCACCATACCATGGAGATGGAAACACCTGCAGGCACCAGGCTGAGGTTCGACCTCCCCGACGAACCCCAGGGGTTCTCTTGCGGGCAGTCAGTTGCCCTGATCGTCGATCCCGGAGGTGTCCGCGTTATCGGCGGACCGGAGTAGACCGGGTTTCGTCTTCCACACGATGGTTCTCATGGCCGGGGAAGAGAGCGCCCGGTGCAGTGAGAGGAGTTCGACGTACCGGTCGGGCAGCATGAAACCCGGCATGTTCTCGACCATCTGCTCCACGCGGATGACGGCACGACCGGGTTGCCCGTCATGTACTGGTTCGAGGGCGGACCTTGTGGTCAGCGTTATCCTGCCCATGCCCTCGGACGCGAAGACCCTCTGCTCCGGGGGTTGGCGGACCACCTCGGTCCCCTCGGGAAGCGTGACCTCCACCACTATGTGGTGCTTTCTGGACGAGGCCCGGTAGAGAGGATTGATGCGTTCGTCTCCTGCAACGAACGACAGACCCCTTGTCAGGGCCGGGAGTTCCAGCGTCATGAATTCTCCCTGCCGAACGGCATAGGCCGGTATGCTTACCGTGAATTCCTCGATGACCGGGTGCGGTCCGCCGGAGACATCGTAGGGACCCCGGGCAACGGCGGACCTGCTGGTAGAGGTCACGATCTCCTGATAGCGGCGCCGCAGTTCCTCCGGGGTCAGTTCTCTGTAATCCTTGAGAAACCCGGCGCAATCCATGCCGTGGTAGGTCCGCCTGTGTGTCACCAGGGCATCACCCTGGGCGTCGAGATCGATGGTTACATGGTAATTGGTTCTGTCCCGGTATTCGCCGTTTCGGACATCGATCGTCTCGATCTTGTTGGTGGACAGGTTGAGCCCCGTCTTTCCCTGGTTCGCGACTGTCCCGAGAACCGCATACTGGTCGGTGTCGCCGAGATATACAGGTCCGCGAGAGGTGCCGATCTTCACGAGGACCGTGCTGAACCACTCCAGGGAGGGGAATTCGACGCATGGCCGTCTCAGCGCCTCGATGGGCGGGGCCGAGAACACGAGCACGAATTCGGGGTCATAGCCGATGGCCCTGAGCATGACACCGAGGAGCACTGCGCTGTCGACACGGTGGCCGTACCCGTCGGCGAGCGTCGTATCGGCGGGACTGACCATGCTCAGGGGCATCTGTGAAAGGGAAATGCCCACGTGCTTGATGCCCTGCGCGACATAATCCCTGATTGCGACGATTCTCTGCTCTTCATCCGTCAAGCCGCCGGTCAATTCCCGGGCTGTCCGTGCAGCGCGCGCTGACGTTCCGGCGGCCCTCTCAAGGGCTTCACCGAGCCTGGCGGATAATTCACCTATGGTTTCCGAGGAGGCGAGGACTGTCGGCTTGAAGCTGTATCCCGGGGGGAGATTGTCCTCCGGCTTTACCGGGGGGACGGCGCTGACCGAGTATTCAAAGACGTCCCTGCCGCCTTCACGGGTCCTCGTTTCTGCTATGAACCCGTCGGGAAACGGGGACCACGCGTAGTCGCCATGAAAACCTCCGTCAGCCTTCCCGATGTGGAGGTCCAGTCCATCCGGCAGGTTTATGCGCAGTCTCTTCCGTTCGATCGGTTCGTCCCCCTGAAAGACCCCGGTGATCAGGAAGGCCGGGGTGTCCCTTCTCACCCTGACATAACGGTATTCTATGGTGCTCCCCTCCTGCAGGGCAGGCAGGCTCGCCACGAGGATCTTGCCCGCGGGATAGCGCGGGGCCATCCCGACCCACTCCTGGTCCATGACATTGATCTCCCTGGGGTCGATCTCCTTGGTCTCCCCGGAGGGCGACACGACCACGGCCTTCTCGAGCCCGACCTCCTCCCAGACCGGGTTGTAGGGGATCCGGATCTCGCCGAGGTTCTTCTTGCCGGCATAGGTGATCACCCGTATCTTCCTCTCGACCGCTTCCCTCACGGTCGACCGGTCGAGGAGTGACACCTCGGTGGTGTCATCGAGTATGACCGCGTCGGGAGAGAATCCCTCGAACCAGGGCGCACCGGGGACCGCGGCCGACGAGGGTGCGAGTGCCGGCATGAACCTGTTCGCCTTTTCCACGCGCATGAGGGTATCCTGGAGCTTGGTGTACTGTTCAGGTGAATATTCGGTAAGCTTGAGCTGGAAGATATTCCTGGCCGTGAGGACACCACCCGTCACCCCGGCCGACCTGATCCATGACGAACCCCCGTCGATGGACGCCTCCTGGAAAGCGCCCCCGACGGATGGCCCGTAGTACGGGTCTATCTCGATGGTCAGGGTCTCCTCCACGCCGCAGGTGGTCTCGGTCACATAGGTGTACTTCCTCTCCTTGAGCCCCATCCTGCTCACCAGATGGTTGGTCAGACCGATGGTGTCTCCGAACCTGAAGACCGGGACGAGCGTGAGGCCGCTGCCCTTCACGGGGTAGTTCTCGATGGTGAATTCCAGGGTGGCCACGAGGGGGGACCCCGTGTCGAGCATATGGTCCGGCTTCAGCGACAGCCCCTTGAGGGATGCCGCCGGGACGACCTTTCGCAGGGCCTTCTCGAAATGATTCCTTCGTTCGTGGTCCGAGAGCATAGCAAAATATCCCCGGTACGCATTGTCGTTGATCCCCTCGTACGTGAGCGTGGTCGTGGCACGGAGCACACCGCGGGCGTCGAGGGTAGCGGTCGTGGAGATCCTCATCATGTTGTTCTCTGCAGGGTCGACGGGGCTCGTCTTGAGGGTTTCACCCGAGGGCCTGGCTACCAGGTAGCTCTGGTTGTTGAGATAGGATGGCAGAAGCTCCCTGGTGTTTTCGTCAGTGGGATCCATGAGGATGTAGGACCCGTCCTTGTTCCTCACCGCGGCAATCGCATGGTTGAAGAACGGCTGGGGCACCTCGGGGTCCTTCCGGGGTCCGTTCATGATGAGCACCGGGTACGCCTCTATGCCGGCCATCCTGAGCATGGCCACGAGAAGAGCGGCCTTGTCTCGGCACACCCCTGCCCTGCGGTCATAGGTCATGGAGACCGGGTGCGGTTCGTAACCCGGCGCCTCGGTTTCGGCCGTGATGCCCAGGTACCTGATTTCCTGCGAGACCCAGAAGAAGATGGCCTCGATCCGTTCCGTACGGGTCTTCTTTCCCGTGATCAGCTTCCTGACGGTCGAGCGCATTTCCCCGGTGGTCTTTTCCAGGTGCGGAGCCGAGAGGTTCCAGTACCATCGAGACACGGTCTCCCAGTCCGGGATCGTGCTCACCAGAAGGCGCTGAGCCTGGGTATACAGCGGCGGCATTTCCGGTTCTTCAAAGGCCCTGGGTATGTCCCGGGCGATCCACTGATAGACGACGGCATCTTCGTGGTCGGTCTTGCTGTACTGCACCGAGCCGGGTATCTCGTTCTTCAGCGCGATACTCCTGAGCGGCTTGCTTTCAGGGGCAATGATCGTGATCCTGTCGTACACGACGGGGTCGATGCCTTCGAAGGTGCTGAAATCGCTGAATTCTCCTGCCATACGGGCCTTCACGAACTCGTCATGGGTGATGAAGTGAACCGTATCCCCGATGCCGAGACCCGGGATGCTCACCTGGAGGAGGCGGTCGTTGGGATTGTAGATATTCGAGGCCATCTGGGAGGAATCCACCATCTCCCGGCTGTTCTTCTCCACATCGATCGTCCGGATGCCTCCATCTTTCGTGATGACCTCCACCAGGGCAAATCGAGTGGTGTTGTACGGGATGGTGAAGGAAGACGTGATGGTGCGGTGGCGTCTCCTCCCCTTCTCCGTGAGCACCTTCACGTACTGCTCGAACCATTCCACATAGGTGCCGTCCTCGGCATATTCCGTCCAGGCCTGCTGTGCGACGATGACGACGTCGGCATCGGGATACTTGGCAGGGGTCACGGTTTTTGACCTCTCGATGACGTCCTGCGCATCCAGGGGTCCCCAGGTCAGGGCCCACACCGGAAGGGCAAGGGACAGGACAGCAATGGCTGAGCATACGGAAAGGAACGTGAAACGTGCATGTCGATACATTCGCATGTGGGATACCTCTCGTGTCTTGGGAGCGGTTTACAAGCAGATCACAAATCCCTCGGTGTGTAAAGGGGGCATGGTGCGCAACGGCACCATTGCCTTACCGGAAAAAACCAAGAATCCTTCCTTCACATCGTGACGCCCTGACAGATCATTCATTTCTCAATTGTCTGCAAACAGCTTCAGATCCATTGACAATGCCTTCCTTGGAATTATTAGTTTACACACTATGACAATGGACAGGTCCTTATGCGCAATCTGTGCCTGGAGAGGGGACTGCAACAAGAAGTTCATGTCAGGCAAAGGGGTTCACTGCCCAGACTTCACGAGAGACCTCACCATACGGGCAAGGGAAGAGGTGAAAAAAGAAGACGCGCCGAGGTCAAAGAGCGGCGTGAAAAGGAACTCCGGGATCCGTCTGCTGTAGTCCGGCGTCCTGGATTGAGCCTTCGATCTTCTCCGCTTCCCTTCTGGATCCCGGCAAGAGAGAGCACTCTCCTTGAGAGTTAGTGCTCGTCCCTTCTCAAGAACCCTTCCATGACCTATCTCTGCCTCCTGTATTCAAGGCTCTTCATGATGAAGTCCCTGAACAGGGGATGAGCCTGCATGGGCTTCGACTTGAACTCGGGGTGGAACTGACAGCCGAGGAACCAGGGGTGGTCAGGCAGTTCGACGATCTCCACCAGGCCCGACTCCGGGTTTCGGCCGCTGATGATGAGCCCGGCCTGCGTGAGCCGTTCTTCGTATGCAGGGTTGAATTCGTAGCGATGGCGGTGACGTTCGCTGATCCGGTCCGTTCCGTACGCCCTCATGGCATTGGTGCCCGGCTCTATCGTGCACTCATATGCACCGAGACGCATGGTGCCGCCCTTGCGGGTGATGTTCTTCTGGCCCGGGAGGTAGTCGATGACCGGGTCGGGAGTGTCCGGGTCGAATTCCTTGCTGTTGGCTGAAGTGAGCGAACATAGGCTCCGCGAGAACTCCGTCACGGCCAGCTGCATGCCGAGACAGATGCCGAAAAAGGGTATCCTGTTCCTTCTCGCATACCCTGCAGCAAGGATCTTGCCCTCGGTCCCCCGCTCGCCGAACCCGCCTGGTATGAGGATGCCGTCGATGTTCTCGAAAAAGGGCGCCAGGTCGTCCTTGCCCACCAGTTCATCCGCATCAACGAAGACCCGGTTCACATTGACGTCATTGAAGATCCCGCCGTGTTCCAGGGCCTCGTTCAGACTCTTGTAGGAGTCGGTGAGCCTGACGTACTTGCCCACCACCGCGATGTTGACCTTCTCGGTCCTGCTCCTGACGCGCTCGTTGAGTTCTTCCCATCCCTGCATCCTCGGTTCCCTGGTCCACATGTTGAGGTACTCGACGATGCGGTCATCCAGTCCTTCGCGGTGGAACTCGAGGGGCACCTGATAGATGCTTTCCACATCCACGGCATTGATGACCGCGGTCTTCTCGACGTTGCAGAACAGGGCGATCTTCTCCTTGAGATCGGTGGTGAGCCTCTTCTCGGACCTGCACAGGAGGATCAGGGGCTGGATCCCTATCTCCCTGAGCTTCTGGACCGAATGCTGGGTGGGTTTCGATTTGAGCTCTCCCGCTGCTGCGATGTAGGGGACGAGGGTGAGGTGGATATAGAGGACGTTGGCCCTTCCCATGTCGAACCCGAACTGCCTGATCGCCTCGAGGAAGGGCAGCGACTCGATGTCACCCACCGTGCCGCCGATCTCCACGATGGCGATGTCATAGCCGGAGGCCGCGCTCCTGATCCGTTCCTTTATCTCGTCAGTGATGTGCGGTATGACCTGCACGGTCTTGCCGAGGTACTCGCCGTTGCGCTCCTTCTGGATCACCGCATCATAGATCTGACCCGTGGTGAAGTTGTTCTTTGCATGCAGGACGCTCGAGGTGAAGCGCTCGTAGTGCCCGAGATCCAGGTCGGTTTCGGCCCCGTCGTCGGTGACGAAGACCTCGCCGTGCTGGAACGGGCTCATGGTGCCGGGATCCACGTTGATGTAGGGGTCGAGCTTGATGTTGCACACCTTGAGCCCGCGGGCTTCCATGATGGCACCGATGGATGCCGCTGCCAGGCCTTTCCCGAGAGAAGACAGCACGCCGCCGGTAATGAAGATGTACTTGGTCGTCTTGTTTGTGGCCATGATCAGCACCTTTCTCGCGAATATATGCCGCCTGGTTAATTTAATTTACACTATAAAGGATTCCCTGATGGCCCCATAAGGCCATCTCCTTCATAGCAGGTGTGGATATCCCCTTCAAGGGGTCAACGTCCACGATCCCGTTTAAAGTATTCCTGCAGCGCCTTGACCTTGATCGTGTTCTCCTGCAGTGCCCTGATCGCCTCGGTCATGGCCCTGGCAGCGGCTATGGTGGTCGAGTACGGGATATTGTACTGGATGGCGTGCTGCCGGAGCAGGTAGGCATCCTCCGTCGGCTTCCTGCCTATGCTCGCGTTGATGATAAGCTGTATCTGTCCGTTCATGATGGCATCGGCGACGTTGGGCCTGCCCTCGCTCACCTTGAGAACGGTCTTCACGTCCACGCCGCGCTCGTTCAGGAAGGCGGCAGTCCCGGTGGTGGACACTATGGTGAATCCGAGGCCGGCAAAGGCCTGTGCCACCGGTACGATGCGGCTCTTGTAGAAATCGTGTACGCTGATGAACACGTTCCCTGCGGTGGGCAGGTCACACCCCGCAGCCAGCTGCGACTTGGCAAAGGCCAGTTCGAAGGTGCTGTCTATGCCCATGACCTCGCCGGTGGACTTCATCTCCGGCCCCAGGGCGACGTTGATGTTGGGAAACCGCTTGAAGGGAAACACCGATTCCTTCACGGACACGTGTCTCGGGGTGGGCTTCCTGGTGAAGCCGAGCTCCCTGAGGCTGTGCCCCAGCATGACCCTGGTGGCAAGCTGCGCTACCGGCACGCCGATGGCCTTGCTCACGAAGGGTACGGTGCGGGACGCCCGGGGATTGACCTCGAGCACATAGACATCCGGTCCCTTGACCGCGTACTGGATGTTCATGAGGCCGACCACGTGGAGTTCCCGGGCTATCTTCTTCGTCTGTCTCTCTATGCGTCGGACGACATCCCTCTTCAGGGTCGGCGGGGGGAGCACGCAGGCCGAGTCGCCGGAATGGATACCTGCCTCCTCGATGTGCTCCATGACTCCGCATATCACGCACTGAGACCCGTCAGAGAGCGAATCCACATCGACCTCTATGGCGTCCTCGAGAAACTTGTCGATGAGGATCTGGTTGTCAGGAAAGAGCTCCAGAACCTGGGCCATGAAGGTCTGCAGGGTGTCGGGGTCGTAGATGATCTCCATGGAACGCCCGCCGAGCACGTATGATGGTCGTACGAGCACCGGGTAGCCGATGCGTCCCGCGACCTTGACGGCCTCGTCCACCGTGGTGACCGTCGCGCTGGCAGGCTGTTTCAGGTGGAGCCGGTTGACGATGTCGAGGAAGAGGCGCCGGTCCTCGGCACGATCGATGGCCTCGGGCTGGGTACCCAGGATGGGCACCCCTGCCTCCGCCAGGCCCCGGGCCAGATTGAGAGGTGTCTGGCCGCCGAACTGGACGATGACGCCTCTGGGCTTCTCGCGCTCGATGACGTGCAGCACGTCCTCCAGGGTCAGCGGTTCGAAGAAGAGCTTGCTGGATATGTCATAGTCCGTACTCACGGTCTCGGGGTTGGAGTTGATCATGATGCTCTCGTACCCCATGTCCTTGAGCGCGAACGAGGCGTGTACGCAGCAGTAGTCGAATTCAATGCCCTGGCCGATGCGGTTGGGGCCGCCTCCCAGGATGACCACCTTGTCTTTGGATGACGGGTCAGCCTCGTCCTCCTGCTCGTACGTGGAATAGTAGTAGGGGGTAGAGGCCTCGAACTCGGCAGCGCAGGTGTCCACGAGCTTGTACACGGGCAGTACGCCCTTCTCGTGCCTGAGGTCCCTGACGATGCGCTCCGTGGTGTTCCAGAGGGAGGCAAGGCAGGGGTCTGAAAAACCGAGACGCTTCGCCTCGTGGAGGGTTTCCCGGTCGGGACCGGCCTCGGCGATGGCCGCCTCGGCTTCCACGAGTTCCCTGATGTGGTACAGGAACCAGGGGTCGATGCCGGTGAGGCGGGAGACATCGTCGATGGTGAAGCCCGAGCGGAGGGCCGCGGCGATCTGGAAGAGACGACGGGAGTTGGGGTAAGTAAGTCCGGTCACAAGTTGTTTCTTGTCCTCGGGGCTCAGTATCATCCTGGGTCCTTCGAGCCCGAACCGTCCGATCTCCAGGGAACGGACCGCCTTGTTGAGTGCCTCCTTGAAGGTCCTGCCGATGGCCATGGTCTCGCCCACGGATTTCATGGACGTGGTGAGGATGTCCTCGGTCTCGGGGAACTTCTCGAAGGTCCAGCGGGGTATCTTGACCACGCAGTAGTCGATGGTCGGTTCGAAGGAGGCGAATGTCTCCCTCGTGATGTCGTTGGGTATTTCGTCGAGGGTGTAGCCCACCGCGAGCTTGGCCGCGATCTTGGCGATGGGGAATCCTGTCGCCTTGGATGCCAGTGCGGACGAGCGGGAAACCCTCGGGTTCATCTCGATGACCACCAGTTCCCCGTCCTTCGGGTTCACGGCAAACTGGACGTTGGACCCGCCGGTCTCCACGCCGATCTCGCGCATGATGGCGATCGCCGCGTCGCGGAGCCTCTGGTACTCCGCATCGGTCAGGGTCTGGGCAGGAGCGACGGTGATGGAGTCCCCGGTATGGACGCCCATGGGGTCGACATTCTCGATGGAGCAGACGATGACCACGTTGTCGGCCCTGTCCCGCATGACCTCAAGCTCGAATTCCTTCCAGCCGATGACCGATTCCTCCAGCATGATCTCTCTGATCATGCTGGCATCGAGTCCACCTCGTGCAATGCGCTGGAGGTCCTCCGGATTATAGGCGATGCCCCCGCCGATGCCTCCCAGGGTGAAGGACGGCCTGATGATGACGGGATACCCGATCTCGTCGGCTATCCGGTGCACGTCCTCCATGCTGCGGGCGAATCCGCTCCTGGGAACCCTCAGGCCGATGTTTTCCATGGCCGCCCGGAACAGCTCGCGGTCCTCGGCCTTGTGGATCACCTCGGGCCTCGCACCGATCATCTCCACGCCGTACTTCTCCAGGATACCGCGGGAGGCGAGCTCCACGGACACGTTCAGCCCGGTCTGCCCCCCCAGGGTCGGCAGGATGGCATCGGGCCGCTCCCTGGCGATGATCTTCTCGATGATCTCCGGGGTGATGGGCTCGATGTAGGTGCGGTCCGACATGCCCGGGTCGGTCATGATGGTGGCAGGGTTGGAGTTGATGAGCACCACCTCGTAGCCCTCTTCCCTGAGCGCCTTGCAGGCCTGGACCCCCGAGTAGTCGAACTCGCAGGCCTGCGATATGACTATTGGTCCACTGCCTATGATGAGGATCTTCCTGAGGTCTGGCCGTTTGGGCATAGTTCACCTTGTCTGTGTCCCCGATGATTCCCCCATGACCTGAAGCTCGATGTGCAGATCAGCGGATCTCCCTGATCGTCACGCCCTTTGCGGCCAGTGCCTTTTTGTTGGCGAGCAGGTCTTTCCCCGCAATCCTGTCAAGGACGTAGACCAGCTCTCCACCGCGTCTGGCATAGATCTGACCATAGGATATCGGTATCTCCGGCGATGGATCGCCGAGTATCGACTGGGTGACCGGCTCGACCTTGCGCTCCCCGTTTGCCAGGAGGATAACCTTCTTTGCCTTGTAGACAAGCTCGGCTCCCATGGAGACGGCATAGTTGGGGGACTCCTTCTTCGTCGTGAAGTGTCCGTCGGCCACCGCGTTGGCGACCGTGTTGTCGTCGAGCTTGACGAGCATGACGCTGCTGCCCTTGAAGGGGATGCCCGACTCGTGGAAGGCAACGTGGCCCCTGCCCCCGACACCGATGATCTGGAGGTCGATGCCCCCGGCTTTCCTGACCTTCCGGGCGTAGCCCTGCAGTATGTCCTTTTTCACCCAGCCCAGATATCCGGACTTCGGGTCATCTCTGATCACTATGGATTTTCCCTTGTCCGTTCCGAGGGCCTCCCAGTCTTTCGGGTTTGCCTTCAGCTCCGCCGTGAGCCTCATCTGTTCGATGAGCGAGCCATAGGGGACACAGGTCTCCGTGAACTTGTTCTTCAACAGGCTGAACAGTTCCTGGATCATGAAGAAGGCATAGCTCTCGGGGTGCATGACACGCTGCTGGGCATTGTCGCCCGGCAGGCCCACGTACTCGTCGAGATTGAAGCTCCGGCACCGTGCGGAATCGAATTCACCCCTGTTGGCCGCCCGTGCCAGGTGCTTGTACAGCCCGGTCGGCGAATTGCCCGTCGCGAGCCCCAGAACTGCTTCCCCCTTCCTTCTCAACGCCTCGAGGATCTTCTTCTTCGCTATAGCTGCAGCCGCTTCGCTCATGGCTGCAAAGTCCCTGGTAACGATGATCTGTATACCCACGCTCGAAACCTCCCCTTTATCCGGAATGTGCTGCCAGGGCCCCGATGAGGGGCCCCCGCTCAGCCGATCGTCTTTCTTACGAGATCAGCCAGATGCGTGCAATACTTTTCGGTGACTGTGTCCGTGGGGCCCTCCACCATGACCCGGCACATGTTCTGGGTACCGGAGTAGCGTATGAGGACGCGGCCCTCGTCGCCGAGCTCGCGTTCCACCTGGGCGACGGCGTCCTTCAGTTCCGGCACGGTGGAGATGTCCGGCTTGCTCTTCACGTTCACGTTGATGAGCTTCTGCGGGAAGATGTCCATGAGCCGTGCGAGCTCGGAAAGCGGTTTCCCTGATTTGACCATGGCGGCGATGAGCTGCATGGCGGTGAGGATGCCGTCACCCGTGGTGTGGTGGTCGAGGAAGATCATGTGGCCCGATTCCTCTCCGCCGATGACGCCGCCCATGCCGAGCATGTCCTCGAGCACGTACCGGTCCCCCACCTTTGAGGCGTGATGCGTGAAGCCGTACTTCTTGCACGCCACCCGCAGCCCAAGATTGCTCATCACCGTGCTGACCAGGAGGTCGTTCTTCAGCCTCCCCTCCTCCTTGAGGATCTTGGCGCAGATGAGGAGGATCTGGTCTCCGGTGATCTCCCTGCCCTTTTCATCCACCGCAATGAGGCGGTCGCCGTCTCCGTCAAAGGCCAGCCCAATGGCTGCACCCGTTTCAAGGACCTTCTCCTTCAGGTCGCCGGTGTGCTGGGAGCCGCACCCGTCGTTTATGTTCACCCCGTTGGGCGCGTTGTGGATGACCTCCACATCGGCGCCGAATTCGGTGAAGGCTTCCGGTGCAACCCGGTAGGTGGCGCCGTTGGCCGTGTCGAGGACCATCTTCATCCCTTCCATGGACAGGTCGCGGGGAAAGGTGTTCTTCAGAAAGACGACGTACCGGCCGTTCGCGTCATACATGCGGAAGGCCTGGCCCATGTCCCTGGACGGTGGCAGGTAGTCAGAGAGCTTGCCCCCCAGCATGAGGTCCTCGATGGTGTTCTCCTGCTCGTCGGACAGCTTGAACCCGTTGCCGCCGAAGATCTTGATCCCGTTGTCCTCGTAGGGATTGTGGGAGGCCGATATGACGATGCCCGCATCGGCGCGCATGCTGGTCGCGATGAAGGCGATTCCGGGCGTGGGCAGCACGCCGACCAGGTAGGGATTGCCGCCCATGGAGGTGATGCCTGCCTCAAGGGAGCTTTCGAGCATGTAGCCCGATATGCGCGTGTCCTTGCCGATGATGACCCGTGTGCGGTGGTTCTGCTTCCGCAGAAGGTACGTCACGGCCTGACCGACCTTGAACGCGATATCCGCGGTCATGGGATAGCGGTTTGCCTCTCCCCGTATTCCATCCGTGCCAAAGAGTTTGCCCATTATGTGTCCCCCCTCTCGATTGTCATCGGTCTCGATGTCACTTCCCGAACAGCCTCAGGCCGGGCATGGCCCGGGATGCCTCCGCGCAGAAGTGTTCGACAACGCCCCGGAGCCACCGGGTGCCCGCTGAAGAAACCTCTGCAGGCAGGGCCTGTATTGTCTCGATGTAGCTGCCGGGACCACCCTGCCTCGCCCGTTCCATTGCGGCGAGGAATGTGTCTCTCGATGCCGCCGCGGGTGAATCCGGCACACCCTTGTCTTCACATAGTGCCTGTATCTTGTCGACGGTCCCACCAAGTTCCTTTCTCAGGCGCCGTGTTTCCTCAGACCCGGATGGATCCGCGGCCGAGGCACGCCTGGCGAAGGCCTCGTATCTCTTGAGACGTTCCTTTCGGGCAGACGAGAGCCTGTCGAGGAGCCCCGCATGGATGAGCGGGCCGAACTCCTGGCCATCGAGAAACTGTTTGCGGACGTGGACATACCACTCGCTCAAGGCCGCGAGGTTTGCGAGATAGATGATGTTGTTCTCCGCGACGCGAATCAGGTTCGGGTACAGCGCGGACCGATACTCCTTGACCTTTCCGGACGTGCTCCTGCCCGGGATCAGCCTGCTGTCGGCAAGGCAGTCCTCCCTGAGCACCGTGCCTGCAGCCACCACGTTCCCGAAGCCCATGCGCACCGGCCCGACGATCCCGCCCTGTCCTCCGAGGAATATGGCAGGCTGGTTCAGCATGACTCCCCGGGGGACGTCGCCGATGAGGGAGGCGGTGGCCTTGTCGCCGTCAGGGGTGAAATTGAAGTGGATGTAGGAGCTCCCCACCTCGCTGTGATCCTTCCGGCTCGTGCCCCCGGCCATGAGGCAGTCGCAGAAATTGATGAGGCTGCCCAGCGTCACGAATGGGAAGAGTATGGTCTGCTTGAGGCCCACGCAGTGGGCTCCACCCGCCTCCTCCTCGAGGATGCATCCCTCGCGGACGTGGGCACCGAGCCCCATGTTCGACCTGTCCAGGAACACGGACTTGCTGAAAAAGCCGCCTTTGAGCTCGACGTCGCGGCCCAGCTGGCAGCCTTCGATGGTGACAGGACCTTCGCGGCCTATCTGTGACCCGGACGATATGACGGTGTCCTTGCCGTATATCCTGCACCCGGGGTATATCCTGACCTTGTAGGCCGAAATCCGGTCGAGGTCGACTTCTTCCCCTACATCCAGGCTGAGGGGGTTGGGGATGTCGACCCCCTTCTCGATGAGTTCTGCGATCCTTTCACCACATCGGGGCTTCAGGTCCATCTTTCCCTCCGTATGGTCGTTTCACTGCTGCGGTCCTCCCGCGTCATTCCGCAGGGTTCCCGATCTGCTCGAATATCCTGTTCTTGATGACCTCTACGTCCTCACCGAGAAGGAACTTGACCGCAAGCCCTTCGAGGTATGCGTCCTTCCAGGGGATGTTGTATTCGTTGATGAGGTTCATGAGGTCGTTTGTCTTCACGCCCATGACGTCCTTCTTCTGCTCGGTCCCTATCCGTTCGTCGAAATCCACCTGCAGCAGGAGCAGGTGGGTTATGATACGTCTCGGTCCCTGGATGGGGATGATGACTATGGAGGCATCATCTGAGCGACCGGTCCCTGCGTACACCTTGCGCGTGCGGACGATGGTGTTCTTGGTTCCCTTCAGGGGTGCCGGCCTGTCGTAGCGCGACGTCATCCCGGTGGCGGAGCCCATCCGCTTGACAATGGCGAGCGTGGAATCTTCGGTGGGCATGCCGTCTTCGTCGAGCCCCTCGACTTCGTAGAGGGTGTAACCATTGACCCTGTCGATGGCGGACTGCAGTTTCTTGAGCGTCAGGACGTCCTTGGCACGGATGCTTTCCGGGGTGAACCCGAGCTCCCCGAACACCTCGAAGACAGGTCCCCGTGGCGTCTCCGTCTTCCTGCTGGTGCCGACGGTGACGGTCTTCGCCTGGTGACGTATGGCGTCGACCGGACGGGAGAGCTCGTCCACGGCACGCTTCAGGGTGAGGTCGAGCATGTCGATGGGTGAGGAGGAGACACGCCTGTCCTCGAACTCCATCCAGAAATCTTCCACGGGCAGCTTTCCCTTTGCGTATTTGAAGAGCAGCGCGATGTCCGAGGCCACCTCGTTGCTCATGGATGCGAGTTCGCCCCTTGCACGCCATCTCTTGAACTCGGCGGCATACGTGTCGATTGCCCTGTGGAGCTCCCTGTCAGCGATGCTCTCGTAGACCGTGTATTCCCTGCTCTGGTGCCCCCGTGTTATTTCGGCCAGGCTCGTTCTGAAACCCTTCATGGTAGATGCCAGCTCGTCCAGGCTGCATGCTGCGTAGTACCCCCAGAGGTGGCCGGCCAGGGTATTGAAGATAACGGAGAGCGGGAATCCTGCACGGGGCACCCTGACGACGGCGTCGGAGATGCCGTCGAAGCGGTCTTCTCCCTCGTCGGTGATGACCACCACGGTGGCTGCATGCGCCTTGAAGATGGCGACATCCTTGACGATGTCGTCGATCACGATCTCGGGGCTCCCGGCGGCGCATACGAGGATGAGCGGCTCGGAGGACAGGTCGATGTGTTTCTTGTCCTCTATGACGTCCGACGAAATGGTCTTGTAGCAGAGCTCGGAAAGCTTGATGCGGACCTCGTCCGAGGCCACCTTGTTGATGCCGCTGCCTACCACGGCCCAGTACTGTTTTCTCCGGACCAGGTTCCACGCGGACTTGCGGATGGCATCCCTGCCCCGTATGACACGCATCATGAGATCCGGTGCATCCTCGAGGGTCTCGATGTCGCGTGCTATGGCTTCGTCCGGCATGGTTTTCAGCAGCTGCGCAAAGAAGAGCGCAAGCACGTATCCTGCCACGATCTGGGAATAGAATGCCTTGGTGGACGCCACGGACATCTCGATGTCCCGCCCGTCGCTCGTGTAGAACACACCGTCCACCTTGGTGGTGATGTCCGATTGCCTTCGGTTGACGATGGCGATGAGCCTGGCCCCACGGAGGCGTGCCATGGACACGGCACGGTTCGTGTCCGTGGTGGTCCCCGACTGGGTAATGGCGATCACGATGGTATCAGACATGTCGTCGTCCAGCAGGAACCCGCTCAGATCCGAGGACTTCCGGGCATGGACTCGAACGGGTGCGGTTCTGAGGTAGACGGCCATGGCCTCTGCGACGGCGGCAGCCGCAACCGCTGCCGTGCCCTGTCCGACCACGAAGATGTTCCTGATCCTTCCCTGACGCAGGTCTTCCCGCGTCCGTCCGTCCACGACCCCTTCGTCGAGGTTGAAAACCACCCCCCTGCCCTCGCTGATGAAATACTTGCCGCGAAGGGTCTTGCGGATGGAGGAAGGCGCGTCGAGTATCTCCTTTATGAGGAAGTGGGGGTGCTCGCCCCGGTCGATGTCTCGGGTCGTTATCTGCGCAAAGCTGACGTCCCTGTCGCCGAGGATCAGGGGGTGCCCGTCGTAGGACATGGCCTCGATGCCTCCGAGGCCCGGACCCCGGTCATCATGCAGGATGAAAAGCTGCCCCAGGGTCGCCGGGTCCCCCGGCACGCGCGGCGTTTCACCGTCCATCTTGACGAACCGCCGTGTCTCCTCGACGAGGCCGTACACCTCCGATGCGAACATATACCCGTCGTCGAGAAGACCCACGTAGATGGTCTGTCCGCTGCCTTTCTGGGCCAGAAAGACCTTGCCCGGCTCCATGTTGCTCCCCATGGCAACGGCATGGGATCCTTCGAAGTCACACACGGCCCTGCGGAAGGATTCCTTCAGGTCATGGCCCTGGTAGAGGTAGTGTTCGACCATCAGCGGGATGGTCTTGGTGTCGGTGGTGACATCGGGACTCGCCGAGACACCCCCTTCCCCGATGGCGCCGCGCAACACGTGGTGGTTGTCTATATCACCGTTGAGCACCGCGCTTATCGTCCATGCACCCTTTCCATAGAACGGGTACTCCTTCATGACGGCCGGAATGCCGTTCTCCTCACCGGGAGGGATGTCCACGGTGTGGCTGTTCACCGGGTGGCAGTTGATCTCGTTGATGGCCCCCACCGATGCCCAGCGGGTATGGGTGAGAAAGGTCTCGGTGGAACACCTGTGCGCCAGGGTCTCCTTGAGGACGGCGTCTTCGCTGATGTATCTCCTCAGCTTTGCGGTGTTCTCGCCGAGTTTACCCGTCACCTGGGCGGTCTTGTAGGTGAAGGTCAGGACCGTTCCGGAAAGGTGGATGGACCCGTTCATCAGGTCCGAGGGCCTGCACCGTGCCATGAACGATTCCAAAAGCCCCTGCTGTGCCAGGGCATGCCGCAGCGACTGCATCGACCCTGCCTTCTCGAACTGCACCATCACCTGCAGACCTGCCGAGTCCCTCCCGCGCACCTCGAGTCTGTCGAGGGCATTGAGACACGCGTTGATTTTCTGGAATCGGCCGTAATAACCGGAGTCTTCGTACATCATCTCGCCGGCCAGACCGAGGATCCTCTCGTAGTTCCTTATGATATCCTCTCTCAGCGTCCAGGTGATGTCCTTGAGCGCCACCAGTGACGACGTCATGGCCTCCAGGTCCCCTGAACCATAGCGCCTCGCCTCTTTCTCGAGGGCTGCGTCCTCGCTGTCAACAAAGGTCTTCAACCTTTCCGAGAGCTCGGTGAGACGCAGGAGACTGCGACCGCAACCGAGCGCATGCTGGAGGTCGGTGTCACGCTTGATGCGGGAGACCTCCTCACCTATCGTGTGCAGGGATTCCGGGCCCAGGTATGACTGCTTTGGGATCTTTCCGGCGATGAGGGCTGAGACTCCGCCTGCGCATACCGTATCGACCGCCCGGGCAATACGGTCGGTGATGCGCATGTCGAGGTGCGCTTCGGCGCGCCTGATGCAGACGAAACCAGCGAGACCGCAGCAACAGAGGGTGTCCTGGACGGGGAAGAAAACGATGGCGGGTCCGGTGACGGTCCTCGGGTCTTTACCGATGAACACATTCCAGCTGCGCGGCATGAGGTTCCTCATCCACCGTGTCATGTCGAAAATAACATCCACTCCATTCAGAGACTTGCCCGGGGTTACCCCGGCATGCCCTCTATAACATCCGAGAGGCATTACAGGCAATCCCCTATGCTCCATGGGGGGTATGCCGCCCCATAAGTTGCAGGTACTCCCTGAAAAGGTACGCGGAGTCACGCGGGCCCGGGGCCGCCTCGGGATGGTACTGGACACTGAAGGCTTTCAGGCCTGGAAAACTCAACCCCTCGAGGGTGTTGTCGTTCAGGTTCACATGCGTCACGCGGGTGTCCCTCGGGAGGGTTTCAGTGAGGACCACGAATCCATGGTTCTGGGACGAGATCTCGACCCTGCCTGTGCGGAGGTTCTTGACGGGCTGGTTTACGCCGTGGTGACCGAACCTGAGTTTTGCCGTCGAACCTCCCAGGGCCTGTCCCAGGATCTGGTGACCCAGACAGATCCCGAAAATGGGCACCCTGCCCAGGAGATCCCTGACCGTATCGACGAGATACCTCAGCGGGGCGGGATCTCCGGGCCCGTTGGAGAGAAGGACTCCGTCGGGATCCATGGCCATGATGTGGCGGGATGAAGTCCGGGCGGGCACCACGACGACCTCGCACCCATGCCTGTCGAGCATCCTCAGGATGTTGAGCTTGACCCCGCAGTCGACGACCATGACACGGGGACGATCTGACTTGGCAGGAGGTGTGTCCATGGGGATCTTGCGGTTCTCGTGCCAGAGATACGCTGCATCGCCCGTCACGTCCTGCACGATATCGCGGTCCACCAGTCCCGGGTACCCTTTCAGCCTGTCCATCAGGTTATCGATATGGTCCACGTCGGTGGCCACCACCCCCCTCATGGCTCCCCTGGTGCGGATGTGCCTCGTCAAGGCCCTGGTGTCGACACCCTCCATGCCGATCCGGTGGTGTTCCTCCAGATAGTCCGCCAGGGTCCTCTTCGATCTGAAGTTGCTCGGAAAGGGCTGGTATTCTCGGACAATGAACCCCTCCAGATGGATCCCGGCCGATTCGACGTCCTCGTCGTTGACCCCGTAGTTGCCGATGAGGGGGTAGGTCATGACGAGGATCTGCTCCTTGTAGGAGGGGTCGGTGAGGATCTCCTGGTAACCGGTCATGCCGGTGTTGAACACGACCTCCCCGAATCGCGCTGAATGACCGGCAAAGACACTGCCCCTGAATACGGTGCCGTCTTCCAGCACCAGGACAGCTGGTCTCCTTGCCTTGCCTATCACATTCAAGCTCCCGAAGATGGCCGCATATACTCGTGAGGCTGCCCGGTCGGTCTCCTCCCAGGGCAGCCTGCCAACGTCATCTATAGTAACGCAAGATACGTGTCAATCTCGTACTTGCTGACATGGATGCGGAAGTTGTCCCACTCCTTCTTCTTGTTCTCGATGAATTTCAGGAAGATATGGTCTCCGAGGGCTTCCCTCACGATGGAACTCCTGGACACCTCCTGTATGGCCTCGAAGAGGTTGCCGGGCAACGAGGTGATGCCGGCTTCCTGCCTGGCTTCCTCATCCATTTCATAGATGTCCTGCTCGACGGGATCGGCCAGGGGGTACTTCTTGATCACGCCTTCGAGACCGGCCGCAATCTGGACCGCGAAGGCCAGGTACGGGTTGCATGCAGGGTCCGGTGCCCTGAACTCGATTCGGGTGGCATGGGCCTTGCCCGGTTTGTACATCGGGACGCGGACCATGGCCGAGCGGTTCCTGCGGGCCCATGACACGTAGACCGGTGCCTCGTATCCGGGCACGAGGCGCTTGTATGAGTTCACCCACTGGTTGGTGACGGCCACAAGCTCCCGTGCGTGCCTGAGGATGCCGGCGATGTACCCTTTCCCGACCTTGGAGAGGTGGTACTTGTCCTTGACGTCGAAAAATGCGTTCTCGTCGCCTTTGAAGAGAGACTGGTGCACGTGCATGCCGCTGCCGTTCTCGCCGAAGATGGGCTTGGGCATGAAGGTGGCATAGACGCCCTTCTGGCGTGCTATCTCCTTGACCGCCGTGCGGTAGGTCATGACGATATCGGCCATCTTGAGCGCCTCTGCATACCTCAGATCGATCTCGTGCTGAGAAGGCGCGACCTCGTGGTGGCTGTACTCGACCCTGATCCCCATCTTCTGGAGTGCGAAAATGGTCTCCCGCCTGAGATCGGTGCCGAGGTCGATGGGAAGACCGTCGAAATAGCCGCCCCGGTCGATGATCTCCGGGCAGGTGCTGTTGGCGAAGTAGAAATACTCGAGCTCGGGACCGAGATAGGCCGTGTAGCCCATCTTGACGGCCTTCTTGAGTACGCGTTTGAGTGCATAGCGCGTATCACCCTCATAGGGGGTTCCGTCGGGGTTGAGAATATCGCAGAACATCCGTGCGACAGGCTTTTCCGCCGGCCGCCAGGGAAGCATCTGGAAGGTGGTCAGGTCGGGCTTGGCGATCATGTCGCTCTCATGGATACGGGCGAATCCCTCGATGGAGGATCCGTCGAAGCCCATGCCCTCGTCGATGCCCTCATCGAGCTCCGAAGGGGTGATCTGGAAGCTCTTCAGCCTGCCGAGCACGTCGGTGAACCAGAACTGGATAAAGCTTATGTCATACTCCTTCACCGCTTTCAGAACATCACTCTTGGTCTTGCAGTTAAACATGCATCCATCCTCCATTGATTGATTATGGGCGCTTCCTCGCTGCCTGACGCCTTCTATACTATACGATGGGATCGTTCTCCTTCATGCTCCATATGCCGCACGGGCAGGCCCCGGCGCAGAAACCGCACCCGATGCAGCGTTCGCCGTCCACCACGTATTCGTATCTGCCTTCCTGAAGCGACCTCCGTGAAATGGCCTGCTGCGGGCAGATCGATTCGCACAGGCCGCAGTCGCGGCAATCGCCGCAGGATGCACAGGCCGTCGAACATGCCCGGATGTCCGGGAATTCCCTGGCTGTGGGATCATAATACTCCAGCCTGACGCGGGCAGGGTCCATGACCTGGAGCCGGTCGTGAGACTCTTCGGCTCCTGTGAAGGCCGCATCGATACTTTCGGCGACCTTCCTGCCGGCACCGATGGCGTCCGTTATGAGGCCGGGCCTGACACTGTCACCGATGGCGAAAACATTCATGTCCGTTGTGCGATATTCCTCGTTCACCTTGATGAATCCGCCCGAGGTGTCGATGGTGTCGGGGAGGAAGCCAAGGTCCGGTTTGTCGCCGATGGACACGACGACGGTGTCCGCCGGCACCACCTCGCCGGTGGAAAGGACGACGCCCTTGCGGGTAATGGCCTCGGTCGTGACGGGCCACATGAAACGTGCACCTGCCTTCTGAGCCGCCTCCCGCTCCTTGCCGAAGGAGGCCGGCTTCTGGACGTCCACGAGGGTGACCTCCTTCGCGCCGAGCCGGTAGGCCTCGGTCGCCACGTCGCACCCCACGTTGCCCGCCCCTATGACGACCACCTTGTCTCCCAGGTCATACGTGTCTTCCTTCGCGCACCGCAGGAAATCCAGGGCGGGAACTGCCCTGTCGTATCCCTTGATCCTCAGCTCCCGTGGATTGTCTGCTCCCACTGCAATGACCGTATACTCATACCGTTGGCGGATGTCCATGAAAAGCTCTTCGGTGACGCCGTCTCCCTCGACCCTGACCCTGGTCACCCTGTTCACGACGCGCCGGAGCTCGTGTTCGAAGACCTCCCTGGGGATCCTGATGAAGGGGATGGCGCTGCGTATCTTGCCCCCCAGATCCTCAGCCCTGTCGAAGATGACAGGCTCATGACCTTTCATCCAGAGCTGCCAGGCCACGGAGAGCCCGGCGGGGCCGCCTCCGATGATGGCGACCTTTTTCCCTGTCGGCGGTCGCGCAACGGGTTCGCTCGCGGTGAGGCTTGCCTTTCCCAGCAGTGCGGTGTCGATGGGGGTCATCCGGGCCCGGGTACGGGTACATCCCTCCATGCAGAGATTCGGACAGAGATGTCCGCAGACCGTGGCCGGAAACGGGGTGTACTGCAGGGCGAGATTTACGGCCGCATCGAGGTCGCCGTTCCTGATATGGGCCCAGCGCTTCTGGACCGGGATACCGGTGGGGCAGGCGGCCTGGCACGGCGGCATGTATTTGCAGTTCTCCCACACGGGCACGAATCTGCGCATCTCCCCGGAGGCGATCACGGGCAGGACTCCCCGGTCTCCATCGACGAGATCACCGATGAGCCCGCCTCGGCCGATTTCCTTTTCCCATACGTCGCTGCGGAACTGGCTCATGGTGAACCTTCTGGTACGGACCTTCTCCGATGGATGCCTGGCGGTTATGAGCTGCCAGGCCGACCGGTCGATGATGAGCTCCTCGTAGAGATACCCTCTGCCTATGGTTTCCAGAAAATCCTTCAGGCCGGCCCTGAGCCACTCCCACTCGTCGTCGGTGATGCGCACCAGTTTCGCGTCCGCCTCGCTGTAGCTTTTCTGCACACCATGGAAGTAGATCCTGCCTCCCACCATGCCGACGCAGGGACGGTGACCCAGGATGTGGTTCTTTCGATAGTTGGAACCGATTCCGCACACGACCGCAATACCCCCGGCCATGAACTCCGCAAAGGAGTCGCCGACCCCTCCGAGCACCCAGAGTTCAGGCGGGTCGAAGCGGGGATTGCTCTTTGTCATGGTCATGCCGCGGGCGCCGATGTCTCCGGCGACATAGATCCTTCCCTGTGCCATGGCATTGGCGACACCGTTGGTGGCATCGCCGTGTACGACGATGTTCGCCCCGGCATTGAGCCAGCCCACGTCGTCCGAAGCAGGGCCGTGCACCTCGATGGTCGTGTTCGGCGAACCCATGGAACCGATGCGCTGTCCGGGAAAACCGAACACATCGACCTTGACAGGCTTCCCGTCCGAGTTCCAGAGCCTTCCCCCGATGCCGTGCTGACCGTGGGCATGCACCTCTATCCTGTGGTATCCGTTCTGCACGGCACTCTGGATGCGCTCCTCGAGTACGCGGGTTTCGATCCTCCGTTCATCCTCGATGCCAGCTATGAATATGGCGTCGTGATGTGTCATCTCGTTTCGGGGCTCCCTCTAGACCACATAGCGTATGTTCAGACGCTCTGCGGCATCGCGGTCGTCGATACCGATGGCGTCGGACATCCCGATGGGCAGGGCGGTGGACCTGCCGAGCGGAGCGAGTATCTTCTTGAGTTCGACGTCGAAGCTCAGGAAGACATCCACGAGCCGCTGGGCCACGTCTTCTGGGTCGAGCCGCCGATAGATCCGCGGATCCTGCGAGGTTATGCCTTTGGGGCACAGGCCGATATTGCAGATATTGCACCTGTCCGACTCGGACCCCACGCATCCCCCGGCTGCCTGCATGACGTACTTGCCCACCTGGACCCCGCTTGCGCCGAGCATGATGAGCGCTGCCGCGTTGGCTGCGAGATTCCCGTTCTTGCCGACACCCCCTCCTGCGAACAGGGGAATTTCATTCTGCTTGCCGATCTTCACCAGGGTGAGATAGGCGTCCCTGACGCTGCTGGCGATGGGGTGCCCCATGTGGTTCATGGAGACATTGTAGGCGGCTCCGGTGCCGCCGTCCTCTCCGTCGATGGCCAGGGCCGCGGCATAAGGATTTCGCGCGAGGTTGTTCAGCACGGCCAATGATGTCGTGGTGGCCGATATCTTGGGGTACACGGGCACCCTGAATCCCCATGCCATGTACATGGACTGGATCATCTTGGCCACCGACTCCTCGATGGAATACTTGGTCTGGTGCGTTGGGGGCGACGGGAGGTTCACGCCCGCCGGGACACCGCGTATGGCCGCGATGAGCCTGTTGACCTTGTACCACATGAGCAGGCCGCCGTCGCCTGGCTTGGCGCCCTGCCCGTACTTGATCTCTATGGCACAGGGGTCCTCCTTCATCTCCGGCAGCGCATGGATGATCTCGTCCCAGCCGAAGTATCCGCTGGCGATCTGGAGGATTACGTATCTGAGGAACCTGGATTTGAGCAGCCGCGGGGGGCATCCGCCCTCACCGGTGCACATCCTCACCGGCATGCCGAGTTCCTCGTTCAGGTAGGCGACCCCCATCTGGAGCCCTTCCCACATGGTGGGAGAAAGTGCGCCGAAGGACATGCCCCCGACCACAAGGGGATAGATCTCGCGCACCGGCGGTATCCAGGCGTTCTCCCGGGATGCGCTGAGAAGCTCCTCGGGTGGGAGTATTCGGCCCAGCAGCGTCCTGATTTCGAACTCGTGCCTCCCTGCATCCAGGGCAGGGTCCGTGAGCATGGAGATCCTGATGAACTTGATGCGGTCCAGGATGCTCCCGGGATCATTTCTCCGTCCGCCTCTCCTCCTCGGCTCTCCGCCTTTGTTGACATGGAATCTGAGCTTGTCGATCTCTTCGCTGTGGACCGGGCAGATTGCGTCGTTGGGGCAAACCTGCGTGCAGAGTCCGCATCCGATACATGCCCGCGCGGGATCACTCGTCTGATCGATTCCGTGATAGACCTGATAAAGGTTCGAGGGTTTCACTGCGAGCCCCACGGGGACATCGAGGGTGCGCTTCCGGTGCACGCCCAGTTCGATGGCACGTACCGGGCACGCGGAGGTGCACCTGCCACACAGGGTGCACCTGTCCTTGTTCCAAAGAACTCGCCAGGGCAGGTCCCGGGTGCTCAGTGAGGAAGGGTGCAGGGTTCCCACTGGTTCCATTTCCGTATCTCCGCTCGCGCGGCGTCGACATACGCCACGTCGTACTTCATGGGCTGGTACTCCAGTTTCCTGTCTCTGTCCGGTATGGCCTTATCCAGTCCGCACATCTCCGACGAGAAGGCGAACATGCCCGGCCTGCCCCCGACGACTCCGGGCCTGAGTTTTTTGCTGTCCTGGACCATGAACAGGGTCCTGTCGGGCAGGCACCCGATGACGCAGTTGGGCCCGTCGGTCGTGAGAAACCTGCAGGAGTGCTTCAGGTTGCGCAGAAAAGACGCCTCCGGGTGGCGCATGAGTTCCTCGTCCTTGAGCGGGGTGATCACGTGCTTGTATTCCTCGAGGCCGAGGCCGAGGATGTTCCTGGTATAGTGGAGAATGTGCGTGAAGACCTCGGAGTCCGACTGGTAGCCCATGTACCCGGAGTATCCGCGGGACATGAGATACTCCTTGTTCGGAATGAATGCCGTGTTCTCGCCGTTGGTCATGGTGGCATAACCCTGGATGAAGAAGGGGTGGCAGGCATACAGGGTGATGGCGTAATTCGTGTTCTGGCGACCCTGGGCAAGCAGGACCCTGGCCTTGAGCTCCTGCCGGTCGAGTCCGAGGTACTCCGCCACCGCCACGGGGTCACCGACCTCCTTGATCATGATGGTGTCCGGCCAGAATGAAAAGACCATCATGGACTGGTCCTCTTCGCCCAACTTCCGCAGGTCTACCCGTATGTGCATGAGCCGCGACGCGATTTCAACCTCTGACAACCCCTCCCATTCATACGGGTACTCATAAACCCTGATGAGGTAGACGTCCCGACGCGGGGTACCCTCGGGTGGCGCGCTCGAAGGTCGTATGGACAACTTGAACTTGGTGAGAAGACCGAGTTCCATCATGTACCGGTCGAGTTTCTTGATTCCTTCCTGGGAAAAAATCCCTGACATGATGGGGGACCCCCTGAACTGCTCCAGGTCGCCGCCGAGATCGGTCATGAGCAGCCCCACCCCCGAGCCGTCGTGACCTTCCTTCATGACGTCCAGCGCCCGTATGGCCACCATGGGGGAGAGTGCATCCTCACTGGTGATGGCGAACAAGCGGCACACGTTTGTTCCTCCTGTGTGTTATTTTTGATCGTGTACAAAGCCAGAAGTATGCCATGGGATGACAGGTGAGCGACGAACATCGTCATTCGTCTTAACATCCATCGTGAATTCATTCGAGTAAAGGAAGCGGGTGCCTCTCGTAGTGCGTGTTTCCCAGCCGTGACGATCCCGTCCGAACGATCCGTTCTTGTCCACCGCGCCCGATATGAAACAATATTGTTCAATATGCCCGTGTCGGATGCAGCATCATAAAGCCATGAATTCGGTGATCCTCAGCGAACGCGCCACGGCCGCGCAATGACGTTGCCCCGATGTTCTCCCTTGACCTCCTGCTTTCTTTGTCATAGGGTTTTCATGTCCATGACCGGTTCCCCCGTGGGGGGCAGTCTTCACTGTGCGATCTTGTATGTCGCGAATACATCAGGTGTGATTAAGGCAGCTTATGGGAACCGACGACCCAGGCAGAATCAGTCAGAAGAGCGTCATCCTCGGCACTCCCGTTAACACCCTGGAGCAGGACCACCCCGGGATGAATCTCAGGGAGCTTGCCGCCCTGGAGTCATCCATCCTTGATGCGGTACCACAGGCCATCGTGGGGCTCCACAACCGCAGGATCATCTTCGCCAACAATGCAGTGAAACAGACGTTCGGCTGGCACCGCGAAGAGCTCATCGGCAGGAGCGTCTCCCTCTTCTACCGCAACGAGAAGGAATCGGAAGAGATCGCCCGGTACTTCTACACCACCCTGTCGCGGCAGCGGACCTTTGTGAACGAGTTTCACTGCAGGAGAAAGGATGGGAGGGATATACTCTGCAGGATGAGGGCGGCCCGTATAGGCGAAAAGCTCGTGGAACAACGGATCGTCATCACCTACGAGGACATCACCGAGAAGAGGCGCGCAGAGGAAGAGCTCGAGACGTCGCGGGAACAGCTCCGCAATCTCTCGATGCACCTCCAGACCATCCGCGAGAAGGAGAGCACGCGCATCGCACGAGAGATTCACGATGAACTCGGTCAGTCGCTGACCGCCCTGCAGATGGACATTTCCTGGCTTGGAAGCCAGCTTCCAGAGGGCTTGACCTCGTTGAAGGAGAAGACGAGGCGCATGTCCACGCTCATCGACGCGACCATCGAGAGCGTGCATCGGATCATGACCGAGCTGAGGCCGACCGTGCTGGACGATCTCGGGCTGACCGCCGCTGTCGAATGGCTCGCAGAGGATTTCGAAGGCAGGTCGGGGGTCCGCTGCGAGGCCTTCGTCGACTGCAGAGACGCCCTCATCGACAAGGAGCTCGCAACCACACTTTTCCGCATCACCCAGGAGGCGCTCACCAACGTCGCCCGGCATGCACGTGCGACCATGGCGTGGATTCGCCTCATCCAGGACAGGAATGAACTCTTCCTCGAGGTAGCCGACAACGGCAGGGGTATAACGCGCGCACAGATCGAGAACTCGGGGTCCTTCGGCATCATTGGAATCCGCGAGCGGGTGAACCTGCTCAAGGGTACGGTCAGGATCACCTCAAAGAGCGGCCGGGGCACGACGGTGGCGGTCTCCATTCCCCTGCCGGAAGGAGAGACCTGATATGATACGCATCCTCGTGGCCGACGACCATATCGTCGTTCGGGAAGGGGTGAAGCAGATCCTCTCGAACCTGGAGGACATCGTCGTCGAAGATGAGGCGGGGGATGGACAGGAGGCACTGGAGAAGGCGCTCCGGGGCGACTTCGATGTTATCCTGCTCGACATCTCCATGCCCGGCAGGGGTGGCCTCGAGACCCTCGAAGACATCCTGAAACACAAGCCGAGGCTTCCCGTCCTCATCCTGAGCATGCACCCAGAAGAACAGTATGCCGTCAGGGCGCTCCGTTCCGGTGCGTCGGGATACCTTACCAAGGCCAGTGCTCCCCAGGAGCTCATCGGTGCCATCAGGAAGGTGGCGCGGGGGGGCAAGTACGTCACTGCGTCCCTTGCCGAAAAACTGGCCTTCGAACTCGATTCAAGCTCGACGAAGTTGCGGCATGAAACGCTCTCGAATCGCGAGCACCAGGTCATGCTGATGCTGGCATCGGGTAAATCAGTCGGGGAGATAGCCGGTGAGCTGTGCCTGAGCGTCAAGACCGTCAGCACCTATCGTACCCGCATCATGGAGAAGATGGGCATGACAAAAAACGCTGAACTCACTCTCTATGCGGTGAACAACCACCTGCTCGATTCCTGACACGCGGTTCTTCCTCCCGGCCCTGCTCCCGGGAGGAGGTCGTCACTGTGGTTTTATTGTAAGTCAATATACATATAATTGTCAGACGATCTCCTGCATCTCGGCACCCGCGATCCGACATGAAATCGGGGCGAGCGCCGATATCACGTGTCTGATCACTGTGATAAGGACAAGTGAGATACGACTCTTCTCAGCTGTGAAAACCTTTATGCGGGGGTGAAACACATGAACAGAAGCGTTCTCCTGGCGGAAATACCCGAGTTCATCTCATGGGAACAGACGTCTCCGGGCACCATACGGTTCGCCGATATCAGGGGTCCACAGTATTCGGACAAGAAGGCCATCATAACTCGGGCCTTGCGCGAGAAGAGAACCTGCCTCATGGAGCACGAATGCAAAACCATCCTCGAGTCCATGGGCATAGAAACGTCCGGCGGTCTCATTGCCACATCCGAGGACGATGCCGTTGAGAAGGGAAGGATGCTTGGTTACCCGCTGGTCCTGAAGATCGTCTCCCCCGATCTGACCCACAAGACCGATTGTGGCGGGGTCAAGCTGAACCTCAGGAATGAGCGGGAAGTACGGCGGGCCTTCCGTGATATCATGAGCAGCTTCAGTGGTCGCCACGTCATGGGCGTGTCGGTCCAGAAGATGCTCAGGCAGGGCATCGAGGCCATTGTCGGCGTGACCCGCGACCCGAATTTCGGCCCTGTCATCATGTTCGGTTTGGGGGGTGTTTTCGTTGAGGTCCTCAAGGACATCACCTTCAGGATCCTGCCCATTACCGAGGAGGGCGCCCTGGAGATGATGGAGGAGATCAGGGGAAGCGCCCTCCTGAGGGGCTACCGGGGCATGAGCGTCGATATCGATGCCCTGAAGACCCTGCTCGTGAAGGTATCGGACCTTGTCACCGGATCCCCCGAGATCAGGGAACTGGACCTGAACCCCGTTTTCCTCTGTCCTTCGGGATGCACGGTGGCGGACGCACGGATATTCGTCGACGAATGCAGCCAGGACCAGCCTGGAACGTGCGGGCGGGCGGGCGATGATCTCCACGGGATGTTCTATCCGGCAAGCATCGCGGTCGTCGGCGCATCCGATGTGCCGGGAAAACTCGGATACAACGTGTTCCACAACCTCCTCTCCCACGGCTTCCAGGGCAGACTGTTCCCGATCAATCCGAAGAAGGAGAGCATCCTCGGCGTGAAGGCATATCCGAGCATACTGGAGCTGGAAGACCAGGTGGACGTGGCCATCATCATCGTGCCTGCAGACATGGTGCCCCAGGCGGTCCAGGACTGCTGCTCCAAGGGAATCCGGTACGTCGTCATCGAGTCGGCGGGCTTCGCCGAGATCGGCGATGAGGGGAAACATGCCCAGGAACGAATCCGCGCCGCAGTCCGTGAACATGGATGCAGGATACTCGGCCCGAACTGCTCGGGGATCATAAACACCCACCACGACATGGTCCAGTCCATAGGCATCGTGGACACCCTCAGGAAAGGCAACGTGGGCCTCATTTCGCAGGCAGGCGTATACGCGGCCGGAATCCTGGCAGGCCTCAGGAACATCCTCGACTTCGGTATCGTCGCGACCATCGGGAACAAGATGGACATCAGCGAAACGGACTTCCTTGAATATATGGGGCAGGACAGCACTATCGATGTCATCGCCATGTACATGGAGGATGTCTCGAGCGGAAAACGTTTTGCAGACGTCGCAGGAAGGGTGTCGTGCAGGAAGCCGGTCATCGTGCTCAAGACGGGTCGCACCGAAGCCGGCAAGAAGGCCGTTTCTTCTCATACGGCATCGCTGGCGGGCAACGACGAGATCAACAACGCCGCGTTCAGGCAGTGCGGGGTCATCAGGGCCAGGGACAACGAGCACCTGTTCTCCCTCATGCGAGGCTTCTCCAAGCAGCCCCTCCCCAAAGGACCCGGCGTCATGGTCGTGACCTACACGGGTTCACTGGGCGTGGCAGCAACCGACATGCTCTACTCGAACGGGCTCAAGCTCTCCGAGTTCGATCCCGAGCTGAAAGAACAACTCGCCGCCCTCATGCCTGATTACCTGAACAACCAGAACCCTGTCGATTGTTCGTTCTCCATGACGCCCGAACAGGTCAGGACAATCCTCGAGATGGGAACACGGAGCAGTTCGGTGCAGAGCTTCATGGTCATCATCCCCGGCGAAAAGCTCTGCGACTTCGTGGACGTCATGAAAGACCTCGACTACAGGGGCAAACCCGTGGTCTGCTGTGTTGCATGCAAGGAATTCATGATGGACAGCGTCATCCGCATGGAGCAGGCCGGCATCCCCGTGTACTCTACCCCCGAAATGGCTGCCGAGGTCCTCGGTGAGATGCACCGCTTCGCCACGCGTCGACAACGCGGCATCGTGAAAACACTGGAAGCGTTCCTGACCGGTCGCACCCTGAACGTGGACGACATCCCCGTGCATTTCAGGCTCTTGAAACCGAGCGACAAGGAGCTCTGGACCGAATTCGTGAACGGGTGTTCCCAGGAATCCCTGTGGCTGCGTTTTCTTTCCCCATTCAGCCCGAGCCCCGAGAGGGCGCAGCGGTTCTGCGACATCGATCCCGATACCGAGTGCGCCATCATCGCTGAAACATCGGACTCTCGGAGCAGGAAGGTCATCGGGATCGCCCGTCTTGTACGGCTCATGTCCCGGGAAGAAGCAGAGTATGCAGTAATTATCTCTGACATATGGCAGAGAAAGACGCTGGGCTTCATGCTTTCGGAGATGAGCATCGAACTCGCGCGGCAGTGGGGCGTCACCTCGGTCACCGCCGAGACCATCCGCGAGAACTACCCCATCATCAAGGTCCTCAAGCGGTGCCGCTTCAAGGTGAATGGGAAATGCGGGAACATGGTTTCCTTGTCCCTGAGAGTTCAGTAGCAGCCTGATTGCAATGATCAATGCGAGCTTGCCCGGGGGAGGTAGTAGCCGGACCCCCTCGCGGCACTTTTTAACCTTCATGGCATTTCACTGAAAATCCTTTTCCAGCAGAGGGTGTCCGGGCACAAAACGAAGGGGCCGGGACGACCCCGGCCCCTCTCATCCTAGTTGTGCTGCCCAGAAAAGTTGTTTTGTAACCCTACTGCGTGCAAAGCAAAAGGAGAATGTTACACATCAACTAGGATCCTTCTCTGGGGTGCGGCACGGGGCCGCACCCCATCATTTTTGGTCTAACCCATTTGCCTCCTGCCCGCCACGAGGTCGTCGACGACACCTGAGTCCGCCATGGTGGACGTGTCCCCGAGGTCGGTGAAGTCGTTGGCGGCTAGCTTCCTGAGAACCCTGCGCATGATCTTGCCGGAGCGTGTCTTGGGAAGTCCGTCGGCCCACTGAATCTGGTCGGGTGTGGCAATGGGGCCGATCTCCTTGCGCACCAGTGCTATGAGGTCCTTCTTGAGTGTATCCGACTTCTGCACGCCCGTGTTGAGCGTCACGAAGGCGTAGATGCCCTGCCCCTTGATCTCGTGGGGGAAGCCCACCACGGCCGACTCGGCGACGTCAGGGTGGAGCGTCAGTGCACTCTCAACCTCGGCAGTCCCCATGCGGTGCCCCGAGACGTTGATGACGTCGTCGACCCTTCCGGTGATCTTGTAGTCGCCGTCCTTGTCGCGCTCGGCACCGTCGCCCGAGAAGTAGTACCCCGGGAACTGGGAGAAGTAGTTCTCCCTGAGCAGTGCCTGGTCTCCGTAGATGCCCCTGAGCATGCCCGGCCACGCCTTCTTGATGCACAGCGCGCCCTTGCCGGGACCTTCTATTTCCTTGCCGTCCTCGCTGAGCAGTGCGGGCACGATGCCGAAGAAGGGCACCATGGCCTTGGCGGGCTTGATGTCGATGGCGCCGGGCAATGGCAGGATCATGTGACCGCCTGTCTCGGTCTGCCACCACGTATCGGCTATGGTGCACCTGCCGCCGCCCACCTTGTTGTAGTACCACCACCATGCCTCGGGATTGAGCGGTTCACCCACTGAGCCCAGGACACGCAGGGAGGAGAGGTCGTGTTTCTCGACCCATTCGTCGCCCTCTTTGGCGACCGCTCTGATGGCTGTGGGAGCGGTGTAGAAATTGTTGACTTGGTATTTCTCCACGACGGACCAGAACCTGTCGAACCCGGGATAGCTGGGAACACCCTCGAACAGGATGCTCGTGTACCCGTTGCAGAGAGGGCCGTACACCACGTAGCTGTGTCCGGTGACCCACCCGATGTCAGCGGTGCACCAGTAGACGTCCTCGTCCGTCACATCGAAGGCGAGCTCCTGGGTCATGGAGGCGTAGAGGAGGTAGCCGGCAGTCGTGTGGAGGACCCCCTTGGGCTTTCCGGTGGATCCCGAGGTGTAAAGGATGAACAACGGATCCTCTGCGTCCATCTTCTCCGGTGCACAGTACCCTGCCGCCTTTTCCATCAGCCCCTCGTACCATATGTCACGGCCTTCTTTCATGGTGACCTTGGTACCGGTTCGGTTGACGACGATCTGGGTCTTGATCGAAGGGCACTGCTCGATGGCTTTGTCCGCGTTGTCCTTCTGGGGAACAGCCTTTGCACCTCGATACGTCCCGTCACAGGTTATGATGAGCTGGGACTTGCAGTCGTTGATCCGGTCCCTGAGCGCTTCGGACGAGAACCCGCCGAACACGATGGCGTGCATGGCACCTATCCTCGTGCAGGCGAGCATCGTGATGGCCAGCTCGGGTATCATGGGGAGGTAGATGGTGACGACGTCGCCCTTCTTGACACCGAGATCCTTGAGCACATTGGCGAACTTGTTGACCTCACGGTACATGTCCCCGTAGGTGTAGACCTTCCAGTCATTGGGGTCGTTGCCCTCGAAGATGATGGCGGCCTTCGTCTTCTTCGTCTCCAGGTGCCTGTCCAGGCAGTTGTAGCTGACGTTGAGCTTCCCGCCCTCGAACCATTTCACGTGGAGGTCCTCACCGAAGGACCAGTCGGAGACCTTGTTCTTGTCGAACTCCTTGAACCAGCTCAGCCTCAGGAGCGCCTGCTTCGACCAGAACGCATCGGGGTTCTCGATGGATTCCTTGTAGAGTCTTTCATACTCGGCCCTGCTTTTGATGTGGGATTTTTCCCTCACTCTGTCCGGAACGGGGAATACCTTGTCATAGAAATCTTGTTCATTCGTAGCAGCCATTTTCATTCTCCTTTTCCTTGTTGTATTAATCAAGCCGCACAGCATGATTCGCCGTGGCGCTCAATTCACGGCCGATGTTTCATGGGCAAGCTCGTGTCGTCGCTTTTCTGAACACCATGGACTATAGTCGAGAAACAGCTGCTTGAATGTCGGGGGGAGTCTCAATTAATGGAGGGGTGTTGTCCTACCCCTTATAGGTTGATGTCCTACAGTCCGGCCCTGCTCGAATCCATGCCGACTCAGGGGACCTGATGGGCCATGGGAAGCCCTGCTAGGCCTTCTTCGCCTTGAATCTCCTCGTATCTATGCCGTACTTTTCCACCTTGTACTGGATGATCCTCTTGGTGGTCCCCAGAAGCCTCGCGGCATGACTCTGGTTTCCCTTGGCGTCCTTCATGGCATCCACGATAAGGGAGCGCTCGTACGAGTTGACCAGGCTCTCGAGTTTTCCGCGGTGTTTCTTCGCGGGCTGTGCCATCTTCATCTGGAGGGTCGGGGGCAGATGTATGCTGTCGATGGTATCGCCGCCGGCAAGCAGCACGGCCCGCTCGATGCAGTTCTCGAGTTCCCTGACGTTTCCCGGCCAGTGGTAGGCGAGGAGAAAATCGATGGCCGGGGTGGAAATGCGCTTGACCGCCTTTTTCACCTGCTTGGAGTATTTCTCGACGAAGTAGTCTGCCAGGAGGAGGATGTCTCCCCCGCGTTCGCGCAGCGGCGGCATGTAAATGGGGAACACGTTGAGGCGGTAATACAGGTCAGTCCTGAACTTGCCGGAGGCCACGTCCTGGTCGAGGTCTCGATTGGTGGCGGTGATGATCCGCACGTTCACCTTGACGATCGAGTTCGACCCGAGCGGCTGAAACTGTCTCTCCTGGATGACGCGCAGCAGCTTGGCCTGGGCCAGGGGGGAGAGTTCTCCCACCTCGTCGAGGAATATGGTTCCCCCGTTGGCCTCCTCGAACCTGCCCCGTCGCTTCTGGTTCGCACCCGTGAAGGCGCCCCTCTCGTGCCCAAAAAGCTCGCTCTCTATGAGGGTGTCCGGCATGGCGGCGCAGTTCACCTCCACAAAGGGACCGTTCGACCTGGGGCTGCTCTTGTGGATGGCACGAGCCACGAGTTCCTTGCCGGTGCCCGTTTCACCATGGACGAGCACGGTGGTGCTTGAGTCCGCCACCTGCGACACGAGTCCGAAGACCTCCTTCATGGTCTTGGAGTTGCCGATAAGCTCTTCGGAAGGGCGGAGACTCTTTCCGATGATGTTCCTGAGCCTCCTGTTTTCCTCCTCTACAGCGCGGATATGCACCGCCTTTGCAATGAGCTCGGCGACTTCGCCCAGCAGCTGCAGCTCGTATTCCTGGCTGTCGACCTCACGGGCCACCTTGTCCGCCGAGAGGACCCCGACAACCTTCTCGTCGTAGATGATGGGGACACAGAGAAAGGCGAGTTCGCACTGGTTAAGGTTTCGTCTCGCACCGGTGCGGTCGAGGAACTGCTTATCCTTTCCCATGTTGGTGACCACGATGGGCTTGCCCGTCTGTGCCACCTGGCCGGTAATGCCCTCTCCAGGCATGTAGGTGATCTCAAGACCGTCGATATCGACCCCGTGCGCAACATCGAGGATCGCCACACCGGAGTCCCGGTCGAGGATGGAAATCATGCCCCGGTTCATCCCCGTGCTTGAACTGAGGTTCTTGAGTACCGTCTCGAGCTGCACCCGCAGATCCATGGGCGAGGCGATCGTCCTTGCTATCTCGTGAAGAACCTGCAGGTCGTCATAGCTGAATGGCTTCATGGATGTCTTCCCTCTCTGTGCATGGTTTCGGCATGTCTGCATGCACCTCATAACACATTTTCGAAACCTTTGAAGCTTTTTTATTCAATAAAGTGCCTTTATCGTTTGATTTATACAATATTGTTTACATTGCTGCATTTTGATGCTTCCATTTCAATCATTATTTCATCGTGTTATGAGCCTTTGCCACCTCTGGCACGACCGTTGCTCCGAGCCCGACCAAGAACCTGACAGGAGGATGCGCTATGATCGACTCGGGAGATACATCGTGGATGCTTGTTTCAACGGCACTCGTCATGCTCATGACACCCGGCCTCGGGCTCTTCTACGGCGGCATGGTACGCTCCAAGAACGTGCTCGGCACCATGATGCACAGCTTCATGTGCATCGGCATAGTGTCCGTGCTTTGGGTCGTGTGCGGATACAGCCTCGCCTTCGGTCCCGACATCCGGGGCGTTATCGGCTCACTGGACTGGGTGGGGCTTTCTGAGGTTGGCATGGAACCAGGGCCCTATTCCGAACATGTACCTCACATCGTGTTCTCGGCCTTCCAGCTCATGTTCGCCATCATCACGCCGGCGCTCATCACGGGGGCCTTTGCCGAACGCATGAAATTCTCGGCCTTCATACTCTTCACCGTGTTCTGGTCGATCCTCGTCTATGTTCCGGTATGCCACTGGGTATGGGGCGGAGGATGGCTGGGAACGATGGGGGCCCTCGACTTCGCGGGCGGAACGGTCATCCATATCAACTCCGGTGTGGCGGCCCTTGCGGCGGCGCTCATCATCGGCAGAAGAAGGGGTTTCGGCCAGGAACCCTTCTACCCCAACAACATCACCCTCACCATGCTTGGCGCCGGTCTGCTCTGGTTCGGATGGTTCGGGTTCAATGCCGGGAGTGCCGTGGCGGCAAACGGTGTAGCCGGCCTCGCCTTTTTCAACACCCACGTCGCGACCGCGGCTGCGGCGCTGTCATGGATCGTCTTCGAGCAGGTCGTCAGGAAGAAGCCGACGAGTCTCGGATTCGCCTCGGGTGCGGTGGCGGGCCTGGTGGCCATAACCCCTGGTGCGGGTTTCGTCACCCCGGTGCCTGCCCTGGCCATAGGGTTTGTCGCCGGCATGCTCTGTTATTTTGCCATCCTGGCCAAGGAAAAACTGGGTTACGATGACTCCCTCGACGTGGTCGGGGTCCATGGCGTCGGTGGGCTCTGGGGTGCACTTGCCACAGGCCTTTTCGCATCGGTGGGCGGCACGGGTCTCTTCTACGGCGATCCTCACCAGTTCCTGGTGCAGCTGGCCGGGGCGATGGCCGTCATCGTGTTCTCCTTCGTCGCGACGTCGCTCGTCCTCCTTGCGATAAGAAAGTTCAACGGCCTGAGGGTGGACGAGGAAGATGAGGAACAGGGCCTTGACCAGAGCATCCACGGCGAGACCGGGTATTACCTGAGGTAGCAGGAACTCGACGCATAAGGAGGGGAGAGCATGAAACGGATAGAGGCGATCATCAAACCATTCAAGCTGGACGAGGTGAAGAATGAACTCCAGGCCATCGGCATCAGCGGCATGACCATCACCGAGGTGAAGGGACACGGCAGGCAGAAAGGCCACAAGGAGATATACCGGGGTGCCGAATACACCGTGGACCTCATACCCAAGATCAAGCTGGAACTCGTCGTCCCGGTGTCTCTGGTCGAGAGGGTGGTTCAGGCCATCATGAAGAGTGCGCGCACCGGAAAGATCGGCGACGGCAAGATCTTCGTCATGCCCATCGACGATGTCATCCGGATACGCACCGGCGAATCCGGCGATGAGGCCATATGACGGTGAATGTCCCGGCTGCCGGGGAATCTGCATGCACTGCCGACGGGAGAGCGCTTGCACGAGCACTCACTGACAGAACCGACGGCACCGTCATCGCGATCGCTCAGGGTCTCGACGGCCGGGTTAGATTGAAGTGGTGCATGGCGGCGGTCGGAGGATACGGCAGGAGAGAGCTCTGCCCGCACTCTGACATAGACCTCCTGCTGCTCGTCGACCGCAGGGCCTCCCTTCAGGAGACCGAGAAGGCACTTCAGGCACTGCTCTATCCCCTGTGGGACAAGGGCTTCACCGTGGGCTACAGTGTCCGCACTGTCAAACAGGCCCTTCGTGATTCACGGGATGACTTTTTCTTCAGGACGGCACTCCTCGATGCACGGTACCTGTGCGGTTCCATGGAACTCTTCGACGGCCTCGTGCATGGACGTGCCAAAGAGAGCCATTTCCGGGACATGAGGAAATTCCTCGAGTTCCTCGAAGCGCACATCGCCAAGCGCCATGCGCGATACGGCGATGCCTCGTACATCCTGGAACCGGACATCAAGGAAGGAAACGGCAGTCTGAGGGACTACCACTGCGTCCAGTGGATTTTCAAGGCTGCCTCGTTGAACCCCAAGGCCGGTCCTGTCGCATCGTGCCTCAGCGACGAGGATCGCGCGGAGATCGATGAGGCGGCGGGGAATCTCCTCGGGATACGATTTCTCCTCCATGAGGTCGCCGGCAGGAAGACTGACCGTCTCTCTTTCGAATATCAGAGGCCCCTTGCAGAGCGACTGGGGTACCGGGGCAACGGGAACGAGACCGCTGCGGAGCTCCTCATGCGGGGTTTCCACTGCGCAGCGCTGACCGTCAAGTCCATATCCGGGTCCCTCCGGTCTCAGCTCGCTGTCGACTTCGGACTGGGAAAACGGGGTTCATGTCCGACCGGTCCGGATTTCCGGCATGTCAACGGGCTCATCTCTTTTGTCGACCCCGGGTCCATTGCAGTCAGACCTGAACTTCTCATGGACATATTCGTGCTCCAGTCCGGGCTCGGGGGCGTCCTTTCGTCTCACGCCAGAAACGTGGTGAGGGGTTCCCTGGATCTCGTCGACGCCTCGAGGCACACAGACAGCCTGAAGAAGGGCTTCATCCGGACACTCATGGGCAGGCACTGTCTCGAGGCCTTGACTGCCATGCTGGAAACCGGAATGCTGGAGAGGTTCATACCGGAATTCACGACCATCAGGGGACGTACCCAGGTCGACGTCTACCACACGTGGACCGTGGACCTGCACAGCGTCCGCACCGTCCATGAGCTGTCACTGCTGGGCCAGGAGGTGCCGGAGATCTTCGGGCTGGTAAGGGATCGGGATGCCCTGCATCTCGCCGCATTTCTCCACGATATCGGGAAGGGGTACGGCAGGCCTCACGCGGTCATCGGGGCGTCCATGGCACGGGACATGGCCGTCAGGCTGGGTTTCACCGAGAAGAACGCCGATCTTGTGGCCTTTCTGGTTCACCACCACCTGCTCCTGCCTGACATCGCGTACCGGCGGGACCTCTCCGAGGAAAAGGTGGCCCTCGAGTGCGCTCGAATCGCCCGGGACGAACAGACGCTGGCGATGCTCTATCTGCTCAGCCTCGCCGACTCCCGCGCAACGGGCCCACGGGCCTGGGACGACTGGAAGGCCATGCTCCTCCGGGAGCTCTTCACCAAGTCCCTGAACAGCCTCCAGCGTGGAGTGCTTCGGGACCCGAACACCATGATCGTCCTGGAGGAACGCTGGAGCGGTCTCATCAGGGAAGTCCAGGGAGGGCGCCTCTGGGTCCTTCCCCAGGCCTATGTGATCCACACGGAAACCGGGCTCATCAAACGCCACCTCAGGCTCAGCTCCGGGATAACGTCTCTCGACGACATCTCACTCGACACACTCGACCGGGGAGGCCATACGAGGATCGCCGTCATAACCAGGGACCGCCCCGGCCTTTTTGCATCGCTGGCAGGCATATTCGCCATGAATCACCTCACGATCGTGTCGGCCCAGGTTTTTACGTGGCTCGACGGCATCGCAGTGGACACCTTCCATGTCATCCCGCCCTGGGACGACTATGCGCACTGGGACCGCGTCAAGGATCACTTCAAGGCCGCGTGTGCGGGGAAGCTCGACATAGCCCGAGGCGTTGCAGAAACGAAGCCGCTCAGGAAAGAATCCGCCATGACCTCTTCATGGCAGCCGCGTGTGGCCGTGGACAACGCTTTCTCCGATTTCTACACCCTCATCGAGGTGCGTTCGCCGGGAAGGTTCGGGCTTCTCTACCGCATGGCCCGGGAGATCTCCTCCCTGGGGCTCGACATACACCGGGCATTCCTCTCGCACACGGGAGACCCCTGCACGGATGTGTTCTATGTGGTCGATGAACTGGGCGAAAAGATAACCGACAAGGGCATGATCGCGAAGATCGAGCAGGGTATTGTTCACGCCCTCACGTGAAAGAACGGTCGGCGATCTTCACTCGCCGCCCGTTGGCGACCTTCTCATACCGTGTTCCTAACAGATGAAGAGCATCTCCCAGTACTTGGGGACGGGCCAGAGTTCGTTGTCGACGTAGTGTTCGAGGCTGTCGACCCTGTCTCTGAGCTCGAGCATGGTCTTCTTGACCTCGCTGCAGAAGAACGCGGCCTTCTTTTCTCCCGAGCCGATGGCGTTCGCCTTCCTGATCTTGGAGCCGAGGTCGTCGAGGAGCTTCTGTGTCTCCGCGATCAGGGTACTGACAGTCCTGACGAGCTCTTTTTGCAGCTTGAGAGACCTGTCGTCTCCTATCACGTCCTTCGTGGACCTGAAGGAATCGGCCAGGACCTTCTGATACTGCACGGCAGCCGGTATGATCTGGTTCTGCACCATGTTGGAGAGCGTGACCGCCTCGATGTCGATCTCCTTGATGTACCTCTCGAGGCGTATGTGGTACCGCGACTTGAGCTCGCCCGCCGTGAGCACGCCGTACTTCTCGAAAAGCCTGACGGCCTTGTCGGTGCCGAGGTCCTTCAGTGCCTCGGCTCCCGTCTTCTTGTTCGGGAGCTTTCTCCTGGCAGCCTCGTCCTCCCACTCTCTTGTGTAGTTGTCTCCCATGAAGAGGACGCCCTTGCCGGCCGCTATCTCTTCCCTGACCACGTCCAGGGTCGCCTGATTGACATTGCCGCCCTTCGCCTTGATCTTCCCGGCGATTGTGTCGAGGCTCTCTGCCACTATGGTGTTGAGCACCGTTGCCGGGAAGGATATCGACTGCGAGGAACCCACGGCCCTGAACTCGAACTTGTTCCCGGTGAATGCGAAGGGTGATGTCCTGTTTCGGTCGGTGCTGTCCTTGCTGAGTACCGGGAGCTTGGAGATACCGAGATTGATGATGGCGGCGTCGGTGGCCTTGGTGATCTTCCCCTTCTCGATGTCCTCCAGTATCCGCGTGAGCTGCTCGCCCAGGAACACCGAGATGATGGCCGGCGGTGCCTCGTTGGCGCCGAGCCGGTGGTCGTTGCCCGCCGATGCGACGGAGGCCCTGAGCAGGTCCGCATGGGTGTACACGGCCCTGATGGTCGCCACGAGGAACACGAGGAACTGGATGTTGTCCTGCGGCGTGTTGCCGGGGTTGAGCAGGTTGTTGCCCAGGTCGTCGGACAGCGACCAGTTCAGGTGCTTGCCCGATCCGTTGATGCCGGCGAAGGGCTTTTCATGGAGAAGCAGCCTGAGCTTGTGCAGCGGCGCTATGCGCTTCATGGTCTCCATGACGAGCTGGTTGTGATCGGCCGCCAGGTTGGCCTCCTCGAAGATGGGCGCGATCTCGAACTGGCTGGGCGCAACCTCGTTGTGTCTCGTCTTGGCCGGTATGCCGAGCTTGTAGAGCTCCTCCTCCACGTCGTGCATGAAGGACAGGATCCTCTCCTTGATGCTGCCGAAGTACTGGTCTTCGAGCTGCTGGCCCTTGGGCGGCGCAGCCCCGAAGAGGCTCCGGCCGCTCAGGACGAGGTCCTGCCGCTTGTAGTAGTAATCCTGATCGACGAGGAAGTATTCCTGTTCCGGTCCGAGGGTGGCGAACACCTTCTTCGATTCCCTGTTGCCGAGTATGTGCAGCATGTTCAGCGCGTTCTTGTTGATGGCCTCCATGGACCGCAGCAGCGGGGTCTTCTTGTCCAGGGCCTCGCCGGTGTACGAGATGAAGATGGTCGGGATGCACAGGGTGGTGCCCAGACCGTTCTTGATGATGAAGGCGGGGCTCGTGGGGTCCCACGCCGTGTATCCCCTCGCCTCGAAGGTCGACCTCAGACCCCCGCTGGGGAAACTCGATGCATCCGGTTCACCCTGGATGAGCTGCTTGCCCGAAAACCGCTCGATGACACCCCCGGAGTCCGTGAACTCGATGAATGAATCGTGCTTCTCCGCCGTGGCGCCGGTCATGGGCTGGAACCAGTGGCAGTAGTGCGTGGCACCTTTCTCTATGGCCCACTCCTTTATGGCGTGGGCCACGGAGTTGGCCGTATCGAGGTCCATCATCCGGCCTTCGTTTATGATCTCGATGACGCGCCTGTAGATGTCCTTTGGCAGCTTTTCGTGCATCGCCTTGAGATTGAAGGTGTCCTCTCCGAAGTACCTCGAAATCTGGACCTCCTTCTCCTTGGTGATGGCATAGGTTCTTTCATAGGCTGCACCTGTGTTGCTCGCTTTCATGCTTCCCTCCGTGGGCTGTGTGGTTCTGTGTGGTCCGCACACCTTCTATCAAGGAAGATGCCAATTCGAGATGCTGCCAACCATTTGATATCATGTCGATATCTGATCATTGCCCCGCAATCGGCTGTACAATATTGTTTCAAGACACCTTCTTTCACCATATTTGTTGAGAACGGCAGAGGTGGCATCGGGTGCATGACGGGCGCAGACGGGACCGCAGGACCGGGAACCATCACAGCTCATAGAGAATGCGTGCAAGCTTGTCCGCATTGTGACGGATGAACGACCTCTGCAACGTGTCGCCCCTTCTCTTTTCATAGACCTTGCTGTCGATCAGGTCTTCCCCGATGAACCTTATGCCCGGGGCCGCATCCTGATCTCCCAGGATGACCGGGTGCTGATTCTGCGAGGTGTACGCATGGAACAACGTCTCATCGGGAATCGCGGTATTGTATATGACGCAGTCAATGCCCTTCGGGTGCATGTATTCAGCGAGTATTTTCTGGTGATCCACCACGGACAGCCCATCGGTGTGTCCATTGATGGTCATGAGGTTCGCAACGTATATCACTGTCGCGTGAGCCTGCGACAGTGCCTCCCTTATGCCGTCCACGAGGAAGTTGGGAATGATGCTGGTATACAGATCGCCCGGGTTGATCACTATCTTGTCTGCGCCCATGATGGCAGCACGGGCATCTGCGTTGAGCTCAACGGCTGGAACCAGCCTCAACCGGAACGGCCGGCCGACAAGGGAGGATCTGTTGATGGCATTCTGCCCGAGAACGCGCTGCCCATCGTCGAAGAGCGAACACAGTGTCGTCTCCTGAAGGGTGACCGGTATGACCTGGTGGGTTATGTTCATGAGGGTCCTCGTGATATCGATGGCCCTCGAGATGCTCCCGGCATTCTTCTCCAGTGCGGACAGGATGATGTTCCCCACGCTGTGCCCCGACAGGGACCCCTCGTAGAACCGGTACTCGAAAAGTTCCTTCATCGCGTGATCGGGAGCAGACAATGCGACCAGGCACTGCCTGACGTCGCCGGGCGGCATCACCTTGAGTTCCCTCCGCAGGACACCTGTCGAACCGCCGTCATCGAACATCCCGATTATGGCCGAAATTTCCACGGGGTAGGATTTCAGTCCCGACAGGACGACATGGCTGCCGGTTCCGCCGCCTATCGTCACCACCTTCTCATGTGATCCGGGTCTTGCCTTCATGCGCTGGCTTATCCATATATTTCCTGGCGGGCGACGTCAACCGTGTCTGTGCAGTCCCTCCGTCCTTGGACGGAGACGGAGGGAACATTCGCATGGAATTCTTTCTCAGAAAAGGAATATCGGGTACGTGTCGGGGTTCTTTCCGAAGCACGTGATGTCGTCGATCTTCTCTATCTTCGCCCCCTTGAGCAGCGCATACAGGGACCTTTCCACGCCTATGCCGGCCCCCATGGTCTCGGGGAAATAGGGCTTTCCCTTCTTGTCCTTCATCTGCACCGCGGTCAGGAACGGCCCGTACCCGTCGAGGTTGGCGATGTTCTCCAGCATGCCGCTGTCGAAGACCGGTGTCTCGGGGATGATCCTGTTGTCGATGAGCCTGCAAATGATGGGTTCGTAGAGCCACTCCCTGATGGCGCCCGAGAGAATCTCCAGGGCCGGGGTGAACTTGCCCGTCTTCCTCAGGATGGACTTGGCACAGATGTCGTAGTTGAAGACCATGTCGGAGGTGAAGGACGAAATGGGCAGCCTGGTCCCGTCCTGGAGGATGTAGGGGTATATGAGGTCGTAGTTCTCCCTCATGAGTCCCGTGATCCAGAAGAACGGTCCCTTGACGTCCTCGCCGATTCTGGCGTCGAGGTCAGCCTTGCCGTACCTCTTCACCGCCTCGTCGTGTCTCACCCGGGGGAACGGCTGCTTCGGCACCTCGATGGCCACGCCGAGACCCTTCAGGTTGTCCTCGTTGTTCTCGGCAATAGCCCCCGTCGCGGCAATGATCATGCGCTCGAAGAAGTCGATGGCCTTCTCGTAGTCTTCCTTGAGATACTTCTTCACCTTCTCCGGCTGACCCTTGTACTGCTCGAAATCGATGCCCCTGTTCCTGCGGAGTTCGACGTCGATCTGCGAGAAGTCGATGAGGTACTTTCCCCGCTGTTTTCTCTGGGGGCTCTCGATCTCGAGCCTGATGTTCGGCGAGTCGATGAAGACGCCCTTGAGCTTTGGGTTGAAGCAGGCGAGGAACTTCATGTAGATCATGGAGTGCGTGGCCACGTAGGGCATGCCCTTGTAGTGGATGGTCGGCACGTGCTCCACGTCGTGGGCCAGGGGGTCGGTCACCGGGCTCATCTGTACGCGCTCGAGATTCAGGAGGCCTTCATTCACGAGATAGTTGTTTATGGCGGTCACGAGCGTCGTGCGCACGTTCATGGCGTTGTAGATGTCGTCGTTGACCCACTTGTCCACGTAATTCTCGCGCACGAACTCCTCAAATGTCGATCCGGACTGTCCGATGGTCGCCTGGAAATGGAACAGATCTTCTCCGATGAAACCCATCTCTTGTTACCTCCTCTTGGTATTGGCCTCTGCGGGCCTTCTCGTGAACCGGCACATTATAAGCAACCTGTGTGCCATCTGGGAACAGGATATTTCGTGGGTGTCGCGGATCATCGTTTTCAGATGCAGTACTTGTCGAATTCCTCCGGGACAGGCGTGCAGTAGTCCCCGCTGAAGCACGCGGTACAGTAGTCGCCGGGATTGTCCACCGTGCCGAGCATGCCGGGTATGGTGAGGTATCCCAGGGAGTCAGCCTCCAGGTACCCCCTGATCTCTTCGACGGTCTTCTCGCTGGCGATGAGCTCCGAGTGACGGGATATGTCGATGCCGTAGAAGCAGGGGTGCTTTATGGGGGGTGAACTGATCCTCACGTGGACCTCGCGGGCGCCGTCGGACCTGAGGATCCTCACGATCTGGCGCATGGTGGTCCCGCGCACGATGGAGTCGTCAACGAGCACGACCCTCTTCCCGTCGATGACCCCCCTGACCGGGTTGAGCTTCACCTTCACGTCCAGCTTGCGTTTGTCCTGATGGGGGGCTATGAAGGTGCGGCCCACGTAGTGGTTCCTGATGAGACCGATCTCGTAACGGAGCCCCGATACCCGTGCAAAGCCAAGGGCTGCGGTGTTTCCCGAATCAGGAACCGCGATCACGATGTCGGCGTCCGCAGGGGCGTCTTCGGCGAGTTTCTTGCCGAGCCTCCTGCGGATCTTGTCCACCTTCTCCCCGAAGACAAGGCTGTCCGGCCTGGAAAAATAGATGTGCTCGAAGATGCAGAAGCTCTTCCGCGGGGATTCGGGGAGCCTGAGGGATCTCATGCCTGACCTGTCGATCACGACAACCTCGCCCGGTTCCACCGATCTCGTGTATTCCGCACCCATGATGTCGAATGCGCAGGTCTCTGACGCGAGCAGGTACGCATCTTTGTGCCTGCCTATGCTCAGGGGCCTGAATCCCAAGGGGTCCCGTGCCGCGATGAGCATCTCCGGCGTCAGAAAAACGAAGCAGTATGCGCCCACAAGCCTCTTGAGCGCGTCCATGACCGACGAGACGAGGTCCGTCTCCTGTGACCTTGCTATGAGATGCAGGACGATCTCGCTGTCCGACGTGGTCTGGAAGATGGAGCCGGTGTCCTGCATGTCCCTTCGGAGCCGGGAGGCGTTGGTTATCGTGCCGTTGTGGGCCACAGCGATCGTGCCTGTCCTGCACTCGATGACAATGGGCTGCGCATTGGTGATGGTGGATGTGCCCCTGGTGGAATAGCGGTTATGGCCTATGGCGGCACGCCCCCTGAGCCTCGGCATGACCGTGGGGTCTGCGAACACGGACCACACGAGACCCAGTCCCATGTGGAACGCAAGGCAGGAACCGTCTGCAGCCGCTATGCCCGCGCTCTCCTGGCCCCGGTGCTGGAGTGCGTAGAGACCCAGGTATACCTTCTCGGCCGCCCGTTCGTCTCCGTATATGCCGACTATGCCGCATTCCTCGTGCCAGTGGTCGTCTCGTTGATCGTCCATGTCCATGCTCGCCTGCAAATCCGGCGCCATGGTTGACGCATTCTGCAAACAGGTCAAAGAGCACGTCCCCGGATCATGACGACGGTGCAGCATCCGGTTTGAATACACAATGTTGTGCTGCCGGTCCGATATGGTTCAATTTTGTCGCATGCAGCAACCGGGGTTGACGGACAAGAACAACTCGGGCACACGGCAGGGTCTGACCTCTATGTCCTGCCATACCCCGCCGGTCACGTAGGGTTCATTCTCCAAGTATTGGTCGAGTTCCTCCTTGGTCCCGAAATCCATGATCAGGGCAGAACCCTCCATGGTCCCTTTTTCGTCGACCAGGGCTGCCCCATAGAGCGCCCTGCCCTCGTCCCGAAGCCTGGTGATGGATGCGAAGTGCCTCTGTCTGTGCGCGAGCCGTCGCTCGGGTGCCTTCTCGTCGGTGCCGTCGCGGGCGATGATCAGAAAATGCATACCGTTGCCTCCTGTGAAACCTTTTCTGCAAGGATACCACCTGGCCCGGAAAAAATCTGTACCGGCTTGACTCAGGTCAAGTACGTCGTATCAATTATCAGGTATCCGTTGATCATCTTTGAAAAAAACCTATCGAGGAGGAACGATATGTTCTGTTACCAGTGCCAGGAAACGGCCAAGAATCAGGGATGCACGGTACGGGGTGTCTGTGGAAAGACGGAAGAAACAGCCAACCTCATGGACCTGCTCGTCCATGTGCTCAAGGGGGCGGCCCTCTACGGCGAAAAATCTCTCGAAAAGGGATCTCTCGACCTTGCCCACGGCAGGTTCCTCGCCGATGCTCTCTTTGCCACGCTCACGAACACGAACTTCGACACGGCGCGCATCATCGCCTACATCGAAAAGGCATTCAGCGTCCGTGATGCCCTCAGGACGAAGGCAGGCGATGCCGCCAGGGGCATCACCCACGACGCGGCCCTCTGGAAGGGCACTGAAAACGAGTTCGGTGCCAAGGCCAAGGAGGTCGGTGTGCTCGCCACCGCCCATGAGGACGTACGCTCCCTGCGCGAGCTCGTCATCTACGGCCTGAAGGGCATCGCGGCCTATGCCCACCATGCCATGATCCTGGGCTTCGAGGACGAGGAGATCTATCGCTTCCTGATCGAAGCGCTCGCCGCGACCGCCAAGGAGAAATCCGTCGACGAGCTCGTGGGACTTGTCATGAAGGCGGGCAAGACAGCGGTCGACACCATGGCCCTGCTGGACAAGGCCAACACCGCCACCTACGGCAACCCCGAGATCACCAGCGTCAATATCGGCGTTCGGGCCAACCCGGGCATCCTCGTCTCTGGCCACGACCTCAAGGACCTCGAAGAGCTCCTGGAGCAGACGAAAGGCTCGGGCATCGACGTGTACACCCATGGCGAGATGCTGCCAGCCAATGCCTACCCCTTCTTCAAGAAGTACGACAACCTCGTGGGCAACTACGGCGGCTCGTGGTGGCACCAGCGCGAGGAGTTCGAGTCCTTCGGGGGTCCCATTCTCATGACCACCAACTGCATCGTCCCGGTCAAGGAGAGCTACGCGGACCGCATCTTCACGACCGGCACCACGGGCTATCCCGGGACACGGCACATACCCGACCGCGGCAACGGCAGGCCCAAGGACTTCAGCGAGATAATCCGCCTCGCCAGGTCGTGCCCGGCACCGAAACAGATCGAGACCGGGGAGATTCCGGCCGGCTTCGCCCACAACCAGGTCCTCGCCCTGGCGGACAAGGTGGTGGATGCCGTCAAGAAGGGCGCCATCAAGCGGTTCGTGGTCATGGCCGGGTGCGACGGAAGGCACAGGGAGCGGGATTACTTCACCAGGGTGGCCGAGCAGCTGCCCAAGGATGCGGTCATCCTCACCGCGGGCTGCGCCAAGTACCGCTACAACAAGCTGGAACTCGGCGATATAGGCGGCATCCCCCGGGTGCTCGATGCCGGCCAGTGCAACGACTCCTACTCGCTGGCCGTCATAGCGCTCAAGCTCAAGGAGGTCTTCGGGCTGGACGACATCAACAAGCTGCCCCTCTCCTTCGACATAGCCTGGTACGAGCAGAAGGCAGTGGCCGTACTCCTGGCCCTGCTCTATCTCGGCGTCAAGGGGATCAGGCTCGGTCCGACCCTGCCCGCCTTCCTGTCACCCAACGTCGCAAAGGTGCTCGTGGAGAAGTTCGACATCAAGCCCATAACTACGCCGGATGCAGACGTCGCGGCAATCATGGCGGGCAGCTGAACCGGCTTACGGGGCAGGGCCTCGGGCCCTGCCCCGCCCCCCTCCCGTGCCACGTGCCGGTGCGGGACCCGCGAGCGAAGCCTCTTGACCTGCACGCCTTAGCCTGATACGTAACACAAGGTATACCGACCGGATAAGAACAACCCGCGAAACTCAGCGAAAGGAGCACTACCATGAAAAAGATCACCCTTCTGGCACTCGCATGTTGTATCCTCACGGCAGGGCAGGCCTTTGCGGCGAGCGGCCTGTACCTGGGGCTGCAGCTCGGCCCGGAATTCATTACCGACGACGACGGCTATGACGACGCGATTGCATATGGAATTTACGGCGGATATAATCTTGACCAGCTCCTGAGCCTCGAGGCATCCCTGACCAGGTCGAACCACGACCCGGAACACAACGATTTCAACGATATCGACAACACGGCCCTGCTCTTCGGCCCGAGGCTGAACGCCCAGATGGCAAGGGGGGTCAACCTCTACGGCGGTGCCGGGCTCGGGATGTATTTTCTGGATTGGGATGATGATTCCGAAACAGAGACCGGGCTTTACATCGGTGCAGGGGTGGAGTTCCCCATCCAGAGCAACGTGAATCTCGGGCTCGATCTCAAATACCACGCCATGTTCGACAGCGACGACACCATCGACAGCGATCTCGTCACGCTCATGGTGCGTGTGGGATTCA